>Ga0070731_10000481_pt1 | contig 53618 bp, 56 predicted proteins | sample Coa_R1_2_FD_66448 | JGI IMG/M metagenome (GOLD analysis project Ga0070731, IMG submission 66448) | Surface soil microbial communities from Centralia Pennsylvania, which are recovering from an underground coalmine fire - Coalmine... | ecosystem: Environmental > Terrestrial > Soil > Unclassified ... | reverse complement strand
CCCTCGCGACACGCGCAAATTCTCCCGCGAAATCACAACCGGAGCCGCCACCACGCGGTTCCGCGTAAACACTCCCGCCGCCGCGGCCGCCGTGTCCGAAACAATCAGCGCGACATCATCCTTCGCGACCTTCCGAATCCCCGCATACGTCGCGGCGTAGCGAAACCCCAGCGGCAGCTTCATCCGAGCCGCTCGCCCTTCTCAATCGCATTCCCATTCAAAAACGCCGCCACATCCATCCTCTTCTTCCCCTCCATCTGCACCTCGATCAACTCAATCGCCCCATCCCCACACCCGACAAACATCTTCCGCTCCCGAACTTCGATCTGGCCAGCCGGTAGGACAGGCCCCCGGCCTGTCATCGCCCGCCAAACCTGAAACCTCGCCCCCCGCAAAAACCCATAAGCTCCCGGCCAAGGCTGAAACCCCCGCACCCGATTCAAAATCTCCCGCGCCGTCATCCCCCAATCCACATGCCCATCTTCCCTCTTCAAAATCGGAGCAAGCGTAGCCGCCGAATCGTCTTGCTTTTCCGGCACAATCGACCCCAGCTCCGCCAGCGTCCGCACCAGCAGGTCCGCCCCCGCGACACTCAGCCTCGATCCCAACTCCAAGGCATTCTCTTCCGGCTCAATCGCAGTCTCCCAACGAAGCAGCATATCGCCCGTATCGAGCCCGGCATTGATCCGCATCGTCGTGACGCCCGTCCGCGATTCCCCGCGCGCAATCGCCCACTGAATCGGCGCAGCCCCCCGATACCTTGGCAGCAGCGACGCATGCACATTAATTATGCCCAGCGGAGGAATATCTAAAATCGATTGCGGAATAATCTGCCCGTACCCGACCACCACCATCGCCTCAGGCCGCATATCCGCAAGCTGCGCGACCACCTCCGGCCGCCTGACCCGCTCCGGCTGATGCACCGCGATCCCCAGCCGAAGCGCCGCCGCCTTCACTGGCGACATCGCCTCTTTCTGCCCCCGCCCCTTCGGCCGATCCGGCTGCGTGAACACCGCGACCACTTCATGCCCCGCTTCCACCGTTTTCTCGAGCGAAGGTACCGCGAACTCCGGCGTGCCGAGAAAAACCAGTCTCACCGGGGCCTCACCCCCACTCCCCGGCCTTCTGGAGCTTCCTCACTTTCCTTCGAATCAAATCCCTCTTCAACGGACTGATATGCGAAATATACAGCGTCCCATTCAAATGATCCGTCTCGTGCTGTAACGCCCGCGCCATCAGATCCTCGCCCGTCATCTCGAACGCGACGCCCTTCGCATCCCAAGCCTTGACGGTGACCTTCTGCGCCCGTGTCACCGGCTCACGAAACGTCGGCAGGCTCAGACAACCTTCCTCACCCGTCTGCGCCCCCTCCCGAGCCACGATCTCCGGGTTAATCAACACCACCTTCTGCGTCGGATCCTCGCCCGTCGTCACATCAATGACGGCCAGTCTCTTTCCCACGCCGATCTGCGGCGCCGCCAGCCCCACTCCCCGAGCCGCATACATCGACTCGAACATGTCTTCGATCAGCTTATGCAGCTCCGCTGTATCGAATTCCGTAATCGTCTGCGCCTTCTCTTCAAGCACCAGCTGCCCGTATTTCACAATCGGATAAACCATCAGAAGTTCTTCACCTGTTCGAGATATCCCTCATAATTCCGCTTCGTTTCCGTCAGCGAATCCCCTCCAAACTTCTCGAGCATCGCCCCCGCCAGCACAATCGCGACCATCGCCTCGCCAATCACCCCTGCCGCCGGAACCACACAAACGTCGCTGCGCTCATACGCCGCCAGCGCCGATTCCCGCGTCGTCAGATCCACACTCTCCAGCGGCCGCCGCAGCGTCGAAATCGGTTTCAGCATCCCGCGAACGACCACATCCTGACCATTCGTCATCCCGCCTTCGATCCCGCCCGCCCGATTCGCCCCCCGCGTAAATCTTCTCTCTTCCTTCTGGTAGTGAATCGTATCCTGCACCTTCGATCCATACGCAGCCGCCCCGTCCGCCGCGAACCCTACTTCCACGCCCTTCACCGCCTGCATCGAAACAATCGCCTGCGCCAGTTTCCCGTCAAGCCGCGAATCCCAAGTAACGTGCGATCCCAACCCCACCGGAACTCCATGTGCGATCACCTCAAACACGCCGCCCACCGTGTCCCCCGTCCGGTACGCGACATCCACCACCGCTTTCATCCGCGCTTCCGCTTCGCCATCCACGCACCCGAGCAAGACCTCGTCCTTCTTACTCAACTCGACCAATTCATCCCAACAAACCGCTCTCTCTAACCGCGCCTCCCCCACCCCGATCACATGGCTCAACACACCTATCCCAAACTCTCCCAGAAACGCCTTCGCCAGCGCCCCCACCGCGACCCGGGCAGTGGTCTCCCGCGCACTCGCCCGCTCCAGCACATATCGAGCGTCCGCAAAATTATATTTGATCGACCCCGCCAAGTCCGCATGCCCCGGCCGCGGCCGGGTCACTGGTTTCTTCTTATCCTCCGCGCCGTCGATATCCTCCACCGGCAGCACATCGGTCCAATTCTTCCAGTCCTTATTTTCGATGATGATCCCGATCGGCGACCCGATCGTCTTCGAATGCCGCACCCCGCTCACAATGCGCGCCCGATCCGTCTCGATCTTCATCCGCCCGCCGCGCCCATACCCCTGCTGTCGCCGCCAAAGTTCCCGGTCGACGCTTTCCAGCGACACCGGCACCCCTGCGGGTAATCCCGTCAAAGTCGCGACAAGGCACTCGCCGTGTGACTCCCCGGCCGTTTCAAATCGAAGCATGGGAAAGCCCTATGGTACAAATCCCCAGCCTCTCAGTGCCACTCGCCACGCGCAGGACCACCAACCATCGCAAAATAAGTAAATGCCCGTCGATCCCTCTGTCCTCATCTCCGGCGCCGGACCCACCGGCCTCGCCCTGGCCTGCGACCTCGCCCGCCGCGGCGTGCCCTTCCGGATCATGGATAAGACCGACGCCTACTTCAACGGCTCCCGCGGCAAGGGACTTCAGCCCCGCAGCCTCGAAATTCTCGACGACTTCGGCGTAATCGATCAAATCCTGGCCAACGGCCGCTCCCACCTGCCCTTCCGCGCATACAGCGGCACGAAAATCCTGGGCGATCGCGACATCCACGAAGGCCGCGTCCCCACGCCCGACGTTCCCTACGCCAGTTCCCTGATCATTCCCCAGTGGCGGGTAGAGGAAATCCTTCGAAATCGTCTTCAAGGATTCGGGCACACCGTCGAACTCGGAACCGAACTCGTCGGCTTCGACGACGATGGCCGACGTGTCGCGGCAACGCTGAACCGCGGCAGCATTCAGGAAAAAGTAGTGTGCCAGTACCTGGTAGGCGCTGACGGCGGACACAGCTTCGTTCGCCACGCCCTCAACGTCGGCTTCGAAGGCGAAACCTGGCCAACTGAGCGCATGCTCGTCGGCGACGTGAAAGCCGACACTCTCGATCGCGATCACTGGCATTCCTGGCAGAACAACGAACTTGGTTGGATGGCGCTCTGTCCGCTCCCGAGCACCGACTCATTCCAGTTCCAGGCGGGCATCGGTCCCGACGAACCCGATCAGCCCTCCCTGGAACGTTTTCAGCAAATTGTCGACCAGCGCACCGGCGGTTTCGGTATTCACTTGTCTGACGCGACTTGGTTATCTCTTTATCGCGCCAACGTCAGAATGGTGGATCGCTATCGCGTCGGCCGCGTTTTCCTCGCCGGCGACGCCGCGCACGTTCATTCTCCCGCCGGTGGTCAGGGAATGAACACCGGCATTCAGGACGCTTACAATCTCGGCTGGAAACTGGCGATGGTGCTCAATGGCGCATCCGAACGCCTGCTCGATACCTACGAAGCCGAACGCCTCCCGGTAGCCGCGTGGATGATCGGCGTAACCACAAAGCTGCATCGGCAAATCACCGCCAACGCAGAAGTCGCTCAGAAGCGCGGCCCGGAGACGCTCCAACTCGGGATCACGTATCGCGACGGCCCGTTAGCCCGCGATGAACGCGCATCGCCCGGCAGCCTTCGCGCCGGCGATCGCGCGCCCGATGCGCCCTGCCAGAAAGCGGATGGAACACCGGTCCGGTTCTTCGACCTCTTTCGCGGTCCTCACTTCACGCTGCTCACGTTCGGCAATAGCCCCACGGACCCGACAGAGCCGGAGGTCGCCAACGGTTCCCTCGTAAGCGCATACACGGTCGCCCAGCCGGGCGAAGCCATCGGCGATTCTGCCATCGTCGACGTCGCGGGTCACGGCCGCCGCGCCTATGATGTCGGCACGGGCGTTCAGATTCTGGTGCGTCCGGACGGCTACATCGGTTTGATCACGCAGGAAAGGTCGGGCCGCGCAGTAGACGGTTACTTGAAGCGTTTGACTACCTAAAAAGAAGAGCCGCCAATTTCTTACTTCGGCGGCTCTGCACATTGTTCGAGTCTTCGAACGGGGAAAGCTTTTGAAATTAGCTGGCGTTGAACCCTGACACGACCTTCGAGAAAATCGAGCTCACCGACGGCATCAGATTCACCGGAAGGAACCCTGCAACCACCACCGCGATCGCGCCCGCGAGAAGCGCATACTCGATCATGTCCTGACCGCGGACGTTCCTCCACAGTCGTTCGGCTGCAATGTAAAGTCTCACCATCCGGAATCTCCTCGGCTATCTCTTCATGACTATCTTGCCGGAAAACTCCGCTTCGAACAAGCACAAATTGACCGTAGGAAGTCAGGCGAAACTCCTTAATCTCTGTAACTTAGCCAAAAACCTGAGTGCCAGTGTAAGGGTGGAAGCGAGGTTCAGACTAAGCAGTCAAGTTTAGGGACTTGTCTGCGCCGGGTACCGGATCACCGTAAAATTCCTTAAAATCACGCTGTCTGCAGTCGACCCCGCCATCTGCCCCTGGAATGCGATTTGCAAGTTCTGCGTCGAATCCGCCGACGTTGTCCCCGTCGCCGCGGCAAAGCTCAGCGCGCTCCCCCAGCTCTGCACATCCCACGACTGCGCCCCCGAATAGATCCCGAACGTCATTCGTCCTACCAGCGCCGTCTCCGCCGCCGCCGTCGATCTCGAAATCACCGTCGCGCCCGCCCACTGAATCTGCCCGGTGAACCCAGTACTCGAGCCCGCGTGGTTATATTGGAACTGCACTTCGATCCGATCGCCGGTGCCCAACAGCCCCGCCGGTATCGTGCAGCTCCCCAACTGCGTAATCGTCGACGCGCTTGTGCTCGAACCCGTCGAACTGCAAATCACCTGAGCCGCCGTCAGCGACCCCAGCGGATTGCTCGGATTCGCGTACCGGTAATCCGCCGTCAACAAATCGCCCGTCTGCGGAATCGCGCCGGTCAGAAACGTGACCGTGCTCCCACTCAGCGAATAATCGACGCTCTGCTTCAACATCACGCCATTTCGATACAACTCCAGGCTTGCTCCCGGCGAGGGCGCAAAGGCCAGCGTGAACGCCGCATTCGTCCCGTTAATCGACCCTCCGGGCGTCTCTCCATCGGAAAACGCCGGCAAAATTCCTCCGCCGCCCGATCCGCACGGCCCCGCGGTCCCATCGACATGCACGCAATCGCTCAAATTCCCCGCCGCCCCGTCGATCTGACCCGAAGTATTGATGACCGCCGTACGCCCCAGCGTAAACCCCACGCCCTCCTGCGCCCGCAGCGCCAGCGCATTCGCCAGCCCCACGATGTCGGAAATTTGCACCGGCGCCACCACCGGAGCCGGCCCCACCACAGTCCCCTGCGACACCAGCACATCCCGAACCCGCAGCGTCACCGAGCTCGCCGGCACCGCCCACACCTGTGTGAACTGATTCACGCCCTGCGAATTGTAGGTGAGATTGTATTGCGCGCCAGCCGACGCAGTGGTCGTAGGCACCAGCCGCACGTTCAAAACGCCGTTGACAATGGGGACCGTCAGATTCGCCGTGGCAATGTTCGACGTATCGCCCGCCTGAAACGCATCCCAGGTGATAAAGATGGTCCCGTTAAACCGCGACCCATCCGCCCGATAAAGAATATCCTGGATCGTAGTAAGCGCCGGCTGCGCCGCCGCCATCCCCGCCGCCGCTAGCGCCATCGCGGCCCATCTGAAACTGAACATCCGCCAAGCCTCCAAGCGCCCAAAGTTTAAAGCGCGAAGCCCAGCCCGACATCTACCCCATTTCTCTAACCGACTGGAGTTATTAACGTTAATTCACGTTCATTAACGGCCAATTATGATTTCGTGATAACCTCAACACCCATATAAGGCCGCAACGCCTCCGGCACGACGACACTCCCATCCGCCTGCTGATAATTCTCCACGATCGCCACCCACGTTCGCCCCACCGCGAGCCCCGATCCATTCAGCGTATGGACATACTCCGACTTCTTCCCGGACTTCCCGCGAATCGAAGCTCTCCGGGCCTGAAACGCCTCAAAATTGGAGCAGGAAGAAATCTCTTTATACCCATTCTGCCCCGGCAGCCACACCTCGATGTCGTAGGTCTTCGCCGAAGAAAACCCCATATCCCCCGTGCACAACACAACTCTCCGGTACGGCAACCCGAGCCGTTCCAGAATATCCTCCGCATCCCGAGTCAGCCGTTCCAACTCCTCATACGACGATTCCGGCTTCGCAAACTTCACCAGCTCGACCTTTTGAAACTGATGCTGGCGGATAATCCCCCGCACATCCCGTCCATACGATCCTGCCTCACTCCGAAAACACGGCGTGTACGCGACCAGCGAAATCGGCAGCGCATCCATATCGAGCGTCTCATCCCGATACAAATTCGTAACCGGCACTTCCGCTGTAGGGATCAAATAATAGTCCGTCCCCTGCAACTTGAACAGATCCGCCTCAAACTTCGGCAGTTGCCCCGTCCCATACAAACTCGTCGAATTGACCATGAACGGCGGCAGAACTTCTTTGTATCCATGATGCTTCGTATGGACATCCAGGAAAAAATTAATCAGCGCCCGTTCGAGCTTCGCCCCCATCCCCCAATAAACCGCAAACCGGGCCCCCGTAACCTTCGCCGCCCTCTCAAAATCCAAAATCCCTAACTCCGGCCCCAGATCCCAATGGGCTTTTGGCGCGAACGAAAACGATGGGATGGTGCCCCACCGCCGAACTTCGACGTTCTCTTCCGAACTTTTTCCCGCCGGTACCGATTCATGCGGCAGATTCGGCACTCCCGCCATCATCAGCCGGAACGATTCATCCAGCTCCGCCGCCTTCAGATCCAGCGCCGCAATTCGATCCGAAATCTCCCGCACTCGAGCCTGACGCTCCGAAGCATCCTCCCCTGCCTTCTTCAGCTTCCCGATCTCTTGTGACTCCGTATTCTTCTGAGCCTTAAGCTGCTCCGCCTCAGTGACGGCCGCGCGCCGCTCCGCATCCATCTTGCGAAATGCGTCTAACTCGAGCACAAACCCGCGATCCGCCAGCCTCTTCGCAACCGCATCCAAATTGTTCCTGAAAAAAGAAAGATCGTACACGTATCACCCAAGCTCAGATTGTGCAGTTTAGTAGGGCAGGTCCCCGACCTGCCAGGCGCGCGCTAGCGCGCCGACATCTCCACCCAGGCGCGACCCACCGCCTCGCCCGTATAATCCGCCCGCGGCCGAATCAGCCGGTTATTGTGATACTGCTCCAGCACATGCGCCGTCCACCCCGACATCCTGCTCACCGCAAATATCGGAGTAAACAAATCGATCGGAATCCCCAGCGAGTAATACGTCGACGCCGAATAAAAATCGACGTTCGCATTCAGGTTCTTGGTCTCCTTCATGTACTGCTCGATCTGCTTCGAAGTCTCGTACAGATCCACATGCCCCGTCCGCTTCCCGATCTCTTCGGAAAGCTCCTTCAAATGCGTCGCCCGCGGATCGGTCGTGTGATACACGCGATGCCCGAATCCCGGAATCTTGATCTTGTTCGCCAGCCGGTACTTCACGTGATCCAGAGCCTTCTCGGCCGACCCAGCCTCGAGTAGCATCTTGATCACGTCTTCATTCGCCCCGCCATGCAGCGGCCCCTTCAACGCCCCGATCCCCGCCGTCACCGCTGAATAAATATCCGACAACGTCGCCGCCACCACGCGCGCGGCGAACGTCGATGCATTCAGCTCATGGTCCGCATGCAGAATCAGCGCGACATCGAACGCCCGCTCCATAACCTCATCCGGCTTCTTCCCGGTGAGCGTATACAGAAAATTGGCCGCCATCCTGAGCTTTGGATCGCCGTCAATAACTTCTTTCCCGTTCCGCAACCGGTCGAACGATGTGACGATCGTAGACGTCTGCGACATCAGCTTGATCGCCTTCGCTTGATTCGCTTCCGGCGACATATCTTTCGCCAGCGGATCGTGCAGCGAGAGCATCGAAACCGCTGTTCGCAGAACATCCATCGGCCCCGCCGACCCGTTGTTCTTCAGGAAAGCCGTAACCTCGCTCGGAATCGCCCGATTGGCCGACAGCCCCGCATTCAGCCGATCCAGTTCCGCCTGATTCGGCAACCGCCCATTCCACAGCAGAAAGATGACTTCCTCAAACGTCGCTTTCTGCGCCAGCGTATGGATGTTGAACCCGTGATAACTCAGAATCCCGGCATCGCCGTCGATATAGCAGATCTTCGATTCTGCCGCTATGATTCCTTCAAGACCTGCAACCGTAACCGCCATTTATCGTCCCTGTTCTTCAGTGAAATGGATTTTCCAGCCAGCGTTGGAAACCTAATTCTATCACTCGCAATGCTATACCGATTCCAGATGAACTTCGAGCAAGCCATCGCTTCGCTCCAGTAAATCCCGCGATGCGCATTCCCCCCGGTCCTCAACCACCGAGCCGCGCACGCAGTAAGCGGGTCACGACGGCTATCTCCCCGCGCCGCTAGTGCGCCCCCCGCCCGCTCAACACCTGCGGAATCGTCCGCAAAATAATCTTCCAGTCCAGCGCCAGCGACCAGCTATCGATGTACTGCATATCCAGCCGCATCCACGTCTCAAAATCCACCGCATCGCGACCGCACACCGCCCATAAACACGTCAGCCCCGGACGCATGCGCAACCTCCGCCGCTGCCAGCGCTCATACTGATCGACCTCCTCTGGCACCGCCGGCCGCGGACCCACCAGCGACATATCGCCCTTCAGCACATTCCACAACTGCGGCCACTCATCGATCGAAAATTTCCGCAGCCACCACCCGATCATGGTCAGCCTCGGATCGTTGGGAATCTTCATTGCCGTCTGCCGCTCGCTCAAATGCCGCAGCGATTCCCGCATCTCGTGCGCGTTCTCCTGCATGGACCGGAATTTATAAAACACGAATTTGCGCCCATTCAGCCCGCAGCGTACCTGCCGGAAAATCGCCGGTCCCGGCGACGTGAGCTTGATCACCAGCGCCACCGCCAGCATCACCGGCCACAACAGCACCAGCGCCGCCGCCGCCAGCACCACGTCGGTGATCCGCTTCATCAACAGCCGGATCTCATCGTGCGGCGTCGCCGAAAACGTCAGCAGCGGCAGCGCGCCCAGCCGGTCCAGATACAACTGGCTGTTCACATGCGGAAAAAAGTCGGCCGCCACGCGCGTCCGCACGCCTTCCTCATCGCACAACAGGAACACTTCTTCCAGCTCCGCCAGCCTCCGGCTATCCACCGCGAAAATGACCTCGTCGATCACATGCTCCCGCAGCAGCGCCGGAAGATCCGCCAGCGGCTTCACCGGATAAGCCGCGGCCAATTCCGCGCTCGACGCCTCGCCCACATCCGCCAGAAATCCGGTCAGCCGGACTCCATACGCCGCGGCTTTTTCCAATTCCTGTCTCAGCCGTTGCGCGGCATCCCCCACGCCCACCACCATCACGTACCGTCGCGCGCCGAATTCACGCCGCACCACCCGCAAAATTCGACCCGCATTCAGCCGGAACAGGCACAAAAATACCCACGCATAGACCGCGAAAAACGCAACAAACGAACGGCTAAGATCGATCCTGCGCGAATATTCGAACAAGACCAGCGACGCCGCGCCCAGGAGACATTGCCGGAATGCATCCCGCAGCACCACCCGCGGATGCTCGGTATCGATGTGATCGTACAGCTCCCACCAGTACCCCAGTGCGACCCAGACCAGCATCGACCATCCCAGCAGCAGCCCCTTTACATTTGGTTCGAGATAAAAAACACGCGCGAAGTCCAGCCGTAACCGAGTCGCGTAAGCAAGCTCAAAGGCCAGTGCGATCAATAAGATGTCGGCCAGCCCAAACAGAATCCGAACTTGCCGGTGGTGTCCGCGAAACATCCAGAATCTAGAATACAGCGATAACGCCGATACAGAAAGCGCCGGCCCTTTCCAGCCGCACTAAGGCCCGCATACTCCTCTTGTGTACGACGGACACCAGCCTTACCCCCAGTTCCGCCTCGGTGATGCTCCTAATTTGGAATGAGACTATCTGCCTATTGGCCTACAGTACCAACGGCCCGTAAGGTGAAAGGAGAGGTAATGGGAACATGAGACCACTCCTGTTTGTGGCTATCTTGACCGCGGCCGTCTGCTTCGCCGCACCCGGCGCCGGTGCTGGCTCCGAGGGTGCCGATGACGCCCCGCAAATGAACTCCATCTCGGTCAAAGTCGCGAAACCAGGCGACGTGGTCGATATCGCAGGCCTCGGTCTCAGCAACAAAAAGGTGGACGAATTGTACCTCACCGACCACAAATTCGATATGAAAGTGAAAGTGGTCGAGCAGACCGACAACACGATCAAGTTCCGCGTGCCTCCGTTCGCGAAACCCGGCCGCATGCAAATCCTGGTCCTCACCAAGTCCGACGAATCTAAAGGCGATGACGCGAAACTCCTCGAGCAGCCCTTGTTTCTGCTCATCGAAGAACCCTCCACTGAAGTGGTCCAGGTAAAGACTCCACCCCCGGCCCAGGAGTCTTCGCCAGCTCCAGCCAAGCAAGACCAGCACGATAAGCAGCAATAGCCTAAAACAGGAACAACCGCCGAGCGCCTCTCGGACACGCGCTAAAGTTGGCCCGTCGTCCTACCGATCACTCCCAAGATCCACCGTAGGAGGATTCCGTGAACAGTTTTGAACGCGCCTGGGAACTGGTCGGCCAAAGCTTCGCAGTTCTCCGCAAAGACAAGAAACTCATCTTATTCCCCATCCTGAGCGCGCTCTCGACGTTGGCCATCGCCGCGGCCTACGTCGTGCCGCTGTTCAGCCTGCATATCGTGAGTCAATACATTCACGGCGGCGGTGTGGCTCCCGCAACCTATGCGTGGCTGTTCCTGTGGTACTGCTCCAATTATTTCGCCATGATTTTCTTCAATTGCGCGCTGGCATCGTGCGCGCAAACGCGCTTTTCAGGCGGCGAGCCGACCCTCGGCGGAGGCGTGGGCCGCGCCGCGGAGAGGCTGGGCAGCATTCTGATGTGGGCCATCGTTTCGGCGACGGTGGGCGTCATCCTGCGCATCATCGAGCAGCGGTCCCGCGCGCTGGGCAGGATCGTGTCCTCCCTGATCGGCATCGCCTGGGCCGTGGCAACCTATTTCATCGTGCCCGTCCTGGTTCTCGAGGATCGCGACGTTTTCAGCTCCATTCGCCGCTCCTCCGAGCTCCTTCGAAAGACCTGGGGAGAAGGAATCAGCGCCGGCCTTGGTTTCGGCCTGCCGCAATTTCTCCTTTCGATCCCCGGAATTCTTCTGATCGTCCTCGGAGGCCGCATTCACCCAGCCGCGATCGCCATAGGCGTCCTGTACATGCTGCTCGTCACGGTCCTCATGAGCGCCGTAAGGGGCGTGTTCACGGTCGCCCTTTACCGCTTTGCCACCCAGGGCGAAGCACCCGCTGGATTTTCACCGGTAGTGCTGAACGGCGCCTTCGTGAATTTGCGCAAATAATCGATTTAACACTTCTTAACCGATCCCCGCCCCGCGCTTCCCCACTTGTGTCCGTCATTCCTGATAGAAACGGCAACTTGAAACAAACAGCCGTTCAAACGGACAAATGAGAAAGGACGCGATACATGCTTAGGACAAATCAGAGTACGACGGACATCGATCTCGCGCTGGCTTTGGAGAACGAGGAAGGAACCTTCCTCGCACAAAAGGCGGGCCAATCATTCCTTGTGGTCGCCGAGAAGGGCCATTCGATCGCCTCCATGCGATCGATCGGCCAGGTCCTCCCGGTTCCCCCGCCAGCAGCATCCGACCCGTGGTACGTCACCAAGATCGGCTCCTCAACCGACATCAACTCCGAAGGAGCCCGCGACCGTACCCGCCGCGACTAACGCGACGGGTTCGTGCCCCCCGCTCCCTCTTTTCCCCCCAAGGGGGAGCGGCCCCCAAATTAACGTTCATTCCCGTTCATTAACGGCTAAATGCATTTTTCAGCGCGAGTGTCTAGGCCCCGGCCCTCTCGCGAAACTCGACATGGGCGGAGGCGGCGGAGGCTCCGGCTCCGGCGCCGGTTTCTTCGGCCGGGCGTCGAGACGCGTGAGAATCATCTCTTCCTTGGTCCGCTGGAACTTCGGCGTTCCCGGCGTAACGCCCGCCGCGGCCACCATTTCATCCGTCACTTCAAGCGATGCCGGCAGATACTTCTGGAAATAATTCTTGATCCGGTCCTGCACCAGCCGCTGATCCGAATACACGATCAAATACAGCACCAGCTCACCGGGAGCTTTCACCAGCACCTGATAAAGCTGCGACGGTTTTTGCAGCTTCGCGCCCTTCAGTTCGCGCTCCAGCTTCTTCGCCGCCGGCTCCAGCTTCTGCCACGCTCCGATGTCGCCGCGAGTCAGCAGGGCGGTTTTCATCAGCGCCGACCGTTCCTTCGCGTTCAGCTTTTCCATCAGCACAAACAGGAACAGCGGCAGCCCGTTCAGCCGGAAATCGACCGGGACGCTCTGCCTGGCCTTTTGAAGCTTCGCAAAGGTCGCAAGATTCAGCTTCGGTCCCGCCAGCACCGGTGAATACAACTCAGTAAGCTTTTCTTCCTCGAGCGCCTTCATCAGATCGCCGATCAGCGGCTCATTCGCGATATGCCGCAGCTCGCTGCTCAGCGCCTCGGGAGTAATGCGCGTTAGCATCTCCGCCTCGCGCGCGTTCTCGTATTGCAGCTTGGTCCGCTCGTCGATCGTGTAATTCAGCCGCACCTTGAAGCGGATCAGCCGCAGCATCCGCGACGGATCGTCATAGAACGAATAATTGTGGATGGCCCGCAGTTCCTTGCGCTCGATATCGCCCACTCCATTCGTCGGATCAATCGGCAATCCCAGCGAAGCTTTATTCAGCGAAAGCGCGATCGCATTCACCGTGAAATCGCGCCAGCGTAAGTCTTCATGGATGGTGGCCGGCGTCACCTGTGGCTTGCCTCCGGACTTCACGAAGCGTTCCGTATGCGCCGACGATAATTCCGCCGTCACGCCCCCGGGAAATCGCAGTTCTACGCTTTTGCGCAGCTCATCCGTCGAAACCACCGTCGCGCCCTGTTTCGCCGCGGCCTTCGCCAGTTTCACCGCGTTGGTTTCCACCGTGAAGTCGAGATCGCGCACCGGGAACCCGCCCAACATGTCGCGCAGCGCTCCGCCGGTGAGAAACAGACTCGCCCCCGCGGTCGCGGCGATTTTCTGCATCTCTCCCACCACGCGGAACTGCTCCGCGCTCAGGTGGCTCTCCAGCATGAACATGTAATCGCTCATTCGAACTCGTCCTCAGTCCTCCAACCGCGCGGCCTTTTTTAGGACGCGTGTTACGCGCGCGGATGATGTTGGTCGACCGTTTCGCGAAGCCGCCGCCGCGCCACGTGCGTGTAAACCTGGGTGGTCGAGATGTCGGAATGCCCCAGCATGATCTGCACGCTGCGCAGATCCGCTCCGCCCTCCACCAGGTGCGTCGCGAAGCTATGCCGGACCACGTGCGGCGTCAATTTGCGAAAAATCCCCACTTTTCGGCCATACAAACCCAGCAGCTTCCAAAACGTCTGCCGCGTCATCGCCGATCCGCGCGCCGTTACGAACAGATACCGGCTCGCCCGTCCCTTCAGCAACCGTGGTCGCCCGTCCCCCAGATACCGCTCAATCGCCTCACGCGCCGACTCGCCAAACGGAACCAGCCTTTGCTTGTTCCCTTTGCCGGTCACCCGAAGCACGCCCATTTCCCGCTCGACCGCCGAAACCTCCAGCCGGCACAACTCGGTCACCCGCAGCCCGGCCGCGTACAGCACTTCGAGCATTGCCCGATCCCTCAGCCCCGTCGGCTTCTCCACCGGGGGCGCCCCCAACAGCCGGTCCACCTCTTCCCGGTTTAAATACTTAGGCAGCGTGGACCACTGCTTCGGCAGCGCCAGGAATTCGGTCGGGTCGCGGTCGATTTCCCCCTCCCGAGCCAGAAAGCTATAAAAGTTGCGCAGGGTCGTGATATGGCGTGCAATCGACCGGGCCGACAGTCCTGCGCGATACAAAGACTCGACATAACCCGCCAGATCCTCCGCCCCGGCCCTCTGGGGCTCGATCCGAAGTACCGAGCTAAGCTTTTTTAAATCAAGCTGATAAGAATCGAGAGAGTTGGCCGAAAGACCCTTCTCCACCCGGCAAAAGTCCAGAAACGACTTTACCGGTGCTGAAGCGGCGACCAACGCCTTCATTCAGCCAATGATACAATACTTGCGAAATTGTTTGAAAGGGAATCCAGGAGAAAAGGTACGCTAAGTGGCTGGAACCACCAATAAAAAGGTGCTCGTGGCCCGCTTCGACCGCGAAACCCTCAGCGGATTCGTCCAGACCCCGGGCGGTTTTGCCGCCGATTCCGTCGAGCTCCTTACCCAGTCCGGAACCATCCTGCAAGTCCCCTATTCGGAGACAAAAGCCGTTTGTTTTGTTAGAGATTTTGAATCCGGTGAAACCTGGCGCGAGCACCGCTCGTTCGCCTCCCGCCCCAAATCCGCCGGTTTATGGGTCCGGGTCCAATTTCGCGACAGCGATTCGATCGAAGGCATGTTAGCCAACAACCTGATGCTTTTAGAGCCGACCGGCTTCAGCATCATCCCCCCCGACCCGACGTTCCACAATCAGCGCATTTTCGTCCCAAGAGCCGCCGTCGCCGACCTCCAGGTCCTAGGCGTAATCGGAAGCCCTTTAAAGCGCCGCCCCGCCCGCAAACCCGAAAAACCCGAAAGCCAACTCGAAATGTTCCCCTAGCCGAAACCGCCCACGTTTTCCCGCCAGCGGCGTCACCGAACCGCCCCCAAGCCACCACAACCTACCCCGGCAGCGCGATCGACATAAGCTTCACATCCAGAAACTCCTCGACGCCCCACTTTCCCCCCTCGCGACCCACCCCCGAATTCTTTCGCCCTCCAAACGGAGCCTGCGGCGTCGACGGCAGCCCATCATTCACTCCGACGATCCCATAATCCAGCGCCTCCCCGACCCGCATGGCCCTCCCCAAATCCCGAGTCCACAAGTACGACGCCAACCCGTACTGCGTGTCGTTCGCCATGCGGACCGCTTCCCCTTCATCGCGAAACGTCAAAATCGGCGCTACCGGACCGAACGTCTCCTCCTGCATAAGTCGCATGGAAGCGTCCACGCCCGTCAAAACCGTCGGCTCAAAATACAAACCCTCCACCGGTCTCCCTCCGGTCATCGCCCGCGCCCCCTTTCCGAGCGCATCCTCCACATGCTGGCGAACTTTCTCCAATCCCTGCGAATCCACCAGCGGCCCGATCTCCGTCTTCGCATCCAGCGGATCGCCGACCCGCAACGCCTCCGCCACCTTTGCCAGCCGAGCCGAAAATTCCTCCCCGACTCCTTCGTGCACGTAGATCCGATTCGTGCACACGCAAGTCTGCCCCGCGTTCCTGAACTTGCACGCCGCGACTTCCTTCACCGCCGCATCCAGATCCGCGTCCTGGAAGATGAGAAATGGCGCATGCCCGCCCAGCTCCAGCGCGAGCCGCTTCATCGTCCTCGCGCACCGCCCGTACAAATGCATCCCGACGGCTGTCGATCCCGTGAACGTCAGCACCCGCACCCGCGGATCGTCTATCAAAACATCCGACACCGGCACCGGATCCAGCGCCGGCAGCACCTGGAACGTACCCTCCGGCCCGCCCGCCTCTGTCCACATCGCGCCGAGCAGCATCGCCGATAGCGGAGTCTGCTCCGCCGGCTTCAGAATCACCGTGCACCCCGCCGCCAGCGCCGGCGCAACCTTCCGCGTGACCATCGCATAGGGAAAATTCCACGGCGTGATCGCGTAGACTACGCCCGCCGGCTGCTTCAGCACGAGTATTCGTTTGTGCGCGAACTGACTGGGAATAGTTTCGCCGTAAACGCGTTTGGCCTCCTCCGCGTACCACTCGACGAAGCCTTCGCTATACCGCAGCTCGCCCAGGCCTTCCGTCACCGGTTTCCCCATCTCCAGGGCCATCAGCCGGGCCATCTCAACCTGATTCGCCGATATCAGCGCCTGCCATCTTTTCAGAATGGCCGCCCGCTCATAAGCCGAGGTCGCCTTCCACGATTCAAACGCCCGCGCCGCCCGATCCGCCGCTGCCAGAGCCTCCGGCGCCCCGCAATCCGGCGCCTGCGCAAACACCGATCCGTCAAGCGGCGTCCGCACGTCAAACGTCTTCGCAGTCTTTGGCTGTGCGCCTTCAATCCTCTGCAAAAGCTCCGCTGAAATCTGTATCGCGCTTGTCATCATCCCTTTACCTCCGGAACCGGCAGCTTTGGGACGTGCCCGCGCTTATACACCAGAATGGTCCGCCGGAACTCCATCACGACCACCCCGTCTTGCTTGAATCCGAGAGTCTTGATTTCCACCAGCCCCATGTTCGCCCGCGACTTCGACTCCCGCGTGCTCAGCACTTCCGTCTGGGCATAAATCGTATCGCCCTCGAACACGGGAGCCGGCATCCGAACCTCGTCCCATCCCAGATTTACCGCGTATTGCGAAACATCAGAGACGCTCAATCCCGTCACCAGCGCCAGCGTGAACGTCGAATTCATCAACGGCCGCCCAAACTCCGTCTGCGCCGAATAATGCGCGTCGATATGAATCGGATTGCTGTTGACGGTCAGCAGCGAGAACCAGGTGTTATCCGTCGCGGACACGGTTCGTCCGAGCGCATGCCGGATCACCATCCCAACTTCAAAATCCTCATAACAACGCCCGCTCATTCACCCTCCAGCCCGCGAAACACTTCAGCCATATCCGCGCATCCCTCGATCGATTCGACCGCCGCCAACGCGCGCAAGACAAACTCCGGCCCGAACCGCGGAGCTACCAAATCGACAAACTTGCTCTCCAGCCCCTCCGTCGAAACCGGATTCTCCGGATTGCCGCGCGGATAATCGGTCGCTCCCTTAAGCGCCGTCCCGTCCTCTAACTTCACCGCGACGCGTACAGGCCACGCCCGCGGATACGCAGCAGTCAAATCGTCCGCGACCGCCACGTGAATCTTTGGAAGCAAGAAACGAATCGGTTGAACCACCAAACCATCCGCGCCAAACCGATCCGGAGAAAACTGTTCCAGCCCTACGCGTCCCTCTAGCAGCGCCGCCGCGACGCAATATGCCAGACTAAACTTCGCCTGATACGGCGTCCCAGGACTCATTTCTTTCACAATCTCGAACCCCGGACCATACGTCTCAATCTCAATCGACGCAATCCCCCGCCCCTCGATCGCATCCCGCAACTCCAACGCCACATCGATCGCCGTGTGCGTATGCCCGCAGCACGAATGCATCTTGTAGCAGTTTTCTGTTATCTTCCACTGCGTTCCGAGCCCAGCCGTGATCCGCGAGGCATCGAACCCCTCGCTCATCGCTCGAAAAAATCCGCGCTCTCCTTCCAGAATCCGCGTAGCTCCCGTAAATCCGGCCTTTGCCAGATCCGCCGCCAGCACTCCGTTAAACGCCGCCTTCCCCGGATGCAGATGCTTGCTCATCGCGCCATCGGCATTGAACTCCCACAACCCCGCCGCCTGCGTTCCAGCCGACCCCAGCGCATCCAACATCCGCGGCACATCCAGCCCCAGCAACGATCCCGCAGCCGCGGCGCTCCCGAATGTCGCCGCCGTCCCCGTCGGATGCCAGAACCGGTAATGACTCGGATTCACAGCTTCACCGACCCGCAGCGCCGCCTCATACCCCAGCGCGACCGCCAACAGAAACGCCCGTCCGTTGGCGTGTTCGCGCTCCGCTACCGCCAGCGCCGCCGGAATCACCGGAGCTGCCGCATGCAGTGTCGACCCCTTGTGAACATCGTCGAACTCCAGAATGTGCGACGCGATCCCATTGGCCAGCGCCGCCCCCGCCGCCGATGCTCTCGGCGCGCCGAACACCGTCGCGTCATTCGAAATTCCCAACCCGCGAACCACGCCCTGAGCGATCCTCGCCGGACCTTCGAGCGACCCGGCCAGCGCCGATCCCAACCAATCCAGAACCGCCCGCTTCGTATCGGCCACAACCCTCGCCGGCAAGTCCGCAAAGGTGGCCCCGCTCAAGAAATCCGCCAGCTTGCGCGTCAAGCCAGTCACGTCATTCATCGATTCGCACCAGCTTCAAAGCCGCCCCATGCCCCGACACAATTCTTACCGCCGTCCGCGCCACTCCGAAGTGTTCCGCCAACACTCCGATCAGCTCTGCATTCGCCTTGCCACGCTCCGGCGCCGCCGCGATCTTCACCTTAAGCGTTCCATCCGTCAAACTCCCCACCACTTCACTCTTCGGGCTCCGAGGCGTCACCTTCACTCGCAGCGTGATCATCATCTTTCACCCGTCCGATATCACCACTGAACCGCGCACGCCAGTGAGCGGATCCCGATATGCAATGCCAGTTGTACACCGTTGCCGGGAAGCCCATTAGCCGGACACTTCGATTAGTTCGACGTGCGGCGTTGGCCGTGGGACCATATCGCCGTTGATGCGTAGCCCCTCTATATGAAATTCAATTGCCTCTTTGATGAATTGGCGCGTCTCATCGAGCGTGGATGCAGCGGCGACGCAACCCGGAAGTTCGGGAACATGAGCACTGTAGCCGGTGCCAGTTGGCTCAACAAAAACTGTGTATCTGGTCATTTCAGTCCAGCTTGCTCCCAGTATAGAAGTTTCCGTCTTTGGCCCAATTCGACCGCCGGGCGACCTGCGATCGTTACAGATTGCGTCCGGACCTTCGTCCGATTGATTGTGCTCCGCCGACGGAAAAATATCCGCAAATCTTTGACCGCGGTGCGGCGATATAATCCCGCTATGAAGCTCTTCGCCTCGTTGCTCATCCTCGCTACGCTAGCCATCGCCCGCCCTCTCACTCTCGACGACTACTACCGCATCGAAAACGCCGCTACGCCCGCCATCTCTCCCGACGGCCGCTGGGTCGTCTTCGTCCGCTCGACCATCGTCGAAACCGAAAACCGGCGCCACACCGAACTCTGGATCGCGCCCTCCGACGCTTTGTCTCCCGCCACCCGCCTCACCAGCCCATCCTTCGACGCCTCGACGCCGCGCTGGAGCCCCGACGGCAAACTCCTCGCCTTTCGCTCCAATCGCAAAGCCCCCGGCATCGAAGGCGATATCTGGTTTCTCCGCATGGACGCCGCGGGCGGCGAGGCATTCCAGATCGCCGGCGTCGGCGGAATGCCCATCTTCAGCCCCGACAATAAATCCATTGCATTTCTTAAGAAAACGCCGCCATTATCCAAACCCGCCGAAAAGGCCGCGTTCGAAAAACAGCTCGATCAGCGATTCAAGGGCCGCATGTATGACTGGATGAATATCCGCTTCGACCAACGCGGCTATCTCCCCGATCCGCGCGACCCCGCCGCGTCCCCGCCCGCCGAACTCTATGTCGTCCCGCGCGGGGGCGGTGTACCGAAGCAGATCACCCATCTCAACGTCGACGTAACCGCGGCGGCGTGGAAACCCGACAGCTCTGCCCTGGCCCTCACGGCCGATTCGCACCAGCGCGACGAATACTCTTACGAACGTGCCGATCTCTGGCTCGTGAGCACGCAAGGCGAAATTCATCGCCTCACGGATGACGGTTTCGAATACGATTCCCCGGCCTGGTCTCCCGATGGCCAGACCATTGTTTTCCGTCGCCGACAAGGATTGAGCCAGATCATCGCAGCCCGCCAGAACCACGGTTCGCCGGTAGACGTTTACGCAATGCTGTCAACCGGCGGCCAGGTGAAAAACCTGACGCCCGATTTCGATCTGATTCCCGACGCGCCGGTCCCCCATGCGAATTTCATCTACTTCACCGCAGCCGTTGGCGGCGATACGCATCTTTTCCGGATGCCGTTATCCGGCGGCAAACCCGAGCAACTCACTCGAGGCCCCCGTTCGCTGGCGGGCATGACATTCTCTGAAAACTTCGACCGCATCGCGTACGCCGCCACCGACCCGGTCCATCCCGCCGAAGCGTTTTCTTCGAAGATCGACGGCACAGCAGAATCGAAACTCAGCGATCTGAACCACAAATTCCTCGGCGAAGTCGACCTCACGCCCGCCACGGCTATCCATTACCCGAGTCAGGACGGCACGCAAATCGAAGGATGGTTCATGCAACCCAGCGGCGCAAAATCCGCGATGCCGCTGATCCTGGCGATCCACGGCGGCCCGCACGGGGCGTACGGAAATCACTTCGATTTCGAATTCCAATGGCTGGCGGCCAACGGTTATGCGGTGGTCTTCACTAATCCCCGAGGCTCCACCGGCTACGGCGAACAATTCCTCTGGGGCACCTGGGGAGGTTGGGGCAAGCTCGACTATCAGGACGTAATGGCCGGCGTCGACTACGCGATCACGCACTACTCAATCGATCCCAAACGCCTCGGCGTTACCGGCTATTCTTACGGCGGATTTTTAACGGACTGGGTCATCACCCAAACCAATCGTTTCTCCGCCGCGGTCACGGGCGCTGGAATCTCAAACTGGCTAAGCGACTACGGAACCGCCGACATCCCTCGCACGAAAGAAAGCGAATTCTTCGGAGCCCCCTGGGACCAGGCAGCCAGCGAACGCATGCGCGCGCTTTCTCCCATCACTCATGCTGCGAATGTGAAGACTCCCACGCTCTTCGTCCACGGCGAATCCGACATGCGAGTTCCCATCGAAGAGGCGGAACAAATGTACACAGCCCTAAAGAAGCGCCACATCCCCGCAAAATTCATCCGCTACCCCGGCAACTACCACGGCGGCTGGCCAGCGTGGGACATGGTACATCGCTATTACAACGAGGTGCTGTGGTGGAACCAATATCTGCAACCCTGTAGAGACTGTACGCACGCGACCGGAGCCCCGTAGAGGGAGTGCTTTGTGGTCAAGCTGTGTCGAAATCTTTGAATCAACTCGAACTTGTGGTTGGCCGGCTTGCGTGGCTATCGTTGAGGACAGTATGCGGAACAATCGGAATGACAGATAATGTAGGTGTGTCCGCAACTGACAAGACCGATCTCGCCCGGATCACCATCCTCCCCGGCCAGCGATCCGGTCAGCCCTGCATCCGCGGTCTCCGCATCACGGTATGGGACGTGTTGGACCTGCTCGCGTCCGGCATGACAGAGGATGAAATCCTCCAGGATTACCCGTATCTCGAAAAAGCCGACTTCCCGGCCGTCTACGCCTACGCTTCGCAATCCGGCCGAGCGCGTAAGTCGCGTTGAAGCTCCTCTTTGACGCAAATCTGTCTCCCAAGCTCGTTCATCGGCTCGCGGATCTCTTCCCCGGTTCTGTTCACGTCTTTGAGACCGGTCTCGCCCGATTCACGCCAGATGAGCAGATCTGGGAACATGCGGCCGCCGACGGCTTCACGGTAGTAACGGCCGACTCCGACTTCCTCAGCTTGGCCAAGTCCCGCGGCGCTCCGCCTAAAGTCGTGCAACTGAAAAACTGCAATTACCGGACTTCTCAAGTGGAAGCCATTCTGCGGCGGCACGCGCTTCAAATTAAAGAACTGGAACGTTCATCGCGAACCACGCTCGTGATACGAAGCGCACCAACCGGACCGCAACGCCGTTAGACCCCAAAGCTCGAAGTCTCGGTGACCTCCCTCACTGCTCGAACCACTGCCTCCGGCCGATCGAGCTGCACCCAATGCCCGCACCCTTCGACAATCTCCATACGTCCCTGCGCGGACTCCCGGGCAATCCGTTCATGATCCCCCCGTTGCCCTGCACTCGCATTTCCCGCCGACAATACGATCACCGGCACCCCGATCTTCGAATCCAACACGCCAACCGCATTCTCCGGCAGCGCCTTCAAGTACCGGCCCATCGTATCGAAACATTTTGGATCGCACCAATGCGCCTGGATCATCGGCCAAAGCTCGCGCGGCAATTTTCGAATCTCGCCGACCATTCTTTCGGTAAACGCCGCCCCGCTCCGCCCGCTGCTTGCCCGCGCGATCATCTGCGGCCCTTTCCGCGATCCGCCGGCCAGCAGGTCCAGTGCGAGTCTCACTACTCCCAGTCGCGCCAGTACCGCGCCGCATCGTGAGAGAAAAATCCCGCGCCGCAGCATCCGCCGATGCGCCTCCGTTGGCGATGCCCATTCGGCGAGCCCGACGGGATCCACGAGCACCAGGCCCGCAACCTCGGCCGGATAGCGCGAAGCATACGCCATCGCGATCAATCCACCGAACGAATGCGCGACGACGACCCGTGGCCCGCCAACATCCGCGAGCCCACACCGCAGTTCTTCTACAAGCTCCGTTACCAATCGCGGTTTCGACGAAGCCTCGCTCCACCCCAGACCCGCCCGATCGTAGCTCACGGTTCGCGCGAACTTCGCCACCTGTGGCTGCACCAGTTTCCAACTCAGTGAAGTCGCCGCAATCCCAGCCTCGAAGATGACGACCGCGCGCCCCTCACCCTCGCAGTCGACATGCAGCCGTGCGCCTCCGGCCTCGACCATCCTCCCGGGCGGAGGAAATCTCTTGCGATCCCGCGCCAGCCCCAACGCCTGAAAAACCAGCCCGGCCAGCACGAAAACGCCAGCCACCAGCCCAAAAACAATCAATCCGAGACCGCCCATTCCCCTGCCACGATCTCGCGCGTCCGCGGCAATTTCCCGAGATGTGCGATCCACCCGACAGCCGCCAGAATACCCACGAAGACCGCCAGCTTCGCAATGTCCGCTTCGTGTGTCCGCGGCAATGTCTTCCACAACAATCCGAGCACGGGTTCTGCCGCGCAAACCGCCCAGACCGATCCGTAAAAATACCGCCGCTCCGTGCCCTCGCCCTTCGTCGACGCGCGAACTCGCGGCAACCATCCGCACAACCCGCATATCAGCACGATCCCCGCCAGCGGAAAATACGCGTAATCGTAAATCTGCCGGAGCCTCCACGCCCCCGTTGCCACCGCGTAAATCAATCCCGCCAAATTCAGGACCGCGAACGAAATCAGATCGCACCACGCGAACGTATAACAAATCCGCCGGTACATCGGATTCGGTTTGTCCTCGGTGAACCGCAAAATATACGGCCGCGGCTCAACTCCCGGCAGCCGTCCGCGAAATCCAGCGATACCCGTGCCCAAGAGCACCGCAAAAAGCCATGCGGCCATCCTCGGATCGAATCCGTGCTCGAACAGATCGAAGGTCAGCGGCCCTGGCGCAATAAAGAAAACGAAGATCCAGATCGGCCAGTGCGCCAGCCGGTAAGTAGCTTTATTTCGTTCTCGAAAGCGCGGTCCCACCTGCTCGTTATAACATGGGAATTGAATCCCGCCGCGCCCTGCGCGCGTCTGATAGAGCGTGTTGACCCCGCAGCTTCTAAAGAGACGATCCGTAGTTGGAGGAGGCCTGGCAGGCATCGGAACACTTGCCGCATTTGCCTATGAAATGGCCCCCGCTTTCTGGCAGCGCGTTTCCGCCGACATAAAGCGCGACGTCGAACCCGCTCCCAGAAAGCCGCAAGTCGCCGAGTGGCCCGCCCAAGGTCTGCACGCGACGTGGATTGGCCTCAGCACCGTAATGCTTTCGATCGATGGATTTCGCATCCTGACCGACCCCGTCTTCAGCACCCGCATCGGCATCAGCCTCGGAATCGTCACGCTTGGCCTGAAGCGCCTGATCGCTCCTGCGGCTCCCCTCGCCGATCTTCCGCGTCCCGATCTGATTCTGCTCTCGCATGCTCACATGGATCACTTCGACATCCCGAGCCTGCGCACCCTAGAACATCCGCAAACCACCGTGGTCACCGCAACCAACACCAGCGATCTCCTGCGGCCGAAGCGGTACGCATCCGTCCAGGAACTCCGCTGGAATGAACGCGCGCAAGTGGGCCCTGCATCGATTCGAGCCTTTCAGGTGAACCATTGGGGAGCTCGCATGCGCAACGATACGTATCGCTCCTACAATGGCTACCTGATCGAATCCGGCCGCTACCGTGTCGTCTTCGGAGGCGACACAGCCTACACCGAAAACTTCCGCTTTATCCGCACTTCAAAACCAGTGGATCTTGCGATCATGCCCATCGGAGCGTATGACCCCTGGATCCGCGCCCACTGCAACCCTGAACAGGCGATGGCTATGGCGAATCACGCCGGAGGCGAACACATCCTGCCCATTCATCACCGCACCTTCGACTTGAGCCGCGAACCGCGCACGGAGCCGCTCGAGCGGTTACTCGCCGCCGCGGGCCCGTCGCCGGATCGCGTCATCATCCGCGATTTCGGCCAGGAATTCCATTCAAGCTAGAGGCGGCGCCGAACCGCGCACGATAGTGAGCAGGTCCCCGCCCGTTTTTCAATCCGCCGGCTAACCGTAAGTGCATGGCCTCACACGCACGGCAAGGTAAAATAGCGCATGACCAACCCTTACGCGACTCACCTGGGTTCTGCGAATCCGCGCGAAGTAATCAAACAAACGCCCGCAAAAGTTGAAGCGCTGGCAAAGAAGCTCGACGTGGAAAAGATTCCCGCCCCCGGCAAGTGGAGCCCGCGCATGATCGTCTGCCATCTCGCTGACTGCGAAATCGCCTTCGGCTTCCGCATCCGCCAGACTCTGGCTGAGCCGAACCCGACCCTCCAGCCCTTCGATCAGGATGCATGGGCCAAGCCGTATGGATCATCCGCCATGACCGCGCAAACCGCGCTCGATGCATTCTCCGCCGCCCGCCGCTGGAACATCGCGCTTCTAAACTCGATCGGCGCGGAAGAACTGAAAAGGCCGGTCACGCATCCCGAACGCGGAGCCATGACGCTCCAGACGATCGTAGAAACCATGGCCGGCCACGATCTCAATCACATCGCACAAATGGAACAGCTAGCGTAATTATTCTCCAGTCGGCACGCCGCTCTGGAGCACGATCCGCGACTTGGTTCCACCGAACTCGATGGTCTCGATCTTTTTTTCGTGGTTGATTCGCACAGCGGTGCTATCGTACCTGCGCTCGTTTTCTTCCATCTTGGCCGGCGCTTCCACCACGGTCTTGCCGGACTTGAACACCGCCTTATCGCCCTGCATTTCGACCGTATATTCACCCGGCTTCAATTCGTTACCACCAGCCCACGTTTCGTCATAAATCTTTACGTGGTAGCGCGGCGAGGCGCTGGCAACGGCAAGCGCAAACGTAGCGAAAGCCATCATCATCTTCTTCATGGTTCTTGAATTCTCCTCAAGGTATTGAAACAAATAGTTGTGGGCGTGAAGTTAGCGTAAATTGTGTCTCGTAAACTTCGCGTCTCACTTATTAATACGTCGTTGGGCCGAAAACGTTACCCAACCAAATACCGTAAGGCTCTGAGTGAGACCTGCCGAAGATCCGGCACCCAGCTATTTCTTTTTATCGCCTTTGGTCATCCACTCGACGATGCGCTGCGTCGGCATGACAGCAAGCACAATCGCGATCACTACTACCAACAGAACGACCAACAAAAAGACCAGCGCCAAAAGGTGTGCCCTCTCTAACGATCTTAGAGCATATTGTTGGGCCGCCGATGAACGCGGATCGACACAATCACACTTGACGCAACCCCACCCCGCCCGATACTGTGTGACCCATGCACCGAAGTTTTTTTCTTCTAGCGCTCTGCTCCACGGCGGCGCTTCCAGCAAACTTCCAGTCCACTGATTTGCTCAAGCTTCGATCGGTCGGAGTGGTCCAGCTCTCTCCCGACGGCTCCAGGATCGCCTACACCATCAGCCGAAATGACGTCCTCCGCGGACCGCTCGGCCAACTATGGATCATGAATCTAGCCGACGGAAAATCCATCTGCCTGAGCGCCGGTAACGATCCTTCCGGCAACCCGGAATGGTCGCCCGACGGCAAATGGATCGCCTATTCCGGACGCATTGACGGAAAGTCAGGCCTGATCGTCGCGCACCCCGACGGCGCCGACAAGAAATACATCGGCCCGCTCGAAGGAACCAACGCTCCGTTGCCGACCACGGGTAAGACGGTTACCTGGTCCCCCGATGGGAAGCAGATCGCTTATGTCTCGGCACAACCCGGCCCCGAAACCGCCGACGCCACCGGCGACCCGATCGTCATCACGCGTTATCTCTATAAACCCACGGCCGGCGAAGGCAACACGCATTTCAACGACAACAAGCGCCTCCATATTTTTATCGCCGACGTCGCCACTGCCAGATCCCGCCAGCTCACCACCGGCACCCACTACGAGCATTCGATCGATTGGTCGCCGGACGGAAGGCAAATCGCCTTCATCTCCAACCGCGAGCCCAACGAAGACCAGTTCTTCAATTACGACATGCTCACGCTCGACGCCACCACCGGCGAGCTGACGCGCCTGACCAATACAGAAAGCGCCGAATATCGTCCCCACTACTCACCCGACGGCAAAACCATCGTCTACGAAGCGACGAAGCGCGGCCTCACCGATCTTGAAACCACGATGGAAGACACCCACGTCTGGCTGATCGATGCCGACGGAAAAAATCGTCACGAGCTTGCCGGCTCCATTGACAATCGCCAGGGTGAACCCGGTTGGTCGAGCGACGGCAAGTCCGTCTTCTTCACCGTGCAGGAGCGCGGCGAAGTCCACCTTTATAAAATGCCCGCGGCAGGCGGACAGGCGACATCGATCGTGAAGGACCGCGGCAGCGTAGGCTCCTGGTCCACGCGCGGAGATCTATTGGCATACTCATTCTCCACTCCCACCGATATGCCCGAGCTGTATCTCAAATCCGGTGACGGTCCGCCGAAAAAGCTGACCGACCTGAACCACGACGCCCTTTCCAACAAAACCATTGAAAAAGTCGAATCCCTGACATTCATCAGCAACGACAACAAGTGGACCGTCGAAGCCTTCTTAACGTATCCCGCCGATTTCCGCGCCGACCGCAAGTATCCTCTCATCCTGAACATCCACGGCGGTCCGCACGGCCAACAAGGCCCTGCGTTCAATTTCAAGAATCAGGTCTACGCATCCAAAGGCTGGGCGACCTTGATGGTCAACTATCGCGGATCCACTGGCTACGGCCAGCCCTTCACCGATGCAGTCTTCGCCGATCAGAATGGCAACGAAGGCCAGGACGTTCTCTATGGACTCAGCGCAGCCATGCGCCGCAACCCCTGGATCGATCGCGATCGCCTCGGCATCGAAGGCACCAGCTATGGCGGCCAGCTCAGCGCCTGGCTTATCACCCAGACCAACATATTCAAAGCCTCTATCCCGACGGCTGCGATCATCAACATCATCAGCTACAACTACATGACGTATTACAACCAATACGAGCAGATGGAGTGGGGCGCATTCCCGCATCAAGGCAACCTGATGGATGTTCTGTGGGAACGTTCCGCATTAAAGCACGTCGCGAACGTCCATACGCCCACGATGCTGGTGCACGGCGAAAACGACCCTGACGTCCCCATCGCCGAGGCTGAACAATACTATATCGCGCTTCGCGACGTCGGCGTCGACTCGATTATGGTCCGCTACCCGCGCGAGGGCCATGGCGTCCGCGAACCCGGCCACACGGTCGATTTCATTGACCGCTCCATTCACTGGTATGAAAAGTATTTCCACTAGGATCGAAAAGCATTAAGAAAGTGGGGACGGACTGCTCTGGCCCCGCTGTCGAATTCGTCATCCTCCGGGGGCAGCGGTGGTGGATAGAGCGGTCTGTCCCCATTTTTTTCACTAGAATGAAAGAGCATGATCCGACACGCAGAAGCCCAATGGAACGGTTCGCTCAAAGACGGCAGCGGCCATATAAAGACAGAAACCGGCGCTCTAGACAGCGCTTACAGTTTCCGATCGCGCTTTGAAGGCGGCGGCGAGACGAATCCGGAAGAGCTGCTGGGGGCCTCCCACGCCGGGTGCTTCTCGATGGCCCTTTCCGCGGCCCTCACCGGAGCTGGCCATCCTCCCACTTCGATTCACACGAAAGCTTCTGTGCACTTGAACAAAGTGGAAGCCGGATTCGGCATCACCAAGATCGAACTGGAAACCACCGCGACAGTTCCTGGCATCGACGCCGCAACCTTCCAAAAGATCGCCGGCGAAGCAAAAGCAGGCTGTCCGATATCGAAAGCGCTCGCGTCGGTGGACATCCACCTGACCGCGACCCTTACTTAGGACGAACTTTCATCCCGGCCGCGTGCGCCAGCCGTCTCTGCGCCTGGTCGAACGTCAGAAACGCCGCGGCTCCGAGTTCCAGCGCAATGGCGACGTGGAGAATATCCATGGCGCGCGTGCCCAGTAGAGGCGTGTACTTGCGGCTGAGTGAAAGGGCCCTCTCGTAGGCGGACCCGCTGACAGCCCGCCGGACGAATAAACCGCTCGCAAGATCCGCCTCGAACGCGCGAACGCTGGCGCCGGCTTGCGCGGCATTGCTCTCCTTGCGAAACACCCGGGCGCCGAAAGCATTTACCAGCTCGAACTCAGCGAGCGGAGTGATCATCAGCCTCGATTTTTGGCGCCCGCATTCCGCCACGGCCGCGACTGAATTCCCATCCTCCCCATATAGCGACGCCAGGAAGCTCGTGTCCGGATAATCGTGGACCGTCAAAACCTGTCCCGATCCTGCCGCAACATCTCCGCCCAAGTGACTTTGAAAATTTTATCGCCGTAGATCTTCCTCATCCGCCCGAGAAAGTCCGGCATCTTGGCCCGCCTTGCCGAAGTCGCGGGCGTAATCGTCGCAATTACCCGTTTCCGTTTGGTGAGCTCGATTGGCTCCCCCTCCGCGAGCATTTGCTCCACTCGTTTGAAGTTGTACCGGAGATCGCGCACCGTCGCCGTCTTCATGTGATACATTTTAGCATCACAAATTACTGCCCTTGCGCCGCGATCACCTCGAACGCCACCGACGCATCCAGCGACGGCAGTCCTTCGAACAGCAACAGCGTGCTCGCCGGTGGACGGCTCTTATCCACGAACTCAAACCGTGTTCCGCGGAACGTATCCGCCACCATCCGCGTCAGCGGGTACACCCCCGACCAAAAAACGTTCTTATAGGTAACGTCAAACGGCTCCAGCGCCTTCCCCAGCCTCCCGAAGGCGAGCCGCAAATCGGCCTGCTCCCCTCCAAACGCCATCTGCGTCCCGCTATAGACGATCTTGGGAGCCTTCACCAGCACCACCTGCGAATAATTCGGGTTTTGAGTCAAGCCTGGTGGGTTTACAAACTCGACGTTCGCTCTTGGCGCCGCCTCTAGTCTCCCCACGGCCTCGCATTCCGTCAACGGTTCCACGGCCGCGCGTTGCAACTGTACGAAATTTGCGGCGGTTCCCGGGAATGCGCCCGAGACCGCCGCCCGAACCGCGCCCACGTCATCCAGCGAGCTCAAGTAGCACGTGACCCGCAAGACTTCACCGGCCTTGACCACGCCCACAGCCGTCCTCAACTGCGTAAGTGACTGTCGATAGTCTTTGGCCTGCTGTCCCGAAAAAAACGCCAGTCCATTGGGATTGACCGTCTTCTTCTCCACGGCGACGCTCTCCAGAACGACCTGGGCCCCCTCCATCGGCAGCGCTCCAACCTGGATCGTACTCAGTGCCGGGAGATTCATCTTGTGCTCCGTAAACACTTCGCTCACCAGGGTTTGCACCCGCCGCAAATCGCCCGATCCAGCCACAAACGCCCGCAGTTTGATGATCCCTGCGCCGTGATTCTCCTGAAATAGTACTTTCAGCGCATCCCGGATCTGCGGCGAAAGCAACCCCTTGGCCGACAGTGGAGAGACATGGAACACCAGCCGCTCGGTTTCACCCACGGCCGCCGCCGGTGGATCTTTCAGCAGCGGCAGTGTCTGTGTAACCGGCTCCTCATCTTCTTTTTTCTTTTTCTTGCTCGGCTTTCTCTCCGGCTGCGCGACCGCACACACGGCGACCGACAGCCCCAGCAGCACCGCAAGCACCCTTCTACTTTTCATCGTCCAATCCGGATTCTATCGCACCCTGCGAGGCGCGTTACCCCTTTCCCCGCTTTTTTCCGCATGCACTGATAGGAGGACGTTATGCCCGTCTGGACCGCCATTAAACTCGACATGAAAACCAACGTATTCATGGAAGTGCTCGGAACCCCCGCAACCGCCGGCGACGATGTGTTCGATTCCAAGCTGAAACCCAGTACCAGCGCCGCCGTGAACCACATGCTGACCCTGAATCTACGGATCTTCCTGCAAAAATTTCAGCCCCCGCATCATCTCCGCAGCGCAACCTTCAAGGATTTCGACAAGACGTCCTTCGTGGTCGGCCCTTGGAATCACGCGGAATGGCAGAACTTTGTCTTCGGATTCAAGAAGCAGTGCCTGATGTGGAACAACAACTTCTGGCTGATTCCACCCAACGATTTTTCCGCGCTGGACATTAAGATGGGAACGAAAAAGGTGCGCCCGAACGTCTACTGCAATCTCGACGTCCAGATCATGCCCACCGCCGCCCGCGCGCACCGGACGATACAAGTCGTCAATCTCGACGCCAGGTCCGCCGCCCGCGCCGCCGGCAAGAGGGAATCCGACGTAACCAGCGGAGACTTCAGGTCGGATTCAAGCACCTACGACACCTTCGACGTGCGTCCCCGCACCGATGCGTATACCGATAATACGGGCCATGTGCAGAAGGTCCGCCACTACACCATCGCGCACGAAATCGGCCACGCGCTCGGTCAGGCCCACATCGGCGTGCTGCGCCACGAAAAGCTGTGCGACATGGCAGTCCTGGTCGACGATGCGTTCACCAAGGTGGGGCTTTCGAGCGCCGTTCCCGCCATGTTTTCCGGCGGCAGCAACTCCGACGTTTGTTACGGCGACTTCTCCGCAGCCGCGGTTAGTTCCAACGTAATGGGAGGCGGAGGCACGTTCGAGCCTCTCAACGCCCAACCCTGGCTCGAACAGATTCCCCGCCACACCTTAACCCGGAACAAATGGACCGTCTCAATGAGACACATCGCGCCCAAGGCCCTATAGGGCGCAATGCGCTCCGCCCCGACCCGTTTTCGACAGCCGAAGCTGTGATAGAACAGTCTGATGCTTCGCCCAACGATCCTCACGCTGGCCCTGTGCGCCCTCGCCTCCGCCCAGCAGCCCGACTTCAGTAAAGTCCAGATCAAGACCACCAAGGTCTCCGACAGTCTTTACACGCTCGACGGCCAGGGCGGCACCATCGGCGTCCTTGCTGGGCCCGATGGCGTATTTATGGTCGATTCTCAGTTCGCCCCGCTCAGCGACAAGATCGTCGCCGCCATCCGCCAGATCTCCGACCGTCCCATCCGTTTCATGGTGAACACCCACGTCCACGGCGATCACACCGGCGGCAACGAAAACTTCGGCAAACTTGGCGTGACGATCATTTCCCGCGAACCTCTTCGCAACCGCCTGGCCCATCCAGCCGCTCCCGGCACCCCTGCCCCGCCCGCGGCGCTGCCCATCATTACCTATACCGGCACCATGACTTTCCACATGAACGGTGAAGATATTCAACTAATTCCGATCCCGGCCGCCCACACCGACGGCGACACCATGGTCCGCTTCGTTCACGCCGACGTCATCATGACCGGCGATTTCTTCCGCTCGGTCCAATACCCCAACATCGACCGCGCCAACGGCGGATCCTTGAACGGAATGCTCGATGGCCTGGGCCAGATCATCGCCCGCTCCGGCCCGAACACGAAAATCATCCCCGGCCACGGCCCGACCGTGGATCGCATGGCCATCATGTCCCACCGCGACATGATCCTCGCCGTTCGCGATCGGGTTGCGAAACTCGTCGCCCAAGGAAAATCGCAGGACGAAGTCCTGGCCGCCGCGCCCACAGCGGATTTCGACTCGAAGATCCCCAACTCCAAGGAAACCACTCAGCGTTTCGTAACCCAGCTCTATGCGGAGTTGAAGTAACTACCTCTGCGACGTTTTCGCGGGAGCGTCCACCTGTCGCAGCACGAGGTCGCCTCCCTCTGATCTGATCTCGAGCTTCAGTGCGCCGGCCTGCCGCGACGTTGCCAGCGCGCGCTTCAAAGGCCCAAACGACTGGGGGATGGCCGTGCCGCCGATTCCCGCCTTGAAAACAACCAGGTCCTGCGGTCCCGTTTCTCCTGTCAAGGTCAGCCGATACGTCCCGCCGGGTTCAAGCCCGGTCAGGGCAACCTGAATGTTGTCGATCGCTCCCAAAGCGCTAATCGACGCGCTTCCGCGCGCAACTGAGTTTGATCCCGCTGGCGGCGCCAGATCGAGATGCAATCCTTCGGCTCCAAGTCCCACCGGCTTCAGATTCGCCGTGCCTGCATCCGATGTCGTCGCGTTCGGCACATACACCAGCGCCTGCGGCAACTGGCCGACCGGAATGGTCGCGATCACCTGGTTCGTCAGCGTATCGATCGCTTGCACCGCATCGCCGTTTTCCAGGCCAACATAAACACGCCGCCCGTCCCCCGATCCCCAAATGCCATGCGGCAGGTCGCCGGTCTTGATGGTCGCGGCCAGCACCGGCAAAGAACCCGGATCGCGCCGGTACACCAGCACCTGGTCCCTCCCGCCAACCGAAACATAAGCGAACCGTCCTCCGGAATTGGTAATGAACGTCACGTGATTCGAAATAGGCCCCGTTTCCAGCACCGTCCGCGTAGGAAACGGCGGCTTCGCCGAAATGATCTGCGTCTTGCCGGAATCCTTCAACGTGAACCACACTTCGTCCTGGTCAACCGCTAAATTCGGCGAAAATGGGCTCGTCTGCGCGACGCGCGCAACCACCTTGTAGTTCGCCGTGTCGATGACAGCCATCTCCGGCGTAAAGCTGGACGGCACGAACGCGTACTTTCCGTCCGGCCGGAACAGCACCATTCCCGGTCCATTTGCGGTCTCGATGTGGCGAATTTCCTTCATCCGCACCGGATCGATGACGCTGATATAGTTCTCCCCGCGCACCGCCACCCAAAGCTCGCGGCCATCCGGCCGGAAGAACGCCTCGTGCGGCGACCGCCCGACGTAGATCTTGCCTTTGACCGTATTCGTCTCCGTGTCGACCAGCGTGACTGAATTGGAGCCAATCGAAACGACAGCGAGCGTCTTATGATCGGGCGAAAATCCGAGGCCGTGCACCAGCAATTCGCCACGATACAGCGGGCTCAACGCCGCCGGCACATCCTCGCCAAGGTGAATCGAGCCGAGCAGCTTGTTCGTTGCGGGGTCGATTACCGAAACCGTATTCGAGGTCTGCTCCGCGGTATAAACCCGGTCGCCGCCGCGTGCCGCCACGACTATGGTCGCGAGGAACAGCGGCCGAATGAAGTTGAGTTGCATTCACTTGCCTTTCTTGGCGGCCTTTGTGAGCCACAAGCGCATCGCGTCAATCTCCGACTGCTGATCGACCAGGATCTCCTGCGCCATTCGCCGCATCACCGGATCTTTCCCGTACCGGAGCTCAGCCTTCGCCATATCGATCGCACCCTGATGATGCGGCATCATCATCGTCGCGAAGTCGTGATCGACTTTCCCATTCATCGGAGCGGCCGCCATGTCACGATCCATCTGTTTCATGCCGGCGTCCATGGTCCGCATGAACTCCGCCGCGTCGGACGTCATCTGCGCCGAGGCGAATTCCACCATCATCGATATCAGCAGCACGCGAGCGCATCCGACCGGTCTCATTCAGCCGCGCTCCTTGCCAGCGCCTCGATCACGGCGATATTCTGCAGAAGTTCCTGCGGCACGCCATGCCTTGCCTGAAGGTAGGAGGGCGAATTGTACGAAATCCAGGTCTTTCCGTCACCGTCCTCCCAAACAAGCGCTTTGAGCGGAAGATCAATCGCAATAATCGGCGACGCGAGCATCAGCGGCGTTCCCGCTTTCGGATTGCCGAAGATCAGAAGCTTGGTCGGCCGCATATGCATCCCGGCCTTTTCCGCCTCGCCGCTATGATCCACTATGGCGAATAGCTTCACGCCCTTCGCTTGCAGGATCGTCTCCAGCCTCTCAACCGTCCGATCCACCGTTTGATGGCTGGGAATCGTTACGATGCCCTTATCCGCATTCATCGATCTCTCCTGAACCAATTGTCCTGCCGCGATTGCCATTGCAAACCCCAGCGCCAGGAGCTTGGCTTTCCCACTTCTCGGCATCCAGCGAGTCTGGAACGCACCTGAGGAGCCAGTCCTAAACGGCTCATGAACTAAAGGCTCACCACGAAACCGCGCGACGATGAAGACCACCTGTCAACTCGACTGACGACCCCTGGTCACAATCCACAGCACCCGCCGCGACCGAAACCGTCGAGCCCGGGCGGTCTACTTCATCTGGATCACGTGACTGCCCGCCGGCTGCTCCAGCACAAACTTATCGGGCGTCACATCAGGCGCGTTGAACTTCAGTTCGACCACGGCAATCGCGACTTCGTAGCCGTCCTGCGGCCGCCGGATCGTAATATTTGAAGCGTAAGAAATCCCGCCGTATTCCTTCCAGTCCGAATATTGCGTCTCGCTGACGATCGCGCCGGTAGCGTCGAAGGTGCGCTGGCGAATGATTTCGAGTGTGTACCGGCTGAACGACACCGCCCGCATCAGCCGAAGCTGTCCCTTCTCCTGCCGCAGAATCAGAATGCGGTACACAGCCCTGGTTGGATCGGTATCGTCCTCCAGCACCGTCAAATCCGATGCATCCGGCGGCTCGATTACCAGAGCGTCAAGGAATGCCGCCGGCCGCAGGTTCTCCAGTTTGTTCTTCGAGTTGGGAGGCGCGGCATCGTCGCCCAGAATGAAATTGTTCCGGCTCGGAATGAAGACCCGAAACTCCTTGCCCATGGAAACCATGTCTAAGATCGTGGTGCTGTGGACCACCGGGTCTAGCCCCAGCACCCGGATCCACCGCGGCCTGCGGAACAGGATGTAAGCCCGGATGGTGGCGTAATCCGTAAGCTCGCCTCCGTTCACGCTGCCGACAGAAGGCGACATGTCTGCCTTCATACTGAAATTTTGAATCGGCCCGGAAGCGCGGCGGATGCGCGCGAGCAGTTCGTCCTTCGTGGCGGTGAGAACCGGCCGGTTCGCGGGCTGGCCCTGCGGCACCACCACCCGCTTCCGTACGAAGCATCCCGCGCTCGATAAAATTGCCGCGCACGCCAGGGCCGTGTACACCGGGACAGCGCACGGCCATTTCATGCGAGCTACGCGCATGCACTCTTTTCCATGTTCTACAAAGACGACCCAGCAGACGCGGCCGGACTTCAGTGCGCCTTACGTTCGATGTGTCCTCCGAACTGGTAACGCATGGCGGACAGGATCTTGTCTGCGAATTCGCTCTCGCCGCGGGAACTGAACCGTTGATACAGCGCGGCGCTCAAAACCGGCGACGGTGCGGACTCCTCGATGGCCGCCAGCAGCGTCCATCGTCCTTCGCCGGAGTCGGAAACACGGCCCGAGAATTTGTCCAGATTGGGTTCCTCTAACAGCGAAATCGCCGTCAAATCCAGCAGCCACGAAGCGACCACGCTCCCGCGCCTCCACACTTCAGTCACATCGGCGAGATTGAAATCGTATTGGTAATGTTCGGGATTCCGCAGCGGCGTCGTCTCCGCGTCCACTTCGCGGCTGTGTTTCCCCACCCCGGCATGCTTCAGGATGTTCAGCCCTTCGGCATACGCCGCCATCAGCCCGTATTCGATGCCGTTATGGACCATCTTGACGAAGTGCCCCGCGCCCGCCGGTCCGCAGTGAAGATAACCCAGTTCGGACGTCCCTTTTGCCGTTTCCCGCCCGGGAGTTCGCGGAATATCGCCTTTTCCAGGCGCAAGCGTTTTGAAGATCGGATCCAGATGCGTGACCACGCTCTCCGGCCCGCCGATCATCTGGCAATACCCGCGCTCCAGCCCCCACACTCCGCCGCTGGTCCCCACGTCGACGTATTGAACCCCCTTCTCGCCGAGTTCCTTGGCGCGCCGGATATCGTCGATATAGTACGAATTTCCGCCATCGATCACGATATCTCCAGATTTTAAATGCGGAACGATCTTGTGCAGCATATCGTCGACAGCCGCGGCCGGAACCATCAGCCAGATGGCGCGCGGCTCCGTGAGCTTGCCGATGAAATCCTCAATCGATCCCGAGCCGCCGGCGCCCTCGCTCACCAACTGCTGCACATTCGCCGGATTCAAATCGAACACGACACACTGGTGTCCGCCCCGGGTCAACCGCCGAACCATATTGGCCCCCATGCGGCCGAGTCCAATCATTCCAAGTTGCATTCGCGAGAGCTCCTCCTGTCGTTCTTCCCCATATTAACCGCTCCACCCGCTATCACGCGCGCCGCTTTGGTGCGAAAATCAAAAACAAGATGAAAGGGATTGTAACGGTTCTATTACTGGCAAGCTGCTTGGTCCTCGCCCAGGATCGCGATCTGGTTGTCGACGTCTCGAAAACCGCCTCGCGGCCCACCATCGCCGTGCCCGAATTCCACGGCGCGGGCGCGGCACAGGCCGAAATGAGCACGTTCAACGCGACTTTCTGGAGCGAGATCGCGGACTCCGGCGCGCTCAAGATGGCGCCCAAGGATCTCTTCCCCACCTTCATTCCGCAGCAGCCCGCCGACTTCAAACTCGGCGGAGCGGCGTTAGGGCAATGGTACGGTCCGCCGGTGAACGCAAACTATCTCGCCTTTGGCTACGCCAGCGTCCAGGATACGACCCTCGTGCTCTACGGATGGCTGTTTAACGTTGGCCAACCGGATCCTGTCGCCGCGAAACTCATCGGCAAGCTATATTACGGCACGCTCGATTCCGCCGGCGCCAAGAAAGTCGCGCGCGAGTTCGCTGCCGATATTCTTCGACAGTTCGGCGTGAAGAGTCTCACCGGCTCGAAAATCTATTTCGTTTCGGACCGTTCAAAATTCCGCGAAATCTGGTCGATGGACTACGACGGCTCGAACCCTCAACAGGTGACCAATCACAAATCGACCTCGCGGCACCCGGCCGTATCCGCCGATGCGCGAATTCTCGCCTACACCAGCCTGGCGCTGCGTCCCGGAGAGAAAGTTCCCAACTGGCAGGTGATGCTTCAGTCGACGGAGACGGGAAAACGTTTGCCGTTCAACAATCCCGTCGCTCCCACCAACGGCTGGCCCGAATTCGCCCCCAGCGGCCAGCGTCTGCTGTTCGCGTCGACGTTAACTGACTGGGCCCAGGTTTACAGCGCAAATCTCGATGGTTCGGACCGCCGGCGCCTGACGAACACAAACGCCATCGACGTTTCGCCGCGCGTGAATCCGAAGACGGGAAACGACGTACTCTTCATTTCAGGCCGTTCCGGAACGCAGCAATTGTGGCGCATGAATATCGACGGCGGCGATCTGGAGATGCTCACGAACGGTCAAGGCGAAGTCGCGAATCCAGCGTGGAGCCCCGACGGCCGCTTGATCGCGTTTTCCTGGACCCAGGGTTATGAGCTCGGCGGCTTCAACATCTTCATCATGGATATTGCCAATCGGAAGCCGATTCAGCTCACCAAGGATTCCGGAGTCAACGAAAACCCATGGTTCGCGCCGGACGGCCTTCACATTGTCTTTTCGTCGAAGCGCGGCGCGTCGACACAAATCTTCACCATGCTGCTGGACGGCACCAACGTCCGCGCCATCACGCAGACTGGCAATAACATGCAGCCCGTGTGGGCCGCCGCGCTACAGTAGAACCTCAGACAGGAGGTTCCATGCGAGCTTTCATCCCGATCATGTTCTGCGCATGCATCCATGCCCAGACCAATCCCTTGTGGCACGAACAGAAAGTCAAGAATTACCTGCCGCATATGACTTGGCCCGAAGTCCAGGACCTGCTTACCCGGAGCGACATGGTCATCATCCCCATCGCTTCCATCGAGCAGCACGGTCCCCAAGGCCCCCTCGGCACGGATTTTCTCGCCGCCAACGAACGAGCCAAATTGGTTGCCCAAAAGACGGATGTCTTGGTCGCGCCGGTTCTGATGCCGGGCATTTCGCCCTATCATATGGAATTTCCCGGAACCATTACGCTCTCGCCCGACACCGTCCAGCGCGTGTACTTCGAGGCAGTGCAAAGCCTGATCCACCACGGCTTCCACCGCTTTCTGTTCCTGAATGGACACGCCGGTAATCAGTACGTGACGCGATTCATCATCGATCGCATCAATCAGGAAACTTCGGCCACGGCGCTCGAACTCGGTGATGCGGCCGCGCCGTTTCTCTCACGCAACCGCGCCAATCCCGCGCCCGCTGCCGCTCGCGTCTTCGACCGCCACGCCGGAGTCGGCGAAACGTCCAGCAGCATGTATCTGTTTCCAAACCTGATGTCCATGGACAAGGCCGGCAAGAACGACGTTACCCTGCCCGAACACTTGGCAAAAATGCTGCCGCAAGTCGAGGCCGGCGATCCTGCCGCAACCCAGATCTTCTTGGCCGAGGCTTTGAAACCCAAGGACACCGGAAAGCACACCTCCACCCGGGAAATGACGGCGACCGGCTCGTGGAGCAATCGCGATACCCGTGAATCCACGGCGGAACGAGGCCGGGACGAGACCGAATCCTTCGTAAACGCCGCAGTCCAGTTCATCGACCGCTGGAAGACGCTGGAGCCTCTGCGGCAGTGAGCGGGATCCATCACTTTTGTGGATCCGGCGGGCGCCCCCTCCCTAGCTTGCTCAAATCCTCGGCCGCGAACTCCACTGACCGCGTTCGCGAACAGTAATGGGTGACAAAACCCTCTGCGAAGAACTTGTCATGCCATGCGTAAACCAGAAGCTCTTTCCCCAGTTGGATAGCGCCCGCGCGGAAACCTGCCATACAATCGCCCAACACCAGGTTTGGCATTTCAAATTCGACCGGTACTCGGCCCTTATAAACGCGATGCACGGCAAACTTGACCCGTGCGGAGTCGACCTCAGTGATCGTTCCTGTGAACACGATCTCGGAACTCCTCAACTCAGCCTTGACGCCTGAGGGGACGCACTCGCAGCACGTTGCGAGCCGCATCGAAAATAGCAGTGAAACGATGCTGATCCGCATTTCTCAATGGTATCTCCGCCTGCGAAATTCCTGTTGAGGCCTCACTATAGACCGTTTTGAACGGCCACGAAATCGCGCACGATCTCTTCCTGTAACGGATGGCTCCCATCGCGAACAATCATTTGGCCCCCGATGCAGACGTCGTGGACCGCGGTCCGTTCCAGGGTAAACACCACGGGAAAAGCGCGAAACTCGCCCGGCGGCCCCCGCGAACATCGCCAGACCGGGCTCAAAAGCGCCGTGCGTGTAGACAAGATCCCCAAGCCAGCCCGTTTCATCCGCGACGCCGTCGTCCACAACGAACAGAGTAACCCAACCTGCTAAAATCCCCTTGTAATGAGCACCCCCGTCTATCCACCGAACCCGGATTTCGTTCGCAAAGCCCACGTGCAAGGCATGGATGCATACCGGGATCTGTACGGTCGCGCCGAGCAAAACCCGGAAGAATTCTGGGGCGAGTTCGCGTCCCGCGAGATTCACTGGTTCGAAAAATGGTCGAAGGTGCTGGACTGGAATCCCCCGTTTGCGCGATGGTTCGCCGGCGCCAAGACCAATATTTCCTACAACTGCATCGACCGGCATCTCACTACGCATCGAAAGAACAAAGTCGCGATCCTGTGGGAGGGCGAACCCGGCGATCAACGGTTGATCTCGTATCAGGAGCTGCATCGCCTGGTGGTGCGATTCGCCAGCGTCCTAAAATCCCGCGGATACAAGGCCGGCGATCGCGCCATCATTTACATGCCGATGGTGCCGGAGCTACCCGTCGCGATGCTCGCCTGCACCCGGCTCGGCATCGTCCACAGCGTCGTGTTCGGAGGATTTTCAGCGGAAGCATTGAAAGCCCGGATTAACGATCTCGGCGCAGCCCTCGTAATCACCGCCGACGGCGGCTTTCGACGCGGCAAAGAGGTAAAGTTAAAGCCCGCCGTCGACGAAGCATTGGTCGATTGCCCATCGGTTCGGGACACCGTCGTATATCGCCGTACCGGATCGGAAATTGCTATGCAGCCCGGCCGTGATCATTGGTGGCACGATCTCGACGAATCCGCCACCGAAGACTGCCCCGCCGTGCCGCTCGACAGCGAACATCCTCTGTACATCCTTTACACCTCCGGCACCACGGGAAAACCGAAAGGCATCCTGCACACCACCGGCGGCTACCTGACCGGAGTCACCGCCACCATGAAATGGGTCTTCGACCTGCGCGATGAAGATACTTACTGGTGTTCGGCCGATATCGGATGGGTCACCGGCCACAGCTACATCGTCTACGGACCGTTATCCGCCGGCGCGACCACCGTCATGTACGAAGGTTCGCTCGACTATCCGCACTTCGACCGCTGGTGGCGCATCATCGAAAAATATCGCGTCAACATTTTCTACACGTCGCCCACTGCGATCCGCGCGCTCATCCGTCAAGGCGAGCAATGGCCGAACGCGCACGATCTCTCGAGTCTGCGCCTGCTAGGGTCCGTCGGCGAGCCGATCAATCCCGCGGCGTGGGAATGGTATCACCGCGTGATCGGCAAGGGACGCTGCCCCATCGTCGACACCTGGTGGCAGACCGAAACCGGATGCATCATGATCGCGCCCATGCCCGGCGCGGTTCCTCTAAAGCCCGGTTCCGGCACCTTGCCGCTGCCCGGCGTCATCCCCGATATCGTCGATCTGAACGGCACCCCCGTCGGAAATGATCGCGAAGGCTTTCTCATCCTCCGCCGCCCCTGGCCGGCCATGGCGCGCACGCTATGGGGTGATCCCGAGCGCTACAAGGAGCAATACTGGAGCCGTGTGCCGGGAGCTTATTTCACCGGCGACGCCGCGCGCCGCGATGCCGACGGCTATTACTGGGTCCTGGGCCGCGTCGACGACGTCATGAACGTCAGCGGGCATCGATTGAGCACCATGGAAGTCGAATCGGCTCTCGTCCGCCATCCCGCCGTGGCGGAAGCCGCCGTCGTCGGCAAGCCGCACGAGATCACCGGCCAGGCCGTTTGCTGCTTCGTCACGCTGAAGAAAGGCGACTGGAACCATGACGATCTCGCGAAAGAGCTGCGCACCTGGGTCGCGCACGAAATCGGCAGCTTCGCCCGCCCCGAGGAGATCCGTTTCTCCGACGCCCTGCCGAAAACCCGCAGCGGCAAGATCATGCGGCGCCTGCTCCGCGAGATCGTTACGAGCAATTCTGTAACCGGCGACGTGACCACGCTGGAAGATCTCACCGTCGTCACCAGGCTCGCCGCGCAACAAGACGAAGATTGAGCTCCGCGCTGCTCGCGAATCTCGCCTCCACCCTCTTCCTCACTGGACTGGCCTGGTCGCTCGCATGCGTGCAGTTGCCGATCCTGCTCCGCGGCGACTACCCGGAACTGATCCACCAGCTCGCCCTGCACCGCCGCCTGAACTCGCAACTGATGGTAATTCCGATGTCGGTCGAATTCTTCACCGCCGTGTGGCTGGTCGTCGCACCACCGGCGGCCGTCGGCCGTGCGTCCCCCGCCGTCGGCCTGGCATTAATCTGCGTCATCGGATACGCGACCGTCTGGTACTCTCTGTTGCACCGGAAGCTCGCGCGCGGCTTCCACAAACCCACGATAGACGCGATGCGAACCTGGAATCTGGTGCGAACCATATCGTGGACCGCGCGGTCCGCCCTCCTACTTTGGATAGTTTTTCGGATCGCCGCGTAACTGTTCTGTTAAAATTTGGTGGCATGCAAGGTAACGAGAAAGTCCTAAAATCTCTCAGCGACTCGCTCAAGGCCGAACTGACGGCGATCAACCAGTATTTTCTGCACGCGAAAATGTGCGAGAACTGGGGCTACGCACGCCTCGCGGCCTACTACCGGAAAGAGTCGATCGAAGAGATGATTCATGCGGAAAAACTCATGAATCGGATCCTGTTCCTGGAAGGAACCCCCAACATGACCGACATCGGCCCCATCAACGTCGGCAAAAACGTCAAGGCCCAGTTCGAAAGCGATCTCGCGCTGGAGATTCACGCCGTCAGGCAGTTGAATGGAGCGATCAAGATCGCAACGGAAGCCTCCGACAACGCCTCTCGCGCTCTTTTCGAGGAAATTCTCAAGGACGAGGAGGAGCACGTCGACTATCTCGAAGGCCAGTTGCACGCCATCGGTGAAATCGGACTCGACAACTTCCTCGGCCAGCAACTTCACAAAGGGGAAGAGGAAAAATAGCCGGGATCTAAGCTAACCCGTCCCGCATCCAACAATTGGATGCATCGGGTCGTCATCATCGGCGGCGGTTTTGGTGGTCTGTACGCAGCCACCGCTTTGCGCCGCGCGCCCGTCGATCTGACGCTTCTCGATCGCCGCAATTTCCATCTGTTTCAACCCCTGCTCTATCAGGTGGCCACCGGATCGCTCTCGCCCGGCGAAATCACCGCCCCGCTTCGCGCCGTGCTCCGGAACCAGAGAAACGCGCGGGTGCTCCTCGGCGAGGCGACTTCAATCGATCCGACGGCTCGCGAGCTGCTGCTCGCCGACGGCGGCTCTATTCCCTACGACACACTGATCGTCGCGGCCGGCGCCCAGAATTATTATTTCGGGAATCACGATTGGCCGGCCGTAGCTCCCGGTCTCAAATCGATCGAAGACGCCACCGCCGTCCGTCACAAGATCCTCTACGCCTTCGAGGCCGCGGAACGCGAGGAGGATCCCGAACGCCGGCGCGCCTGGCTGACGTTCGTCATCGTCGGCGGCGGCCCGACCGGGGTCGAACTGGGCGGCGCGCTGGCCGAAATCGCCACCGACACTTTGCGCCATGATTTTCGTTCCATCCACCCCGAGGAATCGCATATCATCCTCCTCGAAGGATCGCCGCATATCCTGCCCGCCTATCCCGAAGATCTGTCCGTCGACGCCGAACGTTCCCTGGTCAAATTAGGCGTTCGCCCCCGTACCAACGTAAGAGTCACCGCCATCGACGAAGAAAGTGTCACTCTCGCGTCAGGCGAAAAAATCGCGACGCGGACGGTTCTCTGGGCCGCGGGCGTTGCCCCATCCGAATTCGGCAAGGTTTTGGAAAAGTGCGCCGGCGCGTCCCTCGACCGTCAGGGCCGCGTCAACGTGGAGCTGGATCTCACCCTCCCACGCCATCCCGAGATTTTCGTCATCGGCGACCTGGCGCACGTAGATCAGGACGGCAAGACCTTGCCGGGTGTTGCACCCGTGGCCATGCAGGAAGGCCGCTACGTCGCCAATACAATCGTCGACCGTCTGCACAACGTCACGCCCCCGCCCTTCCGCTATCACGACAAGGGCAGCCTCGCTGTGATCGGCCGCGCCGCCGGCGTCGCCGACTTCGGCCGTCTTCGCTTTCACGGACTCATCGCCTGGCTACTGTGGCTGTTCGTGCACCTGATGTATCTGGTGCAGTTCCGCAACCGGGTGATCGTATTTATCCGCTGGGGTTTTCAATACCTGACGTTCGATCGCGGCGCTCGCCTGATCACCGGGATTCCGGCTGATCGTAACCCTTGAGCCGTCGAATCCAGATATTCCGGTAACGATCCGGATTGCCGTGATTCTGCAACCCCAGTGAATCCTCCGCCGGCTGAGGTTCGTACTTGGCCAGCAGCCGATGCTGAGTTGGCCCCGCGATTTCCTTGCGATTGTGCATCAGCACTCCGTTCAGGAATACGGTCACAAACGCCGGTTTAACCAGATTGCTGCCTTCAAATCGCGGCGCTTCAAAGACGATATCGTAGGCCTGCCATTCTCCCGGCTTCCGCGTGGGATTCGCCAGCGGAGGCCACTGCCCGTAAATCGCTCCCGCCTGCCCGTCCGCATACGTCGGATTCTGATACGAATCCAGCACCTGCGTCTCATACCGTCCTTGGAGAAAAATCCCGCTATTTCCCCGCCCTTGGCTGCTACCCTTGACCTCCGCCGGCGTCGCCCACTCGACATGCAACTGGACGTCGCCAAACTTTTCCTTGGTCGCGATGTCGCCTTTGCCGGGCACTACTTCCAGGTATCCGTTCTCCACCTTCCACGGCGCCGGAGCACCGTTTAACGTCACCGCGGGTGTCAGCTTGGCCGAAGTCCACTTCGACAGATCCTTACCGTCAAACAACACGATTGCATCCGAAGGAGGCCCGCCCGGTAATGCGCTCGGCGTTACGACGGGAGGATGCGGCCGCGCCGGATCATGCACTCGATACGGCAGGCCCGGAAGCATCGGCGTATCCGTATAACCCAGTTCGTGATTCGCATTCTGAGCCAGCAACAGAGCTGCGGCCAAGATCAGAAAAACGAACGCGATGGTGTACAGGGATGTGGTGTAGAGGGATCTCTGCAACATGCGTATATCCTATCGCGATCCCGCCCAGTCGATGCCCCGTGTGGGGCCGGCTTGCAGCCGGCGGCGGAGTTGTACTCCGCCCGGTCTTGTTCCAATACATCTTGCGCCGGGCTCAACTCGGCGCGCCGCCTGCAAGCCTACCCCGCGCCCCATGTTACGCTGAATGCGCGTGCTCGCTCGTCTTCTCCTGCTGGCGCTCGTGTCTTTGGCGGCGCTGGCCGAAACGTCAACCATCTTCCAGCAGGTCGACGAGATGGCGACCTCTCTTTCTGCCATCACCGGTTGGAAAATCCTCAAAAAAGTCCCCTCGGAAATGCTCAGCAAGGACACCTTTCGCCGGTACGTCGAGTCGCGAATGAAAGAAAGCTCCAACAAAGACGACGTTCGGGCCGAAGAGCTGACGCTGAAGATGTTCGGATTCGTCCCTCAGGATTTCAATCTGGAAAAAGAAACCGTCGATCTGGTCAGCGAACAGGCCGCCGCCTTCTACGACTACAACAAGAAACGCCTCTTCATTCTCGATTCCACCAAGGAAGACATGGAGCAGCGCGTAGCGCTTGTCCATGAGCTCGCGCATGCCCTCGCCGATCAGCACCATCACCTGGGCAAATATCTGCACAAAGGCTCGCCCGACGACGACGCCTCCACCGCGCGCCAGGCCGTGATGGAAGGTCAGGCCACGTGGCTCACCTGGGCTTACGTCTCCAAGCGCGCCGGCGGCAAGCCCGAAATCGCTCCAGAGATGATCGATGAGCTGACCAAAACCCTGGGAGCCGATGGCGCCGAGTTCCCCGTGTTTACCAACGCTCCGCTATACATGCGCGAATCCCTCGTCTTCCCGTACAACGAAGGACTTCGCTTTCAGGACGCGGTCTATCACAAGCTCGGCCGCGAAAGTTTCGACGTCGTCTTCACCCGCCCGCCGGTGAGCACCCAGCAGATCATGCATCCCGAAGCCTACCTCGCCGAGAAGAAGCCTTCCGAGCCGGAGCCGCCGCCGATCGATTCTTTCGTCGGCAAGAAGCTCGCCCACGAATTTCACGTGCTCGGCGACGGCAGTCTCGGTGAATTCGATCATTCGGTCCTCCTGCGGCAATACGTCGGCGAAAAGGAGGGCGCCCGCGCCGCGACTCATTGGCATGGAGGTTCCTACCGTTTGTATGAAAACAAACGCGAGAAGTATCCCGTTCTCATCTACATCTCCGAATGGGATTCCCCGGAAGCCGCTCGCGACTTCTTCCGGCTCTATCAGCGCGTGATGAAGGGCCGATGGAAAAAAATGGAGATCGAATCCAATTCCAACACGGACACAGGCGCAAAAGTAATCGGGAAAGGCGACACCGGCAGGTTTGAATTATCCCTTTCCGGCAGTACGGTTCGATCCGTGGAAGGGTTGAGGTAAACTGTGAACATGCGAACCTTCGCCGCGGTTACCGCATTTATTTCATTGGGCGTTTCGGCTCTCGCTCAACCTCCCGTGATCCGCAAAGCCCCGGAGATCCTCATCTCGGAACCGTCGGGCAAGAAGACTCCCGTCTCCAGCCTCAAGGGCAAAGTTGTCGTGGTGGCATTTATTTACACGACTTGCTCCCACTGTCAGGACGAGTCTCGGATGCTGACGAAACTCTTGAAGGAACTCGGTCCTCAGGGATTGCAGGTGGTCGGCGTCGCCTTCAACGACAACGCCGCGGTGCTGGTTCCGTCATTCGTGCAGGAGTTCGGCGTGCCTTTCCCGGTTGGCTCGGCGGCGCCCGACACCGTGATGGGATATTTAGGGTTTTCCGTCATGGATCGCTACGTGGTGCCGCAAGTGATGGTTATCGACCGCAAAGGTAATATTCGCGCGCAATCCCCGCCGCAGGGCGATGAGAAACTCCAAAACGAAACCAGCATGCGCGCTTTGCTGACCTCGCTGCTGAAAGAAGGCGCTGCCGCTCCAACCGGCAAAGGGCCCACCAAGACCACCGCGAGCTCTCACTGACATGCGGCTTCAAGTATCCGCGGCGATCCTGGCCCTATCGGTAGCGATTCCCGCACTCGCCACCGACCCATTACCGCGTAAATCGCCCGAATTCACCATTACGGAAGCTCCCGGCAAATCGACGCTTCTGTCCAGCTATCGCGGAAAAGTCGTCGTCCTCGGATTCATCTTCACGACCTGTCCGCACTGTCAGGTCTTCTCCGCCGCCCTGGAACGGATCTACAAAGACCTGGGCCCCCGCGGATTTCAGCCGATCGACGTCGCCTGGAACCAGAACGCCCAGTCCCTGACTTCTGGATTCATCCGCCAAAACAATCTGACATTCCCCGTCGGCTACGGCGAATACGATCCGGTGATGAGCTTCATGGGATTTTCTGTCATGGACCGTCCCGTAGTCCCTCTGGTCGTAGTCATTGACAAAAAGGGCATGATCCGCGCGCAAAGCCCCCCGCAAGGCGACGCCAACCTGCAGGACGAAACGAAACTCCGCGCATTAATCGAAAGCTTGCTGAAAGAGCCGTCCGCCATCACCAAACGGACCAGCAAGTAAGCCATCCGTTGGCGAGCCGTGACCGGCGGAGTTGAAACGAATTGGCCGGGTCTGCTACCATCTCCTACTGCGCTAGTTCCAAAGTTTCCAAGACGCAAAACATCGTACTCTTACAACGTTTGTGAGGCTGCCAAGACCTTGATATCCGAATGGATCGCGATAGAGCATTACCGGCTGCATCTGGTGGAGAACTGGCCGCATAGTGCTCACCGGGAAGCTACACTCGCGGCGATTTACTCCACGCTCTCGGGTCTGGACCGGAACTGGCGATCCACCGCGCGGCACACCTGCATGGTATGCCTGAATGAGTCCGGCAACGTCCAGGTGTTCCCGGACAGCGCCCGGGTTGGTCCCAAGAAGGACGACACGCCGCATATTCGAAGTGCTCGCGTGCGGACCGCCGGCAGCGGCGCCTAACATCACTTTCATAACGCGCTTAACGAAATCCGCGCCGACAAGCCTCCCAGCGGCGAGTCTTCCAGCGAGATCCCTCCGCCATACAACTCCGCCAACTCGCGCACGATCGCCAGCCCCAAACCGGAGCCCGGAGCGGCCTGGTCAATTCGCACTCCCCGCTCCAGCGCCACGGTTCGCAGCGCCTGCGGCAAGCCCGGCCCATCGTCGTCGATCATCATGACTATCGCCGAGCCATTGCGAGCCGCGTCTAGGACGATTCGGGAGTTTGCCCACTTGCAGGCGTTGTCGAGCAGGTTGCCGAGCATTTCGTCCAGATCCTCCCTTTGCACTCGTACCCAAAGATCCGGCCCAATGTTGCTTGAAATCCGGAGCGCCCGTCCTGCATAGAGTTTCACAACCGTTCGGACCAGAGCGTCCGCGCATTCAGCTACCCGGCACCGCCCGGAGTTGGCGCTTCCGGAAGCCGCCGCCCGGGCACGCGCCAACTGATAATTCACCTGGCGCGACATGCGCTCCACCTGTTGCGTGATCCCGTCGGCTAATTCGTGGTTTCCCGCGGCCTGGGCACGCTCAGCCTCCTGCACCAGTACGGCGAGCGGCGTTTTCAGCCCATGCGCCAGATCCCCCGCCGTGGCTATCGCGCGTTTTACCGCCTTCTCGCGATCCTCCAGCAGCGCGTTGAGACTGTCGATCAATGGCTGCACTTCGCTCGGATAGTGTCCCGTCACCTGCGGCGCTTCTCCCCTGCGAACCGCGGTTAACTTCTCCCGCACCCGCTGGAACGGCAGCAGACTGCGCCGCAACGCAACGATTCCGAAGATCATCAGAAGCACCCCGGCTAACACCGGTCCCACGCCGCGAATTCCTCGGACATTTGGAATCACATGGATCACCATCATCGAAAACATGTGCATCAGCATTAGCAGTCCGGCAGTCCACAAAACCGATGCCAGGATCAGCCTGGAGCGCAGGGATCGCCACATCGTTACGCTCCTCCCGACGGGTCCCGCATTCGATATCCCACACCTCGCACTGTTTCAATGAACGGCGCTCCCAGCTTGCGCCGCAGACGCGCGACGAAGACCTCCACGGTATTCGAATCCCGATCGAAATCCTGCGCGTAGATGTGCTCAGTCAGTTCAGCCCGCGAGACCACTCTTCCGCCATGGTGCATCAAGTACGAAAGCACGCGGAATTCGTGGCTGGTTAACTTGATCGGAGCCCCGGCTACGGACACCCCGGCGGTGCCGATGTCGAGGGTCAGCGCGCCGCATGTCAATTGCGAGCGCGCCAGGCCTCGTGCCCTCCGGATCAGAGCTCGAACGCGCGCCAGGACCTCTTCGATCCGGAACGGCTTGGCCACGTAGTCGTCAGCCCCGCCGTCGATGCCCTGCACTTTTTCGTGCCAGCTTCCGCGGGCGGTCAGAATCAGCACTGGAACGGCCACGCCCGTATCCCTCCACTGGCGAAGCAGCGTGAGACCGTCCAATTTCGGCAAGCCCAGATCGAGCATTACGGCATCGTATGGTTCCGTCCGAATGAGGAAATCCGCCTGTTCACCGTCGTCCGCGCAATCGACGGCGTAGCCCGCGTCAGCCAGCGCCTTCGCCAACTGCCGGGACAGGAGCGCCTCGTCTTCCACCACCAGAACCCGCAACCAGACCGTTATAGCGCAATTCACATGAATGGATGCTGAACGCCGTATCCGCTTCCCCGCACCGCAAGCGGCCCTGTAACACATTGATCCAACAGAGCGCCGACACGGAACCGCGACCGATAGGAAGCGGATTCACGCAGGCCCCTTGAACCCCGCCGTTCAGCCACCGTTCAGGAAAGCCGGCGTAAACTTCCCTCATGCCCACAATCGACTTTGGATACCCCTGGTGGCTAACTTACGGCCATTTGCCGATCGTGGTCTGCGCGGCAGCGCTGTTTCTGCTTGGCTACATTCGCAAGTGGTCCAAGTGGCCCATGCTGTTGTGGGGTTTCCTTCTCCTATGGTCCTCGGCGTCCCTTTTCATTACACGCTTTGTCTTCGATATCAACGGCCGGCCTGCTTTGCCCACCGAAAGCTTTCTGCGCTCGGGCTCGGGCCGGGTTCTCGATCTGGGCGCAGGTACCGGCAGATCATCGATTATGGTCCTCGCGGCGCGCCCCCAAACGACGCTGGTCGCGCTGGATCTTTTCGGCTCCTCTTTTGAACAACACTTCGGCCCCAGCGCGAGCCCGCAGGACAAGCTTATGGCGAATCTGAAAGCGGCCGGCGTGGATCAGCGCGCCTCCATCCAGACCGGCGATATGCGCAAGCTTCCCTTCGAACCCTCGTCATTCGACGCCATCGTGAGCGCGTACGCGATTGATCACCTGGGCCGCGACGGAATCCGCCAAACGCTGGCCGAAGCGGCTCGCGTGGTAAAACCCGGCGGGGATTTCCTCTTGATGATCACGGCCAAAGAACCCTGGGTCGGTTTCGCCTTTGGGCCGCTGCTGGTGCACCAGCGAAATCTCGGCCCCGATTGGTGGAACGCGCAGCTTCAAGAGGCGGGATTCAAGGTGATCGAAGAAGGAACGCGCCCTGCTACGCTTTACGTGCTCTCGCGACGAAGCTAGCCTGATCACTGCTCCGCGTGAGTCCCGCGTCGATGATATAGAATCGACGTGGAAAGGTCGACCATCATGCCACCGACAGAAATGAACCGCCGATCGTTACTGCGAGGCGCCCTCGGAATGGGGACGCTCTTCGGCCTGGATGCGCTGTTCACCGCGGAACGCACGGACGCGGCCGCCGTAGGCCCCAACGATAAGATCAAAGTCACGAAAATCGAAACATTTGTTCTAAAGAATTCATGGGTATTCGTGAAGATCTCCACCGACGCGGGCATTACCGGTTGGGGCGAGATGCTTAAGGACGACGCCAAGGCGTGCGCCGCGGGCGCGCAGGAGGTCGGACGTTACCTGGTGGGGCAGGATCCGAATCGCGTGGTGTTTCACTGGCAGGCGATTCACCGCGGTTCGTTCTACCGCGGCGGCCCGATCAAGACCGCCATTCTCAGCGGAATCGATCAGGCGTTGTGGGATATCAAGGGCAAAGTCTACGGCGTGCCAGTCTATAAGCTCCTCGGCGGACCCACTCGCGACCGCATCCGCGTCTACGGTCAGGTCGACGCCGCCACCGGCGTAAACGCCATGAAGGTCGCGCCGAATGCGACCCGAGCGCCGTTCAAATACCTCGAAGGGCAAAAGTTCGTGGACGAAGTTGCCGAGCGCTTCAAAGCATTGCGCGACCGCCAGGGCTCCGGCGTCGATATTGGCATCGATTTCCACGGCGCAGTCGAACCTCCCACCGCCATGCTCCTCATAAAGGCGCTCGAACCGTACCATCCCTGGTTCTACGAGGAGGTGGTCCAGCCCCTGAACGTCGACGTCATGGCCGAGTTGGCCAAGAAAACGACCATCCCGCTGGCCACCGGCGAGCGCATCTTCACGAAGTGGGGCTTCCGCGAGATTCTCGAAAAACGGGCGGCGATGATCCTTCAGCCGGATGTGTGTTACGCCGGCGGCATAACAGAGCTCCGGCTGATCGCCGGGATGGCCGAGGCGTACTACTCGCCGATCGCGCCGCACAATCCGCAGGGCCCCGTCTCCCTCGCCGCCAGTCTCCAGATCGCCGCGTCGATCCCCAACTTCCTGATTCAGGAGCGCGGCGATGCGGAACACGCCAATCTCCTCGCGAAACCCTTGCCTCCGGTAAAAAATGGCCATCGCGACCTGCCGACAGAGCCCGGCCTCGGCATCACCATCGACGAAAACAAGCTGAGCGCTCAGGTCGGAGAGCCGCAGGAATATCGAACTCGTTACGACCCCGACGATGGGTCGGTCGTCGACTGGTAAATTCGCGCCAGCTTAGCTAAGCGCCGGAATTTGTCCTGCCAGTTTTCGACCACCGTAGAAGGCGGCTTGCTCTGCCCAATCTTGGTGGATCGGCGCCGAATGCAGCCGTCCTGGGAGCTGGAAATGTCGCGTTCTCGATCAACGAGCACAGAGTGATCGCGGGTCAGTCGACGTTGAGCAACAACAACGTCTGGCACTCGGTCCTATGGCAGGACGGAGTCATTTCAGATCTCGGCGTCCTGCTTCAAGACCTTGTGGGAATCGCGGCCAGTATCAACAACAAAGGCGATGTGGTTGGCGCGTCGGTAAGCGCGCCGGCGGAAATCCCGGCGCATACCTCTGGCAGCAGAAGGTGCTCTTCCGGGCAGGCCTTCGGGGACATTAGAAGCGCCAGGAAAAGAGGGCGGAGCTTCGCGGTTTATCCGCCTTCTTCTCAATTCTTTTCACGCAAGGAGATAATTTTGACATAGGATATATTCGATGGGCGAAGCACTCCGGAGACTAAGAACCATATCCGCGGTTGCGACCATATTTGCCGCCGGATTAGCCGCACAGGCGTATCGTGCCCCGCGCGGTCCCGACGGAAAGCCTGACCTGAACGGGATTTGGCAGGTGCTGAACGAAGCTAATTACGATATCGAAGGTCATATGGCGCGTCCCGCGATGGCGCTCCGTCCCGGACCCTACGGCCCGGTCCCCGCGGCCCCCGTTCTCGCACTGGGCGCCGTCGGCGCAGTGCCTCCCAGCCTGGGAGTAGTGGAAGGCGGTGAAATCCCCTACAAACCGGAAGCGCTCGCGATCCGGAAACAAAACCAGCAGGACTGGTTGAATCGCGATCCCGAGATCAAGTGCTACCTGCCGGGCGTGCCGCGCGCTACATACATGCCGTACCCATTCCAGATTTTGCAAAGCGCCAGCGCACTCACCCTGGTCTATGAATACGACGGCGCGGTAAGGAATATTTATCTGAAAAACCCCGGACCCGCACCGGCCGATTCCTGGATGGGCCAGTCGGTCGGCCACTGGGAGGGCGAGACGTTGGTCATCGACGTGACCGACATGAACGATCGGACCTGGTTCGACCGCGCCGGAAACTTTCACAGCGACAAGCTGCACGTAGTCGAGCGTTACACCCGCACCAGCCCGGACGTGATTTCGTACGAAGCAACCATCGAAGATCCATCCGTCTTCACGCGCCCCTGGAAAATGAGCATGCCGCTCTACCGCCGCCAGGAAAAGAACGCTCAGATCCTGGATTTCAAGTGCGTGGAATTTGTCGAAGAGCTGCTCTACGGCCCGTATCGAAAGCACCCGCTCAGCAAATAGTCGAGGAGTTGTGAATATGAAAAGGTCTGAATACGCGGAAATCTTGGTCGCGCTATCGCTCGCCGCCTTCAACGCCACGGCCCAGACGAATGGCCCCCGGACCCCGGACGGGCACCCCGACTTGCAGGGTACCTACGACCTCGCCACCATGACTCCGATCGAGCGCCTGCCCAACGATCCACCCGTTCTCTCCAAGGAACAGGCGGAAACTCTACAGAAAGCCGAAGCCGCGCGCAGGGCCAAGGACGCGACGCACCTGGATCCGAATCGTCCTCTTCTACCTGTCGGCGGTGACACGACCCCGGGAAAATCGTTTTTTGAAATCTTGGAGAAAGTCGGTGGCGGCGCCGTCGGAGGCTACGATCGGCTGTGGCTGAACCAGGGAACCACATACATGATCGTCGATGGACAGATTCGCACGTCCATCGTCGTCGACCCGCCGGACGGTCATGTGCCTCCCGTCAACGCCGCCGCCCGCAAGCGCCGCGAGGGAGCCCGTGCGCTGCCGACATCGGACACAGGTGAGAGCCCGGATACTAAAGCCGCGCCGCCCGGCGATTTCGACAATCCCGAACAAAGGCCGCTCGGCGAGCGCTGCCTGCTCGGATTCGGTTCCACCTCCGGCCCCCCGGCACTACCGGACTATTTCTATAACGATTTGCATCAAATTGTGCA
>Ga0070731_10000480_pt1 | contig 53646 bp, 51 predicted proteins | sample Coa_R1_2_FD_66448 | JGI IMG/M metagenome (GOLD analysis project Ga0070731, IMG submission 66448) | Surface soil microbial communities from Centralia Pennsylvania, which are recovering from an underground coalmine fire - Coalmine... | ecosystem: Environmental > Terrestrial > Soil > Unclassified ... | reverse complement strand
CGGCGATGTAGTAGCGCAGCCACTCGGGGTTCATGCCGAGATTGAGATAGCGCAGCGGGTCGATGCCGGTGCCGCGCGACTTGGACATTTTTTCGCCCGAGACGCCGATGAAGCCGTGCACGTAGACGTGGTCCGGCTCCTTGTAAGGCGCGCCGGAGAATTTCAGCATCGCTGGCCAGAACAGAGTGTGGAAGTAAATGATGTCCTTGCCGATGAAGTGGATCTGCTCGCATTCATTCAGCGTTTTGTCGAAATCCAGGTTCTTTTGGGCGCAGTAGTTCTTCAGGCTGGCGAGGTAGCCGATGGGGGCGTCCAGCCAGACATACAGGTACTTTTCTTTCTTGATGTCCGGCACGCGAATGCCGAAATAGGGTGGGTCGCGCGAGATATCCCAGTCGCCGAGCGCCTTGTCACCTTCGCCATCTAGCCACTCCACAGCTTTGTTGAATACCTGAGGTTGCACCCGCCCAGGCTTTTCCAGCCACTGCCGGATGAAGTCCTTGCACTTCGGATCGGAGAGCTTGAAGAAGTAGTGGTCGGAGGTCTTCAGCACGGGTTTCGCGCCGGAGAGCGTGGAGTAGGGGTTCTTCAGGTCTGTCGCCGGGTACACCGAGCTGCAGTTCTCGCAGGCGTCGCCGTACTGGTCCTTCGCGCCGCAGTTCGGGCATTCGCCCTTGAGATAGCGGTCGGCGAGGAACATGCCCTTCACCGGATCGAAGAACTGCTCCACGGGCTTTTTGTAGATCAGCCCAGCCTTGTCGAGTTTGCGGAAAATGTCCTGCGAGAGCTCGGTGTTCTCTCCGGAATGGGTCGAATGCCAGTTGTCGTACTCGAGATGAAATCCGTCGAGATACTGCTTGCGGCCGCTTTCTATGCCGGCGATGAAATCTTCCGGCGTTTTGCCGGCCTTCTCCGCGGCGAGCATGATCGGCGCGCCGTGCGCGTCGTCGGCGCCGACGAAATGCACTTCGTTGCCCTGCATGCGCTGGAAGCGTATCCAGATGTCGGCCTGGATGTATTCCATGATGTGGCCGATGTGGAATGCCCCGTTGGCGTAGGGCAGGGCGGTGGTGACGAAGAGCCTGCGGCGGGACATCTGGAGCTCGAAACCTGCGCGGGGAAAGCATCCATTTTAGCTTACACTTCGCGCATGCCTTTCAGTGAAGCGGATGTACAAGCGGTTCTCGCAAAGATCGTCGATCCGAATACCGGCAAGGACTTCGTCGCGACGCGTTCGTTGAAGAACGTGAAGGCCGGCGCGGGCCCGGTTTCGCTCGAGATCGAGCTCGGCTACCCGGGCAAAAGCCAGTACGAACTGATTCGGCGCCAGATCGTCGACGCCCTCAAGGCGGCCGGCGCGCCGGGTGCAAGCGTGGCGGTACGGTCGCGCGTCGTGTCGCACGCGGTGCAGCGCGGCGTGAAACTGGTGCCTGGCATCAAGAACATCATTGCGATCGCCTCGGGCAAGGGCGGCGTGGGCAAATCCACCACTGCGGTCAACCTCGCGCTGGCGCTGCAGGCCGAGGGCGCATCGGTCGGCATCCTGGACGCCGACATCTACGGGCCTTCGCAGCCCATGATGCTCGGCATCACGGGCCGGCCCGAATCCAAGGACGGCAAGAGCCTGGAGCCGATGGAAGGCCACGGCCTGCAGGCGATTTCGATCGGGTTCCTGATCGACAACGACACGCCGATGGTCTGGCGCGGTCCGATGGTGACCCAGGCGCTGGAGCAGCTTCTGAAGGACACGCGCTGGCGGGAACTGGACTACCTGGTGGTGGACCTGCCCCCCGGCACCGGCGACATCCAGCTGACCCTCGCGCAGAAGGTTCCCGTCACTGGCGCGGTGATCGTGACCACGCCACAGGACATCGCGCTGATAGACGCCCGCAAGGGCCTGAAGATGTTCGAAAAGGTCGGCATCCCCATCCTGGGCATCGTCGAGAACATGTCGATCCACATTTGCCCCAACTGCGGCCACGAGAGCCACATCTTCGGCGAAGGGGGTGCGGCGCGTATGTCGAAGGACTACGGCACCGAACTTCTCGGCCAGCTGCCGCTCGACTCGCTGATCCGCGAGCACGCCGATTCGGGCAAGCCGACGCTGGTGGCCGATCCGGACGGGCGCGTCTCCGCCATCTACAAGCAGATCGCGCGCCGCTGCGCGGTGCGCATCGCAGAATCGCAGAAGGACATGACTTCGAAGTTTCCGAATATCGTCGTCCAGAATACCTAGCGCGCCCTAGCGGCAGCGCCAGCCGTCGTCCGGCCGCCATGGATTCGCCATGGTGCTGACGGACTCGAGGAACACCACCAGATCCGACTGCTCGCCCGCGCTGAGCCTCAGAGGTTGGATTTCCCTGCCGCCGCGCTCGGAGTAATGGCGCACCACGTCGGCGATAGTCTCGAATTGCCCATGGTGGCCGTAGGGCGCGGTGAGCAGCAGGTGGCGCAGTGTCGGCACCTTGAACTTCCCATTTCGTCCCGGATCGGGACGCCCCTGCGCGGCGAGCGCGGAGAAGCCGTTGTCGTGGAGTTCCCCGTCGGTGAAATTCGGTCCGCTATGGCAGGTGATGCAGGTTCCCTTGCCGATGAAGATCTTCAGGCCGCGCTGCGCCGCTTCCGAATACACCCAGGGCCTGATCGGCTCGCCGCGCGCGAGCGCGTCGCGGAAACGGTCGAACGGCGTGGTCGGGCTGCCGAGCGTTTCGACAAACGCGGCGAGCACCTTGGCGATGTCGACGAACAGCGTCTCGTCGTCCGTCGCCGAAGGGGCGGAGCCGAAGCTGGTGCGATAGCGGCATGCGAGCTGCTCGTCCTTGCGCACCAGGTCGGCGACCTGGTGCGGGCTCGAGTTCAGTTCACGGGCGTCGAGGAAGGGACGCATGCTCTGCGCCCACAGGCTGTCCGCGGCGCCGTCCCAGCCGAAGCTGCGGCCTAGCCTGGCGTTCATCAGCGTCGGCGTATTGCGGTCTACCTCGGCTGCGGCCGCGCCACGCACCCGGTTGTCTGTCCAGTTGCGCTCGGGTACGTGGCAGGTCGCGCAGGCGAACTTGCCGCTGCCCGAGAGGCGGGTATCGAAAAACAGCCGCTCGCCGAATTCGATCGCCTCGGCCTTGCCCGATACGCGGTTGCCGGGGTCGGGCTTGTCCGGTTCCGGCCATGGCCCGAGGGTGAGGATCGCGCGGATTTCGCTTTGAGTGAATAGCGGCGGATCCTCCGCGGCGGCCCCGGCGGGCGAGGCCAGCCACGCCAGCGTCGCGAGGACGCAGCAAACCGCCGCTTTTGCCCTCATGCAACGCTATGATGTGAAGCCATCATGGGAGACTACGAGTGACCATCAAGTCTGACAAGTGGATCCGCCGCATGGCGGCCGAGCACCGGATGATCGAACCCTTCGAGCCGGGCCAGGTCAAGGAAGTCGACGGCAAGCGGATCGTCTCCTACGGCACCTCGAGCTACGGCTACGACATCCGCTGCTCGAACGAATTCAAGATCTTCACCAACATCAATGCGACCATCGTCGATCCCAAGCGCTTCGACGAAAAGTCGTTCGTGGACATACGCGGCGACGAGTGCATCATTCCGCCCAATTCCTTCGCGCTCGCGCGCACGGTCGAGTTTTTCCGGATTCCGCGCAGCGTGCTGACCATCTGCCTGGGAAAGTCCACCTATGCGCGCTGCGGCATCATCGTCAATGTCACGCCACTGGAACCGGAGTGGGAAGGGCATGTGACGCTGGAATTTTCCAACACCACACCGCTGCCGGCGCGGATCTACGCCAACGAGGGCGTGGCGCAGGTGATCTTCATCGAGTCGGACGAGGTTTGCGAGACGTCCTACCGCGACCGCGGCGGCAAATACCAGGGGCAGAAGGGCGTTACTCTGCCGCGGATCTAGTTCTACTATTCATAGTGGTGCGGTTGGTTACCTTTCCTATCTATAGTAGTTTCTTAAGGCCGCGCGCCGGCCTTGCTCTCTGGGAGGCGGTAAAAAACCGTCACAAAACCCTTGACTCGGGGGGGTGACTCCCTATAATCCGCAAAAATTCCCTGTTAACTCAAGGACAAGAAGGAGGTCATCATGACAAGCACCAGGAACTCAGGTTCGGTTGTCTGCATCCTCGACCTTCCTGAAACCTAGTTCGCAAGGAGACGTTGATGGGCGTACGCCCCAGTAGCATCGCTCGCACCGGCAAGCAAGCCTCACTACCGCAAGAACAGCTCTTCGACACGCACCCTGAAGTCAGCCTCGACTTCGAGATCGTGCGCCAGGCCGCCCGCCAGAAATACACGCGGCCGTTTCTGATCCTGGACAATGCCATCGTGCGCGAAAAAGCGCGCCGCTTCCGCGCCGCCATGCCGCGGGTGCGGCCGCACTACGCGGTGAAGGCGAACCCCGACCGGCGCGTCGTCAAGACGCTGCTGCAGGAGGGCTGCAGCTTCGAGATCGCGTCGACCGCGGAACTCGACCTGTTGCTGACACTGGATGCGAACGTGGCGGAGGTCTTCTATTCGAACCCGATGAAATCGCGCCAGGCGGTCGCCTATGCCGCGGCCAAGGGCGTCGAGTGGTTCGTCGTCGACAGCGTCGACGAGCTGCGTCGCGTGCACGAGATCAAGGCGAACGCCAGGATGTACCTGCGCGTCGCCACACCCAACATCGGCAGCGACTGGCCGCTTTCCGGCAAATTTGGCGCCGGCGCCTCGGAGACGCGCGAAATCATTTCGACCGCCGCCAAGCTGGGCGCCGATCTCGCCGGGGTGACGTTCCACGTCGGTTCGCAGTGCCGCAACCCGGAAAACTGGCGCGTCGGCATCGAGAAGGCGCGCGTGCTGTTCGATTCTATGACCAAGGCCGGCCTCAAGCCCCGCATGCTCGACATCGGCGGCGGTTTCCCGGTGCGCCACGTGAAGCCGATCCCCTCGATCGAGGTCATCGGCCAGGTGGTGAACGAAGCCCTCAAGGCGTTCCCCGCTGAAGTGCAGGTCGTCGCCGAGCCGGGGCGCTACATGGTGTCGGACGCGGCCTATTTCGTCTGCCGTGTGATCGGCACGGCGACGCGCGGCGGCAAGCGCTGGATGCACTGGGACGCGGGCCTGTTCGGCGGCGTGATCGAGACCACCGAGGGCCTGAAGTACCGGATCCGCACCGAGCGTTCGGGGCCGGACATTCCCTGGCACGTCGCAGGGCCCACCTGCGATTCGGTAGACGTGATCCTGCGCGACGAGCCGCTGCCTTCAGATCTCCAGGAAGGCGATTTCATCTATCTGCGCAACGCGGGCGCCTATACCACCGCCTACGCCAGCGAATTCAACGGCTTTCCGCTGCCTGAGGTGCGGGTTTTCGAGTCAAAAGGCTAGGCGCGTTCGTACAGCAGGAAATCGAAACGCACACCTTCACCCGAGGTGTGCGTTTCTTTTTGCGACACGCGCCAGTCTTTGCGGTCCCATTCCGGGAAGCGCGTGTCCCCTTCGTAATCCTTCTGGATCTCGGTGAGCACCAGGCCGTCCGCGAGCGGGAGCGCCGCGGCGTAGATCTCGGCGCCGCCGATCACGAACGCCACCGCCTCTCCCGAGCAGAGCGCGACCGCGCCCTCCACCGACACGGCGACGCTCGCGCCAGGCGCTTCGAAACCAGGCGTGCGGCTGATCACTATGTTCTCGCGTCCCGGCAGCGGCCTGCCGAGAGATTCCCAGGTGCGGCGACCCATGATGACTGGATGGCCCAGCGTGAGGTTTTTGAAATGCTTCAAATCCTCGGGCAGATGCCACGGCAGTTTTCCGTCCACGCCGATGATTCCGTTCCGCGACACCGCGGCGATCAGATAGATGCGCGTTTTCGCCGTTGCCTCGTTCGGATGTTTCATTGATCTCCCGGTTGCACTATTCATATCGACACGCGGTCGACGTATCACTACAGACGGTCATTTCAGCGCCCGACTGTCGCCATTCTGTGACAAATCACCTCAGCCGGACGATGTTTTACGTGCCATTATATTTGCATGATCGCCGAGAGAAATCTCACGGCGCTGCGTTACCCGCGCTCGTTCCTCGGTCTGCTGGTCGCCGGCTTTCTGCTGGTGGCGCTGCCGCTACTGGGGACGCTGCTGTATTCGGCCTGGCACAGCGAACGCCTTACGGAGCAGAGCCGCAGCGCGGTGTCGGGCGCGGCGAGGGCGGCGCGCGCCAGCCGCGCGCTGGTGAACCGCATCGGCTCGATCGAGCGCCTGGCGCTGCAACTCGCCGTGCTGCAGGATTCCCAGTTGCGGGCCGATTTCACGCGTGCGCACACGAGTTTCAAGCAGGTGGCGGGCGAATTGTCGCTGCTGCCGCTGGAGGAAGAGCAGCGGGTCGCGCTCAACCGGACCATGGAGCGCGAGCAGTCCCTGTACGACCGCCTGCGGGCGCCGCCGCGCGGCGGGTCGAAGGCGGCGAACCCAGCTCCGGTACGCGAGCTTGCCGGCGCACTGGTGGACGACGCCTACCAGGTGCTCGCGGTCAGCTATTTCGTCGCCGACCGCGAGGTGGAACGGCTGGGCGCGGGCGCTGACGAAGTGCACCGCCGCCTGATCATCATGGTGCTGATCGCCTCCGCGCTGGCGCTGACCGCGGCGCTCGCGTTGACACGGCTGATCGCGCAGCCCATCGCCGAGATCGACTCGGCGATCCGGCAGCTGGGTGGCGCCGACTTCGGGCGGCCGATCCGCGTAAACGGCCCGCAGGACCTGCAGAGCCTGGGCGAGCGGCTCGACTGGCTGCGCCGGCGGCTGATTGAGCTGGAAGCGCAGAAGAACCGGTTCCTGCGCCACCTGTCCCACGACCTGAAGACGCCGCTTGCCGCGTTGCGCGAAGGGACCGAATTGCTGAACGACCAGGTTGCGGGACCGCTGGCGCCGCCGCAACAGCAGGTGGTCGCCATCATGCGCGACAACAGCGTCAAGCTGCAGCGGCTGATCGAGGAGCTGCTCGACTACCAGCGGGCGCTGCACGCCGCCTCGGAGCTGCAGGTCGGCGCGGTGGGGATGGATGAACTGTTGCGCCAGTCGATACGCTCGCACCAGCTCGCGGCGCAGGCAAAATCGCAGCGCGTGGAGCTGGAGACCCCCGCGTTCACGGTCTGGGCGGACGCCGCCAAGCTGCGGTCGCTCATCGACAACCTCGTCGGCAATGCGGTCAAGTTCACGCCGTTCGGCGGCGAAATCCGCGTGCGGGCGCGGCAACACGGCGGCTCAGCCACCGTCGATGTCGTCGACAGCGGGCCCGGCGTGCCGCCGGAAGAGCGCGAGGCGATCTTCGAGGCCTTCTTCCGCGGCCGCGCCGGGGCCTTCGGGCGCGCCGAAGGAACCGGCCTCGGCCTGGCGATCGCGCGCGAGTTCGCCGAGGCACACGGTGGGCGCATCGAGGTCGTGACCGGCGCGCCCGGCGGCCATTTCCGCGTCACGCTGCCCGTGCGGTCGGAGGTTACGTTGGCGGAGGCGGCATGAGGACCTTCCTTCTCGCAGTCGCAATCCTGCTGTCGGGCTGCGCCGCGAACCCGCCTGCGGCCAGCCCCCCGGCAGCGCGCGCGCCGGTCGACGATTGCAGGGCGGAGGTGGCGCGCCTGAACGACCTGCTGGCGGCGGAGGTAGCCGAGCGGCAGCGCCTCATGCGCGCCGCGTCGCGGCGCGAGGACGCGTTGCGGCGCCAGCTCGACGCCATGAAATCGATCGAGCGTGGCATCCTGGAGCGCGAAGACAGAATGCAAACCGAAGCGAGGTAAGCCATGGAAAAAAACCAGAAGAGAATCCTGCTGATCGACGACGACAAGGACCTGCTGCACCTGATCTCGATGCGCCTGAGCGCGGCGGGCTATGCGGTCACGACGGCCGAGTCCGGGCAGGCCGGGCTCGCGGCCATGGTTGCGTCGCCGCCGGAACTCGTCATCACCGACCTGCGCATGGAGGGCATGGACGGCTTGGCGCTGTTCGATGCGATCCACCGCGAGGCGCCTGCGCTGCCTGTGGTCATCCTTACCGCGCACGGCACGATTCCCGAGGCGGTGGCGGCGACCCGGCGCGGAGTGTTCGGCTTCCTCACCAAACCCTTCGACCCGAAGGTGCTGCTCGATACCGTGGCTGAGGCCCTGCGCCTGTCCGGCGCCCCCTCGGGGGGCGACGAGGGCTGGCGCGCCGAGATGGTCACGCGTTCGCCGGCGATGGAGTCGCTGCTCGCGCAATCCAGGCGGGTCGCCATTTCCGACGCCGCGGTGTGCATCCTCGGCGCCAGCGGCACCGGCAAGGAACTGCTGGCGCGGGCGATCCATCGCGCGAGCCGGCGCGCCGACGCGCCGTTCATCGGAGTGAATTGCGGCGCGATCCCGGAGGGGCTGCTCGAGTCGGAGCTGTTCGGCCACAAGAAGGGCTCGTTTACCGGCGCCGTGCAGGACCGCAAGGGCCTGTTCCAGGCGGCCGAAGGCGGCACGCTGTTTCTGGACGAGATCGGCGACATGCCGCCCGCATTGCAGGTGAAGCTGCTGCGCGCGCTGGAGGAAAAGGTGGTGCGTCCGGTCGGCTCCAACGAGTCGATCGCGGTCAACGTGCGGGTGATCTCGGCGACCCACCGCAAGCTGGAAGAGCGCATCGCATCGGGTGAATTCCGCGAGGACCTGTTCTACCGCCTGAGCGTGGTGAAGCTGGCCTTGCCCACGCTCGCCGAGCGGCGCGAGGACATTCCGCTGCTGGCGGGCCACTTCCTGACGGATGTCGCCGGCCGCTACAACCGCCCGCGGGTCGCGCTGTCGCCGGAGGCGATGGAACTGCTGGTGGCGGCGCAATGGCCGGGCAACGTGCGCCAGCTGCTGAACGTGATCGAGCAGGCGGTGGCGCTCTCCGCGACCGACGTGATTCCCGCCTCGCTGGTCCGCCAGGCCCTGGATGCGGGCGATTCGGCGCTTACCCCGTTGGACGAAGCGCGGCGCGCCTTCGAGCGCGACTACCTGGCGCGCATCCTCAAGATCACCGCTGGCAACGTCACGCATGCGGCCCGGCTGGCTGGCCGCAACCGCACCGAGTTTTACCGGCTGCTGGACCGCCATGCGCTCGAGCCAGGGATGTTCAAACTGTCGTCGCGCGCAGACAGCGAAAACCGCGCTGTATCAGGCGCTTCGCGCTTGCGCGGCTGATCGCGTCGTCGCGCGGCGACGATTCTCCGCCCGGCGCGCGCCGGAAATACGTCACGCCGCGCAGCTAAGCCGCTGTCCGCAGTCGGTTTTCCCGCACTGGCACGGCGGTTGCAGAAGATGAAGGAGGGGCATTCCATAGGAGTCGCTCATGGAACGTGCAAAAACGCACCCGATATTCATCGCCGCAGGCGCGGCGGTGTTGCTGTTCAGCCTGCTCGGCGCGGCGGCGCTGACGGGCATGCTGCCGTCGGCGAGTCCGAAGCCGGGCGAGCCGGTCGCGGTCGCGCAGACAGGCAATGCCTCGGCGTCGGGCGGCACCGCTCCGGCGCGCGGAACTCCAGCGGCGCAATGCGTCAACTGCGGCGTGGTCGACTCGATCCGCGCGATTGAAGTGCAGGGCGAGGCGAGCGGCCTGGGCGCGGTCGCCGGGGGCGTCGCGGGCGCGCTCGTCGGCAACCAGTTCGGCCGCGGCACCGGCCGGACGCTGCTCACGCTCGGCGGCGCCGCTGGCGGCGCCTACGCAGGCAACACGATAGAGAAGCACGTCAACAAGCACACGGTCTGGCGCGTCACGGTGCGCATGGAAGACGGCACCGTCAGGACGCTGTCGCAGCCGGCGCAGCCGCCGTTCGCGGTCGGCGAGCGCGTGCGCATCGTCAATTCGAATATCGAGCGGGCCTAGGAGCCGCCACCATGGAACACGTCAGAGTCAAGCAGATCAGCGACACCAGCGCATTCTTCCAGGCCATCGTCGGGTTCGCGGTCGCGGTGCTGGTGATGCTGGGCGTCGGGGGCACGGTGTACCACCTGGTCGCGTCCGACGGCTGGCTTGCGCAACTCTTCGGCCGCAGCCTTGCGAGCGGCATGGCCTCGGTGCTGGCGCTGCTGATCATCGGCCTGTGCGCCTGGCTGGCGCGCAACTGGATCTCCGTAGGCGCCAGGAACCGGCATGCCGATCTCTTCGTCTACGGGTTCGCGGCGGCGGGCGCCTTCTACGCGATCGAGATATTCAGCAAGGGAGCGATCTGACGCCAAGCGCAGCACCCAACGTTTTCCCCCCGGCCCGTCCTTCCCCCCTAAAGGCGGGCCATTTTTTTAAACGGCGATCGCGGCCTTGATCGCGGGATGCGGGTCGTAGCCCTCCAGCGTGAAGTCCTCGTAGCGGAAGGCAAACAGGTCCTTCACCTCGGGATTCAGCTTCATGCGCGGAAACGGCCGTGGCTCGCGCGCCACCTGTTCGCGCGCCTTGTCCAAGTGGTTGAGGTAGAGGTGGGCGTCGCCTAGCGTCAGCACAAACTCGCCGGCCTTGAGGCCGGTCACCTGCGCCATCATCAGCGTCAGCAGCGCATAGGAGGCGATGTTGAACGGCACGCCGAGGAACAGATCCGCGCTGCGCTGGTACATCTGGCAGGAGAGCCTGCCTTCGGCGACGTAGAACTGGAACAGCGCGTGGCAGGGCGGCAGCGCCATGCGGTCGACATCCGCCGGGTTCCAGGCGCTCACGAGGTGCCGCCGCGAATCCGGCTTTTTCCTGATGGATTCAATTACGTTTTTGATCTGGTCGATCTCCCCGCCGCCGGGGGTGCGCCAGTGCCGCCACTGGTAGCCGTACACCGGGCCGAGGTCGCCGTTCTGGTCCGCCCATTCGTCCCAGATGGTGACGCCGCGCTCCTGCAGCCACTTCACATTGGTATCGCCGCGCAGGAACCAGAGCAGCTCCAGCACGATCGACTTCAGGTGCAGCTTCTTGGTGGTGAGCAGCGGAAAGCCCTGGCCGAGGCCGAAACGCATCTGCCGGCCGAACACCGACAGCGTGCCGGTGCCGGTGCGGTCGGTCTTGCTCGCGCCCCGCGCCAGCACCTCCTCCAGCAGGTCGAGGTACTGCCGTTCGCCGTTGCCGGCATTTTGTTTCGTCATACCGCGATGGTAGCGAAAAGTTCGCGCGCGCTCTGAAACCGGTCTTCGGGGCGTTTTGCCAGCAGCCGGTCGATGATCGTCTGGTATCCCGACAGGCGCGCCGGCAGCAGCGGGATCTCTCCGTGCACGTGCTGGTACACCAGACCCGCCGGACCCTCGTCGCCCCAGAGCTTGTGGCCGGTCAGCATTTCGTAAAAGATCGCCCCCAGGCTGTACAGGTCGGAGCGGGCGTCCGCGGCCCTGCCCATGCATTGCTCGGGGCTCATGTAGCGCGGCGTCGCCATTACCTCGCCCTGGCGCGTCAGGTCGGAATTCGAATCGAGGTCCTTGGCCAGGCCGAAATCCACGATCACCGGGCGTCCGTTGTCGCGGAACATGATGTTCTGGGGCTTCAGGTCGCGGTGCACGATATCGCGCGAATGAATCGCGTCCAGCGCCTTGGCGATCTGCGACGTGATGCGCAACGCAGTGAGCGAAGTCATGCCCTCGTGGATGCGCGCGGCGAGGGTGCCGCCGGAGAGGTATTCCATCGCGATGTAGGGGTGCTCGCCCGAGAAGCCCTGGTCGAAAATGTGGGCGACGTGCTCGTTCTCGAACGCGACGATCAGCTTGTACTCGCGCACGAAGCGCTGCAAGAAGGTGGCGTCCCGGCGCAGCCCCGGGTCGAGCACCTTGAGCACCATCTGCATGCCGTCATGAATGCGCTCGGCAAGGTAGACCTGCGCCATGCCCCCCTCTCCGATCATGCGCAGCGTCCTGTATCCCGGGATTACGACCGCGTCGCCGTACACCGGCGCGCCTATATGCTGCAGGTCGAGCGGCGTGGTGCGCGCGAAAACCGGGCTCTTGCCCGAGTCTTCCAGGTGGCGCGCTTCCTGCTCGCGCAGCGCGTCCTCGATCGCGCGCGTCAGGCGCTGCGCCGGCAGGCCTGTCTTGCGCAGGAAATCCGCCGCGCCAGCCTTCATCGCCTGGATCGCGACATGCGTGTCGCCGTGATCGGCGATCAGGATCACGGGCGGCGCCTGCACATTCTTGCGGAATTCCGACACCCACTGGATGCCATCCTCGCCGGCAGGATGCGAATCCAGCAGCACCATGTTGTAGCGCTCGCGGGCGAGTATTTCGGCCGGTTTGCCACGCTGGCGCGGGTCCCACTCGTCTATCTGCGCCTCGGGCCAGCGCCCGCGCAGCATGGCGCCGAGCGAGCGGCGGAATTCGCCCGACTCATCGACGATCAGAAAACGCATGGGATCGGCAGGGGCACGCGCTATTCTGCCCGGGCCGGACAGATTGATAAAGGCGGGCGAACAGTGGATCATGCGCCCTTGCGGGCGGAGGAGACACCAGTGAAGAAAGTCGCGTCATGAAGCTGTTTGGCGGCGGCAGGCCGGACCATCCCCTTGCCGATCCGAAGGAGGCGAAGCGCGTCCTGGACGCGCTGCCGCCGAACGACCCGGTCAAGGCGCTCGACGAGCTGATGCACTGGATGGAGTCGGTGGCGACGGTCGACGGCTTCAAGCCGGAGAACCGGATCCAGCTGCTGTTCGCGCTCGACGATGCCGCGCAGCCGCGCGTGCGCAGGCTTGGGAAGGAATATTTTGCGACGGGCCGGCCGTCGCGTTTCCAGGAGAACAGGCTCTGGACCGCGCTGCACGGCTACTGGAAGCAGGCGGGCCACGCCTACGCACTTGCCGTCAACCAGTTCGTCCAGGGACAGAAAGGCACGGATGCTGCGAAGAACCTGTTGCCCTTGCTCCTCGTGCGCACGCTGCGCAGCATCGCGCAGCAGGTCAAGTGGATGCACATGCGCTATGGGCCGATCGACCTCGCGAGCTGGGGCGTGTTCAACAGCGTCTACGCTTTTGCCGAGGTGAAGCAGCTCACGCAGTCGAAGGTCGCGGTCTATGCCGGAATCGCGGGCGACAGCACGCCGCAACTCGAATTTCTCAAGGGCGCCATGTTCAGCGCCAGTGCGCCCGACGGCATGCTGCCGCTGGAAGTCGAGCTGGCCGAGCGCCTGATTGCGGAGCTGGCGCCGCGCTTCGCGCTCGCCAACGCTCCTGCGAACGACCTGGCGTTCTGGATCGATCTCGCGCAGGCGATGACGCCCCTACGCCTGTCGCGCGCACCCAAGCCGGGCCCCGGCCTGCGCTGCTTCGGTGCCGGCGTCGCGCTCGCCGAAATCCATTCCCTGGCCGACCGCGTCATGGTCGAGGGCAAAGTACCGCCGGAGATCAACCTGGGCGGCAGCTACGAGCCGCATGTCGCACTCGACGCAATGCGTCACCTGCACATGTACTGGTCGCCGCAAGCGCCCGAGAGGAAGACGCAGCGCCATCCCGTCAAGTCGCGCCTCGCGGTCACGCATGGCTACGAAGGGGTGGTCGGCGTCCTCGGCGGCAGCGATTCGCTGGATTTCGACAACCAGAATTCGGAGAGCTGGATCGTCGAGAACGTGAGCGCCGGCGGCTTCGGCGCCGTGATTCCGCAGATGAAGGGCGACTGGCTGCGCGTCGGCGCGCTGCTCGCGCTGCAGCCCGAGGGCGGCAGCAACTGGGTGCTGGGGCTGGTGCGCAGGGTGAACAAGTCCGCGGGGCAGGCGGCGCGGGTCGGCATCGAAACGCTGTCCAAGACGCCGATGCTGTCGCGTTTCTCGGTGGCTGGCGTCGCCTCCATGTCCGAACAGGGCGTGCTGCTGAAGAACGGCGAGGCGGCAGAGGCGCACATCGTGCTGAAGCCGGGCGTGTTCGCGCCCGCGCAGAACCTGGAACTCGCGCGCGGCGAGCGCCACCACGTCTACATCCCGCAAGCGATCGCCGAGCGCGGCGAGGACTACGAAATCGCGCGATTCCGCGAGATGGTCAGAGAATCCTGAGCAGGAAAGCCGCGATGTCGGCGATCTCCTCGGGACAGACCGAGTGCGGCATCGGGTATTCGCGCCACTCCACCGCATAGCCCAGCGCCTGCAGCGCGTCGCGTGACTGCTGCGCTCGGGCCATCGGGATCATCGGATCGAAGGAGCCGTGCGCCATCAGGATCGGCAGGTCGTTGTTGATCGCCTGGCGCTCGGCCGCCAGCTTGCCCGCCAGCGGCAGGTAGGTCGACAGCGCCATCACGCCGGCCAGCCGCTCGCGCTGCCTCAGTGCGGTCTGCAGCACGATTGCGCCGCCCTGCGAAAAACCGGCGAGAACGATTTTCCCGTGGGGTATTCCTCTTTTTGTTTCTTTTAAAATTAAATCTTCAATCGAACTCTGAGATTCTCGTATCCCGTTCTCATCCTCCGGCCCGCCGCCCGATTGCAGGATGTCGTACCAGGCGGGCATGCGCATTCCCATGTTGATCGTGACCGGCCGCTGCGGCGCATTGGGAAAGATGAAGCGTACCGGCCTCGAGGCGGGCAGACCGAGTTCGGGCACGATCGGCTCGAAGTCGTGGCCGTCGGCGCCCAGGCCGTGCAGCCAGATCACCGCCGCAGTGGGCTTGGGCCCGGTTTCGATCTCTAAGGTCTCGAGTTTCACGGCTTGTTTTTGACGGCAGATTTCGGACGGAAGGCCTTGACCAGGGCTTCGTTGGTCTCGATGTAGGGGCCGCCGATCAGGTCGATGCAGTAGGGCACGGCGGCGAATACGCCATCCAGCGTTTCCTTGATTGCCTTGGGCTGGCCAGGCAGGTTGATGATCAGGGCCTGCTTTCTGATGACGGCCACTTGCCGCGACAGGATCGCGGTCGGCACGTATTTGAGGCTCACGGCACGCATCTGCTCGCCAAAGCCGGGCATCTCCTTGTCGGCGACCGCGAGAGTGGCCTCGGGCGTCACGTCGCGGCGCGCCGGACCGGTGCCCCCGGTGGTGAGCACGAGGTGGCAGCCTTTGGCGTCCACCAGCTCCACCAGCGTCGATTCGATCACCGGCTGCTCGTCCGGGATCAGGCGTTCCTCGAAATGCATCGCCGGCGTAGCGACAGCCGCGGCCAGCCATTCCTTCAGGGCGGGAATGCCTGCGTCCCTATACACCCCACCGGAAGCGCGGTCGCTGATCGAAACAATGCCGACGCGCAGTTCGCTCATTTGACCTCGAAGAAATCCAGTTCGACGCCGGCTGCGCGGCGCGCCAGGCGCTCGATCACTTCCTTCGGCCCGTGCGGTTCCAGGGTGACTTCCAGATGCATCAGGGGATTGAGTTCAATCATCGGAAAATTCCCTCAAAACCCGGAACAGCTCTCTTTGCACACGCGGCGGCTTGTCTTCGGCGATTTCCTTGCGCGCATTGCGGATCAATGTGCGCAGGGCTTGCAAGTCGGCGCCCGGGCGCTCGCCCGCAAAGGCGGTGAGCGCCGCGTCGTCGGCGATCAGCCGTTCGCGCCACTGTTCCAGGCGCAGATGTCTTGCGCGAGCAACGGCCGAACTGCCGGCGATCTCCGCGAGCGCAGCGCGCACCGGTTCCGGGTCGATCTTGCGCATCACCTTGCCGATGAACTGCACCTGACGGCGCAGCGCTCCGTGGCTGGTGATGCGCTGCGCCTCGCGCACCGCGGCGACGAGGATCGCGGGCAGCGCGAGCGCATCCAGCTGCGCAGGCGGCAGATCGATCAGCGCCGCGCCCAGCCGCTGCAACTCTTCCACTTCCAGTTTTTTCTTCGTCCTGCTGACGAATTCGGCTTCCATCGCTTGCTATGATAGCGCGCCATGTCCGTTTCCAGATCCGCTGCGACTCGATCCGCGGCACCACAAGCCGGCACACGCGGCCGCTTCACCTACGAGCCGGCGCAGTTGAAAGCGTTTGCGCAGACCGTGCTCGATGCTGCACGCAAGGCCGGCGCTTCCGCCTGCGAGTGCGAGGTTTCCGAGGGCTACGGTCTGTCGGTGACCGTGCGCAAGGACGAGCCCGAGACGATCGAGCACAACCGCGACAAGTCCGTCGGCGTCACGGTGTATTTCGGCGAGCGGCCGAACGCGCGCCGCGGCCACGCCAGCAGTTCCGACTTTTCGCCGGCGGCCCTGGCGAGCGCGGTCGAGGCGGCCGCGGCCATCGCGCGCAAGACCGCGGTGGATGATTGCGCCGGGCCGCCGGAACCTGCGGAACTGGCGCGGGCGCCGCGGGATCTCGATCTCCATCATCCGTGGGACCTCGGCACGGAGGAGGCGATCAGGATCGCGCGGCGCGTCGAGCGCGCCGCCTTCGCGCTGTCGCCGAAAATCAAGAACTCCGAAGGCGCGATGGTCTCGGCGCAGCAAGCGCAGTTCGTGCTTGCCAACAGCCTGGGTTTCATGCACGGCTTTCCGACCTCGCGGCATTCGCTCTCGCTCTCGGTGATCGCGGAGGACCGCGGCCTGATGCAGCGCGACGACTGGTACAGCGCTTCGCGCCTCCAGCGCAACCTCGCCGACCCCGGGGCGCTGGGCGACTATGCGGGCCGGCGCGCGCTCGCACGCCTGGGCGCGCGCAAGATCGCCACCCGCCAGGCACCGGTGTTGTTTGAGGCGCCGGTTGCGGCGGGCCTCATCGGCTCGTTTGTCTCGGCGGCGAGCGGCGGCAGCCTCTACCGGAAATCATCCTTCCTGATGGATGCGCTCGGCAAGCAGGTGTTCGCCCGGGGGATCACGCTGGAGGAGCGGCCGCACGAGCCGCGCGCGCTTGCCAGCACGCCTTTCGACGACGAGGGCGTGGCCACGCGCACCCGGGCCGTGGTGCGCGACGGCGTGCTCGAGGGTTATTTCCTCGGCAGCTACTCCGCGCGCAAGCTCGGGATGAAGAGCACCGGCAGCGCGGGCGGCAACCACAACCTGGTGCTGGGCGCCACGGGCCCGGACCTGCCCGGCATGCTGAAGAAAATGCGGCGCGGCTTCCTCGTCACCGAGATGCTCGGCCAGGGGACCAATCTGCTCACCGGCGACTATTCGCGCGGCGCCGCGGGCTATTGGGTGGAGAATGGCGAGATCGCGCATCCGGTGGAAGAAGTTACGGTCGCCGGAAACCTGAAAGACATGTTCCGGGGCATCGCCGCCGTGGGCAGCGACGCAGTGGTGCGCGGCTCCTACCGCTGCGGCTCCATTCTTGTCGACAACATGACCATCGCCGGGAACTGAATATGCCCAGGCCCCTGCTGATCGAGATCGCTTCCGACGTCGTCTGCCCGTGGTGCTATATCGGCAAGCGGCGCATGGAAAAGGCGCTCGCCATGCTGAACGGCGATATCGAGACGCGCATCGAATGGCTGCCGTTCCAGCTCAATCCGGACATGCCGGCGGCGGGCATTGCGCGCGCCGACTACCGGCGCGCCAAATTCGGCTCCATCGAGAAAGGCCGGGCGCTGGATGCGCGCGTTGCGCAGGAAGGCGCGGGCGAGGAGATCACGTTCGCATTCGACCGCATGCAACGCACGCCCAACACGATCGCCGCGCACCAGCTGGTGGACCTGGCCCAATCGCAGGGGCGCGCCGACCCGGTCGTGAATGCGCTTTTTCGGGCCTACTTCGAAGATGCGCGCGACATCGGCGACGCGGCCGTGCTTGCGGACATCGCCGGGCAGCATGGCGTGGAGCAATGGCCGGCGGGGGCCAATGCGGCGCGTGTGCGCGAGCAGGAAAACCGGGCGCGCCAGCTCGGCATCAGCGGCGTGCCGACGTTCATCTTCGACCGCAAGACCGGGGTTTCGGGCGCCTATCCGGCCGAGCAGCTGGCGAAGATCATCCGGGACGTTACTTCTACGTAAAGTCGAGCCGTCCCTGGACCAGGACGCCGTAGATCCGGATCGGCGCCCGGCGGGGCAGTTCCAGCTGTGGCAGCGGCTCGGCGTCCAGATCGAGGTTCTCCACTGAAAGCGCGCCCATCACCGCCTCGGACATGATGAACTCCCCGGCGCGCGCGCGGTTGACCATGGATTGTGCGAGCGAGACGCTGTCGCCGAAGGCGACCCGGCGCTGCAGCCCGCGCGGCCCCGCGACGCCGAGCACCGCTTCGCCCATGTGCAGCCCTTGCGCCACCGCGCTGCGCAGGCCGTAGGTGGCGCGCCATTTTTCGGCGAGCGCCGGGAAATTGGCCTGGACGCTCTGCGCCGCGCGCACTGCTTGCTGGGAGGTCTGCAGCGGATTGCCGCGCATGAAGGCCGACAGCATCATCTCGTGCTGCGAGGTGATTGCTTCGCCGCTGTGCACCCCCACGGCGTCGCCGACAAACGCGAAAAACTCGTTTGCCAGCAGCAGCACCAGGCTGGGCTCGAGCGCTTCGGACATGCGCGCCAGCCCGCGCAACTCGGTGCAAAGGAGTACCGCCTGGCGGCGGTCGGAGGCCGGCGTGAAGCCGACGGTGGTTTTCTGGTGGAAGGGAACGGCGCCCATCTCATTTCTCCATGAGGATTGGACGCAAAGATTACGATTTGCAAGAAACTGTCAGGGAGGAATTAGTGCCGCTTTCTGCAACGGCAGGACGGGCGGAACGGCGCCGCGGACAAGCGGTGGCGCCATCCTCAGGTGGTGCCGTGAACTAATTCTCAGATCAGCGTGAGCAGCGCCACGACGAAGACCACCAGCGCGCCGGCGGCGAAGAACGCCAGCGAGCCGTCGGAAATCCGCGGCAGATCGGGGTCGGCAGGAACCGGTTCCGGATGATGATCGTCATGGCCGTCTGCGGCATGCGCGTCTTCCGCTTTGCCTACTTTTTCATTGAAGGCGGCAAAGAAATCGTTGGCGACCTTGTTGGCCGCGGCGTCCACCAGGCGCGAGCCGATCTGCGCGAGCTTCCCGCCCACGTTTGCCTTCACCTTGTAGGAAAGTTTCGTATCGCGGCCTTCCGGGGCGAGGCCGACATCGGCGCTGCCCTTGGCGAACCCGGCCACGCCGCCCTGGCCCTCGAAGGAAATGGAATACGAAGCCGGCGGTTTGATGTTCGACAGCGCCATTTTTCCCTTGAACCTGGCGCTCACCGGGCCGACGCGCGCGGTCATCTGCACCACGTAGTCGTTCTCGCCGGTCCGCTCGATCGACTCGCAGCCCGGGATGCAGGCCTTGAGGATCTCGGGATCGTTCAGCGCCGCCCAGGTGTCCGCCTGCGAGGCGTGGATCAGCTGCTCTCCCGTCATTTCCATGCGCGTTTCTCCGTTGCGGCGCGCGGCCCGGGCTCAGTCAGCGCGCGCGCGAGGTCGATGAGGCTTTTCAGATTATGCACCGGCAGGAAGCGGTCCACGTGCGGCAGCATCGCGCGCACGCCCGCGGGCCGCGCCTCGAATTTCTCGTAGCGCAGCAGCGGATTGAGCCATATCAGCTGGCGGCAGGACTTGTGCAGGCGCTGCATCTCCTCCGACAGCCCTTCGCCCGCCTCGCGGTCGAGGCCGTCGGAAACCAGCAGCAGGCAGGCGTTCTGGCCGAGCAGGCGCCGGCTCCAGCGCCAGTTGAATTCGCGCAGGCTCCAGCCGATGCGCGTGCCGCCGGACCAGTCCTTGATCGCATCGGCGACCCTGGCCATCGCGACGTCGACGTCGCGGTGCCGGAGCTGGCGCGTGATGTTGGTGAGCCGCGTGCCGAACACGAACACCGAAACGCGGTCGCGGTCGTTGGTGATCGCGTGCAGGAAGTGCAGGAACATGCGCGCGTAGGGATTCATCGAGCCGGAGATGTCGCACAGCACCACCAGGGGCGGGTGCATTTCGATCGGCGCCGAGCGCACCAGCTGGATCACGTCGCCGCCGTCGCGCAGGGATTCGCGCAGCGTGGCGCGCAGGTTTATCTTCTTCCCGTTCGCATTCAGTTCATTGCGCCGGGTGCGGATCAGAGGCAGCGGCAGGCGCAGCTCGCGCAGCACTTTCTTCGCCTCGGCGAGCTCGGCCGAGGACATGGTGTCGAAGTCCATGCGCTGCAGCACTTCGCGCGAGGAGAAGGTGAGGCGCGCGTCGAGCTCGATCTTCTGCTCCTCGCGCTCCTGCTGGGCCTTCTTCTGGTCGAACAGCGCGTCCGACAGCCTCTGGCTCTGCTCTTGCTCGGGCTTGCCGGCGCGGCCGTAGGTCTTGGGCAGCAGCGCGCTCATCATCTTCTCGACCAGCTTCGGATCGCGCCAGAAAATGCGGAACGCCTGGTCGAAGATCGGGCGCTGCTCCTCCTTGGAGAGAAACACGGCAGACATGGTCCAGTACCAGTCGTCGCGCCGATTGCAGTCGGCGAGTTCGAGCGCCCTGACGCAATCCACCACCCGGTCGGGGCCGAGCCGCAGGCCCGCAGCGCGCAGCAGGCGCGCGAAGTGCATGACGTTTTCGGAGAGCCTTTGGCCGGGTCCGGCCGCATCGATCGCTGGGAACACCCTAAACCTCGGCGCGCTTGTCGGCGATCCCGGCTTGCGTGGCCAGCGGCGACTTGCGCGCCAGCTTTTCAACGGCGCGCGACGCCACTACCGCATGTTCCGAGAAGTAACGCTCGTGGTTGCGCTCGACGTCGTCGAGCCGGTAGACATAGTTCACCATCATGCCGGCCGATTGCGCCATGCCCGACTCGGAGGTGTCGCCCAGCCAGTTCAGGCGATCGAGCGCCGCGCCGTTGCCCAGATGGAAGCGCGCGACCGGGTCGAGCGGTTCGGCGCCGTGACTGGCATGCAGCAGATACCAGGCGCAGAGCCGCATCAGCAGTTTCTGCAGCGGCTCCTGCACCTCGCCGGTATGCCAGCCCGGCTGGTCGATCGCCGCAAGCAACGCCAGCCTCTGTTCCGCGTTCGGCCCCACCGAGAGCCGCATGCGCGCATCCGTCCCGTCGAGCCAGCGCCGGAACCCCCGAATCGGCGACAGGGTAGCGAAGGTGCGCAGGTGGGTGAATTCCCGCTGCAGGTCCTCGGCCACTTGCTTGATGAGCAGGTTGCCGAAGGAGATGCCGCGCAGGCCCTCCTGGCAGTTGGTGATGGAATAGAAAATCGCGCAATCGGCCTGCGCCGGATCGGCGACCGGAGAATTGATGTCGAGCAGCGGCTGGACCTGCGCGCTGATGCCGCGCGTGAGCGCGACCTCGATGAAGATCAGCGGTTCGTCGCGCAGTTGCGGATGAAAAAAAGCGAAGCAGCGCCGGTCGCCTTCCAGGCGGCGGCGCAGGTCGCGCCAGCCCTGGACCGCGTGCACGGCTTCGTACTGGATCAGCTTCTCGAGCACGATTGCGGGAGTGCGCCAGTCGATGCGCTCCAGCTTCAGGAAACCGCGATTGAACCAGGAGCGGAAAAGGTGCAGCAGGTCGGCGTCGATGGCGCGCCAGTTTGGGCGCTTTTTCAGGCCGCGCAGCAGCTCGCCGCGCATCGCGACCAGCGTTTCCGTCCCGCCAGGGGCCATGTTGAGGCGCCGGAACAGTTCCTGGCGCGCGGAATCGGTCAATTCCTGGAGCCGGATCAGGTTCTCGGGGGTCGGGTCGTAGCGGTATGCATCTGCCGCCTTGCCGACCGCTTCGGGCGAAGGCGCGAATTCGCTCGCCAGGATATCGAAGAACTCCTCGCGGCTGCGCCCGTCGAGCACGCGGTAGACGGCCAGCGCATCGCGCGCGAGCACCGCGCCGGAAACTTCGCCGCGCTCCCCGAGCAGAGTCTCGCACAGCGACACCAGATGCTGCGTACGCCGGTCGACGCCCGGGCGCAGCTTTCCGAGCAGGCGGCGCAGGAAAGAGGATGCGGGCATGGCGGACGAACCGGTCAGGCCGCTGCGGCCGCAGCGGTCTTCGATTCGGCGACCAGGCGCGTGGCTTCCTCACCGGCGATGCGCTCGATGTCGTCCTGGTATTTGAGGAGGACCCCGAGAGTGTTGTTCACCGTCTCCGGATCCAGCGTCACGCGGTCCAGGGCAACCAGGCAGTTTGCCCAGTCGATGGTCTCGGCCACCCCGGGGAGCTTGAACAGGTCCACGCCGCGCAGGCGCTGCACGAAGGCGACCACTTCCCTGGACAGCGCGCCTGCGGCCTTGGGCGCCTTGCGCTTCAGGATTTCGAGTTCGCGCGCTGCATCCGGGTAATCCACCCAGTGGTAGAAGCAGCGGCGCTTCACCGCGTCGTGGATCTCGCGCGTGCGGTTCGAGGTGATCACCACCACCGGCGGCTCGGCCGCCTTGAGGGTGCCGCTCTCCGGGATCGTGATCTGCCATTCGGACAGCACTTCCAGCAGGTAGGCTTCGAAGGGTTCGTCGGTGCGGTCCAGTTCGTCGATCAGCAGCACCGGGGCCGCGCCCTTTTTGCCCTCGAGCGCGCGCGCCAACGGCCGCTTGACGAGGAATTTCTCGGAAAAAATGTCCTGCGCCAGCTTGTCCTTGGATTTCTCGCCCGCCGCTTCCGCGAGGCGGATCTCGATCATCTGACGCGAGTAGTTCCACTCGTAGGCGGCCTGCGCGATGTCGAGGCCTTCGTAGCATTGCAGCCGGATCAGCTCGCGACCGAGCGAGGCGGCGATAACCTTGGCGATCTCGGTCTTGCCGACGCCCGCCTCGCCCTCGAGGAACAGCGGCCGCTGCATCGCCAGCGAAAGGTAGAGCGCGGTGGCAAGACTGCGGTCGGCGACATAGTCGGCCGAGCCCAGCAGCTTGTGGGTTTCGTCGATGGACTTCGGGAGCGGTTGCGGCATCAGGGGCTACGTTTCGGGAAAGATTGGATTATCGCTGAGAAAAAAGCCCGCCGGAGCGGGCTTCCCTTCTCTCTCCCCCACGGATATCTATTTGAGCGCGGCCTCCACGGCGCGCCTTGCCATTACCGTCACAAGGTGCGCGCGGTACTCGGCGCTGGCGTGCAGATCGGCATTCAGGCCTTCGGCCTTCTGCTTGACGTTCGCCACTGACTCGGGCGCGAACTTGGTGGCAAGCGCTTTTTCCATGTCCGCTTGGCGGAACACGCCGGGACCGGCGCCGGTCACCGCGACGCGCACGCTGCTGCCGAAGTCGGCGACGAACACGCCGACGATGGCGAAGCGCGAGGCCGGGTTCTTGAACTTGGTGTAGGCGGCGCGCTTGGGTACCGGAAAGGAGACCGATGTGATGATCTCGCCCGCGCCCAGGGCGGTGGTGAACATGCCCTTGAAGAATTCCTCCGACGAGAGCTTGCGCCTGTTGGTGACCACGGTCGCGCCCAGACCCAGCACGGCCGCCGGGTAGTCCGCCGCGGGGTCGTTGTTGGCGAGCGAGCCGCCGATCGTGCCCATGGCCCGGACCTGACGGTCGCCGATCATGCCGGCGAGCGCGGCCAGCGCCGGGATCGCCTTCCTTGCGTCCGCCGAATGCGCGACGTCCGCGTGGCGGGTCATCGCGCCGATGATGACGGTCTTGCCGTCGCTCTTGATTCCGGCCAGGTCCTTGATGGTGCCGAGGTCCACGATGTCCGAGGGCGAGGCGAGGCGCAATTTCATCGTCTGCACCAGCGTCTGACCGCCGGCGAGCAGCTTGGCGTCGCCCTTGGCGAGCGCCGCGGCGTCGTTCACGCTGGAGGGACGGTGGTATTTGAATGCGTGCATGTGATTCTCCTCAGGCTGCTTTTTTGTTCTTCAGGGTCCGCCACACTGTCTGCGGCGTGGCCGGCATCGGCATGTCCTTCACGCCCAGCGCGTCCGTGATCGCATTCATCAGCGCGGCCGGTGCGCCGATCGCGCCTGCTTCGCCGCAGCCCTTTACGCCCAGCGGATTGTGCGTGCAGGGCGTTTCGCGCGTGTCCACCTGGTACATGGGCACGTCGGTCGCGCGCGGAATGCTGTAATCCATGAACGAACCGGTGAGCAGCTGGCCGGAGGCGTCGTAGTGGACGCCTTCGGTGAGCGCCTGGCCGATGCCCTGAGTCAGGCCGCCGTGCACCTGGCCCTCGACGATCATCGGGTTGATGATCTTGCCGAAGTCGTCCACCGCCGTGAACTTCTCGATTTTCACCGCGCCGGTCTCGGGATCCACCTCGACCTCGCAGACATAGGTTCCCGCCGGGAAGGTGAAGTTCGACGGGTCGTAGAATGCATTCTCGTTCAGGCCCGGCTCGAGCTTGTCGTGCGGGTAGTTGTGCGGCACGTAGGCCGCGAACGCCACCTCGCCGAACATCTTCTTCTTGTCGGTGCCCGCGACCGCGTAGGCGCCGTTTTCGAATACGACGTCGCTCTCGGCCGCTTCCATCAGGTGTGCGGCGATTTTCCTGCCCTTGGCGATGACCTTGTCCAATGCCTTGACGATGGCGGTTCCGCCCACGGCGATCGAGCGCGAGCCGTAGGTGCCCATGCCGAACAGGATCTTGGAGGTGTCGCCGTGCACGATGTCGACGTTTTCGATCGGCATGCCGAGGCGATCGGCGACTACCTGCGCGAACGTGGTTTCATGCCCCTGGCCGTGCGAGTGCGAGCCGGTGAACACGGTCACGCTGCCGGTCGGGTGCACGCGCACCTCGCCCGCCTCGAACAGGCCTGCCCGCGCTCCCAGCGATCCCGCGACCGCCGAAGGCGCGATGCCGCAGGCCTCGATGTAGGCGGCGTAGCCGAGGCCGCGCAGCTTGCCCTTCGCTTCAGAGGTTTTTTTCCTGGCCGCGAATCCAGACACATCCGCCAGCTTCTGCGCCGCGTCCATCGTCGCGTTGTAATTCCCGATGTCGTACTGCAGCGCGACCGGCGTCTGATAGGGGAATTCGGCGATGAAATTGCGCCGGCGGATCTCGGCTGGGTCGATCTTCATCTCGCGCGCCGCGGTTTCCACCAGGCGCTCGACGACGTAGGTCGCCTCCGGCCGGCCGGCGCCGCGGTAGGCGTCCACCGGCGTGGTGTTGGTGAACACCGCCGTTACTTCGCAGTGGATCACCGGCGTCTTGTACTGGCCGGCGAGCAGCGTGGCGTAAAGGATGGTCGGGATGCAGGAGGCGAAGGTGGACAGGTAGGCGCCGACGTTGGCCGTGGTCTTGACGCGCATGGCGAGGAACTTGCCCTCCTTGTCCATCGCCAGTTCTGCGATCGTGTGGTGGTCGCGGCCGTGGGCGTCGGTGAGGAAGGCCTCGGAGCGGTCCGAAGTCCATTTCACCGGCCGGTTGATCTGCTTCGAGGCCCAGGTGACCGCGACATCTTCGGCGTAGAGGTAGATCTTCGAACCAAAGCCGCCGCCGACATCGCCCGCCACCACGCGCACCTTGTGCTCGGGCAGGCCCATGACGAACGCGGTCATCAGCAGCCGCTCGACGTGCGGGTTCTGGCTCGCGACGTAGAGCGTGTAGCTGTCGTCGGCGCGTGAATACGAGCCGTTCGCCACGCGCGGCTCCATCGCGTTCGGTACCAGGCGGTTGTTGATGAATTCGAGCTTGGTGACGTGCGCGGCCTTGGCGAATGCGGCGTCGCAGACGGCCTTGTCGCCGATCGCCCAGACGTAGCAGGTGTTATCGGGCGCGATGTCGTGCAGCTGCGGCGCGCCCTTGGCGCGTGCCTTGGAGCCGTCCACGACCGCGGGCAGCACCCCGTAATCCACTTCCACCAGCTCGGCCGCGTCGCGCGCCTGATCCCCGGTTTCCGCCACCACGATGGCGACCTGGTCGCCGACGTAGCGTACCTTGCCCTGCGCGAGGCAGGGGTGCGGCGGCTCCTTCATCGGCTGACCGTTGACGTCGGTGATCAGCCAGCCGCAGGGCAGGCCACCGAGCTTGGCCGCCGCGAAATCCTCGCCGGTCAAGACTGCGAGGACGCCCGGGGAGGCCTTTGCTGTTGCGGTGGATATCTTCTTGATGACGGCATGAGCATGCGGAGAACGGACAAACGCCGCATGGCTCTGGCGCGGCAGTTCGACATCGTCGGTGTACTGGCCCGCGCCGGTGAGGAAGCGGTAATCCTCTTTGCGCTCTATGCGGGCGCCGATCAGCGGTGCGTTCATGAGTGCCTCCGGTTACTTGCCAGCTGCCATTGCTTTTGCGCCCGCGCCGATCGCCTTCACGATGTTGTGATAGCCCGTGCAGCGGCACAGGTTGCCTTCCAGCGCCTCGCGGATTTCCTGCTCGCTCGGGCTCGGGTGGCTGTTGGCGAAATCGATCGCGTTCATCACCATGCCGGGCGTGCAGAAGCCGCACTGCAGGCCGTGGTGCTCCTTGAATGCCGCCTGCATCGGGTGCAGCGTGCCGTCGGGCTTGGCGACGCCCTCGATCGTCATGACATCCGCGCCTTCGGCCTGCATGGCGAGGATCGAGCAGGATTTCACCGCCTTGCCGTTCATGCTCACCGTGCAAGCGCCGCACTGCGCAGTGTCGCAGCCGACGTGGGTGCCGGTGAGCCGCAGGTGCTCGCGGATCAGCGTGACGAGAAGCGTGCGCTCCTCCACCTCTACCGAAGCTGGCTTGCCGTTGACCTTGAGGGAAACCTTTAGCGCCATGCTGCCTCCTTCGGGGTGGGTCTGTGCCGCGGGGGAATGAATCCTAGCCAAGCACCCTGCCTCCGGCAATGGTGCGCCGCCGCAATTCCATTATCTGTCAGTATCGCGAAAGCCTGTCAAAAGGGATCCGACAAGCAGCTCAACCAAACTATCCGCCCCCATGGCGCAAAGACTTGTTTTCTTAATGTTAGTTCTGGCTTCTGCCGCGGCGCAGGCGCGGGATCTCACGCTTGCCGAAGCGGAGCGGCTGCTCACCGAGCACGGCCGGGAGCTGATTGCCGCGCGCCGCGCAGTCGAATCGGCCGGTGCGCAGCGCACCATTGCGGCGGCACGGCCCAATCCCACGTTGTCGCTGAATACCGCGAGCATCAGCTCCAATCCCGGAACCGGCCCGGGGCCGCTGAACCAGAAGCGGGTTGATACGATCCTGCGCATCGACCAGCCGTTCGAACGCGGCAACAAGCGCGAACTGCGCATGGACGCGGCCGAAGGGCTGGAACTCGCTGCGCGCGGCGATTCGCTCGACGTGCTGCGCCTGCAGCTCGCGCAGCTGCGCGGCGCCTACTACGACCTGAAGCAGGCCGAGGAGAAGGTCTCGATTCTCACGGAAACGGCGCAATTGTTTTCGCGCACGCTTGCCGCCGCGCAGATTCGGCTCAAGGCGGGCGATCTCGCGGCTGCAGATGTGGCGAAGGTTCAGGTGGATTACGAGCGGGCGCAAAACGACGCCCGCGCGTCGCAGGCCGAACTGGAACGCGCGCGAATTGCGCTTGCTTATTTGATCGGCGAGGACCGGATGGCGATGGGCCTGCGGGCCTCGGATCCGTGGCCGAGCCTGGAGCGGCCCGATGCGGCCGCGGTCGAGCGCGCGATCGCGCAGGCCACGGAAGCGAGACCCGACGTCGCCGCAGCCAGGGCGCGCGTCGCGGCTGCCGGGAAACTGAGGGACCTGGCGAAGAGCCAGCAGACCCGCGACATCACACTGGGCGCGCAGTATGAACGCTATCCAAGCAACATTCCCGCCGATTCCGTCGGCATTGGCATATCGCTGCCGTTGTTCACCGGCAACGATTTTTCGGGAGATATCCAGCGGGCGGAGGTCGACCGCTATGCCGCGCTGGATGCGCTGGGCCGGGTGCGGGCCATCGCCGGCAACGACATCCGGCGCGCCGCTTCCGACCTGGCGGCGGCAGGCGATCGGGTCGAGCGCTACGACTCGTCGCTGCTCGAAGCCGCGCAGCGCACCGCGCAGGCCGTCGAATTCGCCTTTCAGCGCGGCGCGACGTCGGTGCTCGAGGTGCTGGATGCGCGCCGCACGCTGCGCGCGGTCCGGCTCGAGGCGCTCGCCGCGCGCACCGACTACGCCAAGGCGCTCGCTACTTGGCGCGCAAGCCTGACCACCACGGATATTCCCGGGCAAAAATGAAGAACCTCGAATACGGCCTGATTCTCGCTTCCATTCTGCTGCTTGCCGCATGCAACGAGCCGGCGGAGAAGGCGGCGTTGCAACCGCGAGTGGAAGGCCAGTCGGTGATCTTTCCGGCCGGCAGCCCGCAGCTGGCTTCGCTCGTGTCGCAGAAAATCGAGCCGCGCCGGGAGGCGTTGCTTCGCTTCAACGGCCGCCTGATCTGGGACGAAGACCGGACGGTGCGCGTCTTCAGTCCTTTTGGCGGCAGGGTGCTGTCGATTGCCGTAAAGCTTGGCGATACCGTGCGCTCGGGCCAGACGCTGGCGGTGCTCGCTTCGCCCGATCTCGGCATGGCGCAATCCGAGGCGCGCAAGGCAGAGCAGGACGATGCACTCGCACGCAAGAGCCTGGCGAGGATCGAGGAGCTGGCTGCGGCGGGCGTCGCCCCAGCGAAGGACCTGCAAGCCGCGCAAGCCGATTCGGCGCGCGCCGCCGCCGAGCGCGAGCGCACGCAGGCGCGGCTGAAACTTTACGGGCCCCTGGCCGAGGCGGTGGACCAGCGCTTCGCGCTGCGTTCGGCGATCGCCGGGGTCGTGGTGGAGCGCAACCTCAATCCTGGCCAGGAACTGCGCGCCGATACGCAGCCCGACAAGGGCCTGTTCGTGGTCTCCGATCCATCGCACCTCTGGTTCATCCTGGATGTCACGGAAAGAGATGTCGGATTGGTGCGGCCGGGGACTGACGTGCGGATAAGCGCCGCGATGCTGGGCGAGGAATCCATCGGCGGCAGGATCACGAGCGTCGCGGACTTCGTGGACCCGCAGACCCGCACCGTCAAGGTGCGGGGCACCATCGAGAACGCGGATCGCAGGGCGAAGGCCGAAATGTACGTCACGGCAGAGTTGAAAGTCCCGGACACGCGCGGGTTCCTCGTGCCCACGAAAGCGATCTATCTGCGTGGCGAGCAGTACTACGTTTTCGTCGACGCGGGCAAAGGGCGGTTCGTGCGCAAGGCCGTGCGCCTCGGGCAGACCATGAACGGGAACCAGGTCGTGCTTGAAGGCCTGGCTGCGGACGAACAGGTCGTTACCGAAGGCAATCTTCTGCTGGAACGCCTGGTTGCTTCCAGGGACTGAACGGACAGCGGCCGCATCGTGATCAAACGGATCATCTCTTTTGCGTTGTACCAGCCCCTGTTCATCTTGTTCGGGGTCATCGTGTTCGTCGGCGGCGGATTGGTGGCGTTCAAGAACCTGCCCGTGGAGGCATTCCCGGACGTTACCGATACCCAGGTCACGGTGATCGCGCTGTTTCCTGGCCGCGCTGCGGAGGAGGTCGAGAAGCAGGTCACTATTCCGCTCGAAGTCGGTCTCTCCGGCCTGCCGGGCGCAGTGCGCCTCTTCTCGCACACGCAGTTCGGCCTGTCCTTCGTGATCCTCACGTTCGACGACCGCGTCAGCGGCTATTTCGCGCGCCAGCAGGTAGTCGAAAGGCTGAACAACGTCGATCTGCCGCCGGGCGTGCAAGCGCAACTCGCGCCGTTTTCCACGGCCATCGGCGAAATCTACCGCTACCGGATCAAGGGCGAAGGCGCTTCGCCGCGGGAGCTGCGCACCTACCAGGATTGGGTGGTCGCGCGCCAGCTCAAGCTCGTCCCGGGGGTCGCCGACGTGACGAGCTTCGGCGGCCTGATCAAGCAATATGAGGTGCACCCGGATTTTGCACGCATGCGCGACTACAAGGTCACGCTGGCGCAGTTGTCACAGGCAGTCGCCAACGGCAATACCAACGCGGGGGGCAGCTATCTCGACCAGGGATCGCAGCAGTTCCTGATTCGCGGCATCGGGCTGTTCCAGGGGCCGCAGGATATCGAAAACGTCGTTATCACCGAGCGAAACGGCACGCCGGTCCTGGTGCGGGACGTCGCGCGCGTGGAAGTTGGCGCGGTCCCGCGGCAAGGTGTCGCCGGAGAGAACGAAGACGACGATGTCGTCACCGGCGTAGTGCTCCTGCGTCGCGGCGAAAATCCTTCGGATGTCCTCGCAGCGGTGCGCGGCAAAATCGACGAGCTGAATACAACCGGGCTGCCGAGCGGGGTCAAAATTGCGCCGATCTACGATCGCAGCTGGCTGATAGGCAAGACGCTGACGACGGTTTTCACCAACCTCGTGGAAGGCGCCCTGCTGGTTTCGGCGGTGCTGTGGCTGTTCCTGGGAAATCTGCGTGCCGCGGCCATCGTGGCCCTGACGATCCCGCTGGCGCTGTTGGCGGCTTTTCTGGGCCTCACCTGGGTCGGGATTCCCGCCAACCTGCTGTCGCTGGGCGCCATGGATTTCGGCATCATCGTCGACGGCGCGGTGATCGTGGTCGAGAACGTGTTCCGCAAACTGTCCGAGGCAAGTCACGGCGGCAAGGTGCTGGACGAGAATCGGCGCAAGCACGTCATTCTGGACGCGGCCGTCGAAGTGGGGCGGCCTACGCTGTTCTCGATGCTGATCATCATCGCGGCGCATATCCCGATCTTCACCCTGCAGCGCCACGAGGGCCGGATCTTCGCGCCGATGGCCTACTCGGTGGTGTCGGCGCTGGTGGGGGCGCTGATCCTTTCCCTCACGCTGGTGCCGCTGCTGTGCGCGGTGAGCCTGAAGAAGAATCTGCCCGAGGAGGAGAATTGGCTGGTCCGGACGGCCAAGCGCCTGTACGCGCCTTCGCTCGCGTGGGCGCTGGGCCACAAGCGCTCGGTGCTCGGCGCGGCGGTGCTTGCGCTCGCGGGCAGCCTTGCGCTGGTGCCCTATCTGGGCACCGAGTTTCTGCCGGAACTGAACGAGGGAATGGTATGGGTGAGCGCAGACCTGCCGCCGGGCGTGTCGGTTTCCGCGGCACAGAAGGCGGCGGGGGAAATACGCGCGGCAATCCGCAAGTTCCCGGAGGTGAAAAGCGTGTCGTCCAAGGCCGGCCGGCCGGAGGATGGCACCGATCCCAAGCCGATCAACATGCTCGAGTTCCTCGTCGACCTGAAGCCGGAAGCCGAATGGAAGCGCGGCATCACCAGGGTCAAGCTGCTGGACGAGATGGACGCCGAAATCCGCAAGATGCCGGGGGTCGACCCGCGCTTTTCGATGCCGGTGCGGGACAATATCCTGGAAAGCATCTCGCAGATCAAGGGCCAGATCATCGTCAAGATATTCGGCGATGACGTGAATGTCCTGCGCGATCTCGCGACCAAGGCGCTGCACAAATTCGAGAAAGTCGACGGCGTTGCGGATGCATATGTCGACCGGCTCGGCGAACAGCCCCAGATCCAGATCCGCGTCGACCGCGCGCGCGCCGCCCGCTACGGCATCAACGTACAGGACGTTCAGGACGTCATCGAAACCGCGCTGGGCGGCAAGCAGGTAACCCAGGTGTGGGAAGGGGAGCAGCGCTTCGGGGTCGCGATCCGGCTGGACGAGGCGGAAAGGAACTACTCGCGGCTGCAGGCGCTGCTGGTCGCGACGCCAGACGGGGCGTACGTGCCGTTGTCGGAGGTCGCCTCGTTCAGCACGGTCGGCAGCGCCATGAACATCTCGCGCGAAAACGGCAAGAAGCTGCTTGCGATCGGCGTCTTCATCCGCGGCCGGGACATGGGGAGCGTCGTCGCCGACTTCAAGACGCTGTTCGACGCGAACGTCAAGCTCCCGGAAGGCTACTACGTCACCTGGTCGGGTGAATTCGAAAACCAGGAACGCGCCATGAAGCGGCTTGCATTCATCGTGCCGATATCGATACTCATCATATTCCTGCTGCTGTTCGACGCTTTCAAGTCCTTCCGTTCGTCGCTCGTCATCGTGGCCAATATTCCCTTCTCGATGATCGGCGGAATTCTCGCGCTCTGGCTGACCGGCATCTATCTCTCCGTATCGGCCGCGATCGGATTCATCGCGCTGTTCGGCCAGGCCGTCCTGAACGGCGTCGTCATGGTGACGCTCTTCAATGAATTGAAGAATCACGGCCTGTCGCCCGAGCAGGCAGTCACGCAGGGGGCGATGACCCGGCTGCGCACCGTGTTGATGACAGCGCTGCTCGCTGCGCTCGGCCTGCTGCCGATGGCGTTGTCGACCGGCATAGGCGCCGAGACCCAGAGGCCGCTGGCAGTAGTCGTGATCGGCGGCCTGATCTCGGCGACCTTGCTGGTGCTGTTTGTTCTTCCGGTGCTCTACGTGCTGGTCTCGCGCATCGGCGGCCGGAAGCGCGGCCAAACCGCGCATTCACCTGTCCGCGCCGAATAGGCGCGCCACCGCCCGTTCGCGGCGCTGCCTATGCGAGCCGCAGCCTCCCAAGGTGCCGCTGACCGAATTCGCTTTGCAGATATTTGAGCACCGGCGCGAGGGTATCGAACGGCCGGAACGGGACGGACAACGCCTCGAGTTCCCTCGCGAGCGTGCTCTTTGCAAACACGACGTCCGCCCCCAGGGCTGCGTCGAGGTCCGAATGACCGTCGCCAGCGAAGACGATTTGATTGTGGCGGTAAGGCACGAGGTGACGCGCCTTGGCGTTCGCTGAGCGCCCGCAGGCCGGGTCGTAGTGCGGAAACGCTGGGATGAGGCGATCCCCTGCGAAATCGAGATCATTGGCGAACACCGGAACCGCGTCGATGCCGTTGACCGAAAGGACGTGGCGAATCATCGGCACGAAGCTGTCGCTGACGATGTTCAGATCCACGCCGCGCCCCCTGGCCCAAGCCAGGATAGCGGAAAACGCGGGATCCACCCGCACGCGCGACAGGCGGGCAAAAAGCTCTTCGCGCGTGACCCGCAGATTTTCGATCTGCAGGCGCAGGCAGTCGCGTGCAGGAAGCCGGCCGCATTCCCAGGAGAATTCCCAGTCGCGCCATTTCTCGTTCGGTGAAAACTCCTCTATGACCTGATCGAGGATGTCGCCGTCGGTGAGCGTGTTGTCGAAATCGAAGAACAGAACCGGCATGAGCATCGACCTAGACATGGGCGCGTTCCCGGGTGACGGAATTGCAGAACCTATTCAGGTGGCGCGCCACCGCCTCGCGTTCGAGGTCGGCGGTGACGACGTGATAGGACTCCTCCAGCATGACGACTTCGCGCCGCGCCGACCCGATCCGGTCATGGATGAACGCGGAATTCCTCGGGCCGGTCATGTCGTCGTTCGCGGCCTGGATGAGCATCACTGGGCTGGTCACCGCAGGCAGCAGGCGCTTGCAGCGCGCGATCAGCGGCCGCATTTCGCAGAACAGCCGCACCGGGAAATGCGCATAGCCGAGCGATTCGGCGTCGCCGCTGTCGCGCAGCGACATCTTCGCATACTGCTCCGCGACTTTGCCGCGCAACGCTTCATCCCTGAGTCCGAAAGGCTCGCTCTCGCGGAAGTAGCTGAAGAACTTGAGCGGCGTGTAGTTCACCAGTGGGAGGAGCCTGTGGAGCCACGGCACGTTCCAGCCGTCGTAGAACAGCGTCGGCGAGAGGCAGGCGACACCGGCAACGTCCGCCGCGAATTCGGCGGCGAGCATCAACGACAGGATGGCGCCCAGCGAAAGTCCGCCGACGACCAATGGCGACCGGTTCTCGCGGGCGACGCTTCTGGCTTCGAGGAATGACTCCCTGGCCGAGCTGTACAGTTCGCGCCATTTGGTGCGCGCCAGTACGCCCAGCGGCTGGCCGTGATTCACCAGGCGTGGCACGCGTACCGCGTGGCCGCCCCGATGCCGCAGGCTGTGGGCGAGGTAACCCAGCTCGGTGGGCGATCCCGTCAAGCCGTGCAGCAGCAATACCGTGCAGCCGCCGTCGGCCGGGAGGAAGATCCCGCGGTCGGAAAGCGCGACCGGCCGTTGCCTCCCGATCCAGGCCCACTCTACCGACATTGTTCCTTTGCCCGGGTCAGGACCTGTTCGAGTGCGAGCGCAGCCAGGTCGATTTCCGCTGTCGTAATCTCCAGCGAGGGCGCGAGGGTAATGACATTCTTGTAGTAGCCGCCGATGTCGAGCACAAGACCCATTCTACGCGAACCTGTCGATAAATCGCCCTCCAGGCCGATCTGGAACATGCGGTCAGCCAGCCGCCGGCTGGGCGTAAAGCCGTCGGCCTCGCACATCTCCATGCGCAGCGCGAGGCCAAGCCCGTCGACGTCGCCGATTTCCCTGTGTTTCGTCTTCAGGCTGGCGAGTTTTTCGAGGAAGTACGCGCCCTTGCGTCTGACCCCGGCCGCGTAATTGCCTTCGGCGAGGATTTTCATTACCGCCAGCCCGGCTGCCGTGCCGAGCGTGTTGGAAGAGAAGGTCGAATGCGTCGAGCCCGGTCCGAAGACGGCGGGATTGATCAGCTCCTCGCGCGCCCAGATGCCGGACAAGGGATTCATGCCATTGGTGAGCGCCTTTCCGAACACGATGATGTCCGGCTGGACGCCGAAATGCTCCATGGCCCACATTTTCCCGGTACGGTAGATGCCCATCTGGATTTCGTCGTCGACAAGGAGGATGCCGCGCTGTTTGCAGATTGCGGCAAGCCGGCGAAAGTAGTTCTTCGGCGGAATTATGTAGCCGCCCGTTCCCTGGACCGCCTCCGCGAACAGGGCGCCGAATTCCGATCGTGCGGTCTTCGGGTTCCACGCGCCGGTATATTCATGCTCGAAAAGGCGCTCGAATTCGGCAATGCAGTGGTCCTCCGTCTTCTGCGCCTCGCCCCGGAACGGCGAGCGGAACACGTAGGGAAACGGGATGAACTCTGCGCGATCCGCGAATTCGCCGAACGCCTCCCGATAGCGGTAGGAAGAGGTGATCGCGGAAGCGGCCAGCGTGCGGCCGTGGTAGCCGCCCTGGAACGCGAGCATGCGCTGCCGGCCGGTATGCATGCGCACCAGCTTGATCGCATCCTCGATCGCCTGCGAGCCGCCCACGTTGAAGTGCACGCGGCCCTTCATGCCGAAGCCGCGTTCGACGGAATCGCAGATCATCTCTGCAAGCTCGATCTTTTCGCGATGCAGGTACTGGCAGGCGAGCTGCGGCAGCTTCTCCATCTGCCCGCGCATGGCTTCGCTTACCGCCGGCTGGGCATATCCGAGATTCACCGCGGAATACCACATTTGCAGGTCGAGGTATTCCGTTCCGTGCAGATCATAGAGGTAGCTGCCGCGGCAGCGATCGAAGAATTTCGGCTTCTCCGCGTAGTGCACCGTGTCGCCGTGCGAACAATAGCGGCCCTCTTTTTCGAGAAGCGCAAGTTCTTCTTCCCGCAGTTGGGCGGCAGTCAGTTCAGCAGGGATTCTGTTCATGTTCTCACCCGAAAATTTTTCTGGTCGGATAGTACGGGACATACTTGCCCCAGAACGGGTTCGCTATTCTGAACGCTCGATCTATCGTGCCGCTGTCTACAGCCTTTCGCACATCTTACAAGTTTGGGCGCTGGCGGCCCCGGCTTCTGCTTGATTCGTATCGCTTCTTCTTCCGTATCCATTTTGAGAACCGCCGGGGCGAGAAGTTCTCGCATTCCGGCCCATAGTGCCGCCGGTTCGCGCCGCAAGAGTTTCCCGGGGCGCTGCAAGCCCGGCGCAAGGTTTCGGACAGGGCAGCGCAAGCTTTCGCAGGCACCATGAATTGCAGTAGCGTGGCCGGGGAATCTCCTCCTCCCCCCGAGCCGCGGTCATTGGGCCCGCCTCGTGCGGGCCCCTTCTTTTGGGGACTGTATGATTGTCCGGGTGCGGATCATGATCGTCGAAGATGACGCTGCGCTCGCGAGCGGTATCGCGCGCATCCTCGAAGGCGAGGGCCACGCGGTCGACGTTATGTCAAAGGGCGAGGACGCGGTGTCCGCCGCCAGGCAGGAACGCTTCGATTTGCTCATCCTGGACATCGGCCTGCCCGGTATCGACGGCTTCGAAGTGCTGAGGCGCCTGCGCGCGGCGGGCGACCGGGTTCCGGTCCTCGTGCTTACGGCGCGGGACGCCCTTGACGACAGAGTCCATGGCCTGGATCTCGGCGCCGACGACTACATGGCGAAGCCCTTTGCCATGCCCGAGCTCGCGGCGCGGGTGCGCGCGCTGGTGCGCCGCTCCCAGGCGCAGACCGGGCCGAAGGTCGTGCACGGGCCGCTGATGCTGGACACGCTTGCGCGCCGCGCCCAGCTGAACGGCGAATCGCTCGATCTGGCGGCGCGCGAATGGGCGGTGCTCGAAGTGCTGCTGGCGCGGGTCGAAAAAATCGTCTCCAAGGAGTCCATCATCCAGGCCGTGGCGAATTGGGGCGAGGAACTGACGCCCAACGCGATCGAGGTTTACGTCTCGCGCCTGCGCGCCAAGCTGGAGCCTTCGGGGGTGCGCATCCGCACCGTGCGCGGCTTCGGCTACATGCTGGAAGAATTCAAGGAAAAATAGGGTGGTCCGCAGCCTGCGCGGCCGCCTGCTCAAGACGCTGCTGCCGCCGGTCGCAGTGCTGCTGACAGTGGGCGGGGTGGTGCAGTACTTCCTCGCGCTCGGCCCCGCGAACGACGCCTACGACCAGGCGCTGGTGGATGTCGGCATCGCGCTTGGGCAACGCATCAAGGGTGAAGGCGAAGGAGTCGCCTTCGACCTCCCGGGAGCGGCCGAACAGGTCCTGCGCACCGACAAATACGACTCGATCTACTACAACGTGCGCGGTCCCGACGGCACCGCTCTCGCGGGCGATCCGGGGTTGCCCGCGATTCCGGAATCGCAGGAGCCGGAGGACGGCGTCATCGCCTACGACGGCGACTACAAGGGGCAGAAAATCCGCCTGGTCGCGGTGCTGGTGCCGTGCGGCGGCAGGATCTGCACCATCCAGGTGGCCGAGACCACCGCCAAGCGCGAGGCGCTGGCGAGCGAAATCGTGATTTCCAGCCTGGTGCCCGAACTTCTCATCACGCTGCTCACGCTGGTGATCGTGTGGTTCGGCGTCAAGCGCGGCCTGGAACCGCTGGAGGACCTGTCGGCGGAGATCCGCGGCCGCTCGGCGCGCGATCTGGGGCCGATCGACACCAGGCATGCGCCGCAGGAAGCGCAGCCGCTGGTCGCCGCGCTGAACCAGCTGTTCGGGCAGGTAGCCGAGTCGAGCAGCAACCAGCAGCGCTTCCTCGCCAATGCCGCGCACCAGCTGCGCACGCCGCTCGCCGGCCTGCAGGCGCATACCGAGATCGTGCTGGCCCAGGACGTGCCGGAAGCGCACCGCGCGGATCTCGAGCAGGTGCACCGCGCGACCATCCGGACCGCGCGCCTCGCAACGCAGCTGCTGGCGCTCGCGCGAGCCGAGCCGGGCGGCTACCGCGGCGACGCCTCCGGGCCCGTGAACCTGCGCGTGGTCGTCGAAGACGCGGCCGACGAATGGGTGCACCGCGCGATGGGCAAGGAAATCGACCTCGGCTTCGAGCTGTCGGATGCGCAGACCCCGGGCGACGCGCTGCTGCTGCGCGAAGCGCTCGGCAACCTGATCCACAACGCGCTCGAATACACGCCGCAGGGCGGCCGCGTCACCGTGAAAACCGGATTGCGGAACGGACGCGCCTATCTCGAGGTCGAAGACGATGGGCCGGGAATCGCCCCGGCAGAGCGCGCGCAAGTGCTGGAGCGCTTCTACCGTGTCCGGGGAACCATCGGTACAGGCAGCGGCTTGGGGCTGTCGATCGTGCGCGAGATTGCGGCGGCGCACCGCGCCGAAATCGAGATCGGCTCCGGCGAGGGCGGCCGGGGCTGCAAAGTTGGGTTAACATTTCCACATGGATAGCGTCGACATCGAAGTCCTGCGCAGCGCCGAGGCCTGGCGCAAGGCGGGCCATCGCGTCACCTTCGGCACCATCGTCAAGACTTGGGGGTCGGCGCCGCGTCCGGTGGGCGCGCTGGTGGTGATCCGGGACGACGGGCAGGTGGTGGGTTCGGTGTCGGGCGGCTGCGTCGAGGACGACCTCGTTGACAAGGTGCGCGCCGGCAAAGTGGCGAAGGACGCGCCGCAGCACATCAGCTACGGCGTCACCAACGAGGAGGCGACCCGCTGGGGTCTTCCCTGCGGCGGCACGCTCGAGCTTGTGATGGAGCCGGTGACCGAGAAGAGCGCCTTCGGCGAGCTGTTGGAGACGATCTCCAAGCAGCAGCTGGTGAGCCGTACCCTGCAAATGGATACGGGCGCCGTCTCGATGAAGCCGGGCAGCGCCGACGACGTACTCGAGTTCGACGGCAGGGTGCTGACCACGGTGCACGGGCCGCGCTGGCGCCTGTTCCTGATCGGCGCCGGCCAGCTCACGCGCTACCTTGCCGAAATGGCGCGCATGCTCGACTACCAGGTGCTGGTGATCGATCCGCGCCAGGAATATGCCGATGGCTGGGATCTGAAAAACGTCCAGCTGGACCGCGGCATGCCCGACGACGCGATCGCCGCGGCGAACCTCGATGGCCACAGCGCAGTGGTGGCGCTGACGCACGATCCAAAGCTCGACGATCTCGCGCTGATGGAGGCACTGAAGTCGCCGGCGTTCTACGTCGGCGCCATCGGCTCGAAGAAGAACAACGATTCGCGGCGGGTGCGGCTGAAGGAGTTCGACCTGTCCGAGGGCGAGATCGCGCGCCTGCGCGGCCCGGTGGGCCTGTACATCGGCTCCAAGACGCCGCCGGAGATCGCGGTGGCGATCCTCGCCGAGATGACCGCGGTGCGCCATGGCGTGAGCGAGCCGAGCTGGGCGGCAAAGCCGGCGCAGCGTTTCGACCCATCGGCCTGCGAAGTAACGCCGCAGAAGGTTTGAACGTCGTTGCAATCCTGCTGGCCGCGGGATCCGCCAGCCGCTTCGGTTCCGACAAACTGCTTCACCCGTTGCCGCACGGCGTTGCCATCGCCGTCCAGGCGGCGCGGCACGTCAGAGCCGTGACGGCGAGAATCGTCGTGTCGGTGCGCCCGGGTGCGGATGAACTTGCCCGCCTGCTGCGCGCCGAAGGCTGCGAAATCGTGATCTGCGAAAACGCCGCCGAGGGCATGGGTGCGAGCCTTGCCTGCGCGGTACGCGCCGTAGATGCAGCTGATGCCTACCTGGTCGCGCTCGCCGACATGCCGTTTGTCCGCCCGTCCAGCATCGTCGCTGTGCGGGATGAACTCGAGAAGGGAGTTTCGCTGGCTGCACCCTATTTTCGCGCGCGCCGCGGCCACCCGGTGGGCATTTCGTCACGGTTTCGCGATGAACTCATCAGATTGAAGGGCGATGAAGGGGCAAGGGCGCTGCTCGCAAGTCACGCCGCGGAAATCGTCAAGGTACCGGTCGGGGATCCGGCGGTGCTGCGTGATATCGACACGCCGGGTGACCTCGCGCCGCCGCTCGTCGTATAGTTCAAGCAAGGTCATGGAAACGGCGCAAAGGGCGGTGCTGTTCGTGGACGTCACGGACAGCACCAAAATCTACGAGTCGCTCGGCGACACGGTGGCGCTCGCGCTGATCAACGGCCTGTTCAGCCATCTGGACAAGATCGTCGCGAAATATTCCGGCAGCGTCATCAAGACTCTGGGCGACGGCATGCTCTGCGTGTTCGAAGACTGCGACGAGGGGTTTCGCGCTGCCTGCGAAATGCAGTCCTCGGTGACTTCGCTGGCGCAGCGCGCCAGCAACCGGCTGCAGATCAAGATCGGCTTCACTTACGGTCCGGTGATCCTTTCCAAGGGCGACGTATTCGGCGACACGATGAACGTGTGCGCGCGCCTGGTGACGCTGGCGAACCCGGAGCAGATCCTCACCTCCGGGCACACCGTCGAGGCGCTTTCCCCCGGCCTGCGTCCGCGCTGCAGGGAACTGTTCCCGACCCGGATCAAGGGCAAGGCTGAAGAAGTGCCTGTGAGCGACGTGATATGGCGTTACGACCCGGCGGTCACCGAGTCCAACCTGAAGCGCGCGGACCTGACGCAAGCCACGACGATGGCGCTCAAACTCATCTACCGCGGCAACATATTCGTCGTCAACCGTGCCCGTCCGACACTGCAGATGGGGCGCGACGACAGCAACGACATCGTGACGGTGAGCCTGTTCGCCTCGAGGATCCATGCCCGGGTGCAGTGGCGCGAAGGCCATTTCGTGCTGATCGACGCCTCGACCAACGGCACCTTCCTGCTGATCGACGAGCAATCCAGCGAGGTACACCTGCGGCGCGAGGAGGCGATGTTGGCGGGGCGGGGCTGGATCGGCCTGGGCAAGAGCGCGGCCAAGCATGGCGACCACTCGGTGCGCTTCACGCTGCAGCCGGAACATGCCTGACTGATAAAATCGGGGAATGTTCGCTCCCCAGACGCTCGCGCAGTCCGACCCGGAAGTCTGCAGCGCCATCCGCCAGGAAGCGCGCCGCCAGGAAGATCACGTCGAGTTGATCGCCTCGGAGAACTACGTCAGCCCCGCGGTGCTGGCGGCGCAGGGCTCGCTGCTCACCAACAAGTATGCCGAGGGCTATCCCGGCAGGCGCTACTACGGCGGCTGCGAGTTCGTCGACATCGCCGAGACGATCGCGATCGATCGCACCAAGCGGCTGTTCGGCGCGCCCTGGGCCAACGTGCAGCCGCACTCCGGCTCGCAGGCCAACCAGGCGGTGTACACCTCGGCGCTCAAGCCCGGCGACACCATCCTCGGCATGTCGCTGGCGATGGGCGGGCACCTCACGCACGGTTCGCCGGTGAACCTTTCCGGCAAGCTCTATCGCGTCGTTTCGTATGGATTGAACGAAAACGAGGAAATCGATTATGACGCCGCGGAGAAAACTGCCATCAGGGAAAAACCCAAATTGATCGTTACCGGCGCATCGGCGTATTCGCGCGTCATCGACTGGCAGCGATTTCGCGCCATTGCCGACAAGGTGGGCGCGCTGCTGATGTCCGACATGGCGCATTATGCGGGCCTGGTCGCGACCGGCCTGTATCCGACGCCAGTGGGCGTGGCCGATTTCGTCACCACCACCACGCACAAAACGCTACGCGGCCCGCGCGGCGGCTTGATTCTCGGCAAGGCGGAGCAGGAAAAACCGGTCAACTCGGCGATCTTTCCCGGTTTGCAGGGCGGCCCGCTGATGCACGTCATTGCGGCGAAGGCGGTGGCGTTGGGCGAAGCGCTGCGGCCGGATTTCAAAGGCTACCAGGCTAACGTGATCGCGAACGCGCGCACGCTGGCGGCGACTCTGCAGAAGCGCGGCTTGCGCATCGTTTCCGGCGGCACCGACTGCCACATGTTCCTGCTCGACCTGCGGTCGAAGAACGTCACCGGCAAGGACGCGGAAGACGCGCTCGGGCGCGCGCACATCACGGTGAACAAGAACGCCATTCCGAACGATCCGCAGAAACCGATGGTCACCTCGGGCATCCGCGTCGGCTCGCCGGCCATGACCACGCGCGGCTTCGGCGCAGCGGAGGCCGAACGGCTGGCGGACCTGATCGCCGACGTGCTGGAAGACCCGCGGGGCGGCCTGACGCTGCAGCGCGTGACGCGGGAGGTCAAGGCAATGTGCGAGAAATTTCCGGTGTACGGCTAGCGGCCGGCCATGCGCTGCCCCTTCTGCTCCAACGAAGACACGCAGGTGGTGGACACCCGCTCGAACGAGGGCACCAACGTCATCCGGCGGCGGCGCAAATGCCAGAAATGCGGCAAGCGCTTCACCACCTACGAACGGGTGGAGTTGCGCATGCCGCGCCTGGTGAAGAAGGGCGGCAGCCGTACCGACTTCGACCGCGACAAGCTGGTCGGCAGCTTCATGCTCGCGCTGCGCAAGCGCCCGGTGGCGACCGAGGAGATCGACGCCGCCGTGGACCGCATCGAAGAGAAGCTGCGCTCCCTCGGCGAGCGCGAAATCCCGACTTCGCGCGTCGGCGATCTGGTGATGCGGGAACTCGCGAAGCTGGACAAGATCGCGTATATCCGCTTCGCCTCCGTGTACCGCAGCTTCGAGTCGCCGGACGATTTCCGCGAAGCGGTGCAGGAAGTGAAGTCCCCCCGTAGAAAGCGCAGGGGAACCTGAGGTTCCCCCGCACCCCCTCCGGCGGCAAGAGGTGAGCTCTCTCAGCGACTTTGACCGCGCCATGATGGCGCGGGCGCTCGAACTCGCCGCAAAAGGGCTCTACACCACCGCGCCCAATCCGCGCGTCGGTTGCGTCCTGACCAAGGGCGAATCCGTCGTCGGCGAAGGCTGGCACGAGAAAGCCGGCGGACCGCACGCCGAAGTGGTCGCGATCGAGCGCGCGGGCGCGCAGGCTGAAGGCGCGACCGCCTACGTGACGCTCGAGCCCTGCAGCCATCAGGGGCGCACGCCTCCCTGCATCGAATTGATCCGGAAAAATAAAATCAAACGCGTGGTCGCCGCCATGCTCGACCCGAATCCGAAGGCCGCGCACGGTGGCGTCAAGCTCGCCGCGGCAGGCATCGCATTCGAGCACGGGCTGATGGAAGCTGAAGCGAGGGAACTCAATATCGGCTTCATTTCGCGCATGACGCGAGGCCGGCCGTGGGTGCGCATGAAAATCGCGGCGACGCTCGACGGCCGTACCGCGCTGGCGAACGGCAAATCGCAGTGGATCACGGGACCGGAGGCGAGGAAGGACGGCCAGCGCTGGCGCGCGCGCGCCTGCGCCGTCCTTACCGGTTACGGCACCATCAAAGCGGACGACCCGCGCCTCACGGTGCGTGACGTGGAAACCTCCCGGCAACCCATGAAGGTCGTTGTGGATAGCCGGCTCGAAACGCCGGCAACGGCGAAAGTCCTCGAAGGCGGAAATGCCCTGATATTTTCAGGGGTTCAGGCGACCAAGAAACTCAACGCTGAAATCATTACGCTGCCGAACAGGGACAACAAAGTGGAACTTCCGGCCATGCTGGAAGAACTCGCTCGCCGCGGCGTGAACGAACTGCACGTCGAAGCGGGAACCCGCCTGAACGGCTCTCTGCTGCGCGAAGGCTGCGTGGACGAATTCCTGATTTACCTCAACCCCAGCTTCCTCGGCGACGAGGCACAAGGCATGTTTTCCATTCCTGATTTCTCTTCTTTGGACAGAAGAATAAAAGTGAAGATCGCGTCGATGGAGCGCATCGGCGGCGATATCCGTATTCTCGCGAGGCTCTGATGTTCACCGGCATCGTCCAGGCCGTCGGCCGCATCGAGAAGCTGAATCCACTGCAGGTGGCGACCGGCCGCCTGCCGCTCTCGGACGTGCGCATCGGCGATTCCATCTGCGTGCAGGGTTGCTGCCTCACCGTGGTGAGGAAAGCAAAGAGAAAACTCTGGTTCGACGTTTCGCGGGAGACGCTGCGCGTTACCGCCGGCTTCGGGCGGTCGGGCGAGGTGAACCTGGAGAAGTCGCTGGGCCTCGGCGACAAGCTCGGGGGCCACCTGGTTACGGGACACGTCGATGGAGTTGGAATTGTCCTGAAGCGTTCAAATGGCTTTCTTCAGGTGCAAGTTCCGAAGGCGCTGTCCCGCTATGTCGCGCGCAAAGGCTCCGTTTGCGTCGACGGGGTAAGCCTTACGGTAAACAGCGTGAAGGGCAATAGGTTCGAGGTGAACTTGATCCCGCACACGCTGAAGATCACGACCCTCAAGCGTCTGACGACGGGCGCAAAAGTGAATCTGGAAGTGGATCTGGTGGCGCGCTACTTGGAACGAATGCTGACGGCGTCCAAGTAAGTTCCCGCGCTCGCTCGACGTTTGTTGTCAATCCGAAGCGGCTATTTTTGCTGGCTGCAATCCGAGTTCTTGGTTCGAGTCCGGATCGGGGAGCCACTTAGGTGCAAGACTTGGCACCGCTTCCGGATTGCCTGATTTGCTTTGCGCCACAGCGTGCGCCAGCGCCGAGTAACTTCCTCGCATCTCCAACGCCCGATCCACGACGCGGATTCCCGGACCTTTGCCTGCCGCAATTCTTCGCGCAGCGCCGTCAGCCGCTCGAAATCGATGCCGCACTCTCCTAGCGCACGCAAGTAGTACGCGCACTCGACGGTGTCATGGCCAGACAGTAAATGACGAAAACTCACGCCTTTTGCCCGCCTCGTCCCGACTTCGACTTGCTACGCGCCCCTGAGCCGATTGGTATCAAATTTGTCCAGTACCGTAGGTCGCTCCATTTGGTCCTTGGTGATGCGCGCGACTTGCTTGGCGGCGTCCTCAGGCAGCTCCTTGACGGCGGCATCAAGGCCAATCTCCAGTAGGTCATTGATAATCAGCGATACGGGCATATCACCCATGCGCGCCATGTTCTCGATTTTGACAAACAAGTGCAGAGGGAAACGATGGCTCCGTTGCACGCTCGCGCCTACGTAATTGGTTTCCCCTTGTCCCGTCACCAGCGAAGCGAGCATTTCCGCCTTGGACGATTCATGTTCCTTGGAACTCATGGCATTTACCCTTACGGGACTTGTAATGGATTACAGGCGTAATACACATGAATCCCGACCCTGCAATCGCCCTATTTCCCGGTATCTCCCACGCTCCTGGCCATTCCCAATTCCCAGAGGTAGTTTGGGCTGGTTCGAAGGGTTTTCTATGTATCGGTGGGCCAGGTGTCGGAGTAGACTGGGTCTAAGCTCCAATCGCTAAGGGAGGCGATATGACCGCACGGATGATAGCTGCAGTTGCTGTTTTTTTTGCGTTTGCCCATCCCGTTATTGCGCAGAAAGCGCCTTCTTTTGGACCGACGCCATCTTTCGTTAGACCTGCCGTCCCTTGTGGACTAAATCTTTGCGATGCTGTGAGTGGGGCAATAGTAGCCATCCCCGCACGAATTGACAGTCCGTCAATAGATGCTGCGACAAATTCGGCAGTAAATTCTGACGATAAGCGGAACAAGCCGGGATTCTCGGGAAACGCAAAACCAGGTGGTGGAATGTTCAACATTCAAGGTAATGGGATAGGTCTTCCGGCGGGTGTTGGCAGTTCTGGAAAAGGCCAGGCGGCCACCGAGAAAACAAAGACAGAGGAAACAGCGAAGGCTTCGGACAAAGCGAAAGGCGACGATTCAAAACCTTCCGAATCTCGATCATCCGATGGCAAGGATAGCAAGCAGAATGATTCGGGGGATCGGAAACCCGCAGATGGCAAGCCTAGTGGTGAAAATCCGCGAGCGGACAATGCCGTTCAGCCTCGGCCTACCAACTCACCGACCGCATGTACCGGCGTTGGGCACGATGGGCAAGCCTGTGGCTCGGAAGTAAATAACCCCGACCCTGTGGCTCAGCGCATCAAGCATGGGTTTGAGAATAATCCTGGCGTTGCGCGACCGACAGACATGAAGGTCAAGGATACCGGGGTCGGGACGCCCACCTGCTTTGGAGAGAGCCGCGAGGGCGTTGATTGCAAGTAGAGGTCAGAGGCGATCTACCTGACCTTGATGTCCCTACGGTCTCCTTGAGTCCGGTTTGGGTTATCCCTCTTCCATCCAGGTCGAGGTTATGTATTCGTAGGCCCCGTGTTACAGCAACGGGGGCCAAAGAAAACTAAAAACTATGGCCTTTGTCGGAATTGATATTAGATTCGCACCTTGTAAAGACCGGGACGCAATGAACAACGAGCGCATCCTATTTGGTAAGTGCCCCCTATGCGATAGCCCTAACCTGGCTGATTCGGTCTTGGGCAACTGTTCTGGACATCCTCTTTATCACCGCTCACTTAGTAGCATCGTGAAATGGAAACAGTGCACTAGCTGTTCACATATCTTCACCGAAGGGTATTACACGGATGAAGTATGCAAATTAATTTATGGCAAGACGAGCGAGCATCAACAGGTTGGGTTCGATATCGAAAAACAGAGAATTGCGTCATCTCATGTCATAGAGAAAGTATTGCCATACGCCAGTTCTGGAAGCTGGCTGGACGTCGGATTCGGCAACGCTTCCCTGCTGTTTACCGCGCAAGAGTATGGATTTACGCCTATAGGACTTGAGATTCGCGCTGAAAACGTCAATCAGCTGACCTTGTTCGGCATCGAGTGCTACTGCAAGGACATCACTGAGTTGTCTTTGGAGGAAAAGTGCTCTGTAATTAGCATGTGTGATGTACTGGAGCATGTGCCGTACCCCAAACGTACATTGCAAGCCGCGCACGAGTTACTTGTCCCTGAAGGCGTTATGTTCATCTCAATGCCAAACATTGAAAGCCACATCTGGGCGGCACTTGATCAGCAGGAGGCGCACCCGTATTGGGGGGAAATTGAGCACTATCACAATTTCAGTCGTACTAGACTCTACGGTTTATTGCGCGAGTTCGGCTTTGAACCAGTTCGCTATGGTATAAGCGAGCGCTACCGGGCCTGCATGGAAATCGTCGCTCGGAAGTTAAAGCGGCACTGACATCATCCAGCAGTGCCCAGCTTTGACTGGGTTGGGGAGCCGAGCGAGGCTCGAACCCGTCAGACAATTCGATTTATCTCAAGCAGTTCCATCTAAGTTCCGATTCGGCCGCGGTGCTCGAGAACCACAGCGAGTTCGGCTAACCCTCTCGGGTGTGACGTGCGCGGATAGGGCGGCTTCGGCCATGACCAGCGGCTCGCGGCAAACAGGGCGCGCATCGCGTTGATATCGCAGTGATAGGGCGGTCCGTCGATCGAGCCTTCGGCGGCGCCGGGTCTGAGAAGCTGGACGAAGAGCGCATACAGTTTTCCGGTTGGCGATAGCCAACGATGCAACTGGTCGGCATAGTCGCGCCACTGGTCGGGATAGAGCGCACACAGGCAGGTCTGCTCGTAGATGGCGTCGAAGCCTTGCGCCGGCCGCCACGCGAGCGCATCGGCTTCGACCAGCGTCGCTTTGAGGCCCGCGGTGTCGAGCAGCCTGCGCGTGCGGTCGATTGCCGCGGGCGCGTAGTCGAGCGCGGTCACTTCGAAGCCCGCCGCCGCCAGCACGGCCACCTCGTGACCCGAACCGCAGCCGGGAACGAGGATGCGGCAGGGCTTCAGCGCGCCTGAAGAGAGCCACGCGCCAAGCTGCGGATTGGCGGCGCCTCGATCCCACGGCGTGTCCTCCGCCTGGAAGCGCTTTTCCCAGAATTCGCGTGTCGGTCCGGCCATGGTTGCACGGAAATCTTATATCCTCGGCGGCCCATGGCGCAGATAACGTTCGACCCCGCGCTCCCCGTCAACCAGAGACGCGAAGAAATTGCGCGCACGGTCGCCGATCATCCGGTGGTGATCGTCTGCGGCGAGACCGGTTCGGGCAAGACCACGCAGATCCCGAAAATTCTGCTCGACATGGGCCGCGGCAGCGCGGGGCGGATCGGCCATACGCAGCCCCGGCGCATAGCGGCGCGCTCGGTCGCGGCGCGCATCGCCGAGGAATTGAAGGCCGAGCTCGGCGGCCTGGTCGGCTACAAGGTGCGCTTCAATGACCGGGTGCGCGCCGGCACCATTCTCAAGCTGATGACCGACGGCATCCTGCTCGCCGAGACGCAGGGCGATCCACTGCTGCGCGCCTACGACACGATCATCCTCGACGAGGCGCACGAGAGAAGCCTGAACATCGATTTCCTGCTGGGTTACCTGAAGAACCTGACGGGCAAAAGGAAGGACCTGAAAGTCGTCATCACTTCCGCCACCATCGACGCGGAGAAGTTCTCGAAACATTTCAGCGGCGCGCCGGTGATCGAGGTATCGGGCCGCCTCTACCCGGTGGAAGTGCGCTACCGGCCGGTGGAGGGCGACAAGGAAGACACCACGCGCGAGGAGGAGGAACAGGCGCTGGCCGCGGCCGTCGCCGAGTTGTGCCGCAGCGGGCAGGGGGACGTGCTGGTGTTCCTGCCCGGAGAGCGCGAGATTCGCAAGGCCGCCGATGTCCTGGGAAAAGCCGTCAAGGGCGTGGAGATTTTGCCCCTGTATTCGCGCCTGTCGGTGGCAGACCAGGACCGGGTGTTTCATCCGGGCGGGTCGCGGCGCGTGGTGCTGGCGACCAACGTTGCGGAGACCTCGCTCACCGTGCCGCGCATCCGCTACGTGGTGGACACGGGCCTGGCGCGCGTCAAGCGCTACAGCTACCGCAACAAAGTCGAGATGCTGCAAGTCGAGAACATCTCGCAGGCGGCGGCAAAGCAGCGCTCCGGGCGCTGCGGGCGCGTCGCGGACGGCGTCTCGGTCCGGCTCTATTCCGAGGAGGACTTCAACGCGCGGCCGCCGTTCACCGATCCGGAGGTGCTGCGCTCCTCGCTCGCGGCGGTGATCCTGCGCGCACTCAGCCTGAACCTGGGCAAGGTCGAGGATTTTCCGTTCCTCGATCCGCCGAGCCCGCGCGCCATCGCGGACGGCTACGGCCTGCTGAATGAACTGGGCGCGGTGGACGACGAAAATGCGCTTACCGATACCGGGCGCGAGCTCGCGCGCCTGCCGCTGGATCCGCGCGTCGGCCGCATGCTGGTCGCGGCGAAGGCGGAAGGCTGCCTGGAGCAGATGCTGGTGATCGCTGCGGCGCTGTCGGTGCAGGATCCGCGTGACCGGCCGCTGGACAAGGCCGCGGCTGCCGACGAGCGCCATGCGAAATTCGCCGACGAGCGTTCGGATTTTCTAGGCTACCTTAAGCTCTGGAAGGCTTTCGGGCAGGGGACTTCACGCAAGGGTTGCCGGGAAAATTTCCTATCCTACGCGCGCATGCGCGAATGGCGCGATATCCAGGCCCAGCTCCGGCAGGCGGTGGAGGAACTCGAGTGGCGCATGTCGGGCGCCAATCTCGAAAAGCCCGACGGCGTGCGTGCGGTCCACCGGGCGCTGCTCTGCGGCCTGTTGGGTAATATCGGCATGAAGGACGAGCGGGACAACAACTACACCGGCGCGCGCGGCATCAAGTTCTGGGCGCATCCGGGAACGGGAACGAAGAAACCCGGCAAATGGATCATGGCCGCCGAATTGGTGGAAACCACGCGGCTCTTTGCGCGCAACGTGGCGGGCGTGGATCCGCGCTGGATCGAGGAACTTGGCGCGCACCTCATCAAGCGCCACCGGGAGCGGCCGCACTGGGAAAAGGCGCGCGCCCAGGTGGTCGCCAATGAGCGCGGTACGCTGTATGGACTGCCGGTGTACGCCGACCGGCGCGTGCACTATGGTCCGATCGACCCGAAGCTGTCGCGCGAAATCTTCATCCGCTCGGCGCTCGTCGAAGGCGAATTCGAAACGCGGGCACCGTTCTTCGCGCACAACCAGCGGCTGCTCAAGGATATAGAGCGCCTCGAGCACAAGTCGCGCCGCCCGGACATCCTGGTGGACGACGAGCTGATCTACTCTTTCTACGACGCGCGGGTGCCCGAGGGCATCACCAACGGCGCCGACTTCGATAAATGGCGCAAGGAGGCGGAGCGGGCCCAGCCCGCGCTTCTGCAGCTGCGGCGCGAGGACCTGATGCGCCACGAGGCGGCAGGCATCACCACGGAAAATTTCCCTCACGAACTGCAGGTCGGGCCGAACGAATTTGAACTCGAGTATCACTTCGAGCCGCGCTCGCCCAAGGACGGCGTGACGATGACGGTGCCGGTGGCGCTGCTCAACCAGGTGCCGGCGGCGCGCTGCGAGTGGCTGGTGCCCGGATTGCTTAAGGAAAAAGTGCAGGCATACGCCAAGGGCGTGCCGCAGCGCCTGCGCCACAAACTCGGGCCGCTGGCGGAATTCGCTCAGGCCTTCGCGGCCGCCGTGCCGCCCTCGGACACGCCGCTGGGTTCGGCGCTGGCTCGGTACATCCGCTCGGAACTAGGCCTGGAGGTACCGATCGATGCGTTCCGGCCGGACTCCGCGCCGCCGCATCTGCAGATGAATTTCCGGGTCGTCGACGAGCATGGCCGGCAGCTGGCGATCGGGAAAAATGTATCGGAACTGAAAAATGACTTTGCATCCCAGATCCGGGAAAAGCTCTCTGTAGAAGCATCCACGGACAACGCAGAGCGCCACCCGTCCTGGACTTTCGGCGATCTCGAAGAAGTAATGGAGATCCAGCGCGGAGGCCAGACGCTGGTCGGATATCCGGCGCTACTGGATGCCGGCGACGGCGTGACGCTGCAGGTATTCGATTCTCCCGAGCGGGCGCGCGAAGTTCACCGCGCAGGCGTGCGGCGTCTGCTCGCCATTGCTTTTCGCGACCGCGTCCGCGATATCGAAAAATACCTGGCCAGGGACATGGCGCTTGCGGCGCTGAAGGACGACATCGTGTCGGCCGCCTTCGACCGTACTTTCCTCGCTGAGTCGCTGCCGATGCGGCAGACGGAGTACGCGCAACGCGTGCAGGAGGGGCGCAACCGTCTCAACCTCATTGCCCAGGAAATACAGCGGCTGGCGGCAGCGATCCTCGCCGAGTACGCGCAGGTGCAAAAGCGACTTGGCGGGGTTCAAAAGGCACACCCGCAGGTCGCGGAGGACGTGAAGCAGCAGTGCGCGAGCCTGCTGCAGGGCGGCTTCCTCTCGCGTATTTCCTGGGAGAGGCTGCGGCACTTTCCGCGTTACCTGAAGGCGGCTGCGCTGCGGCTCGACAAGCTGCGTTCGGATCCGGCGCGCGACGCGCAGCGCGCGGCCGAACTCGCGCCGCTGGAGCAGGCCTGGCGGCGCGAGCTTGCCTCGCGCGCGAAGCTTGGCGGCGCAAGCAGCGCGGCCGCCGAGCTGGCGCAGTTCGGCTGGTTGCTGCAAGAACTGAGGGTATCCCTGTTTGCTCAGGAACTGAAGACGCCGATGCCGGTCTCGCCCAAGCGCCTGGCAAAGCTGTGGCACAGTATCCGCAAATGAACCCGATCGCCCGCTCGCTTCTCTTTGCCTTCGCGAGCCTGCTGCATCCGCGCATGCTCTGGCTGATGATGTGGCCGATGTTCATCGCATTGGCGATCTGGGGGACCCTGCTCTGGGTCCTCGGCGCCCAGGCCGTGCTGCTGCTGTCGGGCTGGATGCAGGATTGGATCCGGAGCGGGACTTTTTTCATCCATTGGGATTTGCAAGATGCGATCGTCATGACCGCCAAAATTCTGATCTTCCTGATGTTCATCCCGCTTGTCTGGCTGACGGCGCTTCTGATCCTCAGCACGTTCGGCATGCCCGCCATGGTCGAGCATGTGGCCGCCCGGCGGTTTCCGCAGCTAGGGCGCCGGCATGGCGGCAGCATCGCCGGCAGCATCTGGAACGGCGTGGTGGCGCTGGCAGGGTTGATCGGTCTCGGCCTGATCTCGATTCCGTTCTGGCTGGTGCCGCCGCTCTGGCCGCTGATTCCGATAGCGATCATGGGCTGGCTCAACCAGCGGGTGCTGCGCTACGACGCGCTCGCCGAACATGCCAGCAGCGATGAAATGCGGCGCATTTTCGCTTCGCGCCGCGGTACGCTTTTCGCCATGGGCGCGATTCTCGCGCTGCTTGCCTACGTGCCTTTCGTGGGTTTCGTCGCGCCGGTGCTGTTCGGGCTCGCGTTCATCCACCTGCTGCTGGGCGAGCTGGAGGCGCTCAGGCAGGCGCCCATCGAAGGGGAAGTGGCGCGCCTATAACGCAGTAACAGGCAGCTCCAGGCTGCGCACCGCGGCAACGATCTTCTCCAGCGCGGCCGGGCGATGGAAGCCGTGCCGCGACGCCAGGGCCACGCGCCGCGCCGGGCGCGGATCGGAGAATTCGACCGTCTTTACGAGCGGGTTGGCATATCGCGGCGTTAGCGCGGTCGCGGGTAGCACGGAGACCCCGAGGCCGGAGGCCACCATGCTGCGCAAGGTCTCCAGCGAATTGCCCTGGCGCCCGGCCTCAGGGGGGCGGGAGAACTCGTGGCAGGCGTCCAGCACCTGATCGCGAAAGCAGTGGCCGACCGGCAGCAGCAGCAACTCGCCCGCGTCCAGCTCCTCCACCGCGACCGTTTTCCTGCGTGCCAGCGCGTGCCTGGCCGGCGCCACGACGCGGAACACTTCCTCGTACAGCGGGACGGTATCGATCCCGGGGCCGTCGTAAGGAAGCGCGAGGATCACCGCGTCCAGCTCGCCCGCCTTCAGCATGTGGTCCAGCGTGGCGGTGGTGTTTTCCTCCACGTCCAGCGGCATGTCCGGCGCGGAACGTCGCAGTGCCCCGACCAGGTCGGGCAGCAGGTAAGGCGCAATGGTGTGGATGATGCCGAGGCGCAGCACCCCTTTGAGCGGGTCGCGGCCCTGGTGCGCTACCGTTTTCACGCGCTCGGCTTCCTCCAGCGCGCGCCGCGCCTGCACCACGATTTGCTCCCCGGCTTCGGTAAGGAACACGCCGCGCTTGCCGCGCTCGAACAGCGTGACCCCCAGTTCCTCCTCCAGGTTCTTCACCGAGGCCGAAAGGCTGGGCTGGCTGACGTGGCAGCGCTCGGCGGCGCGGCCGAAATGGCGCGCTTCGGCGACCGCGACGACGTATCTGAGTTCGGTCAGTGTCATAGGAACCAGCTATTGTAAACATTCCGAAAAAGTATTGGAACTCAGGGAAGCCTCGCCCCACACTCCAGGCATCCATTGTTTAAACCAATATTAAGGATCACCATGAACCGCGAAGGCCAGAAAGTCCCCCAGGTCACCTTCCGCACCCGCGCCGGCGTTCTTCGCTAGCGGTGTCGACGCGATCGTCTGCGTCTCGGTGAACGACGCCTTCGTCGCGCCGAAAGCGAAAAAACCCGACCAGGTGGCGATCCTGACGCGCGAGAGCAGCGGCTACTGCGTGCGCGCTAAGAAACTGCTCAAGGACCTGGGGTACGACTATGCCGCAGTACCCCTTGGCCACGCGAACCGCAGCCGTATCGGCGGCCTGGATGAACTGGAGAAATGGTCCAAAAAAGCCGTATAGGCTTTTCCCCAGCCGAAAGCCGCGTAACCAGTCGTTAGAATGCCGGCATGGCATTCGGCGCGCTGGTCATCGGCGATGAAATCCTGGTCGGCAAGCGCCAGGACAAGCACCTCTCGTTCATCATCCAGGCGCTCGCCCAGCGCGGCCTGCGCCTGGCCTGGTGCGAGTATCACGGCGACGACCCGGAGCGGCTCACCGCGGCGCTGAAGCGGACTTTCGCTTCCGGCGACATGGTGTTTTCCTTTGGCGGCATCGGCGCGACGCCTGACGACCATACGCGCCAGTGCGCTGCCGCGGCCCTCGGCGTCGGCCTGCCGCTGCATCCTGAGGCCGAGCGGGAAATCCGCGGCCGTTTCGGAGGCGAGACCACGCCGCAGCGGCTCAAGATGGGGGAGTTTCCCGCAGGCGCCGGGATCATTCCCAATCCCTTCAACCGGATTCCGGGTTTCTCGATCCGTGAACACTGGTTCGTGCCGGGTTTCCCGCAGATGGCCTGGCCGATGCTTGAGTGGGTGCTGGACACCAGGTACCGCCACCTTTTCGACCGCGACCGCTGGGCCGAGGCTTCGGTACTGGTCTATGGCCTTCCGGAGTCCACCATCTCGCCCCTGATGGAGGAGGTCAACGCGAAGTACAAGGGACTCAAGGCTTTCAGCCTGCCGAGCATGGGGGAGGGCGCTACCCGCCGCCATATCGAGCTCGGGGTGCGCGGCGCGCCCGCGGAGGTGGGGCCGGCGATGGTCGATATTCGCCGCGGCGTGGAAGCTCTCGGCGGGACCCACCAATAAAAAACCCCGCCTCAGCGGGGTTTTTCGCAGCTGCCCGGAAAAACTTAGGCGGCCTTCTTGGTTTTCGTCATGCCCTTCACGGTCTCGGACGCGGCGGCAACGTTCGCTTCCGCGATCTCGGTCGCCTGCTTGGCGACCTTGTTGAAGTTGTCGTAGGCCGAATTCGCGGCGGCGAGCATCTGCTTGACCGCGCTCACGGCGACATCGGAGCCGGCCGGGGCGTTCTTGGCGGCCTTGTCGAGCAGGGAAACGAAGTTCTCGTTCCACTCCGCGACGCGGCGCTCGGCGGCCTTGGTCAGTTCGGTGCCGGTCTGCGTCGACACTTCGTACACGCTCTTGGAGTA
>Ga0070731_10000478_pt1 | contig 54134 bp, 45 predicted proteins | sample Coa_R1_2_FD_66448 | JGI IMG/M metagenome (GOLD analysis project Ga0070731, IMG submission 66448) | Surface soil microbial communities from Centralia Pennsylvania, which are recovering from an underground coalmine fire - Coalmine... | ecosystem: Environmental > Terrestrial > Soil > Unclassified ... | reverse complement strand
GCGACCTTCTTTGCACAGCACGCGCGGCGCGCTATAATTCCACCGTGAAAAGCTACGTCCGCGGCCCCGCTCTGCCGCTCCTCGAGAAGACCATCGGCCAGGTGCTCGCCGAGTCCGCCGCGGGCCATCCCCATCGGGATGCCTTGGTCTCGCGCCACCAGGGCCTGCGGCTCTCATACGCCGAACTGCAGGAGAACGCCCGGCGTACGGCCCGCGGCTTGTGGGGGCTTGGGCTGCGGCCCGGCGACCGCGTCGGCGTGTGGGCCTGCAACTGCGTCGAATGGGTATACCTGCAGATGGCCACGGCCCTCACGGGCACTGTGCTGGTGAACGTGAATCCTGCCTATCGCGCGCATGAGCTGCGCTACGTGCTGCGTAAATCCGCCATGCAGGCCGTCTTCCTGCACGAGCGCGACGCGCGTGTCTCTTACCTGGATATCCTCAATGAAGCGCGCGCCGGCCAGGAACTGCCGCTCCGGAACGTCGTCCTGCTGGGCGCCGCTGGTTGGGATGACATGCTGGCCGCGGGCGCGGATGTGCCCGCCTTGACCCTGACGCCCGAAGACGTGGTCAACATCCAATACACTTCCGGCACCACCGGATCACCCAAAGGCGTGCTGCTGACCCATCGCAACCTGGTGAACAACGCCTACGTCGTCGGCCGCGGCATGCGCCTCGCCGGCACGGACCGGTTATGCTCCCCTGTGCCCCTCTACCACTGTTTCGGATGCGTGATGAGTTCGCTGCTGTCGGTGGTGCACGGCATCGCGCTGGTAATGCCGGCGGCCCAGTTCGATCCCCTGGCCACCCTGCAAGCCGTCCAGGCGGAGCGCTGCACAGCCATTTATGGCGTGCCCACCATGTTCATCGCCGAACTGGAGCATCCCGATTTCCGCAAGTACGATATGAGCTCGCTGCGCACCGGAATCATGGCCGGCGCTCCCTGCCCCGTGGAAGTGATGAGGCGCGTGATTGCCGACATGCACTGTGCCGGCATGACCGTGGCTTACGGCCAGACCGAGAGCTCGCCGGCTATCACCGGCTCGGGCGTCGACGATGACCTCGAAGTTCGCGTCTCCACCATCGGCAACGCGCTGCCCGAGACAGAAGTGAAGATCGTCGCGCCGTGGAACAACCAGACCCTGGAGACCGGCGAACGCGGCGAGTTGTGCGCGCGCGGTTACATGGTAATGAAAGGGTACGACGGCGAGCCCCAAGCCACCGCGCGCGCCATCGATGAAGACGGCTGGCTGCACACCGGAGATCTGGCCGTGATGCGCGCGGATGGCTACTTCCACATCGCCGGCCGCCTGAAAGAGATGATCATCCGCGGCGGCGAGAATATCTACCCGCGCGAAGTCGAAGAGTTCCTGCATCAGCATGCCAAGATCGCGGACGTTTACGTGGTCGGCCTGCCGGATGCGCGGCTGGGCGAGGCGGTGCTGGCGTGGGTCAAGCTAAAGGCCGGCGAATCCATGACCGGGGACGAATTGCGCGATTACTGCCGTGGGCAGATCGCCCACTTCAAGATTCCGCAATACGTGCGTTTCGTGGAAGCCTTCCCCATGACGGTCACCGGCAAGGTGCAAAAGTTCCGCATCCGCGAGCAGGAAATCGAGGCCCTCGGTTTACAGGATGCGGCAAACATCAAGACGGCGTAGCCGGCTTCATGCCTTGGCTGCACCTGCCGCCGTGCCCCTCTCTATGGGTGCCCCCACCAGGTTGCCCCACTCGGTCCAGGACCCGTCGTAGTTGGTGACGTTGTCCAGCCCGAGCAGATACTTCAGTACGAACCAGCTGTGGCTGGATCGCTCGCCAATGCGGCAATAGGCGATCACCGGCCGCGAGCCGTCGATGCCTTCCCCGGCGTAAAGCGCCCGCAGCTCGTCGGCGGTCTTGAAAGTGCCGTCTTCGTTGCAGGTCTTGCCCCAGGGAATGCTGCGCGCGCCGGGAAGGTGTCCACCGCGCTGGCAGGTCTCGGGCAATCCCGGAGGCGCCAGGATCTCCCCCGTGAATTCCTGCGGGCTGCGCACATCCACCAGCGCCGCCGCCCGCGCGGATACCGCCGCCTGCACCTGCGGCAAAAAAGCCCGCAGCGACAGATCCGCCTCCGCGGCTGTATATCGCGCGGCCTGGACCTTCGGCGCGCCGGTAGCCAGTTCCCTGCCCTCGGCCAGCCACTTCTTCCTTCCGCCATTCATCAGGCGCACGTCGCCATGTCCGTAGATCTTGGCCTGCCAGAACGCCCAGGCGGCGAACCAGTTATTGTTATCGCCGTAAATCACGATGGTGGTGTCCGGAGCGATGCCGGACGCGGACATCAATTCCTCAAACTGCGCCTTGGACAAAATGTCGCGCCGCACGGTGTCGCTCAGTTGCGAATTCCATGCCCAGGCGATGGCGCCCGGGACATGGCCTTCGTCGTATGCCTTGGTGTCCACATCCACTTCCACCACGCGGACTCCGGGGTCGCTCGCATGGGCGGCCACCCAGTCCGTGCTGGCCAGCGTTTCGGGGTGAGCATAGTTTGCCATGGGTTCCTCCTTGCACCATTGATTTCCGGCTAGGCCAGGTCGAACTTCTCCTGGTGCAGCAGCGGATCGCTCTTCACCAGCACCGTCCGCCCCAGAATCTCCTCGATCTCCTGCAGGTACGAGTTCTGGTTGGACTTCAGCACCTTGGCCACTTCCGGGTTCACCCGCAGCATCACGCTGCTGCCCTCCACCGCGCGGGCGATTTTCTGCGCCTCCTGCAGGATCTCGCCGATCACCGTTTGCGGGCTCTTCACATACCCCGAACCGTCGCAATACGGACAAGGTATGCACAGCGTGCGCTCCAGGCTCTGCTTGACGCGCTTGCGCGTGATGGCCACCAGGCCGAAATCGTTGAACTGCAGAATCTTGTAGGGAGCGCGGTCGGCACGCATGGCCTCTTCGAGCACCTGCATCACCCGCTGCCGGTTCTTGCGCTCGTCCATGTCGATGAAATCCACCACGATGATGCCGCCCAGGTCGCGCAGGCGGATCTGACGCACGATTTCCTTGATGGCGTCCGTATTGGTTTTGACGATAGTGTCTTCCAGCCGGTTGGATTTGCCCACGTACTTGCCGGTGTTGACATCGATCGCCACCAGTGCCTCGGTCTGATTGATGACGATATGTCCTCCGGTCTTCAGCCATACCTTGGGCCGCAGGGCCTTTTCCAGCTCCTGCGTGATGCCGTACTCATCAAAGATGGGCGTGCTCCGGGTATACAACTTCACCCGGCTGACCAGCGCCGGCTGGAAGCGCTCCACGAAAGCCAGCACGTTCGCGTAGACATCTTCGTTGTCCACCCAGATGCTTTTGAATGAAGAGGTGAGCTGATCGCGCAGGATCCGTTCCACAACTCCCAGGTCGTGGTGCATGAGTGCCGGCGCGGGCTTCTTCTCCGCCTTCTGCCGAAGGTCCAGCCACAGGTTGTAGAGAAAAAGCATGTCGGCGCGGAGTTCTTCCTCGGTGCGGCCGTCGCCGGCGGTGCGCACGATAAAGCCGCCGGGAATACCGACCCGGTTGGCCTGCAGGACGCGCTTCAGGCGCAGGCGCTCTTCGTCGGACGGAATTTTGCGGGATACGCCGATATGATCCACGGTCGGCATGTACACCAGGAAGCGTCCCGGCAATGCGATGTGCGAAGTGATGCGGGCGCCCTTCTGCCCCAGCGGTTCCTTGGCGATCTGCACGATGACTTCCTGACCCTCGCGCAGCAGGTCGCTGATCGACGGCGTCGCGGATCTTTCGGCGCGGGCCGGCTCCGGACGGGAAACCTGGCGGGCGTCGGACCGCTCCGGTGGACGTGCTTCCGGTGGCCGCCCCTCCTGCGGACGCCCTTCCCGATTAGGATCGCCGCGTTGCTGGAAGTCGCCCCCCTCGCGGCCTCTGCGGCGCATGCGTCGCGAGACGCGGTGCATGAACCGGGGACCGTGCTCGCGCAGGGTCGCGGTAAGGCTGGTGGGTATGCGCGCCGGTTCGGGACCTGATTCGGCTTCCGAAGGCTGCCCCTCGACCTCCGCGGATTCATTTGGCTCGCTCGCGACAGCCTCCTCGGTCTGGGCCTCCGGAGTCTCGGCCTCCGGCTCTGCGATTTCCGGCTGCCCGGCAGCTTCTTCCAATTCCAATGCTACGGGAGCGTCGGCTATTTCTTCGGCCGCGGGCGACGGATGCCTTTCGGGAATCGCGGCGGGCTCGGGAATCGCGGCGGGCTCGGGAATCGCGACGGGCTCGGGAGTCACGACCGGTTCGGCGGCCACCCGCTCGGGTGCCTGACTGGTGGCTTCCGGAGCGTCGGCTTGACCTTCATCGAAAGAATCAGCCGTGTCCTCGCGCTCTTCCGGGTCCTCGGGTCCGCGATATTTCGCGAGTGACTCGCCGGGCAGCACGACCATATCGGGGGCATTCTCCGGCTCGGTCTCGGCCTCCGCCTCCACGGCCTCTTCGGGCGGCCTCGGGGGAGGCGCCGGCTCGGCATGCTGATGCTGCGCTGGTGAAAAGTATTTCGATTCGGGCAAGCCGCGGCCCCTGGGACGCCGGCGCCGGGAGCGTCGCCCGTGGCGGTCTCGATCGTGTTCGTCGGTGCGCCGCGCGAACTGCGGAGCCGAAAGCGGCGGCACCTCCGCCGTGGCGGCCGGTTGGGTGGCCGCGGGCGCCGGGACCGCGGCATCCGGCGTCGCCGCTTCCGGCGTGCCGGACGGGGCTACCGCCGCGGCTGCCTGTGCGGCCGCTGGACCAGCGGGGGGTTTGTCCATCTTGAAGACCTTCTCCTCCACGCTGGTGACAATCTTGTCGTATTCCTCGTTATCCTCGAAGAAGTCCGACACGTACAGGAACGCGTCGCGATCCAGGCCGATATCCACGAAGGCCGACTGCATGCCGGGCAGCACCCGCGTCACGCGCCCCTTGTGAATACTGCCGGCTAGCGAATATTCCGACTCCCGTTGATGATATACCTCGACTACCTGATCGTCTTCAAGCACCGCCACGCGGGTTTCGTGGCGGCTGGCGGAAACAATTAGCTCTTTGGACATGCATTCTCCTCCGCTGGGAACCCGCGGCGGACCGCGGTAAGGGAGGAAGATGGCTACCCTGCGTGGGTCTCAGTGGCGCCCCGCGAACCGGGCATCGAGCGCCTGCGGACTTTGTATGAAGCTCACGCTGGACCGGGGCGCAACTCCTAACCGCGCCCTCCCGATCCGGGGAACCAACTCCTTCATCACCGATTCGACCACTCGCGCAATGCTTGTGGTTCGGCGCCGGAGGGTGCGCATCCAGCACGTTTTCCCTCCGGGAGTCTCCACGGCTCCCAACAAATCCTAAACCTAATTCACAAACCTTCTGAGCCGGACGTTATTGACCAGCCCCAACATCAGGAAATTCGACAACACACTCGATCCGCCGGCGCTCATCAGGGGCAGCGGAATTCCAGTAACGGGCATCCGTCCCACCACCATCCCCACGTTCACCAGCACGTGAAACAGCAATAATGCGGCAACCCCCATGCAGATATACATGCCGGCTTTATCCGAGGCCGTTTGGGCGTTCTGTACCACCTGCATGATCAACACGAAATACAGCGCCAGCACCACGATTACGCCTACGAATCCATGCTCCTCGGCGAACGCCGAAAAGATGAAATCGGTGTGTGGCACCGGGAGGAACCGAAGCTGCGTTTGGGACCCCTTCGTCACTCCCTTGCCCCACATGCCGCCGGCGCCTACTGCAATCTTGGATTGGATCAACTGGTACCCCGTGCCACGCGGATCATGGTCCGGATCCATAAAGCTCACCAATCGCGCCTTCTGATAATCCTTCAAAACAGTCCAGCCCGCCGGAAGAACCAGCAAAACCACCACGGCGATGGCCACCAGATACTTCAGGCGCATCCCGGCCAGAAACATCCCGACAATCAGGATCGGCAGGTAAGTCAGCGATGTCCCCAAGTCCGGCTGTTTTATCACCAGCGCCATGGGCACAAACACCAACCCCGCGACCTTGGCCATGTCCCTGCCTTCCAGATCTTCGGTTTTTAACTCCGTCAGGAAGCGGGCTACCAATAATATTATCACCAGTTTTACGAATTCCGACACCTGTAAGTGAAAGCCGCCCGCCACCGGAATCCATCGCCGCGAACCGAACGCCTGCCGGCCCACCACCAGCACCGCCAGCAGCGCCGCCACGGATACTCCGTACAGCGGATACACGTAATTCATCAGCGTGTGGTAATCGACCGCCAGCATCAGCCACATCAGCAGCAGGCCCCCGCAGATATAAATAATCTGCTTCCACCAGGCGTCCTGCCACACGGTACCGCGCGTGGCACTATAGATTTGCAGAACGCCCACGCCGCAGATCACCAGCGAGATGATCATCAGCGTCCAGTCCAGTTCGCGGGGACTCGTGTATCGGTTCATGGCCGGTCGCCGTCCGAACTGAAAAATGATGCCTCGATGATGGGGTCTGCTGGCTGATCCGGTTGAGGAAGCTCCGGCAGCCCCAAGCGCAGCAGCCGGGTGATCTTCTGGGCGTCCGCGCGTTTCTGGGTCTCGGCCTCTCCCGCCAGCCTCGCCTTCTTATCGAAGTACGCCTTCAGAATATCGCGCACCACCGGCGCCGCGAACTGCCCGTGGCCGCCATGCTCGTAGAGCGCCACCGCCACGATCTCCGGCGCCTGCCGCGGCGCGAAGCCTACGAACCACGCGTTGTCTTCGAATTCTTTGCCCGTTTTGCCGCTCAGGAATTTGTTGGAGGCAAGCTGGGCGGTGCCGGTCTTGCCGCACACGTCCAGGCCCGGCAGCCGCGCGCGCACGCCGGTTCCCCCTTCGTTCACCACGCCGTAAGTTCCGTAGATCACCTTGGCCACGTTCTCCGGCGACAATGGCCAGCTATGCTCCTGGTATTTTCCGCCCTTCACCACGTGGGGCTGATGCCACGTGCCGCCGTTGATCAGCCAGCTATAAGCGCGCGCCAGTTGCAGCGGCGTGACCGTGAGCGCCCCCTGGCCGATAGCCACCGAGATGGTCTCGCCCGCATACCATTTCTCCCGGAAGTTGCGGATCTTCCATTCCGACGATGGTACGATGCCCTCGGCTTCGTGCGGCAGATCGATGCCGGTCTTTTGGCCCAGCCCGGCCTGGTGCGCGTAGAACGCCAGCTTGTCGATCCCCGTGCGGTCCCCCACGTTATAGAAAAAAACGTCGCAGGACTGCACGATGCCCCGGTGCAGCGAGACGGCGCCGTGTCCAGGCTTCCACCAACACTTGTGATAACTCCCATAAAACGATGCACCGCCGGCGCAATGCACCGTGAACTGGTCGTCGATCGCGCCCGATTCCAGGCCCGCGACCGCCACGATCGGCTTGAATGTGGACCCCGGCGCGTCCTGCGCCTGAATCGCGCGATTCAGCAGTGGGTGGTCCGGGTTGTCCGCGATTTCCTTCCAGTCCGAAGATTTGATGCGCACCGCGAACTTGTTCGGATCGAACGTCGGCCGGCTCACCATGGCCAGCACCTCGCCGGTCCGCGGATCCAGCGCCACCGCGGCGCCGTTCTTTCCGTCCATGGCCAATTCGGCTACCGCCTGCAAATCCAGGTCAAGCGTGGTTTGCAGATCCTTCCCCGGAACAGCCTCCTTGTTCGCCAGCACCTCGTGGGTCTTCCCGCGGTTATCCACCACCACCTGGCGCTCGCCATCCACGCCTGTGAGCACGTCGTTATATTGGCGCTCGATTCCGAACTTGCCGATCACGTCCCCCTGGCTGTACTTTGCAAAGTCCGGAGAGTCCAGTTCCTGCTCGCTGATCTCACCCGTATAGCCGATCACGTGCGCCCCGAATCCGTTCTGCGGGTACAGCCGCCGTTGCGCGTGGATCAGTTCCATCTCCGGAAAGAAATCGCGATGCGCTTCCACGAACGACAAATCCGCCGGGCTCAGCTCTTCCTTAATGATGATGGGATCGTACTTGGGCCGTGACGTGAAGCGCCGCACGCGGGCGGTCAGGTCCGCGTAGTCCAGGTCCAGCCCCTCCGCAATCGTGCGCAGGTGTTCCGTATTGAGATTCTCGCGGGTCAGGATCAGGCTGTACGACGAGTGGTTATCCACGATGACCCGGCCGTCCCGGTCCAGGATCTTGCCGCGCGGCGCCGGTATAGGAAGCTGCTTGATGCGGTTGCGCTCCGCCTGCTCGTTATAAATCTGCGGGTTTTTGACCTGGAGCGTCCAGAAACCGGTGATCAGAAACAGAAAAATCAGCACGCCCGCGTACTGAAAAACCGCGATTTTTCCAGCGGCGAACTTGACGTCCTCGCGGCGGGCCTGTTTCCGGTCCGGATCGATGACTGGCGGGTGCACGGGGGTTGGAACTTACTTCCTAGCCTTTATTCTAACAGGCTCAGTCAACCAGGATCCCACCAGCGACCTCGATGCTCCCGGCTGATCCAAGGCTAAGGCTCCCGTTCGATGTCCTGGACGGACTCAGGGGTTGGCCTCAAACCCGCGGATTCTCTCAGCGTTTGATGAAAAACCAACAGTGCATTGGCGTGCAATTGCGTGAGAGTTATGTCCGGTTTGAGGCGCGCCAGGATGCGTACCCAGGGTGGATTCGGATTGCTCAACAACCCTGGCCGCTCCAGCGCCGGACAGGGCGCCTTCTTCCACGTGCAGGGCGTGTCCTTGTTTCCCATAAGACGTTTACGGAACTATAGAAGGGCTTGGCGCGAGAATCAATGGTCGGTTACGCGCAGGTTCGCGAAGTAGCCTTCCGTGCCTGGACCCGTCCAGAGTCCGATCGCGCCCTTCGCCGGCGGCAGTTTCAAATCGTTGACGATCAAGCACGGCTGCCCGGCGCCGTTAACGTAAAGCCGGGCCTTCGCCCCGGCCAGGACGATTTTCACCTTAGTCCACACGCCCGGCTCCAGGTCCGTGTAGGATTCATAGAGTCCGGGCGTTTCTTTCCGCGTGCGCTGCCATGGCCAGTCTGGAAACGAGATGTACTGGGTCGAGTGGTTCCGGCGAAGCTGGTCGTCCGCCCGGCCATTGGTCGGACGCAGGTAAAATAACTCGAACTTCCCGGCATTCGGCTGAACCCGGAATGCCACGCCGATGAAGCCGCGCGCCGCGTCGAAGGCGCCGGGCGCCGGCGCCCCTGCCAGGTCCATTTCAATCGTGCCGTCCTGTAGCTCCGGCCCGGCAACCATGGCGAGCGTGTCCTCCCCCTGCGCGCCGGGCTCTTGCGTGACGTGGATCGCCTGGCTGCCACGGTATTCGGCTGCCTCGGCCCGTACTTTTCGGAGTTGGAGCTTGTCGAGTGTCTGCCCGGCGGCCGGGCACCGGCCGGCCAGAAGCGTAAGAATCACCGCTGCGGCGAACCATGTTGGATTTGCCATGTAGATGGTAGACGGATGTAGAGTTCGGAGGTCCCGGGAAATTGGCGGTGATCGCATCGCGCGCGACTCGTCATAACCTCAACAGCAACGGCACTGTGGTACACTGCCGCACAATATCTTTGGAGGCTAGCCATGAAGGCTTCTCTGTTCTATCGGATCGCCGCTGTTCTCCTGCTGCTTTTTGCTGTCGGACATACACTCGGTTTTCGCCAGTCCGATCCCACCTGGGGAGTCGAGACGCTTCTTGGCGCCATGCGGTCAATTCACTTTGACGTGCAAGGGTTCAACCGGACCTATTGGGACCTGTTCGTCGCGGCTGGATTCTCGGTCGGCGTTTTCTATCTGTTCGCGGCGGTATTGGCGTGGCAGTTAGGTGGCCTTCCGGCATCCACTCTGGCGGTCATGCGCGTCACTGTATGGGCTTTCGCTCTGTGCTTTGCCGCCATCGCGGTCGTGAGCTGGAAATACCTCTTTATCCTCCCGATCGCTTTTTCAATCGTGATTACAGTATGTTTGACCGCGGCGGCATGGCTTTCCGCGAAGCCCGCCTGAGGCCTCACTCCCGAACATACTTCTCCACCCACTCCAGGTGCCGCTGCATCAGGTCCAGCAGAAACTTCGGCTCCCGCGGACCATGCGGCGTGCGCGGATACACTACCATCTTCGCGGTCACTCCCTGCCGCTTCAGCGCGTTGTAGAATTCGTATCCCTGCGTCGTGGGCACCCGCGCGTCGGCCTCGCCGTGCAGAATCAGCGTCGCCGTCGTCACCCCTTTCACGAACGCCATCGGCGAATGGTTGTAGAACGCGTCAAAGCTGTTCCACGGTTCGCCGCCGAAGTAGTCGGGCAGAAACCCGGGTATGTCGGACGTGCCCGTGAAGCTCTCCAAGTCGGTCACACCCGCCCCCACCGCCGCCGCCTTGAACCGGTGCGTATGCGTCACCACCCAACTCGTCATGAAGCCTCCGTAACTCCACCCCATTACCGCCAGCCGGTTCGCATCCGCCACGCCCATCGAAATCGCCTGGTCCACGCCCGCCATCAGGTCACTGTAATCCTTGCCGCCCCAGTCGTTCATGTTCGCGAAACGGAAGGTGCGCCCGTACCCGCTCGATCCCCGCGGATTCGCGCGCAGCACGGCATACCCGCGGGCCGCAAAAGTGGCCAGCGGATAAACTCCATACCGTCCCAGGAAGCTATCCTGGAAAACCCCCGTGGGGCCGCCATGAATGACCAACACCAGCGGATACTTCTTGCCGGATTCGTAACCCACCGGATAAGTCAGCAGCCCTTCGATATCCAGGCCATCGGCCGCTTTCCAGGTGATCCGCCTGGTCTCACCCATCGGCAGCTTAGGCAGATCCGGATTCGCGCTGCTCACCCGCTGCGGCGCGCTCTCGCCCAGGTTCAAGACATACGCCTCTGGCGCTTCGTTCCAGCTTTCGCGCGCAAACCCGATCGCCGTCCCGGCCGCATTCAGATGTACGCCCTGTAGCGTGCCGCCGCGCGGCTCATAGACCGCCTGTGCGGGCCCGTCTACTGCCATGGCGTACACCATGCTGGTGGTGCCCTTTGCCTCCGTAAAAACCAGCCGCGTCGAATCGCCCGACCATCCCAGCAACCCCGGCTGCTCATCGAAGGTCGGCGGCAGTTCGCGCGATTCGCCCGTCTGCCGGTTGAGCAGCACCATGCGTTCCATCCCCGCCCAGCGCGCCGGATCGGTGGAGCGCACGTACGCCAGATAGCGTCCGTCGGGAGAATAGCGCGGCGCGTGCTCGGCCGCTCCCGTCACCGCCACCGGCCGCACCGCGCCGGTTTCAACGGTCACCTCCGAGATATCCGACTTCGTCCAATCGTCCGCTCCAGGCGTCGGCGTGTGCGCGAAAGCGATAGCCCGCGAGTCCGGCGACCACTCCATCTCCTGCACGTGCGCGGTAGCGTTTCCCAGCTTGCGGACCGGGCGCCGGCCGTCGCCATCCCGCTCGGCTGGAATCACCCACAAGCTGTGATTCCTGGGGTTCTCGTCCACCACCCGGAAATCATGCTTTTCCTTCTTGGCCTTCTCCTCGTCGGCGCGTTCCTCCATGCCCGCGAACGCGATCCACTTGCCGTCCGGCGACACGCGATACGCGCCCAGTTCGCCTTTCCAGTCCGTGAGCATCTCCGCCTCGCCGCCATCCACCGGGATCCGCCACAAGTTAGGCTTGCCGCTGCGCTCTGACGAAAAATAGACGTACCGGCCATCCGGCGAAAACGACGGCGAACTGGCGCTTTTCTCGCCGCGCGTCAACTGCGTGCTGTGGGAACCGTCGGCCGCCGCCAGGAAGATCTGCGTATCGATTTCGCTCTTCTCCGCTTCCATCACCGCGTGGCTTTCCGTGTAGGCCACCAGCTTGGCGTCCGGCGACGGCGTCACGTCGCCAACCGGACGCACCTGCATGGCAGCCTCCGGGGTCCAGCCGGTGGGCGCCTGCGCCCATGCCGCGGCCGCCATCAGAATCGGTAGTAACTTGCATCTCATTTCATGCACCTCTGTAACGCATCCAGGATCGTCGCTACATTTTCCTTAGTCGACGAGTAGCCCATCAAGCCGATCCGAAAGACTTTGCCGGCCAGCGGACCGAATCCCCCCGCGATTTCAATGCCATGCTCGTCGAGCAGTCGCTGCCGGACCTTCAGGTCGTCCACGCCGTCTGGCACGCACGGTGTATTCAGTGTCCACAGGCGGTGGTTCGCCTCTACGTGCATCCTCATCCCCAGCGCCTCGATCCCCGCCACGAATAGTTCGTGATTCCGCACGTGGCGCTGCCAGCAATTCTCGATGCCCTCCTCCTGCACCATGGCCAGCGCTTCGCGCAGCGCGTAAAACATGGTCGCCGACGCTGTGTGGTGGTACTTGCGTTCGCCGTAATAGCTTTCGAGCAGCCGCAGATCCATGTAAAAGGAATCCACCGGCGCCGTGCGCCCGCGCAGCCGTTCCCAGGCGCGCGCCGACACCGTCAGCGGCGACAGTCCCGGCGGACAGCCCAGGCCCTTCTGCGTGCAACTGTACGCGATGTCGATCCCGGTATCGTCCACCAGCACGGGCATCCCGCCCAGCGACGTGACGCAGTCGGCGATCACCAGCGCGCCGGCTTCGTGCGCCGCTTCGCAGATCGCCTTGCCGGGCTGGAACGCGCCCGTGGAAGTCTCGGCCTGCACGTAGCCCACCATGCGCGGCTGTTCACGGCGGATGAAATCGCGCGCCTCCTGGTCGTCGAACACTTCGCCCCAGGGCTTCTCCAGCCGCGCCACCGTCGCTGCGTGCCGCCGCGCCACCTCCGACAAGCGATCGCAAAAGTAGCCGTTGGCCAGCACCGCGAACTTGGCGCCCGGCTCCGCGAAGTTCGCCACCGCGGTTTCCATGCCTGACGTTCCCGTGCCTGAGATCGCGATATTGAACTCGTTGCGCGTCGAGAAGACGTAGCCCAGCAGCCTGCGCACGTCCTCCACCACTTCGAAGAAGTAAGGGTCCAGGTGCCCGACAATCGGCTGGCGTAGGGCCTCGTAGACCCGCGGCGCCACCATGCTGGGGCCAGGTCCCAGCAGCAGGCGCGCCGGAGGGCGTAGCGGTGATAGCGGTTCCATAGGCACGCAAACAGTTTATCAACGGCGGTGGGCCGCCGGGCCGGCAGCCTACGGCTTGGGAGTGACGAACTTGATCCGCGCGGGCGTGCCCCCTGCCGTCGTCTTCGTCACCTTGCAGACCAGCTGCAGCGACTCCACCGGCGAGATCGCCCGCGTCACCGACTTGCCCGCCCCGGTGCCCGTCAGCACCGCCACGTGCCACGAAGGCAGGAAGAATTCGTATACCCGCACGGTCTCGCCGCCCGCGTGAAACAGCACCTGCAGCTCTTCGTCTTCCTTGAGCGCCTTTTGCATGGCCTGCACCTGCGCCAGCAGGTCCGCCCCCAGGTTGTAGCGCGGCGGCGGATCGGGAGCCTTGGGGGCCGTCGCGCTCCGGAACGCCTGCTCCGCCAGTTGCTTGGTCAGATCTCCGATGGGCATGACCCTGATCCTAACATCGCCTGCGCATAAACATCGTAAGCCGCCTGGTCGAACAGCACGAAGATCACCTCGCTCACCGTGCCGCCCGCGCGCTCCAGATGGCGCGCCGCCTCGCCCACCGCGATGGCCGCCGCCTCGCGCAACGGATACCCGTAGACACCCGTGCTGATCGCCGGAAAACTGAGAGTGCGCACCCCCCGCTCCTCCGCCAGCTCGAAGCACTTGCGATGGCACGCGGCTAACTGTTCCGGCTCGCCGTGCTGCCCGTCCCGATATACCGGACCCACTGCGTGAAACACATACCGCGCCGGCAGCTTACCCGCCGCGGTAGCCACCGCGCTCCCCGTCGCGCACCGCCCGATGCGCGGGCGAATCTGATCCAGCTCTTGCATAATGGACGGTCCCCCAGCCCGGTGCATGGCGCCATCCACCCCGCCGCCGCCGGCCAGCGCCGAATTCGCCGCGTTCACCATGGCATCCACCGGCACGCGCGTGATGTCGCCCACCACCAGCTTCAGCGTCTTTCCGTTGGACGCGGTCCACTGCATCAGCTATTATCTTCCTATATGGCTTACGAGCCAGGTGACCGTCCCACTATTCTCAGCAGGCAGTTCGTCATGACGTTCGTCATCGGGCTGGCCGTGATTGCCGTCGCCGTCGCCGGCATTCTCTACCTGCAGCGTGGCGCGCACATCGAGTTGAAAGGCTCCATCCTCAAAGTCCGCACCATGGGGATGGACGACAGCAGTTCGCTCGCGGTCGTCGATTTCCGCTTCGCAAACTCTTCGGATTATCCATTCGTCGTGCGCACTGTCGATGTCTCCGCCACTGGAGCCGACGGCCGGACTTACACCAGCACCCCGGTGCCCGAGGTGGACGCCAGGCGGATTTTCGAGTATTACCCCGTGCTGGGAGCTAAGTTTAACCCCTCCCTGATCACCCGCGACAAGATTCCCGGTCAGCAGACTGAAGACCGCATGATCGTCGCGCGCTTCGAGATTCCCGTCGCCAAACTCGACGCGCGCAGAAACCTGAAGGTCCGCATCGAAGATGTTGATGGCCCCGTATCGGAGCTGGTTGAGAAGTAGGGCCTGCCCGCCTTAAGCCCGCAGCAGTTTGTGGAACACCGCGTTGCGCGGAGAGTTGGACTCCACGTGGTCCGCGCCCGCCGCCGTGAGCACGTAATCCGAGTTCTCGCCCATCTGCACGAACCCCTTGTCTCGCAGATACCACACGCTGAACCCGATGAATTCCCGCGGAAACGACATCAGCCGTTCCAGGTCCAGCAGCGACAGCCCCGGATGGTCCAGGTCCGCGCGGCGACGGTTATACAGCAGGCACAACACGCCCAGCCGCCGGTTCTGCTCCCCCTCGATGCCGTCCACGAATTCCTTCAGCTCGAATGCCGGCAGCGGCTGGCATTCGCCCACCTTCCGCGCCGCATCGTAGCGCACGCGCTTGTCCGGATCGGAGAGAACCTCGTATGCTTCGTTCAGTAGCAGGAACCGCTCGGCATCGCCGGTCTGCGGATTGTCCGGATGGAACCGCGCGGCCATGATCCGGTAAACCCGGTGTATAGTCTCCGGCTCTGCGTTCGGACTCACCTGCAGAACCTCGTAATAATCCACCGCGTCCACCAGCGGCAGGCGCACGCTCCGCTTGGTTTCTTCCGAGAATTCCAGCCCGACCACGTAAGTAGCGCCGCGCTGCGCGCAATTGCGAACCACCGCCCGTCCGCTGAGTTCGTGCCGCTCCGCCTGCAGGCTGATCAATGCGCCCGGGTTAAGCTCCTCGCTCGACTCGATGCGCATGCCCGATTTGGAAATGTTCAGCCCCCGGGCCCGTATCGTCTTGGCTTGGCCGCGCGGATCCTGCCACGCCACGGCAAACATGGCGTTGGTGTACCGCCGCTGCTCTTTCCTGTTTTCGGGCATTCCTGCTCCTGATCCATTGATACCCTTCGCAAGACCCGCGGAGCAAGATGGCAAAAGTACTCGAAGTAACCGTTAACCTTGGTAGTAGTCGGTTATGGGTGAAACGTTAATCGGAGCCTTTCGTTCAGCCGACGGCCGGTGGCGCGAAGTCTAGGGGACCGCTTCAAACGACGTAATTCCGTAGCTGTTCGTGCCGCCGCCCCACGTAACGATCCCGATGGTGTCGATATCACTGGCGTCTAAGAACCCTCCTGTAAAGCTCGTAAACGGGATCTCCACGGACGTGACGTTGGGCGTTGGCGGCAGGAATACTTGCGCGCCATACACTGCGCCGCTGTGCGTCCATACAGCTATCTCCACGCCGAGGACGACCTCGGTGGCGATGCCTGCGACGGTCAACTGGAAAGCGGAATAGGCGCTGAGGTCCAGGCCCAATGGAGCGGGCGTGGTTGCATTTGCGTACCCGTAGTAGATCTGCAAGCCAGGGACCACGCCAAAGCCACCGTTCACTATACAGATGCCTTTGCCAATGTCGAGTGAACTCCGCTGCCCGTATGGATTTCCCCCGACTACCAAGACTGTTTCGCGGGCCGGACCTAGCGGACTGCCGGCGGCCAACGGCGCAAAATGGATGTCCTGCGCTTGGGCGGTCGTCAGAGATACTTGGTAGTGTCCCGCCTTAAAATTATCGAGGATGAGCGGCGTGGCTGCGTGGATGGCCGGCGCCACTACCGCGGCAGCGATGGCAATTGCTTTCGTTATGTTTCTGAATAACATAGATTCCTTCCATTTCAAGTAAGACTTAATTGAAGATCGATAATTTGCCTGGTGGTGGCTGCGAGCGTACCCACTGTCACCGTGACCTCCACCGTCGCCTCACCTGCTGCTGGATTTGAGCAGGTTATACCCGGCGCGCACCACCCGGACCGAATGCGATCTCGACCTCCAGGAAAACGAGCCCCCACGGCGATCTGAAGTCCCGCGCCATCTGTCCGCACCCGGCTCGTGCCCTGCCGCCAGTAGACATAATAATCGCCTGCGCTCGTTTTACCGGTTCCCGGGACCCAGGGAGTTCCGAGTGTCGACCCGAGCGCATTCGGTCCGACCGCCATGGACTGGGGGTAGCGTAGGTACCCTGCCGCGGGGCACGCGACCATGTTGGCTTGTGCCGCGCCCGGTACGCGCTTAAACTGACCGGAGGCCGTGGCCACCATCAGGAGCGCCATACCCGCTCCGGCAACGATTCGGCTTTGCCACGGCGAGCGCGTCTTATCCCAAAGACATTTGGCCATCGTCATGTCCCTCATTGGCTGGTTCGCCACGGCGATCTCACCCTTGTGATTCCCCACCCAGTCAATTGAACGACGATGCCTGTGTGCCGGTCACCACCCAGGTGGGTAGGTTTGAGGGGTCATGCTTAACGGACAATGTGCTGGCGAAGCCCCTTAGCCACGGCTTCGGATTTGGAATGCACCTGCAGTTTCTCGTAGACGCTCTTCATGTGGAACCGGATCGTATTGATGCTGAGATTCAGTTCCACCGCCGCCGTCTTGTAGTTGTGTCCTTCCACCAGCAGCTTCAGCAGCCGGATTTCGTGCGGCGTCAACTGGTAGCCGGCATCCTCTGGCGGACGGATCTCGCGGAACAGGGACACCACGCGCCGCGCTACTTCGGGCGACATCGGTGCCCCGCCGCCGGCGGCCTCCTGCAAACACTCCAACAGCCGCGCCGGCGGTGTCTTCTTGAGCAAATATCCGCAAGCGCCGGCGCACAGGGCGTCGAAAATCCGCTTGTCGTCGTCGTAAACCGAAAGCATGAGCACGGTGAGGCCCGGATAGCTCTTCTTCAGCTCGCGAATGCCGTCGATCCCGGACATCCCGGGCAGACCGATATCCACCAGTGCCACATCGGGAAGATCCCCGCCGATCTCCGCGAGGGCGTCTTCCATGCATTCGAAGTCCGCGGTACAGCGAAAACCCTCGGTGCCGCCGATTAAAGTCCGCAGCGATTCCCGGATCCTGGGCTGATCTTCTACGATCGCGACTTTGAGCGCAATAATGCTGGACATGGCGCGGCAAACCGGCTTCGCTTTCAACTGCGGTCTTTCATCATACGCCCGATGAGCCGGGATTCCACCACCCAAGTGTGTGGGGATCTCTTCCAAAACGGTGCGGGTGGCCTGGCCAACGGCGCCCGCAGGTGAACCGTCGTGCCGCGCCCCGGAGCGGAATCCACTGCCAGGCCGCCGCCCAGATTCCCAGCCCTCCGGCGCATGCTGGCCAAACCATGTCCGTGTCCGCGGCCGGTTTGCCCTGGATCGAATCCCCGGCCGTTGTCCGCGATCGATAGTTCCAGCCAGCCGTCTGCCAGGCGCAGTTTCAGGTCCACCTCGGTGCAGCCCGAATGCCGCGCCGTGTTATGGAGGCTCTCTTTAAAGATCAGGTAGACCTGGCGGCGGATGTCGGCGCCGATGTGCGGATTCTGCTCTTCTCCAGGCATGTCCAGCCGCAGTTGCGAGCCGTTGTGGCTGAACAGGTCGCTGGCGAATCGCCGCATGCGGTGTGTCAGATCGCCGAGCCGATCCTGTTCCGGGTCGATGGTCCATACGATGTCGCTCATCGAATCGATCAGCTCGCGCGAGAGGTTGGCGATATCCGCGAGCGGCCGCTCACGCTCCTCCGCGGCGGGGCGGCGGCGCGCCACTTCGCTGAGCAGGGCGATCTGGGACAAGGTACTGCCAATATCGTCATGCAGGTCGGTGGCGATGCGCGTGCGCAACCGCTCCATCTCCAGTAGCCGCGCCATCCGGTAGCGGTAGAGGCTGTAGAGCAGCGCGGAAACGGCCAGCATAAGCAACAGCCGCATCCACCAGCGCTGCCACACCGGCGCCAGGATCGTGAATGCGACCGTCGCTGGCGGGCTGGCGATGCCGTCCGATGTTAACGCGCGCACCTGCCAGCGATAGCTGCCGGGGCTGAGGTTGGCATAGTTCACGGTGCGTTGCTCGCTATCCGGGCTCCAGTCCAGATCCGTGCTCTCCAGCCGGTATTGATACCGCAGGGCCCCCCCGGCGCCGAAGCCGAGGCCCACGAATTCCAGATCCAATTGGTTCCGGTCCGAAGGGAGCTGGATGCCCGTGAGAGAGGTTTCACCCAGAGCCGAAATGGGATAGGGCGCGCCACGCACGCGCAACCCGCTGATCAGCACGGGCGGGGCCGGCTGCGGCCGCTCCGGTTCCGGTTCCAGCCGTGAGAGCCCCTCCCGCGTCCCAAACCAGAGTGCGCCGTGGCGATCGCAAAACGCCGTCAACACTCCGCCCCGCGCCAGCCCGTCCGCGGTAGTGTAATGCCGGATGTGCGGTAGCCCACCCGGATAAATGCAGTCCACGCCGTGCCCGGTCCCCAGATAGATCCGGCCCAGGAGGTCCTCCGTGATGCACCCCACCATGTTGCTGGAAAGGCCCTCCGCCACGCTGTAAGCAGCCACGCGCGGCTTAACCGCGGCGGGCTCGTCAATTCTGATCACCCCCTCCATCGAGGCGACCCACAGGCGGCCTTTGCGGTCGTCATGCAGCGCCGTAACCCATGGACGTTTGCCGGGCATTGTCTGGAATCGGCCTTCGCGATACCGGATCACCGCGCCCGTGTTGAAACCGATCCAAACGTTGCCGGCGCGATCCTCTGCAAACGCGGTGGCGAGCACATCGCCGCCTATGGGATGGCCCGCCGGGTAGCGTTCGAAAATGCCTGTCGAGGGATCCCATCGGCCCAGGCCATTGGCGCGCACGGCTCCGTTCGGACCCGGGATTTGGGTCGATATCCAAACGGCGCCGCGCGAGTCCTCAAATACCGCGAATACACTCTCCCCGGCCGCGTAGACTGCTTTCGGCTGCGCCCGGCTAAGTTGCGCGGCTGTCGAGAGCCATGGAAAGCGGAAGACGCCCTTGGCCGTGGTGACCCACCATTCTCCGCTCCGAGCCTGAAACGTGAGACGGCCCCTGCTCCAACCCCAGTCGTCGATGGTATGCGGGATATTAGGCCGGACAGCCTGAAATTTCCGTCCATCATAACAATTGACCGGTCTGGCTTTGACGCCTGCGGTGATCGCGCAAAGCTGGCCCTGCGGGGTTTCCAGGATCGACCGGATGTTGTCGTCGTCCAAACCATCCTGCTGGGTGAAGGTGCGAAAGCCGCCTTGGGCCACCCGAATGGCGCCTTGTGCGCCCATCCACAGGTTTCCCGCGCGGTCTTCGCCGATTGCCGATATGCCACCGTATCCGGGCAACCCGTTCCTGGCCGTGAATCTCTCAAAAGTCTCCCGCCCGTTAAGCGTCCGGTATACTGCCGGCCCCTTATGGGTAGCGACCCATAGGGCGCCATCCGAGGACTCAAACAACGATTCAATCGTCTCGCCCGCCAACTCTCTTCTCGCGGTACAAGCATCCTCCAGCGGCCTCCCGGTCAATTCGCGGTCCACGGAAATCCAGCAAACTCCCCGCCGCGTTCCTGCCCAAAGCCGCCCCTGGCGGTCCTGCAGCAGAGTGTTCACCACTTGTTGCGGCAAACCGCCTTGGGTGTGCTCGCAGCGGCCGTCGGGAAAGCGGCGGTAGAGACCCGTGCTGGTTCCGGCCCACAGGGTTCCACTACGGTCAACCAACACGGCAATGACGATATTGTCTTCCCAATTCTGACTCGGCATCCCGATCTCCACCGGATGGAGTTGCCAAACGCCCGATGTCCGATCGAGGTGGTACATTCCGCCTTGCGTGCCGGCCCAGATTCCGCCGGCGGGGTCCGTCGCGAGCGCGGTGACCACGCGAGCTTTGGGATCGCGGGGATAATAGACACTGAACCGCGGGTTCGGGGATGCGGGATGAAAGCGCGCTAAGCCGGCGCGCGTAGCTATCCAGTAGTCGCCGTCGGCTGCCTCCAGCAGGTCGCTCGCTCCGCCGGGCAGCCCCTGCCCTACACCGAAATTGTGGAACTCGTATCCATCGAACCGGGACAGCCCCTCGCGGGTACAAAACCAGAGGAATCCATGGGAGTCCGTGACAATGCTATCGATTGTGTTCCCCGCCAATCCATCGGCGGTGGTGTAAATCCGCACCGGCAACTGCTCGGCCCGCAGGCACGCGAGACAAAGGATCAGACAAGCTGCCTGACTCGTCAATGGTGTCTCGCGGGATAAGATCGTGCGTCCTTTATATCACAGTGCTGGATCACACAGGGCGGTTCCGCCATCCGGTCTCCAGGCAGGTCTGTCTGATCGGCAATACCGGTCGCGCGAGCGCGCCCTGGGCCGCGCCGCCGCCGAAGCTCGAAGCAGCGAGGGTCGCTTTCTAATCAAGCTTCACTTGCCCGCCCAGCACGGCGCGCGCTTCTCCAGGAACGCCGAGATACCCTCCTGCGCATCCGCCGCCAGAGAGTTCATCGACATCACTTCCTTGGCGTATGCGTAGGCCTTCGGCTGGTCCAGGTCGATCTGCGTGTAATAAGCCTGCTTCCCCAGCGAGACCGTGAATGCGCTGGCATCCGCCACCCGCGCCGCCAGCTTGCGCGTCTCGGCCTGCAACTCGGCCGCCGGAACCACCCGGTTGATCAGTCCCCAGCCGGCCGCCGTGGCCGCATCCACCATCTCGCCCGTCAGCAGCATCTGGAGCGCGCGCTTGCGGCCCACCGCGCGGCTCAGCGCCACCATCGGCGTCGTGCAGAACAGGCCGATCCGCACGCCCGGCGTAGCGAACGCCGCCTGCTCCGATGCGATCGCCAGGTCGCAGGTGGCCACCAGTTGGCACCCCGCGGCAGTGGCCACGCCTTGCACCTCCGCAATGACTGGCTGCGGAATGGCTTGGATCTTCATCATCAGTTCGCTGCACACGTCGAACAACCGCCGGTATTGGTTGATGTCCCGCCCCACCATCTCCGATAAGTCGTGCCCCGAGCAGAATACCTTGCCCGCCGCCGCCAGGATCACCGCCCGCACAGCCCGGTCCCGCCCGATACCATCCAGGCAATCGATCAGCTCCAGCATCAGATCCAGCGACAGCGCGTTGCGGCGCTGCGGCCGGTTCAATGTGATGACCGCCGCCGCCCCTTCCTGTTGTACCGAGAGACTCTCGTACTTCATAACTTCAGTAAAGCACGCGATTACTTCATCCGCGCGCGCAGCTCGTTCTTCCGGATCTTCCCCGTCACCGTGCGCGGCAGCGCCCCGAACTCCACCAGCTTGGGACACTTGTAGTGCGCCAGCCTCGCCCGGCAAAACTCGATTAATTCCTCCGCCGTGGCCGTCTGCCCCGGCTTCAGCCCGACATACGCCTTCGGCACTTCCCCCCACTTCTCGTCCGGCGCCGCCACCACCGCCGCCTCCAGCACCGCCGGATGCTCGTACAATGCCTTCTCCACCTCGATCGAGGAAATGTTCTCCCCGCCCGAAATCACGATGTCCTTCGCCCGGTCGCGCAGCTCGATGTATCCGTCCGGATGCATCACCGCCAGGTCGCCCGAGTGGAACCAGCCGCCTCGAAACGCTTCCTCCGTGGCCTGCGGACTCTTGTAATATCCCAGCATCACGTTGTTGCCTCGCATCAGCACTTCCCCCATGGTCTGCCCGTCCGCCGGAACGTCCCGCATCTCGGCATCCGCCACGCGCAAGCTGTCCCCCGCCACCAGGTACGCTACGCCCTGCCGCGCCCGCATCTGGGAGCGCTCTTGCGCCGGAAGCGCGTTCCACTCCGGGTGCCACGCGCAGATCGTATGCGGCCCGTACGTCTCCGTCAAGCCATACGCGTGCGCCAGGTCCGCGCCCATTTCTTCGGCCGCCCGTATGACAGCCGGTGAAGGCGGCGCGCCCGCCATCACCATCTTCAATCCGCCCTCAAACCGGATGCCGTTGGCCGCCGCATACTGCGTCAACGTACTGACCACCACCGGCGCGCCGCACAGGTGCGTCACCCCCTCCTCCCGGATCAACTGGACCATCTTCTGCGGATCCACCTGCCGCAGACAAACATGCCGGGCGCCCGCCGCCGTCACCGCCCACGGGAAGCACCAGCCGTTGCAATGGAACAGGGGCAGCGTCCACAGGTATACCGAACCGCAAGTCAGCCCATGCTCCATCATTTCGCCCAGGGCGTTCAGATAGGCGCCCCGGTGCGTGTACATCACTCCCTTCGGAAATCCTGTGGTGCCGCTGGTGTAGTTGATGGCGATAAAGCCGTCTTCCTCCGGTTCCGGCAGGTCCGTTGCCGGATGGATTCCCCCCGCCAGAAATCCCTCGTAATCCGTAATCACATGGCTGAGATGCCGCAGCTCACTCCGCGCGCTCTCGATTAAAGGTGCCAGTTGCGGATCAGCGAGCGCCACGCGCGCCTCGCAATGATTCAGGATCCACGCCAGTTCGCCGGCATTGAGCCGCGTATTCAGCATCACCAGCACGGCGCCCGCCAGCAGCGCGCCGAAGTGCGCCTCCACCGCCAGCGCCGTGTTGGGAGCCAGTACCGCCACCCGATCCCCCGGCGCCACCCCCAGCCCCCGTAGCGCGCTCGCCTGCCGATGTGCGCGTTCGTTCAATTGCGCGTACGTGAAGCGCCGCTCGCCGTCCACGACTGCGATACGATCTCGGTATACCGACGCGCTGCGCGCGAGAAAATCCAGAGGGGTGAGGGGCGATCTCATGGCGAAGCGATCTGTATTGTATCGCAGCCCCGCCCGGTGAAAAATATTTTCGGGCCGTGTCGATCCGGCCTCATGTCGTTCGACGCGTTAATAGAGGCGCAAAGGGGCGCGAATCCCGCGGCGCCATATAGGGAGGAATTCTGCAGACCAAAAGCGGCGCGGGGCGCCCCGTTTTGCGCAAGTTCTTCAAGTGCGCAAAGGGGCGCGAATCCCGCGCCGCCATATAGGGAGCGCAAGTTCAAAGGAGAAAACCATGAAAGTCATGATGATTGTCAAAGCCAGCAAAGATTCGGAGGCCGGCGTGATGCCCTCCGAAGAGCTGATTGCCACCATGGGCAAGTACAACGAAGAGCTCATGAAGGCCGGTGTCCTGCTCGATCTCGCCGGGCTCAAACCCACATCCCGGAGCGCCCGCGTCAAGTTCACCGGGAACACCCGTACCGTGATCGATGGCCCGTTCACTGAGTCCAAGGAACTCATCGCCGGGTACTGGATCATCCAGGTGAAATCCTGGGCCGAAGCCCTCGAGTGGGCTCGGCGCGCTCCCCATCCCCACCCTGGACACGACACCGACATCGAAGTCCGCCCGTTCTTTGAGCTGGACGGCTTCGCGCCCGGCGCCGCGGTGGATCGCGCGCGTGAGTTGGGCAGCCGTCTCGAGAAAACTGAATAACAAGCAAAAGGAGAAACCAAAATGAAATTCCTGAGCATATACAACACTGTCGAAAGAAACACGCCGCCTACCCCGGAGCACCAGGCCGCCATGGGCCGCCTGATCCTCGAGGGCACGCAGGCCGGCTACCTGCTGGCCGTCGAAGGCTGCATGCCCAGCGCACTTGGCGCGCGCGTCCGCATGAATGGCGGCACGCTCACCGTGAAGGACGGGCCCTTCACCGAATCCAAGGAATTGGTGGGCGGCCTCGCAATAATACAGGCTGACTCCAGGGCCGAAGCCGTCGCGCACATCAAAAACTTCCTGCGCATCGCCGGTGACGGTGAATGTGAGCTCCGCCAGCTCTATGAGGCGCCTGCCACAGCCAAACCCTGATCGTGCCGTCGTCTGAAACCCAACGCGTTATCGACGCCGTCTGGCGGATCGAGTCGGCCCGCCTCATCGCCGGCCTCACCCGTATGGTGCGCGATGTCGGGGTGGCCGAAGACCTGGCGCAGGACGCCCTGGTCGCCGCCCTCCAGCAGTGGCCCGAGTCGGGCATCCCGGATAATCCCGGCGCCTGGCTCATGGCCGCTGCCAAACATCGCGCCATCGATCTGTTCCGGCGCAATAAACTCATCGGGCGGAAACACGCCGAGCTCGGTGGTGAGGTCCAAGTGCAACCCGAAGTTCCTGACGACGATATTGGCGACGACCTGCTGCGCCTGGTCTTCATCTGCTGCCATCCGGTGCTCGCCAAAGAAGCGCGCGTGGCGCTCACCCTGCGGCTCACCGGCGGCCTGACTACGCCCGAAATCGCGCGCGCCTTTCTGGTCCCCGAGGCTACCCTCGCCCAGCGCATCGTCCGCGCCAAACGCACCCTCACCGAAGCCCGCGTCCCTTTTGAGGTTCCCAGCGGCCCGGACCTCGCGGCGCGCCTCTCCTCCGTGATCGAAGTGATCTACCTGATCTTCAACGAAGGCTACTCCGCCACCGCCGGCGACGACTGGATGCGCCCCGCCCTCTGCGAAGACGCGCTCCGCCTGGGCCGCATTCTCGCCGAGCTGGTTCCCCACGAGCCCGAAGTCCACGGCCTGGTCGCGCTAATGGAGATACAGGCTTCCCGCTCCCGCGCGCGCACCGGTCCCACCGGAGAGCCCATCCTGCTGCTCGATCAGGACCGCGCCCGTTGGGACCACATCCTCATCCGCCGTGGCCTCGCCGCCCTCAACCGCGCCGAAAAGCTGGGAGGCGCGCTAGGCCCCTATGCCCTGCAAGCCGCCATCGCCGCTTGCCATGCGCGCGCCCGCACCCCCGGCGAAACCGACTGGCAGCGCATCGCCGCGCTCTACGACGCCCTCGCCGAGCTGATGCCGTCGCCGGTCGTGGAGTTGAACCGCTCCGTCGCCATCGGCATGGCTTTCGGTCCCCAGGCCGGCCTCGACCTCCTCGACCAGCTCACCTCCGAGCCGTCGCTGAAGTCCTACCATCTGCTGCCCGCCGTGCGCGGTGACCTCCTCAGCAAGCTCGGCCGCCATTCCGAAGCCCGCACCGAATTCCAGCGCGCCGCCGCCCTGACCCAAAATGCCCGCGAACGCGCCCTCCTGCAAGCGCGCGCCAATTCGTGCTGATGTTTTATCTGCGTTCATCTGCGGCCATAGATGCCTTTCTTCATGATGCGCTAAACTCTCTGGTGACCGGCATGTCCCCGCCCACCACCAGCTTCGGCGCTGTCGAAAAGGTGAAAAGCGGAGACTACGACGCCTTCTCCGCCCTCTTCGGAAAATACCGCCGCCGCCTGGCCGTCTTCCTCCGCTACACCGCCGGCCCCGAGCTGCTCGCAACTTTCGAGATCGATGACCTCCTCCAGGAAACTTTCCTGCGCGCCTTCCGCGATGTTGCCCGGTTCACCTACGAGTCCCCCGGCAGCTTCTGGAACTGGCTGGCGTCCATCGCCGGTCACGTAGTCCTCGACGCCGCCCGTTTCCAGGGCCGCCAGAAACGCCACGCCGCCGAGATCCTGCGCTTCCGCTCCGAGACCAATCCCCTCGGCCCCGATCCGGTCGATTGCAAAACGCCCTCCCTCCTGTTGTCGGAAAAAGAAGCCGTAGCCGCCCTCTTCGAGCGCCTGGACGCGCTCCCGGAAGACTACCGGCAAGTCATCCTGCTGGCCAAAGTCGAAGGTCTCTCCACCGCCGAAATCGCCGCCCGTCTCGGCAAATCCCGCGAAAACGCAGCCCTTCTGCTGCATCGCGCTCTCAAGCGCTTTCGCGCGCAGTCGGACCAGCCCTGATGCCCTCCGCCCCGGATCGCGAAGAGCTGCTGGCGCAAGCCCTCGCCGATTTTCTCGACCGCCGGGCGCGCGCCGAAACTCCCACCATCGACGGCTTCTGCCGCGGCTATCCCGACATTGCCGGCGAATTGCGCCCGCAGCTCGAAACCCTGGCCGCCCTCGATGACGTACTCGCACCTCCGCCGGACGCCGCGCCCATGCCCGACCGGCTCTCCGGCTACAAGATCCTCGGTGAGATCGGATCCGGAGGCATGGGCCGCGTCTTTCTCGCCATGGACGAGCGCCTCGGCCGCAAAGTCGCCATCAAAACCCTCAGCCCGCGCTACGCCGGCCACCCTGTCCTGCGTGCTCGCTTCATGCACGAAGCCCGCGCCATGGCACAGGTCACCCATCCCAACATCGCGCGCATCTACGCGCTCGGTCCCGACCGCGAGCCACCCCACTTCGTCATGGAATACGTCGAAGGCGCACCGCTCAACACCGCTGCCCAGCCCCTCACCCTGCGCCAAAAGGTCGAGCTCCTGCGCAAAGTAGCCACGGCCGTAGGTGTCCTCAACGACCACCAGGTGATTCACCGCGATCTGAAGCCTGGCAACATTCTCGCGGGCCCCGACCTGGAGCCCAAGCTCCTCGATTTCGGCCTGGCCCTGCACCTCTCCGCCCACGAATCCCGCCTGACCCTCACCGGCGAAGTCATGGGCACGCCGGAATATTTTTCTCCGGAACAAGCCCGCGCCGACGCGCCCCTCGACGCCCGCAGCGACGTTTTCTCGCTCGGCGTCGTCTTCTACGAACTGCTCACCGGTTCCCTGCCCTTCCGTGCCGGCAATCTGGCCGGTCAGGTGCGCTCCATCTGCCACGACGATCCCGTCCTGCCTCGCCGCATCGGCGCCGGGATCCCCGGCGACTTGCAAAACATCTGCATGAAGGCGCTCGAAAAATCCCCCGCGGACCGCTATGCCTCCGCCGGTGAAATGGCCGCCGACCTCGAACGTTTTCTCGCCGGAGAAGCCGTCCTTGCCGCCCCCGCTTCCTATGCCCGCCTCATGACCGGCAAGATCGCCCAGCATCTGCGCGAGCTGGATGGCTGGCGCCGCGATCGCATTCTGTCCGATTCCGAATACGATGCCCTGCGCAAGGGCTACGACCGCCTGGTCGAGCGCGAAGACGCCTGGATCATGGAATTCCGCCGCCTGTCTTTGCCGCAGGTCAGCCTCTACCTGGGAGCCTGGATCCTCGTCGTCGGCGCCGCCCTCATCGTCCTGTTCCGTTACGCCGGATTGAGCGGCGCCCCTGCCGTGCTGGTCGCCGCCGCGGCCGCCGCCCCCACCGCCTGGATCGGTATCCGTTCCTGGAAAATGCAGCAGCGCCGCGTGGCCATCGCGTACCTGCTGGCCTTTTGCCTGCTGCTCCCCATCGCCCTCCTGGTGGCCATGGGCGAATACGGCATCTTCAACGGGTTCACCCAGGGCCGCCGCAACCTCGAGCTTTTTTCGAAGTTCGACACCTTCAAGATGACCACCAACGCCCAACTGTGGTGGTCCCTGCTGCTCTCCCTGCCGGCCTACTTTGCTCTGCGCCGCTTCACGCGCGCGTCCGTATTCTCGCTCGTCCTGGCGATGATGGCCGCCTTGTGGTGCCTGGCCTGCCTCCTCCGCATGGGCATGATCGGCTGGATCGACTCCGACCCCGGCCGCCCGTACTTCTACCTGCTCCCCTGCGCGGCCCTGTTCTTCGCAGTGGCTGCGCTGCTCGAGAGCCGCCGGCTTGCCAGCGACTCCCGCTATTTCTACCCCGTGGCGGTGCTCTTCACCTGGGCCGCCCTCACCGGTGTCGTGACTTTTCACGACCCGTACGCGGAATGGCTCAAGCGCGCGGCCCCCTGGACCCGCGGCCAGATCGAGTACCTCTTCATCATCAATGCCGCCATCTACTTTGCGCTCCAGGTGATATGCGAACGGTTCTCCTCGCCCCAGTTGCGCACTGTCGCCAAAACGTTCCGCTTCGTGATTCCGGGTCATGTCATGACCTCGCTTTTGTTCTTAGGCCTGGCAGCTTCCGGCCGTGCCCCGCAGTCGCGCGGGGAAGCCCGCCTGTTCGAAATCCTGCTCCCCGCCGTGGCTTGCCTCTTCGTATTCGCCAGCATTCCCAAACAGATGAAGAATTTCTTCGCCAGTGGCATGTTCTTTCTCGCCATCGGCCTCGTCCGCATACAGCAGGATCTCTTTCGCGATCGCGCCTGGTGGCCCATCAGCCTCCTGCTCGCCGGCCTTCTCCTGATGGTGGCCGCCGCCCGCTATTCCCCCCTGAAGATGGCCCTGCACCGCCTGTTCCGCTTATAATTTTGCGCGCACTGCAATTTCCGCCCGCCAACATCGCTATCCCGTAGTGAAAGGAGTTTCCAATGCGCTTCCCAACACTACTGATCCTGACCGCCGCGGCCGCTGTTCTGACCGGCTGCGCGCCGGCCGTCTCCATCCATCCGCTCTACACCAGCCGCGAACTGATCGCCGATCCCGCCCTCGTGGGCACTTGGGCCGATCCCGAAGGCGACATCTGGCAGGTTCAGAAATCGGGTGACGGATACGATGTAACCGTCCTCCCCACCAGCGGTACCCCCAGCACCGGGCCCTACAACGTCCATCTCCTGCGTCTGAAAGACCAGGAGTTCGTCGATGTCACCGCCAAATCCGACTCGGGACTCGCCATCGCCGCCCACATGTTCGCCAAAGTCTCGCTCCAAGGTGATGAACTGCTCGTAGCCCTCCTCGACGACGACTGGCTGAAAAAGACCGTGGCATCCGGCGCCGCGCCATCCTCCGTATCCGGCGAAAGCGGCGGCCAGATCGTCCTCACCGCCCCCACCGCCGACCTGCAGCGCTTCATCACGCGGCACGCCGTCAATCCGGACGCCTGGGACCCCGGCGTTTCGCGATTGCATCGCGTCCATTAGCGGGTATAATTGCGATATGGCTAAAAGCAGGGATAAAGGCAACAAAGAAGTCAAGAAGCCCAAGAAGAAGAAGTAACGTGCCGGTGCTGGGCTTTCGCGGCCCAGCACCCCATGTCCATCCCGAGGATCCCAACCATGCGTAAAGAATGGATAGCCGAGCGGCAGAATGACTCCGTCCGCACGCAGATATACTATGCCCGGCAGGGCGTCATCACCGGCGAAATGCAGTACGTTGCCCGCCGCGAGAACCTTTCCCCCCAGCTGGTCCGCTCCGAAGTGGCGCGCGGCCGCATGATCATTCCCGCCAACATCCGCCATGCCAGCCTCGAGCCCATGTGCATCGGCGTCGCTTCCAAATGCAAGATCAACGCCAACATCGGCAACTCCGCGGTCACTTCCAACATCGATGAGGAGCTCGAAAAGCTTAACTATTCCGTGAAGTATGGCGCCGACACCGTGATGGACCTCTCCACCGGCGGCGACATCCCGCGCATCCGCCAGGCCATCATCGATGCCTCGCCCGTTCCCATCGGCACCGTGCCCATCTACGAAGCCCTTTCCCGCGTGCGCCGCCTCGAAGACCTCAGCGCCTCCGTGATGCTCGATGTCATCCAGGAGCAGGCCGAGCAGGGTGTGGACTATATGACCATCCACGCCGGAGTCCTCGTCCAGCACATCCCCCTCACCGCGCGCCGCATCACCGGCATCGTCAGCCGCGGCGGCTCCATCCTCGCCGAGTGGATGGTGAAAAACCATCGCCAGAACATGCTCTACGAGCACTTCGACGAGATCTGCAAGATCTTTCAGAAATACGACGTAAGCTTCTCCCTGGGCGACGGTTTGCGCCCGGGTAGCGTAGCCGATGCCAGCGACGACGCCCAGTTCGCCGAGCTCAAAACTCTCGGCGAGCTAACCCGCAAAGCCTGGGAATACGACGTTCAGGTGATGATTGAAGGCCCTGGACATATCCCCATGGATCAAATCCAGATGCAGGTCGAAAAAGAAAACGAAATGTGCCATGAGGCGCCCTTCTACACCCTGGGCCCCCTGGTCACCGATTTCGCCCCCGGCTACGACCACATCACCTCCGCCATCGGCGCTGCCATGATCGGGTGGTACGGCGCGTCCATGCTCTGCTACGTCACGCCCAAGGAGCACCTCGGACTGCCCAACCGCGACGACGTAAAGGCCGGCATCATCGCCTACAAGATCGCCGCCCACGCGGCCGACATCGCCCGCCACCGCCCCGGCGCCCGCGACCGTGACGACGAGCTCTCCCGCGCCCGCTACCGCTTCGACTGGAAGCGCCAGTTCGAGCTCTCTCTCGACCCCGAGACCGCCCGCTCCATGCACGACGAAACCCTCCCCGAGGAAGGCTTCAAGGACGCCCACTTCTGCTCCATGTGCGGACCCAAGTTCTGCTCCATGAACATCTCCGCCAAAGTCGAGGAGTTCACCGCCGAGCAAGCCGACGCCATCGTCAAAATCGCCGGCGCCCACCCCGTTTCTCCGCAGAGATGAAGGCATAATCCCAAGTGAGCGCCTATTTCGCAGTCATCCCGATCGTCCGCAGCCACGTTTCCACTAACTGCGGCCACCCCGTAATCGGAAACTGCGTCGGACGCAGCCCAAAGGCATGTTTACCTTCCGCGTATAAGTGCATCTCCACCGGCACCCCCGCGCTCTTCAGCGCCATGTAGTAAACCAGCGAATTGTCGACACTGTCCACGTCATCATTCTCGGCCTGCACCAAAAAAGTCGGAGGCGTCCGCCGGGTGACCGGCACATCCGGATTCAACCCGAACTTCCTGTTCGAAAGCCAAAGATGCCCAGGATAAAGGGCCACTGCGAAATCCGGACGGCAGCTTTCTCTGTCTGCCGCGTCTAAAGCCGGATATAAACGTTTGTTGAAGTGCGTGCTGATCGCTGCCGACAGGTGCCCGCCCGCCGAGAATCCCAGCACGCCGATCTTGTGCGGGTCGATACGATACTCCCCGGCGTGGAAGCGCACCAGCCCCATCGTCCTCTGCGCATCTTCGAGCGCCATCGGGGCTTTCGGATTCACCTGGCACTTGCATTGCGCGTTCCACTGCGGCCCCGAGTGCGGAACCCGATATTTCAAAACCACACACGTGATTCCCTTCGCCGTCAGCCAGTCACAGACCTCCGTGCCTTCCAGGTCGATCGCCAGGACCTCATAGCCCCCGCCTGGAAACACGACCACCGCCGCGCCCGTATTCTTTCCCCTTGGCGCGTAAACCGCCATCGTGGGTCGTGACACGTTGCGGACCTCTCCCGCTTCCGTAGTTTCGGTCTTGGCTGGTGGGCCGAACTGCGCGTCAGGTGCGGCGCCTGGCCATATCGGCTGCCAGCCAGGCTTCTGTGCGCACAAACTGCTCCACCCAAACACAACCGATAGCGCCAGGATCGAAGGCTTCATCATCATCCTCAAATCGTCGGCGTCAACCGCGCGAATCGCCGCCGGCCTTCGAAAAGTAGCTGCCCGCAACCTTCAGGAAAACTGCTGCCGCCGGATTGTCCGGCTTGGCTTTCATGCCGATATCCACGGAGGTCCAATGCCGCGATCGCAATTTCTTGAAAACCACTCCCGGCATCGCCAGGCTCGCCACACAGGCAGGCGCCAGTGACACCCCCAGCCCCGCCGCGACTAGACGCAGCACCGTGGGCCACTGCGGCGCATCCTGCACGAAATTTGGACGGAATCCTTCCGCCTCGCAGCACGCCACCGTCCTGTCATACGCCAGGCTGCCCATCGCCCGCGAAAAGAGAATGAATCGCTCGTCCTTCAATGCCGCCGCGGTAATAGCAGCCTTCTTTCCCAACTTATGCCGCGCCGGCAGCACCGCCACGAACGGCTCCCGCAAAATCGTCTGCATGGTCAGCCCTTCTCGCGCCTCGCCGTCGCGCAGAAATCCCAGATCCAGGGTCCCGTCCAGAAGAGCGGGCGCCTGCGCCGCTGTCACCAGCTCCCGCAACCGCAAGTCCACCTGTGGATTCGTGCGCCGGTACTGTTCGATGGCTTTCGGCAGCGCCGTAAACATCGTGGAGCCGCTGAAACCCACCGTGAGGGTACCCTCCTGCCCGCTCCCCAACCGCCGCGCCATTTCCGTGTCGTCGGCCAGCCTGGCCAGCGTATCGCGCGCCCGCTGCGCAAAGAACTGGCCGACTCTTGTCATCCGTACGCCGCGCGTGGTCCGGTCGAACAGCGCGTATCCCAGATTGCGTTCCAGGTTCTTGATCTGCTGGCTCAGGGGCGGCTGCGCCATACCCAGCTTCCCGGCGGCTTTTCCGAAATGCAGCGTCTCGCACACCGCCAGGAAGTAGCGCAAATGCCGGATTTCGATTTCTCGATTCATATCTATTTCGTCCTAGTATAGACTATTCAGATATTGGACATATATCACTCATTGGCTCTACGATAGGCCGGAGGATTCGAAAACGTGTCTCTTTCCCCTCACCAGGCCGCCATCCGGGAGTTCCAGCCCGGCGATGAGATGGCCTTTCGCAAACTCAACGAAGAATGGATTACCCGCTACTTCCGCATGGAAGAGAAAGACGAGCGGGCCTTGGCCGACCCGCAATCCACCATCCTGGCTCCCGGAGGCCGCATCTTCTTCGCCCATATCTCGGGCCGCTGCGTCGGCTGCTGCGCCCTGCTTCGTTCCGCCGCCGACGAGTTTGAGGTAGCCAAGATGGCCGTCGACGCTTCATGCCGGGGCGCCGGCATTGGACGCAACTTGCTGCGCGCCGCCATAGAAGCGGCCCGCGCGGCCGGTGCCCGGCGCCTCTACCTGGAAACCAATCACGTCCTCAAGCCCGCCATCCGCCTCTATGAGTCGGTCGGATTTAAGCCCGTGCCTCCGCACCGCATCGTCCCCTCCCCCTACGTCAGGTCCGACGTGTGCATGGAGATGACTCTCCCCTAGATCCTGCTCTTCAGCGCCTCGAGCGTCGCCGCGTAGTCGCCATTCTGCCGGTCCCAACAACTCTCCGCTCCATGTTTGGCCCAATCCACGGGCGTACCCTTGTAATCGTTGCTGGTATCGTCGAGCGGTGGGTTACGTCCCAGGATCAGACGAACCAACTCCGCGTTGCCGTGCCATGCGGCCCAATGCAATGGCGTGGCGTGATGTTGCGTGTAGGTGTCTGCGGGCAGGCCGGATTCCAGCATCAGCCGGGCGGCCATGGTGTCGTTGTTGCGCACGGCGTGCGCCAGCTGGCGGCGTCCCGCTGGCGTCAGTTGCGCAGCCAGGTCCGGCTGTTGCGCCAGCAGAGATCTCACCGCCGCCTCGTCATGCAGCCAACAGGCGTTGAGCAGCTTCTCGTCGTTGGGACAGCGCTGCATCAAGTAATCGAAAATCTCCGCGTGCCCGAATGATCTGGCAACCTGCACTGCCGAGACATACCATCCCAATTCCCACTGGTAGATGGTTCCACCATTGCGCTGGCTGACCATGGGGAAGTACTCGTCGCTGACCCGCATGCGGATGGAGTCGGCGTCGGCGTCAAGATGCCGGCGAACCAAGCCGGAATCGCCCAGGGCCGCTGCCATCAGGATATCCGTCTGGTAACCGCGGTGGATCAGATAACGCGCGACTTCCTGACGCTTGGCCACCATGTACTGCGCCGGGGTGGACTCGTGATCGATATCCCGAACGTCCATGCCGGCGCCATGCTCCAGCAGGTATTCCGCAATCCCCACAGTGGAGGCGAAGTGCAGCGGCGTCTGCCCGTCGCCGCCGCGCGCGTGAACCAGGGCGGGATCTGCATCGATCAGCGTGCGGAGTTCCTCCAGCATACCGAGGCGCGCCGCGGCGTGAACCGTGATCGTGGCGCCGCGTTCGATGGCGTAGGCGGCCAGCTCCGGGCTGGCCGTATCCAGAAGACCGAATCCGCCGGCCCACCACTGGCTGCGCGCGTTGATATCGGCGCCGGCGTCCAGTAAGACGTCGAGCATCGCCCGGCTTCGCACGCGTGTCATCGCCGGCGAATTGAACTCGCCGACGGGGTCGTTGAGCCGGGCTTTCAGCAGCGGATCGCTACCCAGCAGCCGGGCAACCGCGGGCGCGTCGTCCGCCCGAAAGGCATCTTCTAAAAGCATCCACGTAATTCTATCTCACCTGATTCAGCAACTCGCCGACGATGGCTTCCACGTGAATCACCGTTGTATCGGTAGTAGTCGATAGTGGATTCAGGCCCCAGCCCGCCAATCATTCCCGCGGACGCGCTCTCAGCGCGTCCCGCTTACTTCATTCCCCCCTGTCATCGGCGAGAGCCAGGCCGCCAGGCACCGTCTGTGCAAGTTGCCCGCGGCATTATCCAGCCTCAAGACTTCTGCCCGGCGCTTACCGCGGACGGGAAGCTGGACTGCGCGCCGAAATAACACTCAATTGATTCCAACTTTCCGCTCGCGATTCGAACGTACTCCACATTCCGGAACGCTTTACCGTTCTTTGTGTGGCAAAGATACTTCACAAAAGCGTCGTCCGCACCCGTGCTGATTTGCTCCAAGTCAAAATGTGCAATGAAATCAACCTGTGTGTCCCAGCACTGCGACTTGAAGGTCTTCTTGCTGATGTGGTCGTCGCCGGCCGCGCTGGTAAAGGTGAAGTTGTCGGCGAGCAGGGCATCGAACGTACCCAAGTCCTTCTTTTCCCACGCAGCGTACCATTTACGGACGATCTCCTCGTTCACTGAGTTTTGTCCTCTCGATGCGTTGGCTCTTTCCGGTCCCGGCAGAGCCACCGCACCCGCCAGCACGCCCGCTCCCGTTGCGAACAGCCTCCTCCGCGACACTGTCATCCTCGTCATTGTTCGTTCTCCTTTCCTGATGTGATGTTCGGGCCCTCGCCACGCTGACACTTGCCATTGCCCGGCGCTCGGAGAGAACTCAACCATCTCACGATATTTTTGATCCCCATATTCCACACTTTCGCGTCCTGAGTGTTCTTTGCCAGCACTTCGTAGCCGTCGACCATCGCGATCAAAAAGCTCGCGGTCTCTTCCGGAACCAGGTCAAGGCGGACTGTCCCCGTGTGCTGCCCCTCCCGCAAAGCGGTGGCAATGCCTTTCTGCCAGGCCTTGAAGATTCTCTCCAATCGCTTTCGGAATGGTTCGTTGATCTGAGACATCTCCTGCGTCAAATGGACCAGGGGACAACCGCGCTTTATATCCCTTGGCCGGGCGGGTATCGCCTGTACGATGGCGGTCAAAGCATCAATAGGGTTCTTGCCTTTGCTCTGCCGTAGAGGACGCAACCACCGGTCCTTGGTGATTTCTGCGACGATCTCCTCGATAATGGCGTGGCCCAGAGCTTCCTTGCTCTCGAAGTGGTAGTAAAGCGCTCCTTTGGTGACGTTGGTGGCGGCCAGAATAGTATCGATCCCGGCGCTCTGGAACCCGTATCGGTAAACCTCGCAAAACGCTGCCTGCAACAGGCGCTGTCGTGTGCCCTCGGCATCGCGCGGCCTGGCCGCCCTGCGTTGCAGCTTCTTCGGCAACAACATACCAACCAGTATGTATGCGGCTCGCACGGGAAGTCAAGAGCATGCTTTGTCGTCCGATTCGCGCTCTGGCCACGCGGCGCATTCCCGTCCCGATCCCCGGAGAAATCGGCGGACATGCTCGATCTACAGTTCCGGAATGCTGGCCGGCTTGAGAGAACCCATCCGGCTGGCGCCCGCCTTTGGCCGGGTCGCCGATGATTCATCGAGTGGCGGCGCTCAATGCTGCTCCGTTAGTAGCGGTTGAACTCCCAGAAGCGGACTTCTGGGCAATTGGCGTGCGAAAATGACTTCTTGTCCTATCCGGGCACGCTCCCTCGAATGCCATTTAGGGGAGGCCAGGTACCGGAGAAGGCGAGAATCTCCATGAATCTACACCGCTTCAGGCAGGCTGCCCCCACTCCAACGCGGACACCTATGACCGCGTGCAGAAAGACGACGAACTCCTTGGATTCAAGCGGCGCGGGTCGCCCCGTCTTGCGCGTGTTCCTCAAGAGCGCAAAGGGGCGCGTTTTGCCGCGCCGCCATATAAGCGAGGAACGCCTCAGATTCGCCTCGTCGGAGAAATCTGTGGGTCACCGATATGCTTCAATGGGCGCCGGAAGCTCGGCTCGCGCAGCCCGCGAACCCGATGTGGGATAGCGCGGCTTCAGCCTTTCCTATTCGTAGCCAGTTGCCTTTCGAACTAGTTTGCCCTCTCCGGTAAACGGTGCGCCGTTTTTGGCGGGTAATCGGATCGACTCCCCATATTTTCGCCCGGCGTGGGCCACCGTGCGAGAAGCCGGTCATTCAGCGCAGCCGCCCATGGCGGGCTTCCGTGCAGGCTGCGCCCTCCACGTTAGCGAAGCGTCTTGGGCGCTCACGACGGTTAACCAAAGAGAACTTGGCTCGCGGCGATTTCCTCGCCATAGTTGAGCAAATGGCTAAGCGTGAATATTTGGGCGAGTTCGAGTTTATCGTCATGTTAGCGTTGCTCCGCCTCGGTCACGAGGCCTATGGCGTAGAGGTCTCTCGGGAAATCGAGCGGCGGTGTGGCCGCGGAGTTGCAGTTGGCAGTCTATATGCGACCCTGGAGCGGCTCGAATCCCACGAACTTGTCTCTTCGGCAGTCGGCGAGGCTACACCAGAGCGTGGCGGGCGGGCCAAGCGCTACTTCCAAGTCACGCCGAATGGCCTGGCAAAGGTTCGAGAGTCGCAGCGCGCCTTATGCAGCATGTGGGACGGCCTTCGATTGGAGGCAGTGCGATGACCCCGTTGAAGCCACCTGCGCTAGCGACCTGGCTATTGGGGCTCACGGACTACAGCGCCTGGAGCGACGCCGTCGCAGGTGATCTATCGGAGGAGTACCAGCAGCGCAGATCATCAGCGTGGTACTGGCGTCAAGTCTCGACGGCCGTCGCAATCGCTGTCGTGCGGGATGTTCGGCATCACTGGGTCCTGGCATGCCGTGCTCTCGCGGTGGCATTTCTGCTCCTCAACATATCCCATGCCCTCGTAAGCAAAATGGGTCTTGTCGGATGGTTACTCTACCGTACTACCCCGCTGATCGGGTGGTGGCCTTCCTTCACCATCGTAGCTGCGTTGGAGGCTTTTCTAACCTGTGCACCCGCCGGGTTGGCGGTCGCCCTCACTCATCGAAAACGACAGGCAGCCATGGTCTTGGTGTACGCGGCTGGCTTGTTCGTCTTTCTCGTTTGCCTCTCTGCGAACCGCGCTCACTGGACCCTGGAGTGCATGCTTTTCTGGGAATCTGCGGTCTTTGCGCTGGCTGGTGCCTTGGTCGGTGGGTTTCTCGGATGTGCGTGGGTTCATCCACCTTCCCACTATCACACTGAATTCCCAAACGCTACCGGGCGCTGAACCTTGAAACCGGAGCAATTACGAGCCGCACTCAGGCTCAATTCCGAGCTTGTCGTTAACGGCGCGACTCAGCCTCTGGAGCAACAGGCAGCCGACCGCGCGGTCGTAGTTTGCGTCGCTTCCCAATATCCTGACCGCGACCGTACCCGAATTCGCGGCCTTGGTGTCCAGCACAATCCCCAGAGAATAGAGTCGCGCCGATTCGGCGGATTACCCCTGGCTGGTCGCGCAGCGTTTATCGATCCCGCGGCTCACGGGTCTGGAGCGGTTTATGGTAGAGATTCGCCGCCGCCCACTTCCGCGCCATGGAACTGATCACGATTCTAAACCGCTGCCATCGTTTCCGGGGTTTTGTCTACCAGCACGCCCACTTCAGTGCCGACAAGAAGAGCATCGAAGTGGCCGTGCGGCCGCGCAAGGGTTCGGCCGCAGTCTGCTCTCGTTGCCATTTGCCGGCGCCCGGTTACGACCAACTCGCCGAACGGCGCTTTGAGTTCATTCCCCTGTGGGGATTTCTCGTCTTCCTTCTGTACACCATGCGGCGCGTCGACTGTCGCCGCTGTGGCATTGTGGCTGTCGAAGAAGTTCCCTGGGGCGACGGCAAACGCACACTGACCAAAGCCTACATGCTCTTCCTAGCCCGTTGGGCGCGGCGACTGTCATGGAAAGAGACGGCGGAGGCCTTTCGCACCTCCTGGGACAAGGTCTTCGACGCGGTGGAACACGTCGTCACATTCGGGCTGGAGCACCAGGTGCTAGGCCAAATCGATGCGATCGGCGTCGATGAGATCCAATATGCCAAAGGCCACAAGTACTTGACGCTGGTTTATCAGATCGATCTCGACGTCACGCGCCTGCTTTGGGTGGGCCGCGAAAGAACCATCGAATCCTTTCGGGGATTCTTCGCTGTCATCGGCGACGAACTGGCTTCAAAGATCGTGTTCGTTTGCTCCGATATGTGGGAGCCCTATCTGAAGGTCATTCGCGAGAAATGCTCCGAGGCGCTTCACATCCTCGATCGTTTTCACATCGTAGCGAAAATGAACAAGGCGCTGGACGAAGTCCGTGCTGGAGAATCGCGCCGCATAGCGAGCGAGGGCGGCGTGCCCGTGCTGAAGAAGTCGCGCTGGCTGCTGCTCAAACGCGAAGAGAATCTAAAAACGGAACAGCGCTTCCGGTTACGCGACCTCCTCCGCTACAACCTGAAGACCATACGCGCGTACCTTCTGAAGGAAGCCTTTCAGCAACTCTGGGATTACAGCTCCCCCGCATGGGCCGGAAAATTCCTCGATGATTGGTGTCGGCAGGTGATGCGCTCGCGCATCGAGCCTATGAAGAAGATCCCCCGGTCCCTGCGCGAGCACCGCGAACTGATCCTCAACTATTTCCGCGCTCAGAAGCTGCTTTCCAGCGGAGTTGTCGAGGGTCTGAACAACAAGGCTAAAGTCACCATGAGAAAATCCTACGGTTTCCGCACCTTCCGCTGCCCCGAACTTGCGCTCTATCACTCACTTGGCAAATTACCTGAGCCGGAATCGACCCACGAATTCTTGTGACGAACCTTAGATTCAAGCGGCGCGGATCGCCCCGTCTTGCGCGTGTTCTTCAAAACAAGCGTGGTTTGTCTACAACGCGGCGACCCGCGCAGAGATGCTGCCACGCATCCCAACTCCGGCTCCTGATCCCAATGCGAAGATCCATGAGTAGAGGACAACTATAATTTAAGGGAGATCTGCAGCATGGCAAAACTTGTCTATGGATTGAACCAGTCTCTGGATGGCTACGTCGACCACATGAAGCTTGGGCCGCCTGTGCCCGCGGCCTTCCGTCACTTCGTCGAGCTGGTGCGTGGCCTGACGGGCGTCATCTATGGTCGCCGCATGTACCAGATCATGCGTTATTGGGACGATGACCTTCCGGATTGGGACGCCGACGGCCGCGACTTCGCGGTGGCGTGGCGGAGCAAGCCGAAGTGGGTGGTGTCGCGTTCGCTCAACTCAGTTGGTCCTAACGCCACGCTCATCAGTGATGATTTCGAGACCGTGATCCGCAGGCTGAAGGCTGAGCTCGCTGGCGAGATCCACGTCGGCGGAACGGTCCTGGCGCAAAGCTTGACCGAGGCCGGTCTGATCGATGAGTATCAACTCTACCTCCGCCCCGTCGTGCTCGGTGGTGGCACGCCATTCTTCGCCGGCCCCCGGCCGCCGCTCCACCTGGTAGCCAGCGATTTAATCGCCGATGACATCATTCGGCTGACGTACGTCTCTGCGTAAAGATGCGAAAAGGGTTTACCAGAAAACCACAACCGGACGAGCCCGCCACGCCACTCAAGAACTACATCACGCCGGGCGGACTGCAGCGCCTTAAAGATGAGCACCAGTTTCTGCTCACCAGGGAACGCCGCGCCGTGACGGAGGTGGTGACTTGGGCGGCGAGCAACGGCGATCGCAGTGAAAACGCCGACTATCAGTACGGCAAGAGGCGGCTGCGACAGATCGATGGGCGGATTCGCTTTCTCACGAAGCGCATCGAAGCCGCCGAAGTGGTGGACCCGGAGACTCCCAGAGCGGGGAAAGCGGCCACCACGGCATTCTTCGGAGCGACCGTGCGCTATGCCGATGGCGCGGGAGCGGAGCGAGTGGTGAGCATCGTGGGCACCGACGAGGTCGATCCCAACCGCAACCACATTAGTTGGGTGTCGCCGCTGGGACGCGCGCTGATGAAGTCGGCTGCGGGCGACAAAGTAGTTCTCCATGCGCCGCGCGGTACAGAATATCTGACCGTGCTGGACGTGCGTTACGAGCGCATTTCTATGGAACCGTTCCGTGAACCACCTGGCTCCGAGGCCTCGGCAAAGGGGCTCCCTCGCCGGCCCCAATCCACCTGACGAAGGCTGGCCAGACAGCCCATGAAAATTCCAGGCCCGGGCAGGGACGAATTGCGAGCCGGCTCCGAGGCCAACTCCACAGGTAGGTTTTCGTCAAGCTTGAACTTCACATCGCCCGTATCGGCGCCGGCCCGCTCTCTAACCACCCTGCCGCGCAAAATCCACCGCCCCCCTTGCCGCATCCTTAGGCATCAAAATCCAGGCAATCAGGTACGCCACAAACCCCACCCCCGCGCCCAGCGCCAGCGCCAGCCACACAATCCGGATCAGCAGCGGTTCCACCCCCAGGTACCGCGCAAAACCCGCGCATACCCCCGCGATCTTCTTGTGCTCCGTGTCCAGCGCCAGCCGCGGCGTCGTGTACGGATTGGCCGTCGCCTCCGCCAGCTTCGTGCCGTGCCCGCACTGCGGACAGTAGCGCGTCTTCTCGTCGATCTCCACTCCGCATCGTGTGCAGAACATTTGGCTGCCTCGTTCATGTATAATTACGAGTAACGGCCCTCGGCTGTTCCCCGCCCTAACCCGCGCAGTACACGGAAAAACGCGCGAAAGAGAACCAAAAAAACGAAACAAACCCAATTCCTGGTTAGTAGTGCCTTTATTATCAATAGGTTAGATTTCCACCCCTCGCCCCTCGCGCCCCGCCCGCCATGCGATACTGTCATCCATGCCGTTGAGAACCCTCATCCTCATCCTGGCGGCCGCACTCGCCGCCTCCGCCCAGCCCGATCCCATCGACAAGGGCCACTCCGCCCACGGCTCCGCCTTCGACGTCGGCCCCCGCCAGAAGCCCTGGCCCATGGACGGCATCGGCGTCGCCCCATTCCCCATCACCGCCCGCAACCCCGAGGTCCAGCGGTGGTTCGATCAGGGCAATGCCCTGCTCCATTCCTTCTGGTATTACGAGGCCGAGCGCGCCTTCCGCTGGTGCCTGAAGCTGGAGCCCGACAACGCCATGGCTTACTGGGGACTCGCCCGCTCCACCGAAGGCGACCGCTCCGCCGACTTCCTGCGCGAGGCCGTCAAGCGTAAAGACAAGGTCACCGAGCGCGAGCGCCTCTACATCGAAGCCCTCGAAGCCTCCCAGCCCGATCCCGTGCGCGATGCCGCCGCCAAGCCCGACTACCAGGAGCTCCGCCGCCGCGAGATGAAGAAGCTCGAGACCCTGTGCATCAAGTACCCTGACGACATGGAGGCCCGCGCCCTCCTGGCCCTCGTCAACATGGGCGACTCGCGATACGGCGCCGAGCTGATCATCCGCGAAGTCCTGGCGCGCGACCCCCACCATCCCGGCGCGCATCACTACCGCATCCACAATTGGGACTATCACGAGCCCGAACAGGCCCTCGCCAGCTGCCGCGCCTACACCGACCTGGTCCCCGCCATCGGCCACGCCCAGCACATGCCCGGACACATCTACGCCATCGTCGGCATGTGGCATGAGGCCGCCCTATCCATGGATGCGGCCACTCGCGTCGAAAAGCAGTACATGCGCACCAGCCTCACCTTCCCCTTCAACAACTGGAACTACGGCCACAATCGCAACTACCTTTCTTATATTCAGGAGCAGTTGGGCATGGCCGAAGCCGCCATCTTCGGCGCCCGCCAGATGATCGATGCGCCCCTCGATCCGGTCGATAACAAGGACAGCGGATACAGCACGCACTCCATGGGCATGGCAGCCCTGCAACGGGCGCTGCTCAAGTACGAGCGATGGGACGATCTGCTGAATCCCAAAACCATCCCCTGGCGCGACACCTATCAGGACAAGATCGACAAGGCTTACGTCGAAGCGCGCGCCTGGCTCGGCAAGGGCGATCTCGACAAGGCCGCCAAGAGTGTGAGCGCGCACGCCGATCTCAAGGCCGACCTCGATAAGAACAAGGATTTCGAAGACGTCTACGGCATCCAGTCGCCGGAACTGAAAGGACGCCTGGCCATCGCCCGCGGCGATACCATCACCGGCCTCGCGATGCTGGCCGACGCCGCCCAGCGCGAGTACGCCATGCAAAAACAATATGCCGACCCGCCGTTCTATCCCGAATCGCTCTACAACAGCCTGGGCGAAGCGTACCTGGATGCCCGCAGTCCCGTGCTCGCCGCCCAGGCGTTCGAAAAGGCCCTGGAGCTAACCAGGAACGACATCTTTGCCCTGTCCGGCCTCGTGCGCACGTATGCCAGGCTCGATGAGAAAGCTAAAGCCCAGCACGCCATGGCGCGCCTGCTCTTCGTCGCATCCAATGCCGACGCCGGTCTGAAACTGCTGGAGCGCGCCAAAGCCACCGGCGTCACGGCCGAGCCGCAGGATTCGTCCCCCGCCCCGCAGCGCAACTACGCGCGCGTGCCGCTCGATCACTTCGGTCCGCCGAAATGGGATCCCTACGATGCGCCCGCGCTCGAGGTCCGCGACTCTTCCGGCAAGCCCGTCAATCTCCAGGAATACCGCGGCAAGAACGTGCTGCTGGTCTTCTACCTCGGGCCCGAGTGCCCGCACTGCCTGCGCCAGCTACACGACATCGGCAAGAACAAGGATGAATGGGATCGCCTGAACACCGTGGTGCTGGCCGTCAGCTCCACGCCGCCCGAAAAGAACAGCGAAGCGCTCAAACAGTTCGGCGATCTGCCCGCGCGGTTGCTCTCCGACAAAGATCACGCCGCGGCCCGCCGCTTCCATTCATATGACGATTTCGAGGATATCGAGCTGCACGCCACCATCCTGATCGATAAGAAAGGACGCGTCTATTGGGCGCGCTTCGGCGGCGATCCGTTCTCGGATATGCAGTTCCTGGTTAAGCAGGTCGAGCGTATGAACGAGCTGGCCGGATCCTGATCTACCTCCGCCGGCCATGCGCCGGCGGCGTCACCGCGGCAGGCCCGCTCATTTTCATCATCCCTTCGATCTGCTGCTCGGGTATGCTGAGCGATGCCGTTGTAGTCGTCCCATCGGACGATATGTTGAGTTTCTGCAAAAGCGCCACCGCGGGCGTCGTGGCCTGTTCTTTCCCGGCGGCCATCGCCGCCATGCCGAGCAGCCCCTTCAGTTGGTCCGACAGTACCGAGGCATCCTGCGCGGTCGGCGAAATGGCCTTCACCGTCACCACCACATAGGCGCCGAACTTCACATTGCCGTTGAGCTGCTGCACGTTCTGCAGCATCGCGAGCGGATTCAGCCCCTGGTTTTGGGCGCCGGCGTTCCCGTTCTGTTTGGGCTGCAATTGCGCGGGCGGCACCATCGAGACGAACCAGGCATCCCCCGTGGTGCTCGCCAGGTTCACCTGCACCGCCAGAGCCGCGCTGACCGCCGTCGGCGCTGACTTCCTGTCGATCGCCGCGTGGACGTCGGCTGCCTCGCCCATAATCGCCAGCGTCGAATCCGGAAACGCGATTACTTGCTTCTCTTGCGAACTCCCTTTCACGATCTGCACGCCCTTATAGCTCTCCACCGTCCCTTTATTCGCCAGAGCTGCCTGCATGATCCTCGGCACGTTGAACGTGCCCCTCGCCAAAACTATCCCCGAGCTGTCGGCCGGCCTTCCGACCACCAGGATCTCGCGCAGATCGTGCCGCGGATCGAAGCCGGTAGTGTCGATCAGCTTTTGCAGTCCGGAATCGGACTGTTGCTCGGCTTGCATCAACAAATGCTGGCCGAGCGGTGAAAGCATCACCTGCTCGACGTTAACCCCGGCCATCACCTGCGAATCGGGCGGAGCCAGGCTGAGAAGTTCAGGATCTGCGGCGCACATTAATCCTATGGAGAGAACTGCGGCGGCCAGAAGGCGTAAACGCATAGATAGGCCTTTCTACTGATTAATGTTAACGCACCCTCCGCCAATAAAGTTCCTCTGTATCATAGAAATATGACCACGGCTCCTGCCGCTACCGCCGCCTTGCTCGAAGAGAAGATCCGCTCGCGCCAGGCGCGCGTCGGAATCGTGGGCCTCGGCTATGTGGGCCTCCCTCTGGCCGTCGAGTTCGCCAAGGCCGGCTTCCACGTGACCGGCATTGATGTAAATTCCGACAAGACGCAGCGCGTCAACGACGGCGATTCCTACGTCGGCGACATCTCCAGCAGCGTCCTATCCCCCCTCGTCAAAAACGGTAAGCTGCGTGCCACCACCGATTTCAGCGCGGTTAAGGATCTGGACACCATAAACATCTGCGTCCCCACCCCGCTGCGCAAGACCAAGGATCCGGACATGAGCTTTATCGTCTCCTCCTGTCAGGAGATCCTGAATAATCTCCACGAGGGAATGCTCATTATCCTGGAATCCACCACTTACCCCGGCACCACCGACGAACTGCTCCTGCCCATGTTTGAAAAATCCGGCCTCCAGGTCGGGCGCGACTTCTTCCTGTGCTTCTCGCCGGAGCGCGTCGACCCCGGCAATCCGAAATACCAGACCGCCAACATTCCTAAAGTGGTCGGCGGCACCACTGCCGCCTGTACCGAGATGGGCCGCCTGTTCTACGCACAGGCTCTCTCGACCGTTGTCCCGGTCAGTTCCACGCAGGTCGCCGAAATGGTGAAGCTGCTCGAAAACACCTTCCGCATGATCAACATCGGCCTGGTCAACGAAATGGCCCTGATGTGCGATCGCATGGGCATCAACGTCTGGGAAGTGATCGAGGCCGCCGCCACCAAGCCCTTCGGTTTCATGCCGTTTTATCCCGGCCCCGGACTGGGCGGCCACTGCATCCCCATCGACCCGTTCTACCTCTCCTGGAAAACCAAGCAGGCCGGCATCGAGGCCCGCTTCATCGAGCTTGCTGGATATATCAACGGTCAGATGCCCCACTTCGTCGTGGATAAGATTCAAAATGCCCTGAACGACGCCGGCAAGCCTGTGAAGGGATCCCACGTTCACATCCTCGGCGTCGCCTATAAGAAGAATATCGAGGACCTCCGGGAATCCCCTGCCCTGGACGTCATGCTGCTCCTGAAACGCCGGGGTGCGCGCATTTCCTACAGCGACCCGCATGTTCCGCGGCTAAATCTGGATGGCATCGATCTGGAGGCCCAGCCCGAGAGTCTTGCCGGTGAAGCCGACTGCACTGCTATCCTCACCGATCATTCCTCCTTCGACTACGCCGCCATCACCGCCGCCTCCCGCCTCATCGTGGACACCCGGAACGCCTTGAAAGGTGTGAACTCTCCTCACATCGTCCGTTTATAGTAACGGTAGACCATTGACAAACGTCGAAACGCGGCAGAAGCTGATGTAAGGAGTTCATATGCGACCGGCAGGAAGACTAACGGTAGGCATTCTGGCCCTCGCGGCTGGCAGTATCGCCGCCCTGGGCCAGTCGGCGGTGATTTCAGCTCGCTCCGGCTTGATCCACTACGTGGAAGGCGAAGTCTACGTGGGCGACCAGGCAGTGGACAGCAAATTCGGCAGCTTCCCGGAAGTAAAAGAAAACCAAATACTTAAAACCGATGAAGGGCGCGCCGAGGTGCTTCTCACTCCCGGCGTTTTTCTGCGTCTGGCGGAGAACAGTTCCTTCCGCATGATCACCAACCGGCTGATCGACACGCGCCTCGAGTTCCTCTCCGGCTCGGCGATCATCGAGGCCGACGACATCCTGAAAGACAACTCCATCACGGTGGTCTACCAGGACGCCACGGTCCACGTGGCCAAGAAGGGACTCTACCGGATCGACGCTTCTCCCGCTGAGTTGCGCGTTTTTGACGGCCTGGCGGATGTCACCTCCGGCGGCAACACGGTCGAAGTGAAGGAGGGCCACCTGCTGGCCTTCGACACCATGGCCGTGCACCGGTTCGACAAAACCACTACCGACGCACTGAACCGTTGGAGCGAACGGCGCGCCGAGTACGTTTCCATGGCCAATGTTTCGGCGGCGAACAGCCTGCGAACCTCCATGTTCTCCGGCGATCCATTCTTCTCGAGCGGTTGGTATTTCAATCCGTTCTTTGGCATGTACACCTTTGTCCCAGGCCTAAACGGCATGGGGTACAGCCCGTTCTACAGCCCCTATGGATATGCCTTCTGGAACCCGTTCAATGTGTATATGGCTTACATGCCGGGCTACTACTACAACCCTTATTACGGGGGGGGGTATGGTTACGGGAACGGCTACTCTGGTGTTTATAATGCGGTGAACTACCGCAGCGTTCCGTCGCCTTCGCATTCGGGCTCCATCGGCTCCGTTGGATCTGGCAGTTCCGCTTCCGTGGGACACGCGGGATCTCATAGCGGCGGTTCCGTGGGCAGCGTAGGGAACGTCTCTTCGGGCACCATCTCTTCGAGCGTGGGCAGCGCGCCGGTTTCGCACGGTGGCAGCGTCGGCGGCGGCGGTGGCGGCGGCGGCCACCACTAAAGACCATTACCCCAACATCCTCGCTACAATAAGCCTCACGGAGGAAGTATGCTCAAAGGCTTCAAGACCTTTTTGTTGCGAGGCAACGTAATCGATCTGGCCGTCGCCGTAGTCATCGGCGGCGCTTTTGGCGCCGTGGTAGCCGCGCTGGTAAAGGACCTGATCACCCCGTTGATCGCGGCTATCGTCGGCAAACCCGACTTTTCCGCTATCAAGTTCACGGTGAACGGCAGCCTCTTCCTGATCGGTGATTTCATCAACGCCGCGGTGTCGTTTCTGCTGGTAGCCACGGCCGTCTACTTCTTCGTGGTGGTGCCGGTCAATGCCGTAATGGCGCGCATGCGCCGCGGCCAGGCTCCGCCCGATCCCACCACCAAGCAGTGCCCGGAATGTCTGAGCACCATTCCCATCCAGGCAAAGCGCTGCGCCTTCTGCACTTCGCCGGTGGTCCCGGCTTAGCGCAAAGCGGCGCGCAGCTTGGTGCAGGCATACACCGCGCGCGTCGCGGGCATCGCGACGCCCACACGCTCGCCTAACTCCAGCACCGCGCCCACCACCGCCTCCAGTTCGAGCGGCCGGCCCGCCTCCAGATCCTGCAACATGGACGTTTTGTGCTCACCGACCTTAGCCGCGCCCGCCATGCGCTGCTCGATGCTCACCGGCAGCTTCATCCCCAGGCGGGTGGCGACGCATTCGGTCTCGGCCATGATCGTGCGGGCCAGCGCGGCCACGTCTGGGTCGGCAGTCATGCCGGCCAGCGTGGCGCCGGTCAGCGCGCTGATCGGATTGAATGCCACGTTGCCCAGAATCTTCACCCACATCTCCTCGCGGATATGCGTGGTGATCGGACAGCGCAGCCCCGCCGCGATCAGTGTCTCCGCGATGGCCCGGCAGCGCGCGGATCGCGATCCATCCGGCTCGCCGATCGAAATGCGCCTGCCTTCCACATGCCGCACCACGCCCGGTTCGGCGATCTCCGTCGCGAAATAAACGAGCGCCCCCACCACACTGCGTGCTTCGATGGCCGCCGCGATCGCTCCCCCGGGATCCACGCGATCCAGTGGCGCGAACCACCACGGAACGCCATTCTGCAGGCTGACTACAACCGTCTCGGGACCTAGCAGACAACCGATGCGGGGCGCCAACTGCGGCAGGCTGTGCGCTTTCACCGCCAGGAAAACCACATCGGCCGGCCCGATGGATTCCGCGTCGCCGGTCACCCTCGGATGCGCTTCGAAGTCCCCATCCGGGCTGATCACGCGCACGCCGCGCTCTTGAATCGCCCGCAGCTGCGCGCCGCGTGCCAGCAGCGTGACATCCACTCCGGCGCGCGCCATGGCCGCCCCCAGGTGGGCGCCCACAGCACCGGCGCCCGCGATCACGAACTTCACTTACGCGCCCCGCCCAGCGTGGCAGCCACATTCAGCCGCTGGATCTTCCCTGTCGCGGTGCGCGGAATCGCCGTCACGATGTGGATCTTCTTCGGGCATTTGAAGTCGGCCAACCGGTCCCTGCAAAAACCGATAAGCGCAGCCTCGTCCAACGGCGTTTCCGGCTGCGGAACCACCGCGGCTTCCACTTCCTCGCCCCAGGTTGGATGCGGCACGCCAAAGCAGACCGCTTCCGCGACCCCCGGATGCGCCAGCAGCACTTCATCGATCTCGCGCGGCGCAATGTTCTCGCCGCCCCGGATGATCAGCTCCTTGATGCGCCCTGTCAATCGCAGATAGCCGTCCCCGTCCAGAATGCCTTGATCGCCCGTCCGGAACCATTCGCCGAAGAACGACCTGGCAGTAGCCTCCGGATTGTTTTCGTATTCCCGAATCACACCGGGCCCGTCGATGCACACCTCGCCCGCCTTCCCGCCGGGCAGTTCCCCGCCTTGCTCGTCGCGGATCGAGATGCGCACGCCCGTGCCCGGCCCCACCGACCCCGCCTTGCGCGCGGCGGGCGGCAGGGGATTCGAGGCCATCTGGTGCGAGGCCTCCGTCATTCCGTAAGCTTCCAGCACGGGCGACGCGAAATACTCCTCCATGCGGCGCATCAGGTCGGGCGCCAGCGCCGCGCTGCACGAGCGCACGAAGCGCAGCCGGTGATCGCCGCCACCCTTGCGGGTCAGGATCAGCTGGTGGATCGTCGGAACCGCCGAGTACCACGTGACGCCATGATCCCGCACCGTCCGCCAGAACGCCATGGGATTAAACCGCGCCGGCGCCACCACCGCTCCTCCCGTCAGCAGCGTGGCCATCGTCGACGCCATCAGACCATGCACATGGAACAGCGGCATCAGGCAGAGCGAGACATCTTCCGGACCGAGAGCATATGTGCCCGCGATAGTGCGCGTGGACGCCGCCAGGTTGCGATGGCGCAGCGGCACGCGCTTGGGCCTTCCCGTGCTGCCGCTGGTGTGCAGCACCAGCGCGATGTCATCCGGGCCGGGCTCGGGAGCGGCGCCTGCGCCGTCGATCTCCGGCGTGAGAACCGGGATGCCGGCATGCTCCGCCGCGCGGCGGGCCTCGGCGCCTTCGCCGGGCGGCACCATCAATATTTTGGCCTGCGTGTCCGCCAGGTAAAAACAAAACTCTTCGAACTTGTATCCCGGATTCAGGGGCGCGGCCGTGCCGGCCGTCGAGGCCGCCAGGAAGGCTGCGATGGCGTCCAGACCGTTCGGCAGCGCCAGCGCCACGCGATCGCCGCGCGCGATGCCCGCCTGGCTCAGGCCGGCCGCCATGCCGCGCACGCGCCTCCTCAAGTCCGCGTAAGTGACGCGCGAGCCCGAGTCCGGCAAAACCATCGCAGTCCGAGCGCCTTCGGCGGCATCCAGCACTTCCAGTAACGTCCCAGCCTCGCCCATCTCTGCAACATAACAAAAAAACCCGATTAGAATGGTGCTTGTGTTTGAGGAGTCTGCCATGTATTCTCGACGGAATTTTGGGCGCCTGGCCCTGGCTTCCCTGCCCCTGGCGCGCGCCTATGCCAAGCTGGATTCGCGCGTCAACGGCGTGCTGATCGGCGCGCAGTCTTACAGCTTTCGCGACCGGCCCCTGGACGCGGCCATTCAGGGCTTCATCGACGTGGGTCTCAGCTCCTGCGAATTGTCCATGGGACACGTCGAGCCCGAGATGCCGCGCGGCGCGGAGGGCCGCGAGGCGCTCCGCAAATGGCGCCTCTCCGTCTCGCTTAACGACATCCGCGCCATCCGGCGCAAATTCGATAAGGCCGGCATCGGGCTCTCCGCCTACGCCTACAACATGCATGACGATTTCACCGACGAGGAAATCGCGCGCGGCTTCGACATCGCCCAGGCGCTGGGCGTGAAGGCAATCACCACTTCCGCCACCCTGTCGGTGACTCCGCGCATCGCGGCGCAAGCCGAGAAGTACAAGATGGTGGTGGGAATGCACGGCCATTCCAACATCAAAGACCCCAACGAATTCGCCAAGCCCGAGAGCTTCGAGGCCGCCATGAAGATGTCCAAATACATCGCCGTGAACCTGGATATCGGGCACTTCTGGGCAGCCGGCTACGATCCGGTGGCCTACATTGAGGAGCACCACGAGCGCATCGTGACGCTGCATATCAAGGACCGCGGCAAGAACCAGGGGAAGAACATGCCCTTCGGCGAGGCCGACACTCCCATTACCGACGTGCTGCAACTGCTCAAGCGCAAGAAGTATCCGATTCCGGCCAACATCGAATACGAGTATGACGGCGGCGACACCGTAGCGGAAGTGCGCAAGTGCTACGAGTATTGCCGCCGCGCGCTGGCGTGATCCGGGTCCCTGATATCATAGTAGTTTCCCATGCAAATTGAGAAGGTTTACGAGCCCCAGCGGTTCGAACCGCACTGGGCTCAGTGGTGGATCGACAGCGGTGTCTTCCACGCCTCCGCCAAGCCGCATCCGCGCGTCTTTTCGCTGGTGATTCCGCCTCCCAACGTCACCGGATCGCTGCACATCGGGCACATGCTGGAGCACGCTGAAATCGACGTCACCATCCGCTGGCATCGCATGCGCGGCGACAACACCCTGTGGCTGCCCGGCACCGATCATGCGGGCATCGCCACCCAGATGGTTGTCGAGCGCAAATTGGCCGAAGAAGGTCTCGACCGGCGCACCATGGGACGCGACAAGTTTATCGAGCGCGTATGGGAATGGAAAGCGCAATACGGCGATCAGATCAAGCGCCAGATGATCCGCCTGGGCGCCAGTTGCGACTGGAGCCGCGAGCGTTTCACGCTGGACCCCGGCCTCTCCCGCGCCGTGCGCGAAGTCTTCGTCCGCCTCTACGAAAAAGGGCTGATCTACCGCGGCGAATACATGGTCAACTGGTGCCCCAGATGCCAAACCGCGTTGTCCGACTTAGAGGTGAAGAACATCGAGACGCAGGGACACCTCTGGCACATCCGCTATCCGGTATCGGACTCGGCCGCCGCCCATGTGATCGTCGCCACTACGCGTCCTGAAACCATGCTCGGAGACACCGCGGTCGCCGTGAACGCTAAGGACCCGCGTTACACACACCTGCACGACCGCACCGTCGAGCTGCCCCTGATGAACCGGCCGATCCCGGTGATTCTCGACGATCTGGCCGATCCGCAGTTCGGCACCGGCGCCGTCAAAGTCACCCCCGCCCACGATCCCAACGATTTCGAAGCGGGCAAACGCCACGATCTGCCGCGCATCAGGGTAATCGACGAGAACGGCCGTATGACCGCCGCAGCCGGCCCATACGCCGGCCTGGACCGCTTCGAGGCCCGCAAGCGCGTGGTCGAAGATCTCGAGCGCCTCGGCCTGCTCGAAAAGGTCGAGCCGTACACCTTGGCCATCGGCCGCTGCGACCGCTGCAAAGCCATCGTCGAGCCGCTCATCTCTACGCAATGGTTCGTGCGCACTAAGCCGCTCGCCGAGAAAGCCATCGCGGTGGTCGAAACCGGCCGCATCCAGTTCATTCCGGAAAACTGGACCAAGACCTACTTCGAGTGGATGTACAACATTCGCGACTGGTGCATCTCGCGCCAGTTGTGGTGGGGCCATCGCATCCCGGCATGGCATTGCCAGGAGTGCGGTGAGATCATCGTGGCGCGCGAAGCGCCCTCCAATTGCGCGCGGTGCGGCTCCTCCCAACTCCTGCAGGACCCCGACGTGCTCGATACCTGGTTCAGCTCCGGGCTCTGGCCGTTCTCCACGCTGGGCTGGCCCGACCAAACCGAAGACCTGAAGCTGTTCTACCCCACATCGCTCCTGATCACTGGTTTCGACATTCTCTTCTTCTGGGTGGCCCGCATGATCATGCTGGGCTGCGAGTTCATGGGCGAAATCCCTTTCCGCCAGGTCTACATTCACGGGCTGGTGCGCGACGCCGAGCGCCAGAAAATGTCCAAGACCCGCGGCAACACCATCGACCCGCTGGTAGTCACCGAAAAATACGGCACCGACGCGGTGCGCATGGCGCTTCTGCTGGGCGCCGCGCCGGGCACCGATATCGTGCTCTCCGAGGACCGCATGGAGAGCACCCGCGCCTTCGCCAACAAGATCTGGAACGCCGCCCGGCTGCTGTTCGTCAACATGGAACGCTCCGGCGTCGAGCCGTGGCTGCCCAATCGCCTCGAAACCTTCCGGCCCGAAGCCGGACCCAGCATCGAAGTCGCTATCGAGGACCGGTGGATCTTCAGCCGCATGAATACCTGCGCCGAGCAGGTGAATCGCGCCATTGAGCAGTATCGCTATCACGAGGCCGCGCAGTTGCTCTGGCACTTCTTCTGGCACGAATTCTGCGATTGGTACCTGGAGCTGAAGAAGCCTTGCTTCCAGGAGAACTCTGGCCTGAACGCCGATTGGCGCAACGTGCTGGCGGCCTTCGAAACGGCTCTGCGGCTGCTGCATCCCGCCATGCCGTTTCTTACTGAAGAGTTATGGCAGCGCCTGAAGGACAATGCCCCGCGTCCCGTGTCGATCGCGCTCGCCGAGTACCCGCAGTATCGCCGCGACCACGTGGATCATGCCGCCGAGCGCGAAATCGAAGAACTGCAAAAGATCGTCCTGGAGAAGCGCAACGCGCGCATCGCCCTGAACCTTCCTCCCAAGGCCACATTCTATTCGCCGCTGGCGCCGGAGCAGGAGGCAGTCGGCCAACGCTGGTCCGATACCATCCGCCGGCTGTCCGGGGCCATCATCGTGGGCGACATGCCCGCCCCGGATGCCCCGGTTCCAATGACGGAAGCTGACCGCCGCCGCCTCACAAAGCAGAAGGAGCAGTTGGAAAAGAACATCACCAACTCGCGGCGTCAACTATCCGACGAGACCTTCTTAAGCCGCGCGCCGGAGCATGTGGTGGCGTCGATGCGAGCCAAGCTAACTGAATACGAGGCAGAGCTGGCCAAAATCATAACGGCCCTGGAGTAGTTTCTTGCTTATCTGCGTTCATCGGCGTTCATCGGCGGCCAATAACGGTTTTGAGAACTCTCGGGCCATAGCGCAACAAATATATTGGCCGCAGATGAACGCAGATGAACGCCGATGTTCGGATTCTTTAACCGAGCAAGTCTTAGGCGCGATCTTTGAAGTTTCCAACACCTTGGGCGCCGGATTTCTGGAGAAGGTCTACGAGCGTGCGCTGCTCCGAGAACTCAACCTGCGTGGCATCCGAGCCACCACCCAAGCGTCATTTAAAGTAGCTTACAAAGGCCAAGCTGTCGGCGATTATTTCGCCGACATCCTGGTCGAAGACTCGTTGGTTATCGAGCTAAAGTGTGTCGACCGGCTAGCCAATGAACACACCGCGCAGTGCCTCAATTACCTGAAGGCCTCCGGTCTCGCCGTGTGCCTCTTAGTTAATTTTCAAAAGGCCAAAGTCGAATGGAAGCGCATCGTCAATGGCTTCGACGCTTAACATCGCCTCAGTCCGCCGGCGGTTCCCCACCCGCCAGATCTCCCACTTCGAGTCGATCACGTCCACCATGCACGAAGCCGCCGCGCTATCCGCCGCCGGGTGCCCTTCCGGAACAGCAATAGTAGCCGAGGAACAGACTGCCGGACAAGGCCGTCACGGCCACTCCTGGCATTCCGAACAGGGCGCGGGACTCTACGTCTCCGTCGTGTTGCGCCTTCCCCTCCCACCGGATTCTCTCCCCGTGTTGACGCTGGCCCTGGGGCTGGCCGTCGCCGACAGTATCTTCCGGGTCACCGGCCTCCAACCCGATCTGCGCTGGCCCAACGACGTATTGCTCGGCGAAAAGAAGACCGCCGGCATTCTGGTCCAGCTCATCGATTCCACAGCCATCGCCGGAATCGGCATCAACGTGAATCACCACGCCTTCCCGCCTGAGATCGCGCGGCTGGCCACCTCGCTGCGTCTCGCAACCGGCCGCGAACAATCCCGCGAAGATCTGCTGGCTACGCTGCTACCAACCATAGACAGCTTCTGCCACATGCTGGCCGAAGGCGGACGCCAGACGATTCTCGATCTATTCACCCGGCATTCCAGCTACGTCACCGGCAAACAGGTGCAGGTCGATCAACCCGGAGGCATGCTCCAGGGCATCACCGCGGGCCTCA
>Ga0070731_10000477_pt1 | contig 54219 bp, 38 predicted proteins | sample Coa_R1_2_FD_66448 | JGI IMG/M metagenome (GOLD analysis project Ga0070731, IMG submission 66448) | Surface soil microbial communities from Centralia Pennsylvania, which are recovering from an underground coalmine fire - Coalmine... | ecosystem: Environmental > Terrestrial > Soil > Unclassified ... | reverse complement strand
CACGCCCTGCCGCGTCGGGACGAAGCGGATGCTCGACATCATGGAACGCCTCGTCGTCGGCAAGAGCCGCGCGGGGGACCTGCAGCGCCTGGAGGACATGTCCGGCTTCATCAAGACGGGAAGCCTCTGCGGCCTGGGCACCACGGCGCCCAATCCGGTGCTGTCGACCATCAAGTACTTCCGCGACGAATACGAGGCCCACATCGCGGGCCGCTGCCCGGCGAGGAAATGCACCGCCTTCATCCAGTACACGATCAACGAGGACTGCATCGGCTGCACCCGCTGCGCCCAGGCCTGCCCGACCGACGCGATCCAGGTCACTCCGTACGTCCAGCACCACATCGACCTGGCGAAGTGCGTGTCGTGCGACATGTGCAACCAGGCCTGCCCGGTCGACGCGGTCCAGGTGGTGGCCAAGCCTCCGGCCCTGGTCAAGGCGACGCCGGCGGCCGCGGCCGCCGCCAAATAAGGGAGACCTCATTGCCCAAGCTCACGATCGACGGCCGGCCGGTGGAGGTCCCCGACGGGACGCGCGTCATCCAGGCGGCCCGCCAGCTCGGCATCGCCATCCCCACGATGTGCTACATCGAGGGTCTGGAACCCTTCACCTCCTGCATGATCTGCCAGGTGAAGAACGACGCGAACGGGAAGATGATCCCCGGCTGCTCCGCGCCGGTCGAGGAGGGGATGAAGATCGTCACCCTGAGCGAGGAAGTGAAGAAGGCCCGCAAGTTCACCCTCGAACTCCTGTTCAGCGACCACGTCGGCGACTGCGAGGCGCCCTGCCACCGCGTCTGCAAGTCCCACATCAACATTCCCAGCATGATCCGGCACATCCTGGAGGACGACCTGGACGGCGCGGTCGACGTGCTCCGCGAGGCGGCGGGGCCGACGAACCTGCCGTGCCACGGCTGCGAAGGAACCTGCGAGCCCGGCTGCCGCCGCGGCAAGGCCGAGGCGCCGATCGCCATCCGCGACCTGGTCACGTACGTCCACAAGTACGGCGAGGAGAAGCAGCTGTTCAAGCCCGAGGAGGCCGCCGGGGCCAAGCTGGAGAAGCGCTTCAACTGCGCCATCGGCAAGCTGAAGGAAGGGGAGATCGACCTGTTCGTCGCCGACTCCGCGGATCCGGTGCTCATGGGCCGGATCGAGCCGTCGGATCCCGTCAAGGGCTTCACGGCCGAGGAGGCCAAGAAGGAGGGGTCGCGGTGCATGCACTGCGACTGCCGCAAGGCCGAGACCTGCTCGCTCCGCGACTACGCCGACCTCTACGGCATCAAGCAGCGCGAATACCAGCCCGACGACCGGAGCCGGCACCAGCAGATCCGCCAGCACGGCGACATCATGTACGAACCCGAGAAGTGCATCAAGTGCGGGCTCTGCATCCGCATCACCGAGCGCGAGAAGGAGACGCTGGGATTGACCTGGATCGGCCGCGGCTTCGACGTGACCGTCGCCACGCCCTTCAACGCGGAAATCTCGACGGCGGTGACGACGACGGCGGCCGACTGCGTGGACGCGTGCCCGACGGCGGCGCTGTCGTACCGCGACCACCACGCCGAGCGGAAGGCCAACGAGCTGCGGGGCCGCATCGCCCAGATGGGCCGCGGGGTGGCGGGCGCGGTGTCGGTCCCGGTCTCGTGGGGCTCCACGGCCCTGCAGTCGCTGGCGGTCCAGCCCCTCCTTCCGGGCGCGAAGAAGGCGGGCGGCTGCGGCAACGGCGGCAACTGCGGCTGCGGGAAATAGCCCGGAGGACGGGTGAAGAGCATCCAGGTCCTTCCGGGGTCGGGCGACAATTTCTACTGCGAGAACTGCGTCCGCGACAACGCCACCGTCCGCGCTCTGCTCAAGGCCGGTGAAGAGGTCGTGACCATCCCGATGTACCTCCCTCAGGTGATCGAGCGGGTGGACGCGATCATCAACGCCCCGGTCTTCTACGGAGGGATCAACTCGTACCTGCAGCAGGTGTCGGGCTTCTTTCGCTGGACGCCGCGCTGGGTCGACCGGATCTTCGATACGCGGTTCATGCTGCGGTTTGCGGCGAAACGCGCGGGCTCCGTGAGGGCCGCCAACCTCGGGGATCTGACGCTGTCCGTGATGAAGGGCGAGCACGGGAAGCAGGTCAAGGAGCTGGACCGGCTCCTGCACTGGCTGGACTCCGTCGAACGTCCGGATCTGGTCCATCTGTCCACCCCGCTCCTGATCGGGATCGGGCAGGCCATCCGGAAGCGGTTCGGCATCCCGATCGTCTGCACGATGCAGGACGAGGACGTCTGGATCGACGCGATGGAGGAGCCGTGGCGCTCGCGGTGCTGGGACACCATGAGGGAGGGCGGAAGGGACGTGGCGGCGTTCATCGCGGTCAGCCGCTATTTCGGCGCGGTGATGAGCGAGCGGCTCAAGATCGAGCCGGCGAAGCTCCACGTCGTCCCCATCGGGATCGACCCGGGGGATCCGCCCGCGGCAGGGGCCGGGCCCGAGGCGCCGACCCTGGGCTACCTGGCCCGGATGGCGGAATCGATGGGCCTGCCGCTGCTCCTGGACGCCTTCCTCCGACTGAAGAAGACGGAGCGCTGGAAATCCCTCCGGCTCCACCTTTCGGGAGGGAAGACCGGCGACGACGCGCCCTTCCTGGAGCGGCTGCGGACCCGGATCGCGGACGAAGGGGTTGCCGATTCGGTCCGATTCTTCGACGAGTTCGATCCCCAGTCGCGGAAGGCGTTTCTCTCGTCGCTCTCGATCCTGACGGTGCCGTCCCCCCACGGCGTGGCGTTCGGGACGTACATCCTGGAGGCGGGGGCTCGAGGCGTCCCCGTCGTGCTGCCCAAGATCGGATCCTATCCCGAGGTCGTCGAGGCCACGGGCGGCGGCATCCTCTACGAGCCCAACACCCTCGACGAGCTCATCCGGGTGCTGGATGGCCTCCTGGGAGACGCCTCGAAGCGTGCGGAACTCGGCCGGAAGGGGCGCGAATCGGTGGCGGCATCCTTCACGCTTGATACCATGGCCAGATCCATGATCGAGGTCTACCGAAGTGTGGTGCCGGCGGCCGTCGCCGGGAGGAGCCGGTGAGGCTCTCCCTGGCGTCCGTGCTGGCGCTCGCCCTGGCGCTCGCCGGCCTGTCGTGCGACCGGAGCCCCGCCTCGGCGTCGGGCCCCTCCGCGGGCGGCGGAGTCGCCCGCTCCGGAGGCAGCAGCCCGGCGGGCTGGGCCACCTATCACGGCGGCTTCTCGCTGGACGGCGTCGCGGACACCGTGCTGCCGGACGCCCCCGAGCGGCTCTGGAGGGTCAAGGTCGAGGGCCGCGTCGATTCGACCCCGGTCTCCGCGGACCACCGGATCTACTTCACGTCGTCGAAGGGAGGGCTGTTCTGCCTCGACTTCGCGGGCAAGGAGCTCTGGAAGAGCTCGATCGCCCCCGATCAGTTCACGTCGTCTCCGCTGGTCGCGGACGGTCTGCTGATCCTGGGGACCGGGAAGGGCGTCCTCCGCGCGTTCGACACCGCCGGCGGCAAGGAGAAATGGACCTATGACGTCGGCGGCTCCATCCAGGGTTCTCCGAACCGCGTCGACCTTCCGGGCGGGAAGGGGGGCGTGGTCGCGATCTCGCAGGGCGACGGCTGCCTCCACGGGATCGACCTGGCGACCGGAAAGGGGCTTTGGAAGATGCCCGCCGTGGAGCGCTGCGACGGGTCCGCCGGCGCGAGCGGCGACTATGTCGTGATGGGAAGCTGCGCCTCGGCGCTGCACGTCTATTCGGCCAGCAAGGGAGTGAAAGTGACGGACATCTCCCTGGGCCCCGACAACCAGGTCGCCGGCGGCGTCGCGATGTCGGGAACCCACGCGTTCGCCGGGACCCGCAGCGGCAAGCTGTGCGCCGTCGATGTCGCGGACGGGAAGATCCTCTGGACCTTCGCCGAGGGGCAGGGCGAGGCCTTCGCGACCCCGGCGGTGACCGACCGCGTCGTCGTCTACGGCGCCGACGACGGCAAGGCGTACGCGGTCGACCGCGCGAAGGGCACCAAGGTCTGGGCGCTCGACACGGGCAATCGCCCGATGTCTCCCGTCATCGCCCGCGACCGCGTGGTGATCTCGTCGGGCGGGTCGCTGTTCCTCGCGGACTTGGCGGGAGGAAAGAAGCTGTGGTCCGCCCCGGTCAGCGACGACATCACCTCTCCCGCCGTCGTCGGGGGGATGATCCTGGTGGGCGCGGACGACGGCACCGTGACGGCGTACGGCAAGAAGTAGCCATGCCCGCCCCCGCCGCGATCCTCGATGTCGCCGGAGTCACCAAATCCTACCGGTCCCCGGACGGCGTGGAGACGCCCGTGCTTCGAGGCGTCGATCTGGCCCTGGCCCCGGGCGCATCGCTGGCGATCTGCGGACCGTCCGGCTGCGGCAAAAGCACGCTGCTCAACATCATCGGAACGCTGGACCGTCCCAGCTCGGGGCGGGTCTCCCTCGCGGGACGCGACGTCACCTCGCTTTCGGAAGCGGAGCTGTCGGAGGTGCGGTCGCGCGTCATCGGCTTCGTGTTCCAGCTGCATCACCTGCTTCCCCAGTGCAGCATTCTCGAGAACGTCCTGGTGCCCACCCTGACGGGACGGTCCCCGGACGGCGCTCCCGAGCGGGCCCGGACGCTCCTCGACCGCGTCGGGCTCGGCAGCCGCCTCGGCCATCGTCCCGGCCAGCTCTCGGGAGGAGAATGCCAGCGCGCCGCCGTCGTGCGCGCGCTGATCAACAAACCCCAGCTGCTCCTGGCTGACGAACCCACGGGATCCCTGGATCGGGCCAGCGCCGAGTCCCTGGCCCGGCTGCTCGGCGAGCTGAACCGGGAGGAAGGGGTCGCGCTGGTCTACGTCACCCACTCGGCGGACCTGGCGAAGCAGGCCGGCCGGGTCCTGGAGCTGAAGGACGGACGCTTCGATCCGGCCGCGCCATGACCGGCGCCACCTTGATCCGTCGCGGGCTTCGCTATTACCGCCGGACCCATCTCGGCGTGATCGCCGGCGCCGCGGTGTCCGCCGCCGTCCTGGTCGGGGCGCTGTTCGTCGGCGACTCCGTCCGGGGAACGCTGGGGCGCATCGCCCTGGCACGGCTCGGGAAGATCCATAGCGCGCTCGACAGCGGAGGCCGGTATTTCCGGGACGGCCTGGCGGCGAGGATGAGGGACGGACTCAAGACCGAGGTCGCCGTCTCGCTGCATGTCCAGGGCATGGCCTTGAAGGAGCGCCGACAGATCAACCGCGTCGACGTTGCGGGAGTCGATCCCTCGTTCTTCCAGCTGGCGGAATCTCCCCTCCCGGCCCCCGTCGGCGCCGGGCAGGTGGCCCTCAACCGGAAACTGGCCGATGCCTTGGGGGCGAAGGCCGGCGACGAGATCGCTCTGCGGATGTTCAAGCCCCTCTTCCTGTCCCGGGAGGCGCCGCTGGCGTCCCGGAAGGAAAAGGACACCCGGCGCAGCCTGATGACCGTGGCGGCCGTGCTCTCCGATGCCCAGCTGGGACGTTTCAGCCTGAAATCCGATCAGGCGGGCCCCTACACGGCGTTCGTGAATCTCGCCTGGCTGCAGGAGACGCTGGACCTGAAGGAGCGCGCGAATCTGCTCGTCGCCGGGGAGAGTTCGAAGGATCCGCGGGATTGGCTGCGCAGCGCCTGGACGCTCGAGGACCTGGGGCTGCAGTTCCAGCAGCCGGATCCGGGGAAGGTGATCCAGCTTCAGAGCGACCGCGTCTATCTGGAACCTCCGATTTCCGCTCCGGCCCTCGCCCTCCGGCCGGACTCCGTGGGCGTCCTCTATTACCTCGTCAACTCGATCACCCTCGAAGGCGGGAAATCCACCCCGTATTCGTTCGTGACGGCCGTGGCGCCGTCGGCGGATCGGGACATGGGACCGGTCCCGGCGGGGATGAAGGATGATGAGATTCTCGTCACCCGCTGGCTGGCCGACCAGATCGGGGCGGCCGAAGGAGGCCGGGTCCAGCTGGCGTATTCGGAGCTGACCCCGGCCAATGAGTACGTCGAGAAGCGGCGCTCCTTCCGCGTTCGGGGCGTTCTGCCGATGGACTCCCTGGCCGTGGAGAAGAGCCTGGTGCCCCAGTTTCCGGGCCTGACCGACGTGGAAGGCTGCAAGGACTGGGATATCGGCATGCCTCTCGACGAGAAGCAGCTCAAGGATCCGGCGAACGAGGCGTACTGGAACACGTACAAACAGACCCCCAAGGCGTTCGTCACGCTGGCAGCGGGCCGGGACATGTGGGGGAGCCGATACGGGAATCTCATGGCAGTCCGCTATCCCGGGGCGAAGACCAACGCGAGGGAATTGCGCGACGAGCTCCGGGAGAAGATCAATCCGGAGGAAACCGGCCTGCTCTTCCGGATGGTGCGCGCGCCCGCGCTCCAGGCGGCCGCCGAGTCCATGGATCTCGGCCAGCTCTTCCTCGGCATGAGCATCTTCCTGATCGCGGCCTCCCTGCTTTTGACGGCGATGTTCTTCGTCTTCACCGTCGAGCAGCGGGCCAGGGAGATGGGCGTGCTCCTGGCCGTGGGCCTCCCGCGCGCCCGGGTCCGGCGTCTCTTCCTCGGGGAGGGACTCGTCCTCGCCGGAATCGGTTCCCTCGCGGGAATTCCGCTGGGCTGGGTCTTCGCCAACGCGCTGGTCTGGGGCCTGGGCTCCGCGTGGAGCGGCGCCGTGGCGGACACGGCGATCGAGTTCCACGCGCGGGCGTCGTCCGGCGTCGGGGGGGCTTCGGCGGCGGCGCTGATGTCGCTCGGTGCCATGGCGTTCGCCTTGAGAAGGCAGTCCCGGCGGCCCGTGCGGGAACTGGTCGCCGAAGACTACTCCCTCTCCCTGGAGCAGTCCGCCGGATCGCCGGGAAGCGGCTGGCTCCGGAAGGCCGTCTTCGTGCTTGCCACGCTGGCGGCGGCGGGCGTCGCGACGGGGACCGTGGTTTCCCACAGCGCCCGGCCGGCCGAGGGATTCTTTTCCGCCGGGGCGCTGATGCTGATCGGCGGAATCGCCGGGCTGCGCATCCTCTTGGCCCGTCTTTCGTCGGGGACGTCCCCACGCCTGTCGATCGGAGGGCTCGGCGTCCGGAATGCGGCTCGCCGCCCGGGCCGGAGTCTCGCCGCCGCGGCGATGCTGGCCTCCGGATGTTTCGTGGTCTTCTCGGTGTCGGCGATGAAAGAAGACCTTTCCGCCCAGGCGGGCGAGCGCCGGTCGGGAACCGGCGGCTTCCGGCTGTATGCCGAATCGAGCATCGCGATTCCCCAGGACCTGAACGACGACCGCGGAAGGGCTTCCTACCGCCTGACCGACCGCGAGAGGCTCCAGGGCGTCGTCTTCCATCCGCTGCGGGTGCGCGACGGAGACGATGCCAGCTGCCTGAATCTCAACCTCTCGCTGACCCCGCCGCTGCTGGGAATCGACCCGGGAACGATGGCGGGCTTGGGGGCGTTTGCCGATCCCGATCTGTGGCGTCTTCTCGACGCGCCGCTGGCGGACGGAACGATTCCCGCGCTGGTGGGCGATTCGGAAACCGCGATGTGGAAGCTGAAAATGAAGGTGGGGAGGGAGGAGGGAGCGCTGCTCGAGTATCGGGATGAGCAGGGGAGGCCGTTCAAGGTGAAGCTGGTGGGCGCCTTGCCGCCCCGCCTGAGCGTGCTGCAGGGACGCCTCCTGATTTCCAACCGGCATTTCACGGCGCTCTATCCCTCCGAAGGAGGCTTCCGGACGTTCCTGATCGACACCCCGGCGGCGGCCCAAGACAGCGTCCGGGAGTACCTTTCGCAGCGGCTCGAGACCGCGGGCTTCGATCTGGTCCCGTCCGTCGATCGACTTCGCGAGTTCTACGTCGTCGAAAGCTCCTACCTCCAGCTCTTCATGGTCCTGGGAGGGCTGGGCCTGCTGCTGGGAAGCGCGGGGATGGGCATCCTGGTATTGCGGCATGTGATCGAGCGTCGCGGCGAACTGGCCCTCCTGCGGGCCGTGGGCTACTCCAGGGAAGAGGCCGCGCGCGTGGTGATGTCCGAGCAGTGCTTCGTTCTGGCCGCAGGCCTCGCGATGGGGACCGCAGCCTCCGCGCTGGCGGTCGGTCCGACGGCCCTGCTCTCTCAGAATCCGATCCCGTTCGGGCTTCTGGCCCTGTTCCTCGGTGGGACCGCCGTGCTCTCCCTGGGCTGGATCCGCCTGGCGGCCGGCGTGGCGCTTCGCGCCGCGCTCGTGCCGGCGCTTCGATCCGAATAGGCGTGCCCCGGGATCTCGGCGGACGGCGACGTCGGCTCCGGCCCTGGGCGTCCTGGAGTTGGGGGGGCAGGATTGCTATAGTTCAATTCCAATGCATCCTGAGAGCGTTCCGGAGGACGTCGAGATCCAGGATCGAGGCCGGTATCTCGAGGTCCGCTACCTGGGCGACTTCTCCGTGGAGCGCTTCAACCGGCAGACCGACGCCTCCGTCCACGCCTGCGTCGAAAAGAAGAAACCGCTGCTGCTCATCGACGTCACCGGCATGATCCAGGTCCCCTCCCTCGTCGAACGATTCGAGATCGCCATCCATGGGGCGCGGGTGGGCGCCGGACTCCGCAGGATCGCCCTGCTCGCCCGGGCCGAACTCATCGACCCGGGGAAATTCGGAGTTCAGGTCGCCCGGAACCGCGGTCTGTCCACCGACGTGTTCACCGAACGCCCGAAAGCGCTGGCGTGGCTTCTGGCCCCGAAGGGGGAGTAGGGTCGCCGGTCGATTATCGGCCGGAAGCACCGGGATTCTGCCGATCCCGGAAGCCCCCACGGGGCGTTGGGGCGGACGTCCTGGGGGAAGACCCGGAGCTCAGGTCTTCTTGGCTTTGGAAGCCGGGATCCCCCGATTGCCGATCCGTTCCTTGGAGAGGGCGATATCGTCGATCCAGGCGACGAAGCCTTTCCCGGCGTTCTGGTAGTTGTTCCAGCCGAAGGACAGGCTCTCGAAGAGCTCGGGGATTTCCGAGCCGTCATAGTTGCCGGCGCCTTTGCTGAACGCGACGTCGGTCACTTCCTTTTCGTTGATGAACAGGCGGTACGTCTGCGTGGCATGGTCGACATACCATTCGGCGAGGGTCCATTCGTCGGTGAATTTCGACTTGTACCCGCCGCCCTTGCCGAACTCCGCGCGCTTCTGAGGCTGGACGTTGTAGATGTACTGATACTCGCCCTTGTTGTTCATGACGGTGTCGAGGACGCGGACCTCAATGCCGTCCTTCGCGGGGAGCGGGCTTTTGGCGGAGCCCGCGACGAGGGTCGAGTGGATGACGCCGTTGTCCGGCTGGGGAGAGGGCTGCTGGACCTTGAAGTAGAGCCGGCCCCAGTGCTGGCCGCCCAGCCTGGCCATGAGGTCCTTGTTCGCGATCGTGATGCGGCGGGGGCCGTTGGCCGCCGCTTCGATGCGGAGCGCGTGGCGGCCGCTGTGGGCGGAGTCCTCGGCGACGGCCACCTTCCCGTCTTTCTGGAATCCCTTGGGGACGGAGCCGGCAGGCGTCCCTTCGAAATCCTCGTAGAGAAGGAACGGGGCCTTTCCGATCGGTGGGTCGTCGGCGGGAGACTTGTCGTCCTTGGCCTGCTCGGAGGCCTGAACGAGGGAGAAGGCGAGGGCGGAAGCCAGCAGGGCGCGCGCGAGGACGGCTGCCTTGGTCGTCATGGTCGATCTCCCGCTCAGGATTCGCGCTTCGCCCTCACCTAATACACGTCATTCCAGCGCCGATCACGGCGAAAATCCGTCCGAAATCTTCGGTCCTGCTCCTTCGTGCCCGTCGGGGGGCGCTTCCCATCCGCCGAAGACGTGCGGATCGTCAACGGAATGCCCCGGGCCCCGGGGGGCGCGTCGCGAGCGGACGGACCCGGCGCACGGCTCGTCCGAGGCAGGGAATCAGCGGACGCCGATGGCGTAGACCGCTTTGCTCGTGCGGAGGAAGATCTCGCCGTCGGAGATCGCGGGCGTGGCGTTCGTCGGCTCGCCGAGCTTGTTTACGGAAAGGGGCGCGAAGGCCTTGCGATCGGGCGCAAAGACGACAGTGTCCCCCGATCGGGTCGTGACGTAGAGTCGACCGCCCGAGGAAACCATCGAGCTCCAGGCCGGCCCCCCGGGCAGCCGGGTCTCCAGGACCGCCTTGCCGCTCGTCACGTCCGTGCAGCGGAGGACGCCGTTGTTGTCGACGGTCCAGAGATCTCCTCCGGCGATCATCCCCGTGCCGACTTCGAGCGGCCGCGGCTGGGTCCAGAGCCGGGCGGTTGCGGTCACGTCCCCCTGGCCACCCAGCCGGAATCCCATCGAGTTTCCGCCCTCGTCCTCGCCCGTGGCGACGCCGATGCCGCCTCCGACCGCCACGTCCGCATAGACCAGCTTTCCCAGCCCTTCGCAGCGCCAGATCTCCCTGCCGGTGGCGGGCTCGTAGGCCTTCACGTGGCCGGGCCAGGCGACCAGAAGCTGGTCGTTTCCGTCGATCGGGACGATCCGCGGGGTGCACCAGGACCCGATCCATTCCTTGCTTTTGCCGCCGGGTTCGTCGGCCTTCCAGACGATCTCGCCCGATTTCTTGTCGACCGCGACCAGGAAGGTCCGGTCCCCGGGCCCGACGTTGAGGAAGACGAGGTCGCCGTGAAGGACGGGGGAGGACCCGTATCCCCACATGTGATCGACTTTGCCGAGGTCGCGCGACCAGAGCGGCTTGCCCTCGACATTGTAGCAATGCAGGCCGGCCGTCGAATGCCAGACGACGACGCGCTCGCCGTCGGTGCAGGGCGTCGATCCGCAAAACGGATTGTCCTGCTGCGTGGGCTCCGGGGCGGCGTCCACGGTCCGGGTCCACAGCAGCGTCCCGGCGTTCCGGTCCAGGCAGACGAGGCTGCGCTTGCGGCCTTTCTCGGTCGCGACCGTGACGAAGACGCGGCCTCGGGACACGATCGGGCTGCTGCTGCCCGTTCCGTCGAGCGGCGTGCGCCAGCGCACGTTCTTGCCGGGTCCCCATTCCACCGGGGCCGCCGCGCCCGCTCCGGCTCCGGAGCCTGACGGCCCGCGGAACTGGGGCCAGTCGTCCGCGAGGACGGACGAGACGGACAGGAGCAGGGCCGGGAGCAGGAGTCGGGTCATGGAGGCAGTGTCACCCAACCGCTATTCGTACGCGACGAGGACGTCGTCCTTCGTCCCGTGGCAGCGCGGGCACAGGACGGTGAGGCCGATGCCGCCGCGGGTGACATTGAGCGAGCCCTTGCCGTTGCAGGTCCCGCACTTCTTCGCGTCTTCCTTCTTCTCGACCATCGAGGATTTTCGGACGAATTCGCACTCCACGAAAGCGGCGCGTTCCAGGCTGGAGGCGCCGGCCCACCACTGATCCTTGGTCTTGAGGGGTTTTCCCAGCGGGACCGGTTCCGCCGGAGGCGGGGGCTTTCGATGGGTGAGGATGCTGGGCCCGCTGGGGAGGAGTTCGCCCGGTTCGGCGGGCCGGCCCTTGACGTCGCTGTCGAGTCCGCCGTCCTGACCCCCCTGGACGATCCAGGAGCCATCGGCATAGCTCAGCTTGCGAGGCTTTCGCTCGCGCTTCTTCCAGGCGTCGCGGACCTCGTCGGGGGAGATCTCCAGCTTCTCGGCGGCTTCCTTGACGATCTCCTCTTCCAGGGTCGCCGCCTTCGCGACCGCCTCTTCGAACTTCACCTTCTGGCCGCTGGCCTGGGAGACCAGCGCGGCGCACCGCGCGCGGACCATGTCAGTCACTTTCTGGACGAAGGGATCGAGGGGCGGCGCCTTCGGCTCCTCCTTGGGAGGATCCTGCAGCGCGGACAAGAGCAGGACCAGGAGGGACGCGACGGTCTTCACACCTATCAGGACGCTCCGCAGGTCCGGGTCGCTTCAATTGCCGCGGGATTTCCAACGGAGCGGGATCCCCCTAGCGGGCCTGATGGGCGGCCCGCGCGGCGACTTCCTGAAAGACGGCGCGATAGGGCCAGTCGGGCGGAGCCAGTTTCGCTTCGAACAGATAGTCCGGAACGTCCAGGTCCCCGGTGACCAGGTTCCAGATGGAGAGGGGACGGGTGAGCTCCTTCGAGGAGGGGTCCGTGAACGACTGATAGGCGAGCACCCAGCGGCCGTTCCGGGTCATGAACAGGTTCAGCACGGGCCCGCGGGAGCCGAGCATCGAGCGGAGTTCGCGTCCGGTCATCACGTCCCAGAGCTTGATCGTCCCGTCGTCGCTGCCGGTGGCCAGGAGCGTTCCGAGGCCGTCGAAGTCCGCGGCGCGCACGGCGGCGGCGTGCCCGCGCAGCGTTCGGAGCAGCCCTCCGGAGTCGACGTCCCAGAGCTTGACGGTCCGATCCGCGGAGGTGGACGCCAGCGTCCGGCCGTCGGGGGCGAACGCGAGCCCGGTGACCGGTCCCGTATGTCCGCTCAGCGTCCGGACCTCCCGGAAGGCCCCGAGATCCCAGAGCTTGATCGTTCCGTCCTCCGAGCAGGAGGCGAGGTCGGGAATGGAGGCGCGGACGGCGATCTGCCGGATCGCGGCGGAGTGGCCGGCAAGGGTTCCCAGGATCTTCCCGTCCTGCGGATTCCAGACGACGATCTTCCCCCTCCCGTCCCCGGAGACGAGGCGGTCCCCGGACCCGTTGAAGTGCACCGCCAGCACCGGCGCGTCATGAGTTCCGGAAAGGGTTCGGACGGGACGCTCCGAGTCCGTGCGGCGAAGGATCACTCCGGCGCCGTCGGGGGAGGCGAACAGACCCCCGTCGGGACTGATGTCCTCCTGCGTGAAGGGCGGCGGGACGCCGCACCCGGTCATTGCCGCCGGGAGTCCCGCCAGGATCAGGAGCGCGGCACGCATCGCGGCGTGCCACGCTGAACTCCGCGAGCTGGAACAGTCCATAGCTTCCTCAGCGGCGGTTGGGGTCGGGTCGAGGGGATCGCCGGATCCTGGCCGGAGGAGCCGCGGTTCAGGTCGATCCCCGGTGCTCCCGCATGGCCGCGGCCAATTCCTTCGCCAGCGGGTCTTGGCTTTCTTCCAGCCCGCGGATGACGGACTCCTGCTCCTCGGCCGTCCGGTTCTGGCTCAGCTTGAGCTTTCCTTCGATCAACGTGATGTCGATATCAAAGGCGACGATCTGCCGCAGCATGCCCTGCAGGTACGTCTCCGGCAGCGCCATCGTCCAAGGGTTCTTCCGGCCGGACTCGTACCGGTCGACGAGCGTCCCCAGGAGGGTGCGGACCCGCGTGGGATCCGACACGACGCGGGCGCGGCCGGTGACGTGGACGGCGACGTAGTTCCAGGTCGGCACGCTGGGATGGACCGCGTACCACGAGGGCGAGATGTAGCCGTGGGGACCCTGGGCGACGAGGAGCACGGTGGGGGAGGACTCCAGCGCCTTCGCCTGCGGATTGGCGCGGGCCAGGTGGGCGCTGACGGTCCCCAACGGGCCGCCCTCGGGTCGGTAGAGGAACGGCAGATGGGTGGCGGTGGGGACCCCGCCCTCGACGCTGACCAGCGCGCCGAAATCGTAGCGCCCCAGCAGGGCCTGCGCGGTGGCCAAGGAAACCCGGTTGTCCTTGGGAATGTACATGTCCGCCTATCCTACCGTCGGGGTCCCGGGTTGAGGCGAGGATTAAGGAAAAGCCCCGGCCTTTCGGCCGGGGCCTGGAGCGCTCGGGAAATCGACGGTCTAGGCCATGATCGCGCGGATCGCCGCGCCCTTGACATCCTTGTAGGCGTACGGAATCCGGCGGCCTTCGACCATGTAGCTCTTCTTCGGGTCGATGCCGCACAGCGAGAAGATCGTATGCCAGACGTCGCCGACCGTCGTCTGGTCCTTGTTGCTGGTGCCGTTCACGCCGCTGTCGCCGAAGGCCATCCCGCCGCGGATGCCGCCGCCGGCCAGCGCCCAGCTGCCGTACTCGTGGTGGTCGCGTCCCTGGCCGCCGTTGACGGCCGGCGTCCGGCCGAACTCGCCGCCGATCATCACCAGCGTGGTGTCCAGGAGCCCCGACGCCGCCAGCGCGCCCACGAGGCCGCCGAAGCCCGCGTCGACGGAGGGCACCTGCTTCTCCATCCCGGGGATGCAGCCGTCGTGCATGTCCCAGGAGCCCGTCTGGAGCGCGATGAAGGGGACGCCGACCTTCGCGAGGCGGTAGGCGATCAGGCAGTTCTGGGAGAAGCCGTCCGTCCCGAACATCTGCCGGATGGCGGCATCTTCCTGGCCGACATTGAACGCGCTGACCTGGGGCGTCGTCATCACTTCCTGCGCCTTCAGGTAGGCCTTCTCGATCTGGCCGATGGGACCCTGCTGCCGCTGGGAATCCCAATCCTTGTTCTGCTCGGTCAGGAGCGAGGTGCGCAGAAGATCCCGGTCCTTGCCGACGGGACTCGTCGAATCGGGGATCGGATTGCTCGCGTTGAGCACCCGGTAGGGGGCGTACTCGCCGCCGAAGGGCAGGCTCTGCCCCGGCTGCAGCGTCGCGCCCATCGCGATGGAGTAGGGGAGCTGGAGGTCCTTGGGGCCGCGCTCGTAGGCGATGATGGTGCCCATGTCGGCGACGCCCGAGAACGGGCTCTGGGCCATGCCGATCTGCGCCAGGAGCGCGGCGCGCTCGTGGGCGAGTTCCTTGAAGTTCATCGATCTCAGGAGCGCGATGTTCTTCATCTGCTTGGCGGTCTGAGGCATGTATTCGGAGATCTGGAGGCCCTTTGCGGCCGTGTCGATCGCCTTCGCCTTGCCGCCGTTGGGACGGCCGGGCTTGGGATCGAAGGTTTCGACCTGGCTGGGCGCGCCCGGAAGCCAGATCCGGATCACCGTGTTGCATTTCTTTCCCGCCTTCGTCCCGTCCTTCTTCGAGGTGTCGGGCGTCGTCTGGGGCGTCGTCTGGGTCGAGCCCTTGTAGTCCTGCCCGAGCGCGGGGAGGGCGGACCCGGCGAGGGCTCCCATGCCCACCATGCTGAACGACAGGAAGTCGCGCCGCCCGTAGGCGGGAACGATGCAGGTGTTGCAGGCCATACTCATACCCTCCAAGCGTTCCGGATCAATGTCTCGACAGGAACTCGGTCGTGTTCATCAGCGTCCAGTAGGCGTCTTCGAGGCCCTGGCCCTGGTGCGCGTCGATGAACTTGGCGAAGCGCTCCGATTCGGCGGGGGTCGGCTTCCGGGACAGCACCGCCAGGAAGATTTCTCCGACCTTGTCCGAGGTGGTCGCGCCCTTGATCTTGCTGAGGCCGGTGGAGATCTGGCTCTGGATCATGCCGTTGTTGCGGACGAAGAGGGCCTGCCGCATGTTGCCCGGCAGCGGGGTGACCTCGCACCAGACGACGTCGGCGGGGAAGAGCGGCGACACCAGGCCGATCGCCTGATGGACGTCCCGGGAGGGCATTCCGGTGGTCGCCACCTGGATGGAGTTCAGCAGCTGCTCGGCGTCGAGATGCTTGATCCACGCGACGGCCAGGCTGGGCTTGGCGATCTTGATGTCGTTGGCGCTCGCCCTCTGGTAGGTGTCGGAGTTGCAGATGCCGCGATAGAGGGTCTTGACGGAGTACTTGCTGGACTTGAACTCCTTCGCGAGGACGCCGATGAGCCCGCCCGCGAAGGGGGTCTGCATCTTGTTGAAGTCGTCCACCGGATGGACGAGGCCCCGGCCGAAGAGCCAGGACCACACGCGGTTGGCCGTGGCGGTGGCGAGCTGCGGGCTGTCCATGGTGATGTACAGCGCGAGGGAGTCCATCCAGGGATCGGCCTTGCCGGGCTTCTGGCCCATGATGAACTGGGGCTGGTAGCTGCCGCCGTGCGCCTTGAGCGAATCGATTTCCTCCGATTCCTTCATCTCCGCGTCGGTGCCGCCCGTCACGACGGTGCGGCCGAAGAACGCGGCCATCTTGTAGAAGTGGCCCTGGTTCCAGACGTCGAACGGATGGTCGTGACACTGGGCGCACCTCAGGCGGATGCCGAGGAAGTGCTTGGAGACCCGGTTGGCGAACTCGATGGCCGGGCCGTCGTCGCCGCCGGAGAAGCACGCGAGCTTCCAGAGCATGGCCGGATCGCCGGTGCCGGTTCCGCGGGCGCGGATGATGGCGTCGACGATCTCCTTGTTGTAGGGCGCATCCCGGTGGAGCTTGCCCTTCAGCCAGGTGACGAAGTCGCCGGCGATGCGGGAGCGGGCGCCCTCGTCCAGCTTCGGCGTGATCATGATCGGAACGTCGTGGTAGTTTCCGAACCAGCCTTCGCAGAACAGGCGCGCGGTGCGGTCGGCCCAGTCGTCGGACTCCAGCAGCTTCTCGATTTTTTCCGCGCGCTTGTCGACGCTAGGGTCCTCCATGAAGGCCTTGACCTCGTCGAGGCCGGGGGGATACCCCACCAGGTCGAGCATGACGCGCCGGAGGAATTCCCCGTCCTCGGCGAGGGGGGAGGCCTTGGCGTTTCCGTAGAATCCGGCGGCGCCGGAGTCGATGGCGGAACTGAGGGGGGGCTTGGGTTTCTTCTGCTGGGGAGCGGGGAACGCGACGGAGCCGCACAGCAGGAGCGACAGCAGGGAGGCGGTGACGAGCCGGTAACTCATGGAAACGGCCCTCCAAGAACCCGGACGGCTCTTGGCTCACCCCGTATGAATAGTACACGGGACCGCGGGGCGAAAGCTACAGGATTCTGAAAAACTTGAAGGCCGGCCTAGCGTCCCCGAAGCTGCCGGAACAGAGTCACCGTCAGCACCGCCAGCGCGGCCCCGGCGATCGCCATCAGCGCGAGCCGGACCAGCAGCTTCCGGCTCATCCGCGGGCCCCGCAGAATGCGCTCCTTCACCGCCGCCCGCAGCGGGTCGTTCCGGACGAAGCTCGGCTTGTCCCCCACGCGGCGGATCTCCGCCGCGAACGCGTAAATGGTCGCCGGGCAATCCGAGGTCCCCGACTCGACGCTCGACGACAGGATCCCCGCCTGCACCAGAGCGTTCGCCTCGCCCACCTCGTTGCTGGGACAGCACCCGTCCTTCTGCCGGGGGTCGCTCCCCGTCAGCACGAAGAAGTCCTCGCCGCGCTCGATCACCGTGCTCAGGCGGCGCTTCATCGCCTCCGGCGCCTCGTCCACCCCGTCGAGGTCCGCCGGCCGGTCGCTTTCCAGGAGACAGATCGCTCCCCGCTCGCGGTACAGGGCGCCGAAGTTCCGGGGATCCGTCGCGGCCGACCAGATTTTCGGATTCACCCACGCGCCCTCCGCCTTCTCCAGCTCCGCGGCCTGCTCGGCGGGCAGGCGGACCGGCTGCCCGCGCCGCACCATCGAGCCGTCCTTGAGGATCAGCATCCGGAAGGGGCCGGGATAGAACACCACGACCCGGTTCTTCGTCCCCGCGGAGAGTCCGAGCCACGCGACCAGGCGCTTGGCGTCCGACAGGAAGGGATCCCGACCGGGCGGCGTGGGATCCGCGCCGCCCAGGAGCAGCCGGCTTTCATCATCGAGCGCCGCCGCCGCGGGCCCGCTGTAGCCCGCGCCCTGCGGGCCCGTCTTGTGGGCCAGGATCTTCAGCCCCTCGCTGCGGTCCACCCGCATCCCGCGGAAGCCCGCCCGCTCCGCGGCGCCCAGGAGCGCGGACACCTCGGTCGCGCGGCACTGGATCGTGAGCGTCCCCTGCGGCGACAGCCCCCGGTACGCCTCCTCCACCCGCTCGGGCGGGGGGGACACCAGGGTCTTCTCGCGCGACAGGAATCCGACGCTTTGAGAGTCCATCTCAGGCAAGAGCCTTTTGCTTCTCCACGACCTGTCGCAGCGCGGCGGCCAGGCCGCCGACCGACTCCGCGGTCGTGAAGCGTCCCATCGAAATCCGGACCGTGCCCAGAGCCTGCACGCGCGAGCGGCCCATGGCGAGCAGCGGCCGCGAGGGCTCCCGCTTCCCCGAGCCGCACGCCGAGCCCGCTGAAATCTCATAGCCGCGGACATCCATCTCCAGGACGATCTCCTCGCCGATCAGCGTCGGGAAGGAAACGGAGACCAGTCCGGGCAGCCCCGCGTCCGGATCGGAGTTGACGAGGACGTCCGGGATCGACGATCGCAGGTCCGCGATCAGCGTTCTCGCGAGTCGCCGGAGCCGGGGCACTTCCGTCTCCAAGGACCGGCAACTGAGGTCGAGCGCGACAACCGACGCCGCGAGTCCGGCGAGGTTCTCCGTCCCGCCGCGGACCCCCTGCTCCTGGCCGCCCCCCTGGATCTGCGCCCCTCCCGGGACCTCCCGCGCCAGGACCCCGCCGACGCCGCGTGGTCCTCCGAACTTGTGGGCGGAGAACGTGTACGAGGCGAACGGCAGTTCGGACAGGGTCACCGGGAGATGCCCGATGACCTGGACGCCGTCGACGTGCAGCGGAATCTTCCGATGCGCGCAGACCGCGCCGAGCGCCTTCACGTCCTGGATCACGCCGGTCTCGTTGTTTCCATGAAGCAGGCTGACCAGGACGGTCTTTCGGGTGATCTGCTGCTCCAGCTGCTCCGGGCGGATCCTCCCCGCGGAATCCGTCCGGAGGATGTCCACCCGCTTTCCGTAGAGGTCGTTGGCGAACCAGGTCGAGGGATGGGCGTCCGCGGACAAGAGGAGGCGGCCCGACGGATGCCGCTCCATCGCCTCGCGGAGGACAAGATTGTTCGCTTCCGTGGCGCCGGAGGTCAGGATCAAGCGGCCGTCGTGGAAGCCCAGGCGGGCGAGGAAGGCCTCCCGTGCCCGGTCCAACGCCTCCCGGGCGTTCTTGCCGCGCCCGTGGGTGGACGACGGGTTGGCATAGCTTTGAAGGCTGACCTCGTCCAAGCGCCGGAGGGCCTCGGGGAAGGGCGGCGCGGCGGCCGCGTAGTCGAAATAGGTCTCGTCGTTCATGGAGCTCCTACATTGTAGGGCCCCTTGGGGAATTTTTCATCCCGGAATCAGGATCCGTGGCACTTGCTGGACGAAAGTCCGTATAAATCGTAGCCTTAGTTCTGCAGCGGGACTCGGACCCCCTTTTGAGAGGACCCCTCCATGACGACCCCTGACCGGCCCCTCGTGACGCGCCGGGACTTCCTCCGGACCACCGCCACGGCGGCCGCGCTGTCGGCTGCCCAGATTCCCGACGTCCATGCGGCCGGAGGCGACACGGTCCAGGTCGCCCTCGTCGGCTGCGGCGGCCGCGGCACCGGCGCGGCCTCCGACGCCCTCTACGCCAAAGGCGGCGACGTCCGGCTGGTCGCGATGGCCGACGTCCTCCAGAACCGCCTCAACGGCAGTTTCAAACAGCTGACCAACGAGCACAAGGATCAGGTCAAAGTTCCCGAGGAGGCGCGCTTCATCGGCTTCGACGCCTACAAGAAGGCCATCGATCTCCTCGGAAAGGGCGACGTCGTCATCCTGACGACGCCCTGCGGCTTCCGCCCGCTGATGTTCAAGTACGCGATCGAGAAGGGCGTGAACGTCTTCATGGAAAAGCCGATCTCGGTCGACGGCCCCTCGAGCCGCCGCATGCTGGACCTGTCGAAGCAGGCGGACGAGAAGGGCATCAAGGTCGGCGTGGGCCTGATGGTCCGGCACTGCAAGGGACGTCAGGAGCTGTACAAGCGGATCCGGGACGGCGAGATCGGCGACATCACGTCGATGCGCGCCTACCGGATGCATCCGGCGGCCGGCTCGCCGTTCTCGTCTCCCCGTCCCCCGGCGGAGAAGAGCGAACTGATCTGGCAGATCAAGAGGTTCCACAGTTTCATCTGGGCCAGCGGAGGGCTCTTCAACGACTACTACATCCACCAGATCGACGAGTGCTGCTGGATGAAGGACGCGTGGCCGGTCCGCGCGGAGGGCGTCGGCGGCCGGCAGTTCCGGGGCGACAACGTCGACCAGAACTTCGACAACTACGCCGTCGAGTATTCGTTCGAGGACGGCACCAAGTTCCATTACTACGGGCGCCACATCATCGGCGCGCCCAGCAAGTTCTTCAGCGGCGTTCACGGGACGAAGGGGTCGGCGGTCGTGTCGCTTCACGGTCACACGCCGGGCGAAGTCCGGACGTTCAAGTCCCAGTCGATGGAGGACAAGGACCTGATCTGGGCCTTCCCCCCCAAGGAGCCCAATCCCTACCGCACGGAATGGCAGGACCTCATGGACGCCATCCGGAACAACACTCCGTACAACGAGGTGCCGCGCGGCGTGAAGGCGAGCCTGGTGACGTCGATGGGCCGCATGGCCGCGCACACGGGCACCACCTATACCTACGATCAGATCCTGAACTCCAACTGGGAGGCTGGCGCCGGCATCAACGAGTTCACCGGTCCCGAAAGCGATCCGCCCGTCAAGGCCGATGAGAAGGGCCGGTATCCGGTTCCCGAGCCCGGACAGAAACAGGATCGCGAGTACTAGACTCCAGACAGCGAATCGAGGACTGGAAGACCCTTGGGCCCATTGCACGCGCTGGCGATCCTGCTGTCCCTCGTCGCCCAGGAACCCCGGACGGAAACGGTCCGCATTCCGGGGACGGACCTGAAGTTCGAGATGGTGTCCGTGCCCGGCGGCAAGGCGAAGCTGGGGAGCCCCGCCGACGAGCCCGGGCGCCGGCCCGACGAGCGACCCGTCCACGAGGTCGAGCTCCAGCCGTTCTGGATGAGCCGGACGGAGGTGACCTGGGACGCCTTCGTGAAGTACTTCGAGAACCGCAAGCTGGTCAAGGTCGACGGGGTCACCCGCCCGTCTCCTCCCTATGAGCCGCCCCACGGAAAGATGGGCGTCGGATCCCATCCCGCGGTCAGCATGCGCTGGCACGGCGCGATCGGCTATTGCGAGTGGGCCTCGACCTTGACCGGGCGCCGCTTCCGTCTCCCCACCGAAGCGGAATTCGAATACGCGGCTCGGGCCGGAGCGACGGGCGCCGGTCCCGCGAACGCGGAGGAGGTCGCCTGGTTTGAGTCGAATGCCCAGAAGAAGACCCAGCTGACGGGGACGAAGAAGCCCAACGCGTTCGGCCTTCAGGATCTGATGGGGAACGTCTGGGAATACGCCCTGGAATTCCACGACGGGCCCGAGTATGACCCCGTGCTCCGAGGGGGCGGCTGGAACACCCCCGGCGCGGAGCTGCGCTTCGCGGCGCGGCAGCAGATCCGATCCGAATGGTACGAGCGCGATCCGAACCGTCCGCGCAGCATGTGGTGGCTCACGGACGGTACCTTCGTGGGCTTCCGCGTCGTCTGCTTCGCGGACGCGCCCAAGAAGGACCAGGACGCCTATCTGGCGAAGCTCGAGGTGACCGGCCTCAAGGCGGTGGAAGGGACGAAGGGAAACGCCCGGGTGACCGGGACCCTGAAGAATGCCGGCGACCGGACCCTGAGCGAGGTCGAGCTGACGGTCTACTACACGGACGAGGACGGGAAACCGGTCTTCGAGGACAACAAGGCGCGCCCGTGCTTCAGCAAGGCCTGGCCGGTGCTGGCGAACAGCGACCAGCCCGGCGACCAGCCCAAGGCGCTCAAGCCGGGAGAATCCCGGACGTTCCAGCTGGATGTGCCCCAGCCCTTCGACCTGGACGTGGAGCTGACGAAGGTCGGGGCCAGGGCGAGCGCGGTCCAGTTCTCGAACTAGCGGCCTACTTCGAGAAGCGCAGGGCGGTGACGATTCCCGCGAAGGCGAAGTTCACGTCGTTGTTATCAAGGTCGTAGCTGAGCGGCAGGTCCACCGAGAACGCCGGCGTCCCGCCCGGCTTGAGCGGGGTACCGATCTCTCCGCCGAGGGCGGTGTTCACGAGGACCGGCCAGGTCTTGCTGAACGAGGCGCGGCCGGGCTTGGTGGCCGCCTGGTCCACCCAGTGCGGCGTCTTTCCGTCGGCCTCGAGATACACGACGTTGAGCTCCACCTCGTCCAGGGAGCGGTCGCCGGAATTCCGGAGCACTCCCCGCACCGCCCGGTACAGAGCGGGAGAGTTGTTCGACTTGAGCGTCTTCTCCTCGCTGCCGGTCTGTTGACTCTTCGGGCCTCCAACCGGTGTAATACCTCCGTGGGAACGAGCCTCGTCCGAACCCTGCTGATCCTTCTCCTGGTGTCGCCCTTCGCCCAGGCCGGCACCGAGGAATGGTCCGGCTGGCGGGGGCCGCGGCACGACGGCACCTCGCTCGAATCCGGCTTTCCGCTGCGATGGAGCGCGACCGAAAACGTCGTCTGGAAGGTGGCCGTCCCGGGCAAGGGCCACTCGTCGCCGGTCGTCTGGGGAGACCGCCTGTTCCTGACCACCTGCATCGAGGACAGCGGTGATCGCAAGCTGCTCTGCTACGACCGCAAGGACGGCCGGCTGCTCTGGGACCGGGTCATCGTCACCGTCCCCCTCGAGCACAAGCACAATCTCAACAGCTATGCCAGCTCCACGCCCGTGACCGACGGGAAACGGCTGTGGATCGCCTTTCTCGAAGACCAGCGCTTCCAGATCTTCTGCTACGACCTGGACGGGGCCCTGATCTGGAAGAAATCGCCCGGCGAGTTCCACTCGGTGCACGGCTTCTGCAGCTCGCCGGTGCTCCATAAGGACCTGGTCATTTTCAACGCGGACCAGGACGCGCTCGCGTACATCGTCGCGCTGGACCAGGCGACGGGAGCCGAGCGCTGGCGCGCCGACCGTCCCAACCGGACGCGCTCCTATTCGCCTCCGGTGATTTTCGAGGCGGGCGGCAAAACCCAGCTCGTGTTGAGCGGGAGCAAGTGCGTCGCGTCCTACGATCCCGACACGGGCAAGCAGATCTGGATCATCGACGGGCCGACCGAGCAGTTCGTCGCCAGCATGGTGTACGCGGACGGCGTGTTCTTCATCACCGGCGGCTTCCCCCAGTTCCACGTGCTGGGGATCACGCCGGACGGGGAGGGGAACATCACCCAGACCGGCATCCTCTGGCGCGACAAGGGACAGGAGATCTGCTCCTACGTGCCGTCGCCGGTCGCGTGGGGCTCCTACTTCTACATCGTGTCGGACGTCGGGACCGCGACCTGTTTCGAGGCGAAGACGGGGAAGCGGATGTGGAAGGAGAAGCTCAGCAAACATTGCAGCGCGTCGCCGGTCGCGGCGGGGGGCTATCTCTATTTCCCGGACGACAAGGGCGTGACGCACGTGCTGAAGGCCGGGCCGCAGTTCGAGCTGGTGTCCCGGAACGATCTGGGCGAGGAATGCTACGCGTCGCCCGCGCTCTCCCAGGGCCGGATCTATCTCCGCACCGCGAAGAGCCTCGTCTGCATCGGAGAGGCGGCGCGGTGAGCGCCGAAGAGCCGGCGGGAACGACTCCTCCGGCGGCCGACGACTGGGTCGAGGTCTACCGGGGTCCGCGCCGCCGGGGCCACATCGTCATCCGGGTCCTGACGGACGCGAGCATCCCTTCCCGCGACGCGCGGCGGATGGGCCTGTCCCCGGCCAAGCCGCAGGAGGGGATCGTCCAGGTTCCCCGGGAGCGGGCCGCGGACGCCACGCTCATGATCGAGATGCTGAAGAAGAACTTCCCCGCGCTGTTCGCGGCGGGGGCGGCGAAAAGCGAATGAGCGAGAACGGACGGACAGCGGGACGCGAACTCGACGCCCTCGTCGCCGAAAAGGTGATGGGCTGGCGGGACGTGCGGAAGCAGTCCATCGCCAACGCGTTCGGCCACCACGTCATGGACGACTACGTCGGGCTGGCGACCCCGGAGGCGACGATTCCCCAGCTGGTGCCCCGCTACAGCATGATGATCCAGGAGGCCTGGAAGGTCGCGGACGAGCTTCGCGGCCGCTCGCAGTTCGTCGCGGTGATTTCCGGCCTCGGGCCGCAGGGGATCCAGCCCTGGATCTGCAAGATCAACCGCGACGGCGGCTTCATCGAGGAGCGTGCCGACTCGGCCGCGGTGGCGATCTGCCTGGCCTCCCTCAAGTCCGTCGGCGTGGCCTGACATCCCCGAAAAAAAAGCCCCGCGCCTTCCGGTGCGGGGCTTCTCGAGAGTCTCGATCGCCTATTTCGTGGGCTTGATCACGTCCGCCTTGTCCAGCTTGACGTGATAGCCGGCCGCGTTGACCGCCTTCACCAGGGCGGCGGGATCGAACGCCCCTTTGACCGTGAACGAGCCTTCCTTGGCCTTCGAGTCCTCGGACTCGACGCCTTCGACGGTCTTGATCGCTTCCACGAGGGCCTTGTTGCAAGCCTCGCAGCAGTTGTGCGCTCCCTTGAAGACGCCGCTCGAGAGCTTGGCGGGCTTGGCCTTCGGGGGAAGCAGCGTCCCGCTGTCGTCCTTGAACGCGAAGGGTTTGTCCACCTCGCCCCAGAAGCCGGCCGCGGCCAGCTTGTCGAGGGCCGCCTGGGCGACTTTTTCGTTCGCGGCGGTGAACGTCAGGGTCTTCGTCGCCTTGTCGGCCTTGGCTTCCTTGCCGCCGCCGTCCTCCACCGCCTTGGTCGCGGCGCCTTCGCAGCCGCCGCAGCAAAGGTGCATGTTCTTCACTTCAATCTTGATCACGGGATCCGCCAGGCCGGTCAGGCAGAGCCCCGCGGCCGCGATCGCGGCCATCACCACTCCAACATTGATCATCCGCGCCTCCTGAGTTCCTCAATCTCCGCAGCCCCGACATCGGGGCTCGTGCATTCTATGTTCAATACGGCCCGAGATCCATTCCGGGTGGGGTGATCTGCAATCCGGAGGGCCCCTTCCGGCCGCTCCCTCGCTGGAGCGCTCCGGATCCCCCTGGGAGGCGACCGCAAGGACGCCGGGGTTTTGGCCGGCCTCTTGGGCGGGCCGCCGCCGCGTCCGAGACGAAAGTCCCGGGCCTCGAGGACGGGACGCCGGAGGACACGGAGGGAGCGGAAAGCCCCTTCGGATCCGGGGCCTCCGGACCGGGCGGAGGGGGCATGCCAGCCGGGCGCCCCGGCTGCGCCGGTCGGCGAAGGGGCGAGCCTCCGCGGGAGGGCCTCGATCCTCCGGGCCATGGACGGTGAGTGCCGGTTGAGTCCCGGGCCCGGACTCAGTAGACTGGGGGCATGCAATGGTCAGGCCGGCGCGAGAGCGATAACGTCGACGATGAGCGCGGATCGGGCGGAGGGGGAGGCCGAATCGCGATCGGGGGCGGCGCCACGATCCTCATCTGCCTGGCCGCCTGGGCTCTCGGCATCGATCCCCGCCAGCTGCTCAACTCCGGCCTCGTCGACAATGCGCCTTCCGTCCAGCGGACCCCGGATGCCTCCCAGGAGTCGCTGAAACACTTCGTCTCGGTGGTTCTCGCCGACACCGAGGACGTCTGGCACGTTCAGTTCGTGAAGCTGGGCCAGACCTATCGCGAGCCGAGGCTGGTGCTCTTCAGCGGACAGGTCTCCTCCGCCTGCGGGATGGCCGGGTCGGCGGTCGGGCCGTTCTATTGTCCCGGGGATCAGAAGGTCTATCTGGACCTGGAATTCTTCCAGGAGCTCCGGGACCGCTTTCATGCGCCGGGGAATTTCGCCGAGGCGTACGTCGTCGCTCACGAAGTCGGTCATCACGTGCAAAAGCTTCTCGGGGTCAGCGATCGGGTCCATGCCCAGCGCTCGCGCCTTTCCGACCGGGAGTCCAACCAGCTGTCGGTCCGGCTGGAGCTTCAGGCGGATTTCCTGGCCGGGGTCTGGGCCTATCACGCGCAGCAGATGAAGAAGATTCTCGACCCGGGCGACCTCGATGCGGCCCTTCGGGCCGCCAACGCGATCGGGGACGACCGGCTGCAGAAGCAAAGCCGGGGCTACGTGACGCCGGACTCCTTCACGCACGGCACGTCCGCCCAGCGCATCCGCTGGTTCCGGAAGGGCTTCGAGACGGGCGACGTCAAGCTGATGGAACAGCTCTTCTCGCTTCCCTACAGCCAGCTTTAGCGCGATTCGAACGACTCGCGGAAGAGCCGAAGCGCCCGCGGCAGGCAGCTGTGGCCGTCGGGGCTGCGTTCCGCGCAACGGGCTTCGGGTCCCTCCGCCCGTTCCTTGAGGCTCCGGATCCGGTCCTTCTTACCCTCGCGCGCGTCCGCCACGATCTCCGTCGCGGAAAGTCCGAAGCAGGGGCAGAGGGGGCCTTCCGGGTCCTTCGGCCAGGCCGGACCCAGCATCCGCTCGGCGGGCACGGTCGTGCCCCAGCCGTTGAAGTAGGCGTTCGGGCAGCCGGGATTGACGCAATAGTAGGCCCGGTCTCCCAGCTTGGTCCGGAACTCCGCAGGGACGTGGATCGCGAGGGTCGACGGTCCGACGGCATCGCCGAGAGTCCCGCACGAGGGGCAGCGGGGTTCCGGCTCTTCTCCCTCCTTCATGAAGGCCCGGCTCATGGCGTCTATCGTACCTCCCGTTCAGCGCGGCGGGCGTGCCTTCTGAAGGAGCGTTTCGGCGTCGGCGCGCAGCGGCCAGCCGGCGGGCGCCTTCTGGAGGGCGAGGTCGAGATCCGCCGCGGCTCCGGGACGGTCGCCCAACAGATACTTGGCCTGGGCGCGTCCCAGAAGCACGGAGGGGTTGACGGGATTCAGGGCCACCGCGCGATCGTAGTCGGTCAGCGCGTCGCGATAGCGGCCGGTCTGCATGAGGATCATCGCCCGGTTGTTGACCGCCTCGACCGATGCCGGCGCCAGGCGGACCGCGCGCTCGAGATCGGCCAGGGCGGCGACGAGATTCCCTCGGGCCCGCTCGACGCTCGCCCTCAGGATGAAGGCGACTCCATTGTCGGGATCGTTCCGAAGGGCCGCCTCGGCATCCTGGAGCGCTCCGGACAGATCGCCGGCGTTGCGCCGGAGGAAGCCCCGGTTCGTGAGGGCGATCGGATAGTCGGGCTTGAGCTCGATCGCCCGGTCGAAATCCCGTCGCGCGCCGTCCCGGTCCCCGAGCCGCTCCAGCGCCAGGCCCCTCAGATTCCAGGCGCGCTCGTACGTGGGGTGCAGCCCGATCGCCAGGCCATAGTCCTCCAGCGCGCCTCGGGGATCGTCCAGATCCAGCCGGACGGTGCCCCGGTTGGTGCGGGCGACGACGTTGTCCGTTTTGAGCTCGAGGCAGCGCGTGTAGTCCGCGAGCGCGCCCGCGCGATCGCCGGCGTCGTGGCGGGCGGAGCCCCGGTTCAGGTAGCCGGTCCAGGAGCCGGGATCGACGGCGATCTGCCTCGTCCACAGGGTCTCCGAATCCTTCCAGAAACCCGTCTGACGCCAGGCCAGCGCCGCGAGAGCGGCCAGCACGACTCCGGCGAGTCCGGTCGCGATTCCCGGCCGGCGGTCCCGAAAGGGCATCCAGGCGCCGGCGGCCAGCAGGGCGAAGGGCAGGCAGGCGAGATAGCTGTAGCGGTCGGCGGCGTAGTAGATTCCGGTCTGGAGCACCCCCGAGACGGGGGCGATCAGGACCAGGTACGACACCCAGGCCGCCAGAGCCGCCGGACGGCCGTGTCGAACGGCGACGGACCAGCCGGTCAGGGCCAGGACGGCGATCCATCCCCCGATCTGCGCCGGACCGATCGCGGGGTGAAAGTGGTAGATGGGCGCCAGACCGGCCGGCATTAGGGTCTTCCAACCGTAAAACGAAAGGCGGAACCCTGGCTGCGCCACGCTCTGAAGCAGGGAGTACTTCTCCCGGTCGATGGAGCCCACTCCCGTTTGAGTGAACCAGGTCAGGATGACGGCGCCGATCATGACCAGGCCGTGGGGGATCTTTTCGACGAGGAGGGCGCGGAGGGGTTCCCGGTCCCGCCGGCCGAGCGGGTAGACGTCGAGCACGACCAGGACCAGGGGCAGCGTCATTCCCATCGCCTTGGAGAGCATCATGAGCGCGAACAGGAGGGCGGACGCTCCCATCCACCCTCGGCGCTCCGGGGTGGACGGCGGGGCATCGGCCGCCCGCAGGTAGGCCAGGATCGTCAGGAGGAAGAAGACGCCGGACAGGACGTCGCGCCGTTCGGTGATCCAGGCGACCGACTCGGCGCGCAGCGGATGCAGGGCGAACAGCAGGGCGGCGGCCGCCGCGGCGGGGCGCACCGACCCGGGAGGGGACTCGGGCCTCGCGCGGCGCAGGAGGGACTCCGCGAGCACGAAGACCAGCGCGGCATTGAGGGCGTGCAGCGCCAGATTCGTCGCGTGGTAGCCCCGGGGATCCATGCCCCACAGGAGGTAGTCGGCCCCGAACGTGAGCCAGGTCAGCGGAATGTAGTGCTCGACGGCGTACGTGAACATCCAGCGCAGGTGGGACCAGCCGAGCCCGCGATAGTGAGGATTGTCGATGAAGTTGTGAGTGTCGTCCCAGTTGACGAAGCCCGCGGAGAGCGCCGGCAGGAAGGGCAGGAGGGCGGCGACGGCGATGCCGAGGGGCAGCAGGAACCGGGCCGGGGTCCGGGGCGGCGGGGCAGTCTCCATGAGCTCGCGTGGATTATAGACCGCGCCGCGGCCAGGACCAAGCGCTCAGGCCAGGAGGGCCTTCACGACCTCCCCGTGGACGTCGGTCAGGCGGAAGTCGCGGCCCTGGAACCGGTAGGTCAGTCTCGTGTGGTCGAAGCCCAAGAGATGCAGCAGCGTCGCGTTGAGGTCGTGGACGTGGACCCGGTCCTTGACGACGTTGAACGCGAAGTCGTCGGTCTCGCCGTACGACAGGCCGGGCTTCATGCCGCCGCCGGCGAACCACATCGTGAAGGCGTTGGGGTGATGGTCGCGGCCGTCGTCGCCCCCCTGGACCATCGGAGTCCGGCCGAATTCACCGCCCCAGATGACGAGCGTCTCGTCGAGGAGGCCGCGCTGCTTGAGGTCCTTCACCAGGGCCGCGCAGGCGCGGTCGGTGTCCTCGCAGTTCTTGCGGAGGTCCTTCACCAGGTTGCCGTGCTGGTCCCAGGCCTCGTGGAACAGCTGGACGAAGCGCACGCCGCGTTCGACCAGGCGCCGCGCCAGGAGGCAGTTGTTGGCGAACGAGGGCTTGCCCGGCTGCGCGCCGTACAGCTCCAGGGTCTCCTTGGATTCCTTGGAGATGTCCATCAGCTCGGGCGCGCTGGTCTGCATGCGGAAGGCCATCTCGAAGGAGTTGATCCGCGTGGAGATCTCGGGATCGCCGACCACGTCCAGATGCTCTTCGTTGAGCGTCCGCACGGCGTCGAGGGAGTCGCGCTGCAGGGCGGGATCCACGCCGGGCGGATTCGACAGGTAGAGCACCGGATCGCCGGTGCCGCGGAACTGGACGCCCTGGTACACCGTCGGCAGGAAGCCGCAGCCCCAATTCGAGTTGCCTCCGCTGGGACCCTTCTTGCCGGAGCTGAACACCACGAACCCCGGCAGGTCCCGGGATTCGCTGCCCAGGCCGTAGGTCACCCAGGCGCCCATGCTCGGACGGCCGAACTGCTGGGCCCCCGTGTTCATCATGATCTGCGCGGGGGCGTGATTGAACGCGTCGGTGACCATCGACTTCACGATGGTGATGTCGTCCGCCATCGTCGCCAGGTGGGGCAGGAGCTCCGAGATCTCGGTGGCGTTCTGGCCGTACTTGCCGAAGCGGAACTTCGGGCCCAGGAGCTTCGAGCTGGGATTGATGAACGCGGCGCGGTAGCCCTTGATGAGGTCGGGCGGCGGCAGCGTCCCGTTGAATTTCGCGAGCTGCGGCTTGTAGTCGAAGAGCTCCAGATGGCTGGGGGCGCCGGCCATGAAAAGATAGATGACGCTCTTCGCGCGCGGCCGGTGGTGCGGCTGGCGGGGCGCCATCGCGTCGCCCGCGGCGAAGAGCTCGCGGCCGAGGAGCGAATGGAACGCCAGGCCTCCCATGCCGACGCCGCACTGCTGCAGGAACCAGCGGCGGCTCGCGAGGGAGCGGGGGGAATCGTTGGTCGTCATCGTCTCATTCTTTCGTGATGGTCTCATCCAGGTTCAGCAGCACCCGGGCGAGCGCCGTCCAGGCGCCTCGTTCCGGGCTGGCGTCGTCCTTGGACCCCGTCAGGTCCTTGATGCGGTCCGGCGCCGCGGCCAGATGCTCTTTCTGGGCGGCGAGGAACCGGAGGAGCACGGTCCTTTCCTTGTCCGCGGGGACCCGGCCGGTGCAGCGGCGGAAGGAGTAGGTCAGGCGTTCGTCGTCCCTCGCTCCCCCGTCCCGGAGCGTCTTGGCCGCCAGGGCCCGGGCGCACTCGACGAACAAGGGCTCGTTCAGCGTGGTCAGCGCCTGCAGCGGCGTGTTGGACCGGGACCGGCGCACGCAGGAGGCCTCGCCGACGGGCGTGTCGAAGGCCTGCAGGGCCGGGTAGGGAACCGAGCGGTAGCGGAACGTATAGAGCCCGCGGCGGTAGCGGTTTTCGCCCGTCTCCTCCTTCCACACCTTGGGCCCGTAGCTGACGGGCGGCTGGAAGAGCTGGCCGGGGGCCGGCGGACACACGCTGGGGCCTCCGACCTTCAGGTTGAGCAGGCCGCTCGCGGCCAGGGCGATGTCGCGGACGATTTCGCCTTCGACGCGGAATCGGGGCCCCCGGGAGAGCAGCCGGTTTGCCGGATCGCGCGCGAACGCGTCGGCCGTCAGGGTGGAGGACTGGCGGTACGTCGCCGACGAGACGATCAGCCGGTGGAGCGATTTGAAGCTCCAGCCCCGCTCCATGAACTCGACGGACAGCCAGTCGAGCAGCTCGGGGTGCGACGGCGATTCCGACTGGGAACCGAAGTCCTCGCTGGTCGCGACCAGGCCCGTCCCGAAGTAGCTCTGCCAGACCCGGTTGACGATCGATCGCGCCGGGGTGGGCGCCTTCCGGTCCACCAGCCAGCGCGCGAACGCGAGGCGGCTCGCCGGCTGGCCCGGGGGCAGGGGATTCAGAAAGCCGGGGACCCCGGGCGTAACTTCCGCCTTCGGCTTCAGGAAGTCCCCTCGGTCCAGCAGGTGCGTCGCCCGCATCTGCCCGCGCTCCTCGAGGGCGAGCTGCGTGGTCCCTTCCGGGTGCTTCTTCCAGAGCGCCTCGACCCGGTCGTTCTCCTCTTTCCATTCGGGGACGGTGGTCCGCCAGTAGGTGAAGACGGCGGCGTCCTGCGCGGGACTGCGCTGGTCCTCCGAGATGGCCAGGATCGACCGGACGCCCATCGGCAGGGGATCGGCCTTGGGAGCCGGAGCCGACGTCACCGAGAGCCGGAAGCGGCCGAGGTTGCAGGTCTGGTTGTCGTCGCTGTTCCACCCGCCGTGGTTCTGCTTCAGGTAGAAGACGAGGATCGCGCCGCCCTTGAACGCCACGGGCTTCTCGGGCACGAAGACCGCCTTGCGCGGCGCATTGCGCCGCCCGGGGCCGATGTCGATGCTCCAGGCCGTGTCGTCCTTGCCGTCGATGGCGAACGCGACGGGTCCCGTGAGGCGCTTCTTGTTGCTCTTGTCGTCGAAGATCGCCTCGAGCGGCGCCTCGGGGGCCTCGACGTCCGCCGTGGCCGACGCCAGCTTGATCTTCTGGGGTTTCGAGGACCCGTCGGCGGGCCCCGCCTCCACCTCGAATTCCGAGAGCGCGCCGGTCCCCTTGATGGAGCGGCCGGGGCCTCCGCGCGGGAGGTTGGGATCCGTGAGCAGCTCCAGCCGGAACCCGGTCACTCCTTCGTTGGGCACCTTCACCGTCATCTTCACGCGGTGCTTGGTGGGCGCATAGCTCTGCGCGAGGAGCGAGCCGTCGTCCATGGGCAGGTACTTCTGCCCGCCGGTGGAGATGTCGTCGACGTCGGGGCGGACGACGGTCCACTCGGGCTGGTCGTCCCGGACGGCCGCCTCCCAGGCGCGCATCCGCTCCTTCCAGTCGGCGGTGCGGTGACGCAGGTCGTCCTCGATCTCGCGGATCCCGCGGAGGACCGCCTCGCGTTCCATCAGCTCCGACGGGGTGAAGACGGTGACGTTCGCCTCATGGGAGTTGTTGAGGAATGCGAACATCCGGTAATAATCGCTGTGCGTGAACGGGTCGTACTTGTGGCTGTGGCACTGGGCGCACTGGATTGTGAGGCCCAGGATGCCGCGGCCGATCGCATCCATGCGGTCGAACATGGCTTCCATGCGGAACTGTTCGGGATCGACGCCTCCCTCCTCGTTGATCATGGAGTTGCGGAGGAAGCCGGTCGCGACGATCTGGTCCTGCGTCGCGTTCGGGAGGAGATCGCCCGCGATCTGCTCCGTGACGAATTGGTTGTAGGGCAGGTCGCGGTTGAAGGCGTTGATGACCCAGTCCCGGTAGAACCACGCCTCGCGCGGCTTGTCCTTTTCGAATCCGTCGGAGTCGGCGTAGCGGGCCGCGTCGAGCCAGTGCCGGGCCCAGCGTTCGCCGTAATGGGGCGAGGCGAGGAGGCGGTCGACCTGCTTCTCGTAGGCGTCGGGGCTCCGGTCGGCCAGGAAGGAATCGATCTCCTCGGGGGTGGGCGGGAGCCCCACCAGGTCGAGACTGAGACGTCGCAACAGCGTCTCCCGCCCGGCTTCGGGCGACGGCCTCAGTCCCTCGCGATCGAGCCTGGCGCGGACGAACGCATCGACGGGATTCGGGACGGCGAGGGGAGGAACCGGAGGACGTTCAGGCGGGACGAAGGCCCAATGATCCGACCACTTCGCTCCCTGCTGGATCCATTTTCGGATCAGCTCGACCTGCTTCGGCGTCAGCTGCTTGCCCGACTTGGCGGGCGGCATGTGGTCGTCCTTGTCGGGCGTCACCATCCTGCGGAACGCCTCGCTCTGGTCGGGCTTGCCGGGGATGAAGGGCTGCTTGCCCTCGACGACCCGGAACGCGCCCTCCTTGATGTCGAGGCGGAGATCGCCCTTGCGACGTTTGTCGTCCGGTCCATGGCAGAGGAAGCAGGAATTGGACAGGATGGGCCGGATGTCCCGCTTGAAGTCGACCGGATCATCCGCCTGGAGCACGAGGGCCACGAGAACGCCGAGCATCACGAGGATCTCCCCTGATCAGGCCTTTCCGTTCATTCCCTGTCGGGCGCGTTTGCGGTGCAAAAAACGGCGGAGCGGTCCCCGCCGCGCTATAGGATGGGACACGCCATGACCGACCGCCTCCCCATCTATTCGCTGGAATCGGAGCTCGCGGCCCGTCTTCGCGAGCGGCCCCGGCTCATCCTATCGTCCCCGACCGGTTCCGGCAAATCCACCCAGGTTCCCCAGATGCTCCTCCGGCACGGGTTCCTGGATAAAGGCCAGGCGGTCATCCTCCAGCCGAGGCGCCTCGCCACGCGCCTCCTGGCCGCCCGCGTCGCCGAGGAACTGGGGGTCGAGCTCGGCAAGGAGGTCGGATACCAGATCCGCTTCGACGACGTCTCCGTTCCGACCACCCGGATCAAGTTCGTGACCGAGGGGATCCTGCTCCGCCGCATGATCCAGGAGCCGGCGCTGCCCGGCGTCGCCGCGCTGATCTTCGACGAGTTCCACGAGCGGCATCTGTATGGGGACATCACCCTGGCCTGGGCGCTGGATCTCCAGGAGCGGCAGCGGCCCGACCTGAAGATCCTCGTCATGTCGGCCACGCTGGACGGGGACCGCCTCGAACGGTATCTCCACCCCTGCTCCCGCCTGGTCTCCGAAGGCCGGGTCTTTCCGGTCTCGATCGTCCACGCGGCGGCGGCCGACGAGCGCCCGGTCTGGGATCAGGCGGCGGAGGCCTACAGCCGCTTCGTGGACGACGGGGGCGAGGGCGACGCGCTCGTCTTCATGCCCGGGGGATACGAAATCAACCGGACGCTCGATGCGCTGCGGGAGCGCCCCGAGGCGAAGGGCCGCATCCTCCTGCCGCTCTACGGGGAGCTTCCGCCGCGCGATCAGGACGCCGCCGTGGCCCGCTATTCGAAGCCCAAAATCGTCGTCTCCACGAACGTCGCGGAAACATCGCTCACCATCGACGGGATCCGCCTGGTGGTGGACAGCGGCCTCGCGCGCATCCCGCGCTACGATCCCTATCGCGGGATCAACACGCTCGGCGTCGAGAAGATCAGCCGGGCGTCCGCCGACCAGCGCGCGGGGCGGGCGGGACGCACGGCGCCGGGGACCTGCGTCCGGCTTTGGACCGCGCAGGATCACGCGAAGAGGCCGGCCCGCGAGCTGCCCGAGATCCGCCGCCTGGACCTGGCGGAAGCCGTCCTGACGCTGAAGGCGGCGGGGATCGGGGAGCTCCGGACCTTCCGCTGGCTGGATCCGCCCGATGAGTCGTCGCTCGCCCATGCCGAGGAGCTCCTCGCCGATCTGGGGGCGCTGAAAGCGGCGTCGATCACCGCGCTCGGCCGCCGCATGCTCGCGTTCCCGGTGCATCCGCGCTATTCGCGCATGCTCCTGGCCGCGGAGGAGTTCGGCTGCGTGCACGACGCCGCCCTGGTTGCGGCGCTGACCCAGGGCCGCGACCTGCTCCTGCGGAACGTCGACGGGGACACCGCCTCCTTCCGCGAGGAGCGCATCGGAGACCCGGCGACGTCCGACTTCATCCTGCTCATGAAGGCCTGGGCGTTCGCGGCGAAGAACGACTTCCGGCTCGACGCCTGCCGGCGCGCGGGGATTCATGCCGTGACGGCGCGTCAGGTCGGGCCGCTGCACGAGCAGTTCCTCCGGATCGCCGAGCGCGAGGGGCTCACGGTCGGGCGCCCCGGCGCGCCGGAAGAGGCCCTGCGCCGCTGCATCCTGATCGGCTTCTCGGACCGGGTGGCCCGCCGGGTCGACGAGGGCACGCTGCGCTGCGAGCTGGTGCACGGGCGGAAAGGGGTTCTCGCGCGGGAAAGCGTCGTGCGCCAGAGCCGGCTCCTGGTGGCCTCGGAGGTGCGGGAGGTGGAGGGCCGCCGCGGGGAGGACAAGACGATCCTCAGCCTCGCGACCGCGATCGAGCGCTTTTGGCTCGCCGACTACTTCCCGGACGACCTGAGCCGGCGCACCGAGGTGTACTACGACGCGATGGCCAAGCGGGTGCTCGCGGACGAGGCGCTTCGCTTCCGGGACCTCCTGATCGAGACGCGGCGCGTGGACCCTCCGCCGGAAGACGCGGCCGCGCGGCTGCTCGCCGAGGAGATCCTCGCCGGGCGCATCAAGCTGTCGGGCTGGGACACCGCGGTCGACCAGTGGATCCTGCGGCTGGAGCTCCTGGCCCGGACCTGTCCGGAGCTCGAGATCTCGCCGATCACGGACGCCGACCGGAAAACCCTGCTCGAACAGCTCTGCCATGACGCGGTCGCCGCGAAGGACGTGAAGGACCGTGCGGTCATGCCGGTCTTCCGGGACTGGCTCAACCCCGCGATGCAGGGGCTGGTCGAGAAGCATGCGCCCGAGCGACTGGCCCTCTCCAACGGGAAGTCGCCGAAGGTCACCTACGTGCCGGAAGGGCCGCCGTTCATCGCCCTCCGCATCCAGGAGCTCTACGGAGTCACTCAGCTTCCCCGGCTGGCCCTGGGTCGGGTGACCCCGCTCCTGCACATTCTCGCCCCGAGCAACCGTCCGGTGCAGATCACCCAGGATCTCCCGGGTTTCTGGAAGGACCATTATCCGAAGCTGAAGAAGGAGCTGCAGCGGAAGTATCCCCGGCACGAATGGCGGGAGCTCTCCTAAAACGGCGACCGCGGTCCGGCCGGCGGACCGCCTACGGCAGAGACCAGAACCGCACCGAGCCGTCCGCGCTGGAGGAGACCAGCCCTCCCCGCACGAACGCGATCGACGAGATGCGGCCGTGATGGCCCGTCAGCGTCTTGACCGGGGTCCCGTCCGCCGAGGAAGCGATCCGGATCTGGGCATCGGCCCCGCCCGTGGCGAGCAGGCCCCCGTCCGGCGAGAAGGCCGCGCAGGTCACGCTTCCGGTATGACCGCCGACCCCGGAACCCGCTTCACCGGTCTCCGCGGTCCAGAGCGTCACCGTCCCGTTCGCGCTGCCCGTGAGCACCCTCCGGCCGTCCGGGCTCAGCGCCAGGGCGGACACCGTGACGGGCGGTCCCGCCCATTTCCACTCCTTGCCGCCGGGGAGCTCTCGGACCCTCAGGGACTTGTCCCGGGCCGCCAGCGCCAGACGGGATCCGCCCGCGCTGAGCGCAAGCGCCACCACTCCGGGAGCCGCCTCCCTCTCGAGGATCGCCGGATCGTCGGCGCCGCTGTCCCACGTGAAGAGGGTTCCGTCGCTGAGCGCGCCCACGACGGTCTTTCCATCCGGCTTGATCGCCAGGGCGACCAGATAGGAGGTCGAGGGCGTGAACGAGCGGAGCTCCTTCCGCTCCCTGAGATCCCAGGCCTGCACTTTGCTTGAGGTCGCGGTGACCAGGCGGTCGTCGCTGCCGAACGCCAGCGACCGGAGCAGCGTCCTGACCGGGACCGACCACAGCTCCTCGCGGCTGGCGGCGTCGAGGACCTTGACGCCGTCCGACGGAAACGCGATCCGCGTGCCCTCCGGGCTCGCGGCGAGCCGGGCGATGGAGACCCGTCCCGAGTACAGGATTCCCTTCACGTCCTCCTGGAGCCGGCCCAGGTGCTGGAGGGCCTCCTCCCGGTGGGTCCCGCCGGCATGCGGCTTGGCCAGGAAGGACTCCAACAGGGCGGCCGCCTCGCGGGGTGCGCGCGCCTGGAGCGTGTCCATCCGGTCGGCCAGCTCCGCGTAGTCGACGTCCGCCTGGAAGGAGAGCCTCCGGGTTTCCGCGTCCTTCCGGTGGGCGCCGCCCTGGTGGGGTTTCTTCAGGAACCGGTCGAGCTCCGCGATCGCCGAGTAGGGATCATTCTGGGTGACGGCGGCGTCGAGCGCGGTCTTCGCCTTGGTCCAGTCCTCGTCGCACCAGGCCGACAGAAGGGCGTCGACGTCGCTCTTCCGGGCCTCCCCCGACTTCGACAGCACCTCGGCAGCCAGCTTGTCCGCTCCCGTCCGGCGATAGAGCTCCGCTTTCGAGACCGCGGAGGTCCAGGCCTTGAGCGACTTCTTCAGCTCCACGGCTTCCAGGGGCGGCGAGGGCCCGGCCGTCTTCAGGTACCGGTCGCATTCGTTCAGGGCCTCGCTGTAGCGTCTCTGCGCCTCCAGCCGGCGGATCGTGGCGAGGGTCTGGGACCACTCGTCCTGCTGGATCCGTTCCAGGAGCTTCTTTTCATCCGCCGAGGCCTGGTCCGCTCGGACCCGGATCTCCAGCGTCCTCTTGGCTTCCGCGATCCGGCCTTCCTCCTGGAGTTGTCGGACGGCGTCCAGTTCCCGGCTCTTCAGGGTCCGCTGGACCTGCCGAATCGCCAGCACCCCGACGATCGGGCCCATCCAGAAAAGGACGAAGAACAGCTTCCAGAAGCCTCCGCGGCGGCGCGAGGGGAATGCACGCGGAAGCGGCGGTGGAGGAAGAGGACCTTCGTCGACCACGACCGGGCGGGGCGTCGGCGGAGGCGGAAGAGGAAGGGGCGCTTCCTCGGGATTTCGATCGCGCCGGGATTCGGGCCGCGCCGGCGTCGCGGTGCGGGGCTCCGGCAGGTCCCGGTTCGCCGGGGGAGGCGGCGGGGGCGTCGGGACCGAGGTCGTGCGACCCGTGATCGCCGACAGGGTCTGGACGATCGACGCCCGGGCTCGGTCGAGCGCCGGATCGGGGAGGTCCCAGTCCGGCGCCGCGGGAAATGTCGGAACGGACAGGGCCCGAGGGGCCGCCAGGATCCCGGGGTCGGGGAACGAGGGCGGCGGGGCCGGCATCGAGGCGGCGGCCGGCGGCAGGGAGGGAGGGGGAGGCGACGCCGGGACCGTCGCCGGCTGCCGGGCCATCCAAGCCTCCAGCCGGGACAGGACATCCTCCACCATCTGCACCCGCTCGAAAGTCTCCACCCGCGTCATCTGGTGAAGCAGCGCGTCCAGATCCGGGTCTCCGGCGGGCAGCCACTCCTTGAAGATCGTCCCCAGCGAGAACAGATCGCCGCGGAGATCGGGCGACTGGTTCGCCTTCCGCTCCGGACTCCAGTAGGGGGTGGGGTCGCGGAACTGGCCGAAATCGGTGACCCGGACGTCTCCCGAGACGGAGACCAGGATGTTCTCGGGCTTCAGGTTGCGGTGGAGGATGAGGCGCATCCACGCCGCGCCGAGGGCTCGGGCCGACCGGAGGAGGAGGTCGGCCCCCTCGCGCCGCGGCCGGGAGGCGATCCCGCGCAGCGAGCGGCCGTCGAAGACGTCGGAGGCGATGAACAGCCGAGGTCCTTCGCGGGCGACCGAGTCGACCCGCAGGAGGTTGGGATGGGCGAGGCCGATCAGCCGGCGCGTGTCCTCCTCGATGCGGCGCAGAGTCGGCTCGTCGACGTCCTCGTTGAAGATCTTGAGGGAGACGTTCTTCGCGTCGGCGATCCGCAGGGCCCGGTAGACGACTCCACTGGGCCCCCGTCCCAGGACGGTGTCGATCCGGAAGGGACCCCAGGGCGAACCGGGCGGCAATTCGGGCATGACGGACCGCTTCGATTATAGCGCCCGGCCTTGATCGGTCCCGCCGAATCCTGTCCAATTCAGCCGGCCTTGCGCCATATCCTTCCAGAAGGGACCGACGGGATGACTCCAGCGGACCGCGGCGAACAGTTCGTGCGGCTCTTCGTCCAGAACCAGAAGCGCATCCAGGGCCTGATCCTGGCCCTCGTGCCCAAAGGCGCGGATGCGGATGACATTCTCCAGGAGGCGTCCGCGGTGATGTGGCAGAAGTTCTCCGAATTCGAGCTCGGGACGAACTTCGCCGCCTGGGCCCTCCGCATTGCCCGGTACCAGGTGATGGCGTACTACACGGCCCAGAAGCGCCAGCGCGCGCGGCTCAGCGACGAGAGCCTCGACGCCGTCGTGGAGACGCTGGCCCGGCGCGCCGAGCGGGAGGAGGACCGGACGCTCGCGCTGGAGGGGTGCCTGGCGGGGCTCGACCGGTCCGACCGCGAGCTCCTGGATCTGCGATACCGCAGCGGCGCGACGGTCGGGGACCTCGCCCGCCAATCGGGGAAGACGGTCTTCGCGGTGTATAAGGCGCTGAACCGGGCGCATGATCGCCTGCTCGGCTGCATGAGAGGGAAGTTGAGCACCGAAGGAGCGGAACGAGGATGAACTTCGATGAACTCGGGGAGCTGATGGAGGCTCTTCGCGACGGGACGATCGAGGACGGTCAGGTCGCGCGGCTCGACCAGCTCCTCGCCGAGCATCCGGAGGCCGTGGACTATTTCGTCGACCGTGCCTGGCTGAGGGCCGAGCTGGACGAAAAGCTCGGCGGCTCGCCGGCGCTCCGGCTTCCGGCTCCCGCGAGGCGGCCGCATCGCCGTCTCCCGGCGGGCCTGGCGGTGGCGGCCGCCCTGGCGCTGGCCGCGCTTCTGGCGGTCTTTGGAAGAGCCACCCGGAGCGAGACGACCTACGAAGGCTGCGCCATCCTGACGAAGTCCTTCGAGACGCGCTGGGAAGGCAGCGGACCCGCGGTGGGCTCGGTCCTGCCCAAGGGCCGCCTCGCGTTCGAGTCGGGCGTCATTCAGGTGGAATTCTTCAGCGGCGCCCGCGTCATCCTCGAGGGCCCCGCGGACTTCGAGCTGGTCTCCACCAATGAAGGCCTCTGCCGCCACGGGAAGCTGCGGGCCTTCGTGCCTCCCCAGGCCCAGGGGTTCACGGTCCGCACCGCCGGCATCCAGCTCGTCGACCGCGGCACCGAGTTCGGACTGCGCCTGGACCGGAGCGGGGACGCGGAAGTCCACGTCTTCCAGGGCCGCGTCGAGATTCATTCGCGCGGCGCGCGCTCGGATCTCGCGGTCGGCCGCGCGCTCCGGATCGATCCCGCCGGCGTCGTCCGGCCGATCGACGCGAATCCCCAGGCGTTCGTCACGCTGTCGGATCTGACGCTGCGTTCCGCCGAGGAGGCGAAAGCGCGCCTCGCGCGCTGGGGCGGCGCCAGCGAGCGCCTGCGCCAGGATCCCCGGATCGCGGTCTATTACTCGTTCGAGGACGCCCCCGAGTGGTCGCGCGAGCTGCGGAGCCAGAGGCCCGAGCGCTCGCCCCTCGACGGCGCGATCATCGGCTGCCGCTGGGCCGAAGGCCGCTGGCCGGGGAAGAAGGCCCTGGAATTCCGGGGACCCGGCGATCGCGTCCGCTTCCAGGACGCGGGCGAATACGAATCCCTCACGCTCATGACCTGGGTGCGCGTCGACTCCCTGGACCGTCCGTTCAGCGGCCTCATGTTGACGGACGGCTGGACGTCCGGGAGCGTGCACTGGCAGATCACGCAGCACGGCACGCTGCGGCTGGGCATCCACGGCGACAAGCAGTCGAACGACTACGACACGCCCGTGCTGTTCACGCCCGGCCAGTTTGGCCGCTGGATCCACCTGTGCACGGTCTACAATCGCGACGCGCGCGAGGTGCTGCACTACGTCGACGGCCGCCTGGCCAACCGGCTGGCGCTCAAGTTCGACACGCAGCTGCGGCTGGGGGCGGTCGAGCTCGGGAACTGGGGCGTGCCGCTCCAGGGCAACGTGTACGCCGTGCGCAACCTCAACGGCCGGATGGACGAGTTCGCGCTCTTCGGCAAGGCGCTGGGCGCCGACGAGATCCGCGAGCTCTATTCGGTCGGCGCGCCCGCGCCGTAGCTACTTCGGCGGCCCCGCCTTCTGCTCCTCCAGGAAGCCGCCGTAGACGGCATAGTAGGCCTTGTGGTCCCCGCCGTGGTCCGCCTTCGGCATGATGATGATCTTCTTCGGCCCCTTCATCAGGTTGACCGTCGCCAGCACGCCTTCCGGGGGACACACCGGATCGACCAGGCCCAGCCCGACCAGCGCGGGACAATGGATTTTCGTCGCAAAATTCATCGCGTCGAAATAGCGGCTGGTGGAGAGCATCTTCGCCGCGTCCTTGCCCTGCCAGGTGCGGCTTGCCCAGTTGGGCCAGCCCGGAGCGCGGTTCGCCTGCTTCCCGGTGTGGTCGCAGCCGGCCGGGACGTTCGCCGCCAGCGCCGTCACGGCCGGATGCATCCCGGCGGTCACGATCGATTGGTAGCCTCCCTGGCTCCCGCCGTGGACGACCAGGGCCTTCTTGTTCCAGTCGGGCCGCCCGGTCAGGTAGTCGACGGCGCGATAGCAGGAGAGAAACATCTTCAGGAAGTAGCTCTGCTCTCGGTCATCGTTGCCCTGGCCCGGGTAGTCGTTCAGGTCCTTCTCCGACTTGGCCTTGTAGAACTCCGCCGACTCGTCGATGGGCAGGTCGTGGGCCAGGATGTTCATCGAGAGCCACCCGTTCTTGGCATGGCCGAGGACCCAATCCTTCTGCAGCGGATAGACGCCCGCCCATTGCACCTGGAGCAGGGCGGGGAGGTCGGTCTTGCCCGCGGGCTTCGCGATCTGGCCGTGGATCTTCGACCCGCGAATGTTGTTCATCGTGATCTTGAAGTATTCGACCGAGGGATTGCCGACGTCGACCGGAGTCAGGACGGTCTCGTAGGGGACCGCCGCGAGCTCGGCGATCTTCTCCTTCCAGAAGGCGTCGAAGTCGTCGGGGACGGGAGCGGAGGGGGCGATCTGGTCCGGCGCGAAGGCGGCGCCGCCGCGGCCCAGGACGTCCTTCTCCGCGCCCGCGGGCCGATACTTCACCTCGAGCAGCAGGGTGCCCGGATTGTCGCGCGAGGCGCGGACCTGGGCCTTGCCGTCCACCAGGTCGAGCTCGCCTTTGGCCGACTCGCCCGCGCCGCCGGGCCGGACCACATAGGAGACCTTGCCCGCGCCGGGATCGGCGCCGGTTCTGACCTGGATGCTCCAGGTGACCGGCTTGCCGGGCTCGTAGATTCCGGAGTCCAGGTCCGCGGCGACCTGGACGGTCGTGTCGGCCGTGCCGGTGACGAAACACAGGACCAGCAGCGCAAGCCGGGTCATCATGATCGGGCCTCCTCAATCCGCTCCGGGGCCCATCCTACGACATTTCCGGGGATCTGCAAAAACCATCGCCCTGTCCAAAATCCCCGCTCGGACGCTATCTCGTAGTGGTTCCCGAACGCGTCCCGTACACGGAGGCTCCATCCATGAGACAGTTTTGCCTGCTTGCGGTCGGCCTGGGGGCACTCGGGCTGCTGGGGACGGCCGGCGCGGCCCCGGCGCAGGAGCCCCCGCCGTTGAGGCTGGAGAAGGGCGACCACCTCAGCTTCATCGGGAACACGTTCGCCGACCGGATGCAGCATGTGGGCTGGCTCGAAACGCTGCTCCAGAGCCGCTTTCCGCAGAACAACCTGGTCATCCGGAATCTCGGCTTCTCCGCGGACGAGCTCACCGTGCGGCTCCGTTCGGCGAACTTCGGCAGCCCGGAACAGTGGCTGACCAGCACCCGGACCGACGTGGTGGTCGCGTTCTTCGGCTATAACGAGTCCTTCGGCGGCGAGGCGGGCCTTCCCAAGTTCCGGGACGACCTGGAGAAGTTCGTCAAGTCGACCTTGGCGGCGAAGTACAACGGCAAGTCCGGGCCGCGCCTGGTGCTCGTCTCGCCGATCGCGCACGAGAACCTGAAGAGTCCCCATCTGCCGGACGGAAAGGAAAACAACCAGCGCCTCGAGCTCTACACCCGCGCGATGGGCGACGTGGCCCGGGCGGCCGGCGTGCCCTTCGTGGATCTCTTCCATGCGACGGACAAGCTCTACGCCGCGGCGGCGAAGCCGCTCACGATCAACGGCATCCACCTGAACGAGGAGGGGGACAAGCAGGTCGCCTTCCTCATCGACCGGGCGCTCTTCGCCGATCCCGCCCCGGCAAGGGAATCCGCCGCCCTGGAGAGAATCCGCCAGGCGGTGCTCGATAAGAACTTCCACTGGTACCAGCGGTATCGGGCGACGGACGGCTATTCGGTCTTCGGCGGCCGGGCGGATCTCAAATTCACCAACGGACAGTCGAACCGGGACGTCGCCCAGCGCGAGTTGGAGATCCTCGACCAGATGACGGCCAACCGCGACCCGAAGATCTGGGCCGCGGCGCAGGGGAAGGAGTACCAGGTCGACGACTCGAACACGCCGCCCTTCATCCCCGTCGTCACCAACAAGCCGGGCGCGGGTCCGAACGGGACGCATGTCTATCTCGGCGGCGAGGAAGCGATCGCGAAGATGACCGTCGCCCCGGGCATGAAGGTCAACCTGTTCGCGTCGGAGGAGCGGTTCCCGGAGCTGGTCAGCACGCAGCAGATGCAGTTCGATGCCAAGGGCCGCCTGTGGTGCACCGCCTGGCCGTCCTACACGCGCTGGAAGCCCAAGGACGAGATGAACGACAAGCTGCTCATCTTCGAGGACACGGACGGCGACGGGGTCGCCGACAAGTGCACGGTCTTTGCCGACCACCTCCACAACCCGACGGGATTCGAGTTCTGGAACGGCGGGGTGATCGTGGCGCAGGCGCCGGACATCCTGTTCCTGAAGGATACCGACGGCGACGACAAGGCGGACGTCCGGGTGCGCCTCCTGAGCGGCATGGACACGGCCGACACGCACCATACCTCGAACAGCTTCGTGCTCGACCCCGGGGGCGCGATGTACTGGCAGGAGGGCACCTTTCACCGGACGCAGGTGGAGAGCCCCTACGGCCCCCCCCAGCGCTGCATGGATGCCGGCGTCTACCGCTACGAGCCCCGGACGCAGAAGTTCGAGGTCTATGTGACGTATGGCTTCGCGAATCCGCACGGGCACGTCTTCCGGCGCTGGGGCGAGGATTTCGTCACGGACGCCACGGGCGCGGAGACCTATGATGCCCTGACCTTCAACGGATACGTGGACTTCCCGCACAAGCACGGCCGGCCGCCGAAACCCTATCAGCAGCGGACGCGCCCCTGCCCGGGCACGGAGTTTCTGACGAGCCGGCACTTCCCGGACGAGAATCAAGGCAACTTCCTGGTCGCCAACGTGATCGGCTTCCAGGGCATCCTCCAGTACCAGTGGTCGGACAAGGGCTCGGGCTTCCAGGGGACGGAGACGACGCCGATCGTGTCGTCGAGCGACCCGAACTTCCGCCCCTCGGACATCAAGATCGGGCCCGACGGGGCGATCTACTTCACGGACTGGCAGAATCCGATCATCGGGCACATGCAGCACAACCTGCGCGACCCCAGCCGCGACCACACCCACGGCCGCATCTATCGCGTGACCTATCCCGGCCGTCCGCTCCTCAAGCCCGCCAAGGTGGCGGGCGAGCCGATCCCGGTCCTCCTCGATCTGCTCAAGGAGCCGGAGGACCGCCTCCGCCACCGCGTCCGCATCGAGCTGAGCGGACGCCAGACCCCGGACGTGATCGCGGCCTTGCGGCCCTGGATGGCGGGGCTGGATCCCAAGGATCCCGCCTATGAGCACCACATGCTCGAAGGGCTCTGGTTGCACCAGAGCCATGACGTGGTCCATCCGGACCTGCTCCAGCGCGAGCTGAGGTGCGGCGAGCCGCGGGCGCGCGCGGCGGCGACCCGCGTATTGCGCTGGTGGCGCGACCGGATCCCCAACGCCCTCGACCTCCTGGCCGTGCAGGCGAACGACGAGCATCCGCGCGTCCGTCTGGAAGCGGTGATCGCGTGCAGCTACTTCCGCGAGGCGAAGGCGGCCTCGGTCGCCCTGGAAGCCATGAAGCATCCGCGCGACGAATTCCTCGAGTTCGGCATCAAGGAGACGATGACGCAGCTGGACTCGTTCTGGAAGAGCGCCGTGCGCGAGGGCAAACTCCAGATCTCCGCGGACAACCCCGCGGCGGCGGACTTCCTCCTGGCCAACGTGACGACGGCCGAGCTGCTCAAGCTTCCCAAGACGCCGGCCGTCCAGCTGGCGATCCTGACGCGCATGGGCGTACCCGCCGATGCCCGCAAAGAGGCGCTCGGGGCGCTCGCGAAGGAGAAGGGCGTCGACGAGGTCAACCTGCTGCTCGACGTCATCAACCGGGTGGACGCCGGGCCTCACCGGGCCCACGTCTCGCAGGACCTCGCCCGCTTGCTGATCGACCGGCCGGCCGACGTGCTGTTCCGGTCGAGCGACCGCATCATGACGCTGGCGATCTCCGGGACCTTCCCGGAGGCCCGCCAGGCCGGCTACGCGGCCTGGGTGACGTTGCTGGGCAATGCGGACGCCCCCTATGGCAGCGCCGAGAAGTCGGAGGAGAGCCTGAGGGACTTCCTCGAGTCGATCCCCCTCCTGGGCAAGCCGGATCTGAAGGGCGCCCTCTACGCGAAGATCCGGCCGCTGGCGTTTGAGCTCCCCACCCATCTGAGGAAGCCGGGGGATGAGGCCGCCTCCGCCGGGCGCGGGGCGATCGTGGACTATTTCGAGGTCCGGGTGCCGAATGTCACGCTCGAGACGCTGGCGGCGCTCCAGGCCACGGCCAGCGGCGCGGCTCCCGCGCTCTCGGTGGACATCCCGATCGTGAAGGCCCACCACGCGCAGTTCGCGCTCCGCTTCAGCGGGACCTTCACGGCCGCGAAGGAGGGGTCCTACACGTTCTTCACGGACTCCGACGACGGCTCGCGCCTCTATATCGACGGCAAGCCGATCGTGAACAACGACGGCCTCCACGGCATGGAAGAGAAATCCGGCAAGGTCACGCTCAAGTCCGGACCCCATGCGCTCGTCGTGACCTACTTCAACAACGGAGGCGGTGAAGGACTGAACGTCTCCTGGCAGGGTCCCGGGTCCCAGAAGCAGATCCTCCAGGCGTCGGCGCTGGGAGGCGACCTGGAAACGATCCAGGACGTCGCGATCCGGACGCTGCCCCTGATCCCGGGCCATGAGAAGGCCGCGTTCGCCGACCTCGGCGCGCTCCTGCTCGGCAAGGCGACGCCGAGGCCCAGCGTCTTCGGCGCCATGATCGCGATCGGGCGGAATGACCGCGCTCCCGAGAAGGCGCTGGACCTGGTCCACGCCATCCTGTCCTACGCGTCGGCCCTGCCCGCGGAGCGGCGCACCACGCCGTCGGCCCTCGATGCCCTCCGGCTGGGCGACGAACTGGCGGGGTTGCTGTCGAAGGACGAGGGGGACCACGCTCGGACGATGCTGAAGAACCTCAGCGTCCACGTCATCCTGATCCGGCCGATCCGCGACCAGATGCTGTTCGACCGGAAGCAGTTCAGCGTCGAGGCGGGAACGCCGGTGGAGATCGTCTTCGACAACGTCGACATCATGCCCCACAACCTGGCGATCACGGCGCCGGGGGCGATGATGGAGGTGGGGCAGCTGGCGGAGAAGCTCGGTGCCGCCGGGGAGAAGACCGGCTTCCTGCCGGAGACGCCCAAGATCCTCTGGGCGACCCCGCTCCTGCTGCCGGGCCAGAACGCCAAGATCCAGTTCACCGCGCCGTCGAAGCCGGGGGCCTATCCCTATGTGTGCACGTTCCCCGGGCACTACCTGGTGATGAATGGCACGATGCAGGTGGTCGAGAAGGGCGGGGTGATCGCGCCCCCGGTGCTCGTGACGGCGATGCCGTCCTCCGGCCCGAGCCGGAAGTTCGTCAAGATGTGGACGATGGCCGACCTCGAGAGCGACGCCAAGTCCCTGTCCCATCGCTCGTTCTCCCGCGGCAAGGAGCTGTTCACCGCCGCCGGCTGCATCCGGTGCCACACGATCGCGGGCGAGGGCTCCAAGCTCGGGCCGGACCTGACGAAGGTCGCGGAGAAGTACCGGGGCGAGAAGCTGCTCCGGCAGATCATCGAGCCCTCGAGCGAGATCAACGAGCAGTTCCGCCAGCAGATCTTCCAGACGAACGACGGCGAGGTCGTCACGGGCCTCGTCATCAAGGAGGACGCGGGCTCGGTGGACGTCGTCACCAACCTCCTGCTCCCCGGCGAGGTGAGGCACCTGGCCAAGGGCAACGTCGCGGCGCGAAAGGCGTCGGAGCTCTCGCCGATGCCGACCGGATTGCTGGTCACGCTCCAGCGGGACGAGATCCTCGACCTGGTGGCGTTTGTGGAGTCCGGCGGCGATCCGAAGGGCAGCGCCTTCGGGAAGTAAGCCTAGTCCGCCCGGCCCGTCGAGCGGAGCGCCGGGACGTCGAGGATCTCGACGCCCGGACGGTCGCTTTCGACGGAGCGGACCAGGGCGCGGATCATGGTCGGGCGGGTGATCAGGCCCAGGCGCCGCGACGTCTCGCGGCTCGCCGGGAAGAGCCACGCCGCGGCGTACAACGGCAGCAGGACCACCGGCCAGCGGTGCCCCGGCCCCAGGACGTACCACGGCCGCAGGATCGAGGCCGGCAGGCCGGTGTCCCGGACCATCGCCTCTCCCGCCGCCCGGACCGCGAGGTACGCCTTCATGATCGGCGCCGGCTGCGCCACGCTCACGTAGACGAAGCGGGAGGCCCCGCCGGTCCGCGCCGCGTCCGTCGCCGCCCGGATCGACGCCCGATCGATCGACTGGAACTCGGCGGCCTTGGCGGGCGAGGGATGCGCGACGCCGACCAGGTGCACGAGGACATCTCCCCGCTGGATCCGGGACGCGTAGGTCGCCGGATCGAGGGCATCGCCGACGACGGGTTCGGCCCGTGGCGGAAGCCGCGAGGCCGACGCCGCCCGGACGAGGGCGCGCACCGCATGGCCGCGGTCCAGGAGCCGCTCCGTCAGGGGCCGCCCGAGATAGCCGGTCGCGCCCGTCACGAACACGCATCGCTTGGCCAGGTTGCCCATCCTTCCGGCGATTACGCTCGGCCCCCGGCGCCGGATCTCCCGGTTCCGGATCGCGATTCGGTATTCTCGATTCTCTCATCTCCTTGTACTATTGCCCCTCATGAGCGACGACTTGTTTTCCGTCCGGGATCAGGTGGTTCTCGTCTCGGGCGCCAGCCGCGGGATCGGACGGGGCCTGGCCGAGGGGTTCGCGCAGCGCGGCGCGACGGTGATCATCACCGGCCGCGAAAAGGAGACGCTGGAGAAGACCGCGAGGGAGATCGCCCCGAAGGGCGGGCAGGTCCGGGCGATGGTCTGCGACGTCTCCCGGCCCGAGGCGATCGACCGCCTGGTGGACGGGGCGATGAAGGAGTTCGGGCGCATCGACACGCTGCTCAACGTCGCCGGCGTGAACCGTCGCATGAAGGCGGAGAAGCTGACCGAAGACGACTATGATTTCATCGTCGACATCAACCTGAAGGGCCCCTTCCTCCTCTCGCTCTCCGTGGGCAAACAGCAGCTGAAGCTCCGGAAGGGAAACCAGATCAACATCGTCTCGTTGAACAACGACCGGCCCTTGCGCGGCGTCATGCCGTACGCCGTGAGCAAAGCGGGACTCGGCCAGATGACCCGCGCCCTGGCCATGGAATGGGGTCCCGCCGGGATCCGGGTGAACGCGATCGCCCCGGGATTCATCCTGACGGATCTGACCCAGAAGCTGTGGGCCCAGCCCGTCATGAAGGACTGGGCGCTGGCGAACACGCCGCTCCGCCGCCTCGGCGTCCCCGACGAGATGGTCGGCGCCGCCATTTTCCTCGCCTCCGAAGCCTCCTCCTTCATGACCGGGCAGACCGTGTACGTGGACGGCGGCGTCAGCTGCGGGAACGCATGGCCAATACCCCTCGAATAGGCCTCACCGTCTACTTCGTCCGTCACGGCCGCACCGAGATGAACCTGCGGCGCCTGCTGCAGGGACAGAGCGGCTACGGCCTCCTGCCCGAGGGGATCGAGGACGCGGAGCGCGCGGCCCGGCAACTGGCGGAGAAGCGGATCGCCCAGCTCTACAGCAGCGATCAGCTCCGGGCCCGGCAGACGGCCCGGATCCTGCACCGGCGCCTGGGGATCCCCTCGCCGATCCGCCAATCGGAGCTCCTGCGCGAGATGGACTACGGGCGCGTGACCGGCCATCCGGAGCCGGCGGTCCGGCGGAGGTACCCGAGGTTCCGGACCGATGCCACGTTCGTCTTCCCCGGCGGCGAGAGCTTCCAGCTCGTCCAGGCCCGGGCGTTCCGCTGGCTTCACCGGATCCTGCGGCGGCATCCGACGGGCCGCCTCGGGGTGGTCTCCCACGGCGGCTGGCTGAGGACGCTCTTTGCGGGACTCCGGGGGCGGCCGCTCAGCCACTGCCTCTACGGCGCGGTTCCCCACGGATGGGTGGGGACGCTGGAGGTCTCGACCTCCTCGGGGCTGCGCCTGCTGCTCCATCCCGGAGTGACGATCTTCTCGGATCAAAAATCCGTCGAGTGGTGAGAATCCCCGGTCGTTCGGAGTGTCTATATTGGCGGCGGCTTCGAGCGGGGGCTGCCGGAATTCGATGAGGACCCACCCCATGAGCCGACCTCTGTCACGCCGCGATTTCCTGGCGGGCGCTGCGGCGTTCTCGCTCGGCCCCGGCCTGGTCTCCGCCCGGACCGGTCGGGCGAAGCTCCGCCACGCGGCCATCGGCTTCGGCGGCCAGGGGGGCGCGGACCTGGACGTCATCGCGACCCACCCGGATATCGAGGTCGTCGCGCTCTGCGACGTCGATGCCAACAACCTGGCGGTGAAATCGAAGAAATTCCCCGGGGCCAAACTCTACCGCGACTATCGCAAGATGTTCGCGGAGATCCCGGACCAGATCGACACCATCAACGTCGGCACGCCGGACCACATGCACGCGGCGATCTCGCTGACGGCCATGCTGAAAGGAAAGCACGTCTACTGCCAGAAGCCGCTGACCCACGACGTGTGGGAAGCCCGGAAGATGGCCGACGTGGCCCGGGCCAGGAAGATCGTCACTCAGATGGGAATCCAGATGCACTCGTCGGTTCCCTACCGACTCGCGGTGAAGGTGATCCAGGGCGGAGCCATCGGCAAGGTGAAGGAAGTCCACAGCTGGAGCTTCAAGAAATGGGGCTTCGACGGCCCCCGGCCCGCCGGCGAGGACCCCGTCCCCGAGAATCTCGACTGGGATCTGTGGCTCGGCACGGCGCCGGACCGACCCTTCAAGAAGAAGATCTACCATCCGGGCAACTGGAGGATGTGGACGGATTTCGGATGCGGGACCATGGGCGACATGTCCATCCACATCCTCGATCCGATTGCCGGGGCGCTGGGGCTGACCCAACCCCGGACGATTCTGTCCGAGAGCGAGCCGCCCCCGCCCGAGTCCTTTTCCACGCGGAACGTCGTCAAGTATGTCTTTCCGGGCACCGCGACCACGGTCGACCCCTTCCCGCTGACGTGGTACGACGGCGACGCGCTGCCCTCCCCCCAGGAGAAGGCCTGGCCCATCGACAAGCTGCCGGATCAGGGGTCGATGTTCGTCGGAGAAAAGGGGTTCATGCTGCTGCCGCACGTGGCCAAGCCCCAGCTCCTCCCGGCGGACAGCTTCAAGGGCTACGTCTTCCCGCCCGTCGAGGGCGACAACCACTGGCACCGCTGGGTCAACGCCTGCAAGGGCGAGGGCAGCACCTCGGCGAACTTCGACTACGCGGGGCCGCTGACGGAGTTCGTCCTGCTGGGGGTCCTGGCGAACCGGGTTCCCGGCAAGCTCCTGAAGTGGACGGCGGCGGACCTGAAGCTCGAGGGGTCGGACGAGGCCGCCGCCCGCCTGAAGCGGGTCTACCGGAAGGGCTGGGAAGTCGAGGGCGTCTAGGACGCAGGCTTCCCTGTCCCGATCGGCCCCCGGCCGCTATAATTCCGGCCGTTCCAAGGAGGCCCCCCCATGCGCGTCCTCGCCCTCGTCCTTCTGCTGGGCGTCGTTCCCTCCGGCGATCCTCCCGCCCATCCCCTCATGGCGGAGTTCATGGGCCTCAACGGGCACACGGTCCAGTTCAAGCCCGAGCTCTATTCCAAGGTCTGCCGCAAGGTCCGGGACTATCATCCGATCGAATGGGACCTGGGGAAGGACTCGGATTTCAAGACGACCTTCCCGGAGGCCCGGAACCGGGTCAACTGGGACGACGTGTACGGCTCCTGGCAGAAGCACGGGTTCGAGACCGACGTCAGCATCATGGAGTCGGGCTTCAAGGCGGAGCAGTGGAAGGACATTCCCCGCGACGCCCACGCGTACGGCCTGGCCTTCGCCAAGGCCTTCGGCCCGAGCTCGGGAAGCAAGGTCGTCTCTTCCGCCGAGGTCTTCAACGAGCCCGGGAAGTACCCCGACGACACGTACCGCGAGGTGTTCGAGGCCATGGCCCGGGGCCTGCGCGAAGGCGACCCCAAGCTCAAGATCGCGACCTGCAACATCATCGTCGGGAAGAGCGGCGGCTACGAGAAGAGCGTCGACTGCGTGAAGGGGCTGGAGCCCCTCTACGACATCCTGAACATTCACACGTACTCGCTCGCCAAGATGTGGCCGTCCTGGAAGCGGTCGTATCCCGAGGACACGTCGGTCAACTTCGTGAAGCCCGTGACCGACCTGATCGCCTGGCGCGACCAGAATGCGAAAGGGAAGGAGATCTGGGTCACCGAATTCGGCTGGGACGCGTCGACGAAGCCCAACGCGGCCACGGGAGACGGGGCCAAGTGGGAAGGCAACGTCAGCGACGAGAAGCAGGCGCAGTACCTGGTCCGCTCCTATCTCGTCTTCTCCGCCCTCGCCGTCGACCGCGCCTTCATGTATTTCTTCAACGACGAGGACGAGCCGTCCTTCCACGCCTCGAGCGGGATCACCCGGAACTGGAAGCCCAAGCCCTCCTTCCATGCGATGGCCCATCTCTACCGCTCGCTGGGGGAGTACCGGCTGACCCGGGCCGTCCTGAGCAAGCCGGGCGAGCTCTTCGTGTACGAGTACGTCCACGGCGCCGACGCGAAGAAGAAGGTGCTGGTCGCCTGGTCCCCCACCGGATCCGACCGGAGGGCGACGGCGGAACTCCCGCTGGGGAAGGGCAAGCTCGTCCGCGCCGAGCGCATGCCGCTCGCGGAGGGCGATGCCGCGCCCGTCGAGGTGCCCGTCAAAGCCGGCACGGCGTCGATCGCGGTCGAGGAGAGTCCGCTCTATCTCTGGCTCCAGGAGTGAATTCGTAGACAAGCGTGCGCGGCGTGATAAAATCCCCGCGCGTCGACGAGCGACTTCTGGAGAGTGGGGGTACGATGGCGGGCATCCTGGACGGCCTGAATTCCGAGCAGCGCCGGGCCGTGGAGCAGACCGAAGGGCCCGTCCTCGTGCTCGCCGGCGCCGGCTCGGGAAAGACCCGCGTCATCACCTGCCGCATCGCGCATCTCCTGGCGAAGAAGGTGTCGGCCCGGAACATCCTCGCGATGACGTTCACCAACAAGGCTGCCCGCGAAATGCGCGAGCGCGTGGCGGGGCTGGTGGGCGCCGCCACGGCGAAGGAGCTCACCGTGAGCACCTTCCATTCCTTCTGCGTCCGCGTCCTCCGCGAGCATGCCGAGACCCTGGGTCTGAGCAAGAGCTTCACGATCTGCGACGACTCCGACCAGCTGACCGCGGTCAAAGGCGCCCTCCGGGAGATGCGCATCGCCGAGGCGGCGGTCCATCCCCGTGCGGCCCTCTCGAAGATCTCGCTCTTCAAGAGCCGGCTCGTCACCCCGGTCCAGGCCCTCGCCGCGGCGGAGGACGACTGGGAGGATCTGGTCGCCCGGACCTACCGGGCCTACAACGACCATCTCAAGCGGTCGAGGACCGTCGATTTCGACGACCTGCTGCTTCTGGTCGGCGAGCTCCTCGAGAAGCATCCCGAGGTGGGGAGGAAGTACCAGGACCGCTACCGATACGTGATGGTCGACGAGTACCAGGACACGAACGGCCCGCAGTACGAGATCCTCAAGCACATCGCCGGGAAGCACCGGAACCTGTGCGTGGTCGGAGATGACGATCAGTGCCTGGTGGCCGGAACGCTGGTCTCGATGGCCGACGGTTCCCGGAAACCCATCGAACAGGTTCGGGTCGGGGATCAGGTGCGGTCCAGTCACGGGTGCGGAGAGTTCAGGGCGGCCCGGGTCTCCAGGACCTTCGCGACCCACCGGGCCGGCGAGGGAGTGGCCATCCGGCTCCGATCGGGAAAGTCGATTGCGGGGACCCCCGAGCACACCCACTTCGCCGGCTATCGTCCGGGCTGCGATCCGGAAGGCCCCGGCCCGAGGTCGCGCCCGTCGTCCCCCCGGACCGTGGCCGTCACCCTCTGCGGCGACCGCCGGGGGGCGTCGCCGCTGCACTGCCTGTCGATCGCCGGGACCGACGCCCGGGGACGCGCCGAGCTCCAGTCCCTGGGCTACTCCGTGCGGGCGGGCCGGCGGGACCCCCGGAGCTGGCGATTCGAGTGCGTGACCGGGGATTTTGGAACGATCCATCAGGTCGTTTCGGACCTCGGCAAGCGCCTCGATGGGAACCCGATTCTGAGGGCCCGGCTCGGAGCCGACGATTCGGGTATCGCGGAGAGCCAGTCCCTTCCGTTCGTTCCGGCGTCCGCCGTCAAGCGGGGAATGGCGATGTTCTCCGGGGACGGGGGGTACGAGATCGTCGACCGGGTCGATCGGATCGCCCTGGACGAGCCGGTCTACGACCTGGATGTCGAGCGGACGCATAACTTCATCGCCAACGGCATCGTGACCCACAATTCCATCTATGGCTGGCGCGGAGCCGACGTCCGGAAGATCCTCCACTTCGAGAAGGATTTCCCCGGCGCGACGGTGATCCGCCTCGAAACGAACTACCGGTCCACCGAGCAGATCCTCGCGGCCGCCAACGCCGTCATCCGGAACAACAAGTCCCGCCACGAGAAGACGCTCAAGGCCGCCTGCGGGTCCGGCGAGGCGGTGCGACTCTTCCCCTGCGAGGACGAGGAGCACGAATCGGAGTTCGTCGTCGACGAAATCCAGCGCGACGCCCGGGCGGGACGGGTGAAGTTCGGCGACATCGCCATCCTCTTCCGGACGGCCGTGCAGCCCCGGCCCTTCGAGGCCCGGCTCCGCGCCGCGCGGATCCCGTATGACCTGGTCGGCGGGATGTCGTTCTTCGACCGGAAGGAAGTTCGCGATGTCCTCGCGTACGTCCGGCTGGCCGCGAATCCGTTCGACGAGGCGTCGTTGCTCCGCGTGGTGAACGTCCCGCCGCGCGGGGTGGGAAAGGCGTCGATGGACAAGGTCGTCGATCAGGCGACGCGCGACGGCGTCTCGGCGGCGGCCGTCTTCGACCGGGGAGCGCCCGAGGGCGTCTCGGCGGAGACCTTCCAGTCCGTCCGCTCCTTTCGCCGCGTGCTGGCGGACTTCGCGGCCAAGGTCCCGACGGCGGGCCTGGTGCCGGCGCTGCGGGAGCTGATCGTCTCCGTCAAGTATCACGAGGAGATCGCCCGCTGCTATCCCGACGCGATCACCCAGCAGGCGCGCACCGCGGCGGTCGGCGAAGTCGTCAACGTCGCCGAGGCCTACGCGCGCCGCTCGCCGACGCCGTCGCTGGAAGGCTTCCTGGAGGAGATCACGCTCTCGACCGAGGACAGCCGGGAGGAAAGCCAGGAGCAGGGTCCCCGCGACCAGGTGACGCTGATGACGCTCCACGCCGCCAAGGGGCTGGAGTTC
>Ga0070731_10000475_pt1 | contig 54375 bp, 63 predicted proteins | sample Coa_R1_2_FD_66448 | JGI IMG/M metagenome (GOLD analysis project Ga0070731, IMG submission 66448) | Surface soil microbial communities from Centralia Pennsylvania, which are recovering from an underground coalmine fire - Coalmine... | ecosystem: Environmental > Terrestrial > Soil > Unclassified ... | reverse complement strand
GTCTCCGTCTGGCCGAGCAGGAGATTGTTGATGCTCGCGCCCTGGATGCGCGCGAATTTCGCCTTGCCGGTGACCTTCATGTTCGACGGCGCCACGTCGATCGGGAGCCTGTACGCGCCGGTGAGCTCCTTGAGCGTCACGGCGATGTCGATTTCGAGATCCTGCAGGACACCGAGAAACGAAGGTTTGGCATTGGCGATGTCGGTACGTTTGCCGATGGCAGTGCCGACGCCGAAGTTCAGTTGCATGGAAGTCTTCCTCTCTTCAATTGCCCATCATCGGGGCCATGTTTCAAAGATCACTGCATCGTCCTCTTTTCGGTTTCGATCGCTGCGCCACACTCGCGGCATTCACGCGGGGGCGGGTCGAGCAGCTGAGCGAAAGACGACACGTCGAGCCGGCTCACACGAGAGCGAAGATCGGCAATCTGCCTTCCATGGCGATCGACGGCCGCGAGCAGCTCGTCCACCTTCGCCACAAGCGGTGCGGCAGTCCGACGAGCGCTTTCTTCGCCCTCGTGAATCGCCCGCGCGATCGCCGAAGCCCGCAGCGCGTTCATTGCCTGCGCAGATCAACCGCGGGGTCCGTGCTGTCCCCAATCGCGGGCATCGGGAGCGTGATAACGTCCCCACGCTTCTGTATGACGCAGATCGTAACCGGATCGCGTGCACGTACAAATCCTGCTTTGACGGCCGCACGGATTGATCGCTCCAGTTGACCCCACGTGACGTTTTTCGACGTGTAGCGGATCGTGCAGCTCGAATTGTGAGCCTGGGCGGGGCTGGCCAGAAGCAGAACGCCGGCAGCGAGCAGCGCAAGTCGTTTCATCGTTTGATTCTCCCTCAGTGTGACGCCCGCAAGACAGGCACAGTTGCTCCCGATGCCCGCGATTGGGGACAGCACGGACCCCGCGGTTGATCTGCGCAGGCAACCGTCGCTGGACGCGCGCGAGCCTGCGGATCGGATGACGTTGGCAACACACTCTTTGCTAGCGCCTCGTCGAGCCGGCGGATTGCGTCTTCGGTTCGCGCGATGATCGCAGCCGCCGGCACGCGCTTTCTCAGCTCTTCGAGCGTGCCGAGCCCACGCTTCTTCGCCGCATCGGCCGCGCACTTCTCGAGCCAAACGATGCGCGCTTCGAGCAGTTCGATCCGCTTCGAAACCTTCATTCGGCATTGTCCGCGAGCCGGGTATCGGCGTTCGTGCTCAGCCCTTCGACGAAGGCGAGAAGCGAGGCACGCGCCGCGGCATGAACGCCGGAAAGATCGATGAGCGCGGTTTCGGTTTCCGGATGCGCCGCAAAATCCGGCATCTGGATATAGGCAGGCAGCGAGTGCGCGTTGGAAGCCAACACCGGCACGCCAGGGAATTGCTCGACAAGCAAAAACGCCAGCGCGCGAGCCGAAGCGTTCGCTCTGTTCGCTGCAACGATCGCTGCTTGGAGGCGCCTCAGCACAACGGGCGCCGCTTCGTGATAGAGCACGTCTGCCACAAGCGCGCGCCGGCGCGTCTGCGCTTCGGTCTGCAACATCGCCAGATGATCGCGGTGTGTGACCCGTTCGGCGTCTGCCGCCTCCGCTGCGGCGAGCAGTCTGCGCTCTCCGTCGAGCTTCGTTTGTGCGACCCTCAGCGCTTCCGTGGCAGGCGACGGCGCAACTCCGCCGTGCTCGACAAACCTTCGGACTTCTGCGCGTTCCCGCTCCTGTACGGTCGCGAGAGCGGCTTCGGCTGTGGCCGTGCGATCGCGCAGCTCTTGCAATCGCGGATTGGGCTCTTCGGCCTTGCGGATGCGCTCCGCCAGATCGGCGAGGAGAGCGATCGTTTCGGCAAGCGCAGTGCGAACCGGGCTTGTGAACCGCGTTGCGGGAGCTGCGGATGATTTCATTTTCTGCCCTTCGACCCTCAGCGCGAATTCCTGTCGCGCTCGATATTCGACAAGTGTTGGACATTCGGCTTATCAGGCCGGTTGGCGAGGCATGTAAATATCGCGTTCTCTGGCGTTCCCTGCTGTTCGCGCAAATGTGGTTTCAGCCTTGATACGGCTGTACGACGCCTCAGAATATGCGCGGCGAGCGAGTGATTTGCCGTCTCGCAATAGCCAGAGCGATCCGAAGCGGCCACCGAAATGGCGCAGGGTCTTGTGAACTGGCGCATAACCGTCGCAACACTGGCGCAAGTGTCTCGGTTTGCCGGCTGCGCCAGTGCGCCACTCCCTTTAGGGAGGCGCGCAACTGGAGCGGCGCAAACGAGGGATTTTGGGACTGGCGCAAATTCATGAGGCCGGGACCACGTACCGGCGGAGCTTCCGGGTTTTCTCGTCGGTACGCTCGACAATCCGGAGCGTGCCGTCTGCGATCCATTTGTGCATGGCGGCTTTGACGGATGATTTGGCCGCTTCATCTTTCACGTCGAGATCGAGAATTCGCGCGATGATGTTTCCGGCCCAGTCCGGTGAGCGGACATCTTCGCGCGCGCTGCCCGGGCGGAGTTCCTCGAGAATTCTGCCGAGCTGCTCCTGCGAACAGTCGTCCGCGGCGTCAGGGAATCGCCACGACGCGACGGCCTGGACGCGATCGGCTGGGTGAAATTCATCACCGTTGCCGAGATCGATGCTGACGAGCTCTCGCCAGTGGGAGTCGTCGCTGTGAAGCATCAGGTTTGATTTCGTGCCGCTCACAACCCGAAAGAACCGGCGCCGATCATCGACCCCGGCCCTGGAGGCTTCGTCCTTCGTCATCCGGACGAGGCGGCGCACGGAACGCGCGGCATTGACGAACGCGCCGGCGCCGCGGACTTCATCGGCGGAATCGTCTTCGGCGTTGCCGTTCGTTTTGCGGGTGTGGTGGAGCAGCTCGATCGCGCAACCGGTCTCGTCCGCGATCGCAGCCCATTGCTTCATCAGCGTTGCGATCGCCGTGTTGTCCTGTTCGTTCAGTTCGTGGCAATTGACGAAAGGATCGACGATGACGAGCCCGATGTCGTGCCGACGGATTTGGGCGATGATGGCCTTGGCCACAGGCTCCGCGATGACCGATTCGTTGGCTTCCCTCGCAAGAATGAAATTCTGGTCGCGTGCACTATCCAGAAATAGGCCCTGCAGATCGTTCGAACTGAGCCGGTGCAGAATTGCGGTCGCCGCAACGCGCCGCTGATATTCCTCGAGCGGGTCCTCGAGCCCGATGTACCACACTCTGCAACGCTCGATGCGGCCGTCGTTCAGGAGCGCCTTGCCGGTGGAAACGGAAAGAGCGTCTGCGAAGGCAAGCGACGTTTTCCCCGCGCCACCGGCGGCCGCTGTTACGGATAGAAATCGGCGGATCGCATGTCGGCTGAAAACCCATTGCCGGCGCGGGAGCGACTCGGGCTCGCGCCAGGCGAACGGCGTTGCGATGACGAGCCCGCCGCGCTCGCTATCTGCGAGCTCGCGGCCGGCGGATTTCAGCTCCGAAAGTGCAGCCGCATCGCCGGCTTTGAACATCGAGGCGATTTCTTCGGTGCGCTGCGCGAACGCGCGAAATGTTTTTGCCGAATGCCAGGTCGCGGCAGCCGCGTGAACCGCTCTACGCACGTCCGCGACGACGGGAGCGGCAGTTGCGAGAGTCCGCAGATAGTCGAGGCCTCCCAATTCGGCGAGGCCATCGTCGCCGGCAAGCTGAAGCGCGATCGCCGCCGGCGCTGTTCCGGTGCCTCGTTTGTGCGCATCGAAAATCGCAGCCTGGATGCGATCGTGCGGCGCGAAAAACCCGCGCGTAAACGAGCCGAGTTCTTCCAAAACAGCATCGATCGCACCGATCACCCCGTGAAGCTGCCAGCCGAGAAGAAAGTTCTCAGCTTCTGTCTGCGCTTCGACGGTTACGCGCGCGCCGTCGTCCGGAGCCAGTGGTGTCGCCATTGCTCAATGCGCGTAATGGGCTGCGTCGATCAGATCGATCGCGTGCGCGAGCGGGCCCGCTGCGGCGCCATCATCCGACGCGAGCAGCGCATGCCGAATCGTCTGAAGCGGAACGCCATGCTGCAGGGCGATCGAGCAGATGATCGCGCTGTCATGCGCGGCGATCTCAATTTCCGAATTCGGCCGGCTACAGCTCAGGAAAACCTCTGCGAGGTTGCCGTTCCGAAAAAATCCGTACCCGGCCGTGTACCTTGTACCCCGAAAGTCGAAATCAAGGAGATGGTGCTCGCGGCGATTCTCGAGACGAAATCGCGCGCTCATGACCGCACCTTTGGCAAGGCGTCCCAGGTACGCCAAGGGAGACACACAATAGGTTCCGCGCGATCTCGACGAAGAAACAGGGCGTCGTTATCCGCAAGCCATTTTTCCAGCGTTGCAAAGCCGGCACCGTTCCCGCGTGCCTTCACCTCGCAACAAAGCGGCGATTTCTCGCGACCAAAGGCCAGAACGTCGACGTCGTGAGAGCTGCCTCGGTACCTCGATGCGCCTGACAGTGGGACGCGTTCGGCGTGAATACCGAACTTCCGGTGAAGATCGACAATCTCTCGCTCGATGCGATCGCCCTTGCGCCGTTGCGAACGGCCGCCTCGACGTTTATTCTCCGCACCGTGTTTGTCGTTTTGCGAAGCATTCTGAGCCTCGGGAGCGCTGGCGGGCGCCAACCCGGGGCTTTCGCATTTTGTTTGCATGGCGGTTCACTCTGCCTGATCGGCAGCCGCAGCTTCCGCTTCCATGCGTTGATGCCATTCCGCGCGCGCCGTTGGGCTGATGGTGGTCCGGCTGCCGAGCTTCATGATCCGAGGACCGCGGCCCTCTTTCAGCAGCTTGTAGAACGTCACGCGGCTGATTCGCTCCGCCTGACAAAACTCATCGACGGAATAACTTTGTTCGGACAAGTTCGCCTCCGATAAAATAGAACGGGCGCGAACCTCATGCCGCGATGCTCGACTCTTCGTCGCCGTTTATGATTGTCGGCAATGTCGAGAACCGGTGCTGAAAATGCGGTGCGATTCCGGAGCTACTCGGCGAGTATTGCTGCTTCGAGCGCCGCTCCGAGTTCTATTTCCAGGCGACCAGGCTCGGGAAAATCATAATCGCCTTCGGCGATGGCAATAGTCCAAGGCTCGAGATTTGCGAGGAGACCCGGCCGTGAATGAGGAACGTGATGGGCCTGCGCCTCGGAAAGCAACCATGCTGCGATCTCGAGAAACCATAGGAACCGGCGTTGATTCGCGACGAAGGCGAGTCCGTCTTCGCTTCCGCAGCAGATGGCAGCCGCCCACAAATGTGCGACGGGGCCAAACTTCGTCCAGGTTTTTCGAAGATCAGAGCTGCTGGTCCCCTTCAACCCACCTCCAAGCATCTTGGAGATTCCGCGGATCGCGGCGCCAGAGCCGACATGCCGACCGTGAGACTGACGCAGGCAGAGTGGCGCCAACAAAACCCATGCGGCTATCGTTCCGCCATGTACGACGTCTTTGCCGTCGCCCTTGATCTTCGGTGCCCGCACCGCAAATGCCGTCGCCCGCTCGCACCACACGTCAAAGGCGTCGGCGCGTTTCAGCTCGAGCGCAAGTTTCGAATCGATCTCGAAACTATCCTCCCGCGTCATCACCTCCTCCAGACCGTGAAGCACTGCCGCCTTTAGAAGCGCGTCCTGCAACGTCGGGTTATCAGGCGAGAGCATAAGCGCCAGAATTCTGAAGCTCGTGAAGACGAACTGCTCCTCACTCAGATCTTCCGGCAGTAGCGTGATCGTCGGCATTACGGTGTCGCGCGAAAGGATGAGACGGTGCTTTCGCGCTTGAACCCGAATTTCGGGACAGCCGCGCGGATCGCGTCTGCGATGAATGACGGCGCGAGATGACCGTAGTGTTTCTCAACCATCCGCGTATCGGAGTGCCCGAGATTCTTTGCCACGACGAGCAGCGGCGCGCCGTTCATGATCGCAAGGCTCGCGTAGGTGTGCCGCAGGCAATGAAAGCTCGCGGCCGGTTTCAGATTGCCGGCGCTGCATGCTTCGGCCATCGGGCGGGACTGATGGGCCGCTCCCCACCGTGTACCGTCCGCCTTCGTGAACATCGGTTCGCTTGCAGGTCTGCCGGCCGCAAGTCTCGAGTAGAAATCGATTCCCTCTTTCGCGAGGTAGATGTGCCGGCCCTTGCCGCTCTTCGATTTGCGAACCTGGACGGTACCGCTGTCTGCATTGAAATCCCCGACATCGATCGCGGCGAGCTCGCCATAGCGCGCGCCAGTGTGAAGCGCGCCTTGAACGAGCAGCCGGAATTTCTTCTCGCTTCCGTTCACGACGCGCTTTGTCTCGTCGATCGACAGATAGCGCACGCGCGCGGCGTCCACTTCCTTGAACGGCTGCACGCGGCGCCAGGCTGAATCGGAAGCGATCGTTCCCTGCCTGAATGCCAGATTGAGCGCAGCACGAAGGATCGTGAAGGTGCGATTCGCGGTTGCGCGTCTCCGCCGGCGGTCCTCATCGCCGGTTCCAAGCTCGCGATATTTCGGCTTCCCGGACTTGCTTCGTAAGCGCGCCCCCCGCTTCGCAGTGTCCTCGAGCCATTTCTGAATTCTGGCGCCTGAGAGCTTGGCGCATTCGATTTCGCCGAGATCGGGAAGGATCAACGCGTTCGCCTTGTATCGAGCGTCCGCGGCCGATTTCCGGTGCTCTTCCATCCATCCGAGATAATCGGCCATGCACTGTTTGACGGTGTACGGGCCGCTGCTTGGCGAGGGCAGACCGGCCTCTTCGTGCTTCCTCTCGCTGAATAGCTTTCGGGCGGCCGCTTGAGCCTGAGAGAAGTTCAGAACCTCGAGCCCGTCGGCATCAATGACGTCATCTGCCGTCGCGATCGTCTCGACCTTGTAGGCCTGTTTGCCGACGTACCAGCGGGCAACCCATTTCCCGCCGGTGGCGCCCTTGCGGTAACCAAGGTGAAGGCCGGAATCGATCACGCGGTAATATGGTTTCCCCGAGGCCTTCAGCCGGCGCCGCGCGGCCCGCGTGTCCAAGGTTGCATCCCGAACTGTTCTTGCCACGGCTGAAACCTCCGGCTCGCGAGCACGTGTCCAACGTGTGTCCAATATACGTGGAGAAACGTACCCGAACAAGCACTAACGTCTATGGCAGTAAAATCAGGCCTTCCGCGCATGGTGTGAATTTGTGCGCACGCGCGCGAACGGAGATTTCTCCCTCTCAAGGCTGAAACCGGGGTTCGATTCCCCGTGGGAGCGCCACCACCTTTCTAAGTACTTGATTTTATTGAATGTTTTCACCGGTGGGACAAAGTCGGAATGGAAGTGGGACACTTGCCCAGACTTTTGGGGCGGGTTTCGCGGGTCCCTAGAACGTACAAATATTCATCGGACCGGTTGGCAGTGGGGAGGTATAAGGACAAAACGATGCGAGCAATTCAGGGGTGAGGGCGATGAAAGCCGTTTCCATAGCGCTTTTCGCGGGGGTCGTTGGTTTTGCGTTAGCCCAACCGTTCACGGCGGCGAACGCCACCACATTGCAGGAAACGGTCGTCTACTCCTTCTGTCGCGCTAAGAATTGCCGAGACGGTAATGACCCTACGGCCAGCCTCATTGAAATGAAGGGTAAATTGTACGGCACGACGAGGGAGGGTGGTGACCAAGGTGGCCCGGACCATCAAGGCGGCGGGACAGTATTCAGACTTGATCCGAGTACCGGTGCCGAGAAGGTACTCCATGGCTTTTGCAGGAGAAATGGTGGCTGTACGGACGGTTCAACTCCCTTCGCGGGTTTGACCAAGGTAAACGGCCAGCTGCTTGGAACCACCGCAACGGGTGGGTATTCTCAGTGCTTCATCGATTTCAGCTGTGGCACGGTGTTTTCCGTCAACCCGGCCACCGATACCGAGAATGTGCTTTATCCTTTTTGCAGTCAGCAGAGTTGCACGGACGGAAAAAGTCCGGTCGCAAATGTAATCGATGTTGGGGGTACGCTCTACGGCACGACAGAAGCGGGCGGCGCGGGCGTTGGAACAATATTTTCGCTCGACCCGACCACCGGCTCGGAGACAGTGCTCTATTCCTTTCTAGGCGGCGCAGACGGTTGGGGTCCGGTAGCCAGTCTCATCGACGTGAAGGGTACGCTTTACGGTACGACCTATTTGGGCGGGGGCACGGGCTGCGGCGATGGCGGCACGGGCTGCGGCACGGTTTTTTCGTTCGATCCGAGCACCGGCGTAGAGAAGATTCTCTATTCCTTTTGTCAAATGAGCAATTGCTCGGATGGCCAAAATCCCGAGGTTAGCCTAATCTATGTCAAGGGACAGCTGTACGGGACGACCGGGGAAGGTGGGAACGCAGGTTGCGGCGGCGCGGGCTGCGGTACGATATTTTCGCTCGATCTGGAGACCGGTGCGGAAAAGGTGGTCTATTCTTTTTGCAGCCAACAAAATTGCGCAGATGGAGCGAACGCGTCTTCCAGCCTTATCGATGTAAACGGCGTGCTGTACGGCACGACCGCATACGGGGGCAATGCGGGTTGCGATACTAGTGGGTGCGGGACTGTGTTCTCGCTTGATCCGCATACGGGCGTGGAGACGGTCGTCTATGCGTTTTGCAGCCAGCAGAATTGCTCGGACGGCTCCAAGCCCGTCGCGAGCCTGATTAACGTCGACGGCATCCTATACGGCACAACGGAAACGGGCGGCACCCATAACCAAGGTACTGTGTTTGCGCTTACTGGCGTGCATTGAAAGAAACTTCAATCGAATCCGGAGACGTTAGGAGCGGTCCCGCCGAATGCGTGACAGGGGCGCCCCACGGGTCCCCGGTCCGAGTCGAATGCATCGGCGGGACCATCTCTTATGCGGATGGTCCCGACTGTCCTAGTCAGAACCTCTCACGCGGCGGCTTGCATCTCGCCCTTCATTTTCTGAATCGTTCCTGTACCGACGCCCAAGGTCCGCGCGACCTTGAGAATGCCGACGCCACTAGCCAGCATTTCGCGCGCCTTGCGGTCCTTCGCATCCGTTAGACCGGATGGACGCCCAAGCGTCTTTCCCTGCGACCGCGCTCGGGCAAGGCCGGCATGGACGCGGCTTATGATCATGGCCCGTTCGAACTCCGCAAAGACGCCAAGCATTCCGAACATCGCGCGGCCGGATGGAGTCGACGTATCCAGCCCTTGTTGATGCAGGAACAGGTCAACGCCCTTCGATTGAAGCTCGCCAAGGAATGAGACTAGGTCCTGTAGCGAGCGCCCAAGCCGGTCAACTGCCCAAGCCGCTACCATGTCGAAATCCCGGCGCTGGACGCCCTTACAGAGCCTGTCAAAGCCCGGACGCTTGTCCCGGCCCTTCGCGCCGCTCACGCCCTCATCCGCGAACGTGGCGACGATTTGCCAGCCATGGCGGGCCGCGACCGCTTCAAGCTCCCGGCGCTGATTTTCAATGGTCTGATCATCCGTCGAAACGCGGAGATAGAGGGCGACTCGCTTGGGCTTGCTGATCATGGCGGGACTCCGTTTTGGCCCGTCCTGCATAGCCCAACGCCCATACTAAATCACCGGATTGAGTACAGGCGCAGCGCACTGAGCATCACCCGGTCAAACTGGACCGCGCAAGCGCCCTCATCCTTGATTCAGGCCGAACGGATTTCAGGGGATCGAGAACACCGTGCCGCACGGACAGCCGCCACTGCCTCCCACCTGCGTATCTCCGTAAAGCTCGTTTCCGATTCTGGCCAGACCGGCGGTTGGTCCAGCGCCGTCCGGGGAATTGGCGAAGGAGTTGACCAGCGTCTCGTTCGCAAGTCCGTTCGCCCTGATCCTGAACACCGCGCCCTGGCCAAAAGTACCGCCTCCCGCTGTGCTGCCGTAGAGATAACTGCCCCAGTCAAGCAGATCACCGTACGGAGACACTCCGTCCGGCGCGCCGCCGAAGGAGTAGAGCCATTGGCGCGCGCAAGGCGGGGAGCCGCACAGGACAACCGCGAACACTGCGCCATTGCCGGAGGCACCGCCTTGCGTCGTCGTTCCGTACAGATAGCCGGTGGTGCCGACGGTCTTGTATGTCACGCTGGCGAACGGGTTCTGGCCATCCGGAGTGTTGGTGCCGAAGGAGTACATTACCGACTCGGCACAGGGAGGGGTGCCGCACGGGACAAGCGAGTACACGGTGCCCGACCCGAATGCACCGCCCTGCATCGTCGTTCCATACAGCGTGCCCGCTACGTCGATCAGCCGTGAATACGCGACCGCGCCGTCCGCGCAAGGCCCGGCGCTGCAAAAGGTGTACAGTACCTGAAAGCCGGCTCCCGTCGGAAGGATCTCGAACACCGTGCCGCAGCCGCCGCCGTTCTGCTGCGGACAGGCCGGGTTTGTCGTGCCGCCGCCGGCAGTCGTGCCGTACAGCGTGCCGCCGACATCGATCAGGCCGTCGTAAGGTCCTCCCCCATCGCTGCAGTTCGTCTGGCTGCAAAAGGAATGCAACACCGTGTAGCCCGTGCCATTGGTCTTGACCGAAAACACCGCGCCGTGAAAGTAAAGGCCGCCCTGAAGTGTCGTGCCGTACAGCCTGTTCCCTATTTTGACCAGGCTGGAAATGGGTGTCATGCCGTCAGCGGTGACGCTTCCGAAGGTATGCAGCACCGTGTAGACGCCCCCGGTGGTGATCGAGAACACCGTGCCGCCGTTGTACTGACCGCCATAATTTGCCGTCCCGTACAGCGTGGTGGTTCCTGCCTTAAGCAGGTCCCTTATGGGCGATTCGCCATCGGGGCAGTTCGGGCCGTTGCAAAAGGAGTAGAGCACCGTGTCGGCTTGTGCGGTCCCGTTCCCGGCAAAGGCAAAAACCCCCGCGATGAGTGCCAGGGCCCCCAGAAGGAGTCGCTGTTTTGGCTTGCGTCCGGACATGTCGTGATCCCCTCCCGATGGTGTTGCCGCACCCCGCTTTGCCCCTCTGCGGGAGATCTGGCTTCTCCGGGCTCCGCGGGAGAACACGCAACGCCTCAACCTAGGCTTGCTCCAGACAGCTGTCCACAGAATTGTAGCAAATCTGTCGTAATTGTACCCCCCGTACAGTTGGATTTCGCGCCGTCACTTCGGCGGCGGGTTGGCGATCAGGTACGGCAGGCCATTGTTGATGCTCGCATCCTCCGCCCAGATTTTCGGATCGAAGCCGGTGGGCAGGCCGGATTGAAGCTGCTGCGTGGTAAGGCCCGTCACGCCGGGCGCGTTCTTCTCGTTGCCGACGCCCTGCTTCTTTCCGCTCGTCGAGGTGTCCCAGTAATCCGACGAAAGCGTACCGTCGACCACGACGCCGGCGAATCCCCCTGTGCTCTTGTATCCACCGCCGTGAACGCGACCGGCAGAATACGAGGCGCTGGCGACACTTCCATTTTCCAGGTATCCGACCAGCCCGCCCACGTTGCCGCTTCGATGGTCGAGCGTTTCCGTCAGGCCCGTCGCATAGGAGTTTGCGATTGTGCCCGATCCGACGTCTTCGACCAGTCCGCCGACTTCGTTACCCTCTACGGTTCCCGTCGCGAAGGAGGTCGTGATCTGGCTGTAATTGGTTCCTCCTGCAAGCCCGCCCGCAAAATAGCCGGAGACATTTCCCGTCGCGCGGGAACCGCTGAATTCCGTGATCTCATAGGCATAGCCGGCAATTCCGCCAGCCGCGCCATTGGCCGCACTCACATTAGCCGACGACGAGCAGCCCATTATCAGCCCCGGGCCGGCATATCCGACGATCCCGCCGACGTACCCGCTCTGGGTTTCCGAACTCACTGACCCGGACACGGAGTCGTTGATAAGATTTCCCACGAGACCGGCTACCAGGGCCCCAACGCCGGCATACCTAGGCGGTCCCGTGACATTGGCGTCCGTAAGGGAAACATCACGCAACGTACCGGGCATGACATTGGCGAACAGCCCGACACTGCCGTCGCTCGAATCGTTGATGGAGAGATTGGAAATCGCGTTGCCCAGCCCCTCGAAAATGCCGCCATAGGTGGTCGGAACCGGCGACGCGGAATAGGTTCCGTCGCCGCTTGCGTCATAGCTGTTCGCGAGCGCGTAATTGCCGTCCGGATTCGCGAGCACCGCACTTGCCAGCGTCGCGATCGAGTTGACGAGTGTGTACTTCACGCGGTTTGTCGAAAATGCGCTGCGCGGGTCGGCGAACGTCACACTCCCGTGGCTTCCAAAGAACAGCGATCCGCCGGGTTCTTTCCTGTGTCCTGTCGTCAGCGACAGACCACCTTGATTTTGGACGGAAACCGGCTGGTCGATCACGACGGAACGGCCGGCCTTCAGATCAAGCGCCGTGGCGGACCAGCCGAGCGCGGTCTCGATGCGGATGTCGTTCGCGTCGACGCCGGCACCGGCCGTCGTCACGGTGACGTTTCCCGACGACAGGAGATTCTCCAGGTCCGCGACGTTGAGGACGGCCTTCGCTGCCGTTGGTGCGCACACGCCGCCGGAACATGTCACGTTCTCTGTCGCCGCCGTCGAGATCGTGACGGCCGAATGCGCCGGCGCCGATGCGGCGATCATCGCCAGAGCGACGAGTGCTGTTCGTGTGTTTGTCATGTGCCCCCTCGTAGAATTGGTTTCCCGTGACGCTCTCACTTCGGCGGCGGATTGGCGATCAGGTACGGCAGGCCGTTGTTGATGTTCGCATCCTCGGCCCAGATCGCGGGATCGAAACCGGTGGGTAGACCGGACTGGAGCTGCGATGTGGTCAAGCCGGTGATGCCGGTAGCATTTCCGCTGCCAACGCCGCTTTTTGTACCGCTAGTAGTCGTATCCCAATAAGCGTCTGCGAACGTACCGCTCAGGACCACACCTGCAAACCCGCCAGTCCGTCGCCTTTGTCCACCTGAAACCGCTCCTGACGAATAGGAGCTGCTGATGTTGTCAAACGTCCTCCCGGCAAAGCCGCCGGCAATAACATACTGGCCTCCGGAGACAGCGCCGGTCGCGTAGGAATTCGAAATGGTTCCGCTGTCCAATTGACCGACAAGGCCGCCAGCTTCGCCTAAGTGCGTTCGACCCCTTGCACCCACTGCGCTCACCGTACCGGTAGAATATGACGAATCAATCGCGCCGGCCTCGTAGCCAACCAGCCCCCCGGCTACACCACCATCAGCCACGCCAACAACGGAAACACTAGAAAAGCAATCTTCAATTGTAGCACCAGTAACGGCGAGCCCGCCCACCACGCCTCCGCTCACCGAACCTGTCGCCCAGTCGTGCGCCAGAGTCCCGCCAGAGTTGTACACCGTGAACGCACCTGCAGATCCTCCCGTCATGGCAATGTTTGTTAGGCCCAGGTTTTCGACGAGCACTCCGGACTGGATTTCAGAGAACAAGCCAGCGCCGCCTTGGCCTCCATCGATCGTCAGATTGGAAATCGTATTGCCAAGTCCCTCCAGCGTGCCGGTAAACTCAAACGTAAGGGGAGGGCTGTCGTATGTGCCGTCCTGGCTTGCATCGTAGCTGCTCGCCAACGCGAACGCCCCACCTCGATTGGCGTTCATGGCCGCCGCGAGTGCTGGAAGCGAGTCTTCAAGCTGGTAGATGGCGCCATTGATCGAGAGGTTGCTGGAGAGATCGAGCGCGGCGTGCCCTTTTCCCGGCATAAACGAAAGCAATCCACCGCTGCCGCCATCGTTGGTAATCAACGAAAGCCCGCTCGTTCCTTTCACAACTACCGGACGGTTGAATGTAATGGACTGGTAAGCATCAAGCGCCAACGTATTTCCAGTGGACACGTCCAATCTGACCGCAGCAGAAATATTGTTCGCCTGAATCCCTGATCCGGTCGTTGTTACTTCCAAACTGCCCGACGCGAGCAGGTTTTCGAGGTCGGTGACGTTGAGAACGGCAGCGGTTGCCGTTGGCGCGCACACGCCGCCCGAGCAGCTCATGTTCTGCGTCGCGGCGGTAGAGATCACCACGTCGGCATGCACCGGCGCCGATGCGGCGAGCAACGCCAGGGCGGTGAGTGCTGCGTGTTTCCCGATCATTTCCCCAAACCCCCTGTGACGTGATCTTTGGTCTGGGACGATACCATGCCCGGATAGCGCGACAACGTCTCGCCGCGCGGAACTCCTTTCCGCGCCAAACAGAGTCCAAAGCGCGTACGCGACACTGCCTTGTTTCCTTGCCTCGGCACGCGAACGCCGCAAATGCCCGCTCGAAATAATCCCTGAAAATTCCCTGCTTTGGCCGGTTCGCGCTCCAATAGGTCCTGTCATTGCTGGTTTTCCCGTTTTCCCCAATCGGAGATTTCCAAAATTCCCTGCGAAATTCCCTGCCGCAGGGAATTTTCCCGACTCCCGGCAGGCCGAACAACGCAGCCCCGATTTCCGCGACGCATGGCGCCCGCGCCGTACCAAAAGGCGAACGCAAACGGGCGGCTCCGCATGGTGAGCATGTCATGGCGCATCGTGTCGTCCGCCGGGCGCTTCCGTTGCCTCCGTCGTTGTCAGTTGTATGAATAACCAATATGGTTATGTCAACCTCCCCGGAAAGCCAGTAGACGCTGCCCCGTCGAGGGTGAGGCGAAGACCGGATCCAATGAACAAATTCATGATTTGCTGCGTCGCGGCGATGCTGTTTGCCGGCGGCGGAGCCGCCCTTGCGCGCGAGCCCGACAGCCACGGTTCGGCCCATTCGGCGCCCGAGGGCGCGGAAGCCGTTCGGGAGCAACTGCGCGACGGCGCGCGCAAGCTGCAGAACAACGACGTTGCCGGGGCGCTGGCCGAACTCAAGCCGGTCGTGGGAAATCCCGGATTCTCGCTGTTGAACGAGATGGAGCAGCATGCCGCCTGGGCGCTTCTCGGCGGTGCCGAACTGCAGAGCGGCGATGCCAGGAACGCCCTCGCCCATCTGAAGCTCGCGACCGAGACGCCCTACAGCAACGGCTTCGAGTGGTACATGCGCCTCGCCGCCGCCTACGCGCTTCGCGATTTCGACGATAGCCGTACAAGCCTCGCGACCATTGCGAAGAACTGGCCGGGCTCGCTTGACCAGGTCCGCGACCAGGCCGTCTTTCAGCTGGCAAGCGGGGCAAAGGATGACGACGCGGTCATCGGCGTTATCGAACCCCTGCGGTCCGCAAACTGGAAACCGAAAGTTCCGTTCGCGGACGTCGACGAACTCTGGTTCGATCTTGCGGTCGCGTATCTCGACCGCAGCGATGCCGCCCATGCGAAGACCGCCTTCGCCAATGTCCGCTCGGCGCAGCAGCTGATCCGCGCGCGTATCGACAAACGCTTCGACCCCATTGTGAGCGAAGACCCTGCGCGCTTCGAGGTGAACAGGATTTTCGCCGGCTGGCTCGACGAGCTCAAGAAACGATCGGACGCCAACAGCGACAGGCTGGAGGGAATAAGCGGCGTCGCCGATCTTCTGATCCAGATGGGACGCGCGAGCGACGCGCTGGCGCTGCTCGACAACACCATCGCCCGCGCAAAGCCGTCCGACACGGCACCGTCGGTATTTTCGGATTACGCCAACGAGATCAACTGGACCCACAATGTACGCGCGGGCGCGCTGTTTGCCCTCGGCCGGAACGCCGAAGGCCTCGAGGCTTTGTCGCAGGGCCAGCGCCTGCGGGAAAACGGCGGTCCGAACATCAGCCAGACGATCAATCTTGCCGAAGCGCTTGACGCGGAGGGCAAGCCCAACGACGCCCTGACGACGCTGCAGGATCTGGATTCCGTGGAGATCAGCCCGGTCGCGCACATGGAGAAGGAATATATACGCGCCTGTGCCTATTCCCAGCTTCAGGACCGTACCGCTCTCGACAAGTCGCTCGCGTACCTCAAGGACCATGCCGATGACGAAAACTCGGCGGTGCTGAATGCGCTCGTTTGCGCGGGCGATATGGACGCGACGGCCAGATTTGTCGTTTCGGCGCTCGGCGATCCGAGGCGGCGCAACGGCATGCTGTACCTTCTGCAGGATTTCAAACTGAAGCACAAAACCCCTGTAACACTGGACAGAGAGAAGCGCCTCGCCGCGCTGCGCGCAAGGCCGGATGTTGCAAAGGCCATCGCCGCGGTGGGCCGGATCGAAACGTACGACCTCTTCCGCCCAGGGTATTAGAGCGTTGCGACCGAACTGACGAACATCTGAGTGGTTTCGAGGCCGTAAAGCTCAGTGCAGTGGACGCGGTGGATGCACAGTGGATGCTGATGAAATACCCCTCATCCGGCCGCGCTGACGCGCCGCCACCTTCTCCTGCGGGGGGAGAAGGGGATGACTGGCGAATTCTGTACGGTATCGACGGTTCGGTTTCCCTCTCCCCTTGCGGGAGAGGGTCGCTCGCGGAACGCGAGCGGGGTGAGGGGTCTGCGTCCTCTGCGCATCCACCGCGTCCTCCGCGCTGAGCTTGCGAAAAGTGAAGCTGATTCGGTCTGGAGGATCTATTCCTTCACTTCGAACACGGTCCCGCAACCGGCCTTGCCGCAGCCGGTGCCGCCGGTCGCGGTGGTGCCGTACAGGTGGTTGTTCAGCGCGAACAGGCCCGATGTCGGATAGGCGCCGTCGTTCCTGCCGCCCTTGAAGGCATGCAGCACGGTTTCGCTGCCGCCGGCCGACACTTCGAAGAGGGTGCCGCAACCGAACGCGCCGCCCAACCCGCAATTTTTCGTGCTTCCGCCGCCGCCCGTCGTACCGAAGACGTTGCCGCTGCCGTCCAGAAGCAGGCTGCCGATCGGATAGGCGCCGTCGCTGCCGCCCTTGAAGATATGAAGTACAGTGAGCGTGCCCTTGGCGAACCGGAAGAGCACGCCGCAGCCGTAAGGGCCGAGCCCGCAATCCGTGTCGCTGCCGCCGCCCATGGTGGTGAAAACCATGGTTCCCGCGCCATCCGTCACCAGGTTGCCGGTCGGATAGGCGCCGTCGCTGCCGCCCGTGAAACGATGAAGAATCGACTCGACGGCGCCCGCACTGATCTCGAACAGCACGCCGCAACCCTCGGCTCCCAGGCCGCAATCGCTGTCGCTGCCGCCCGCCGCCGTGAGTCCGTAGACGTTTCCCGCCTTGTCCACCACCAGCGTGCCGCCCGGATAGACGCCATCGCTCCTCGGGTCCGAGAAGGCGTGCAGAATGCTTTCGCTGCCGCCGGGCGTCAGTTCGAACACCGTGCCGCAGCCCAACTGGTTCCCGGCGCCGCACGCATAGCTGCCGCCGTCACCCGTGGTGCCGTAGAAATTCCCCGAAGCATCGGCGGTCAGCGTACCATCCGGCGACACACCGTCATTGCCGCCGACGAATGCGTACAGGAGCTTCTCCGAGCCGTCCGATTTGAGCTCGAACACGGTTCCGCAGCCTCTGCGGCAGGCGCTCTTTTTCCCTCCGCCTTCCGCCGTCACGCCAAACAGGTTTCCGCCCGCGCCGTTGTACAGGGCTCCCGGAGGACCCGCGCCGTCCTTGTCACCGGTGAACGTGTGCAGAGTCGTTTCGCCGCCGGCCGTAGAAAGCCTGAAGAGGATTCCGCAGCCCGGGTTCTGCTCCACGCGATGATCGATGAAATGGTGGCTCGTGAGGCGACAGCTGGAATCGCCTCCGAAACCGGCAGTCCCGTAGAGATTGCCGGCGTTGTCGGCGACCAATGACGCCGCGGGGTTTGCGCCGTCGGCGCCGCCTGTGAAGGCATAAACAATCCGCTCATTGCTCGCAGCGGATTTGTGTATTGCGCCGTGGCGCGCGGATTCGGTGGTTTTGGCGTGGGCGCTGTACGGGCCGACCATTGCCAGCGCGAGCCCGCATCCGATGAGACATGTCCCCAGGCCAATTCGCAACATGATGGTCCCTCCCGCCGGGCCATGCCAGAGTGCCGGCCTCCCGCTGACCGAAAGACGTACCAACCATTCCAGAGTCGCGCGGCAGCGGATTAATTCGAATCCATTTTTCGAGGGCCTGCTCTCCGTCCCGCGTCTATCCAGCAAGGTGTCCCTTGAGAGCGACGGAGTGCGTACATCTCGCCCGCCATAACGCCGTCACTTTTGCGGCGCATTGTGGATCAGGTAGGGGAAGCCGTTGTTGATGCTGGAATCTTCAGCCCAGATCTTCGGGTCGAATCCGCTTGGCAATCCGGACTGAAATTGTTCGGTCGTGAGCCCAGTTATACCGGGGTCATTCGAAATGTTGCCCGCACCCTGACTCAGGCTTGTTATGCCGCTTGTATCCGTGTCCCAATAGGCGTCAGAAAACCCGCCCGTTTTTGAGTCGTCATATCCGACAAAACCGCCCTCGGACGTGCGATGGTTAGGATGCTTGACGGCAAAATAGGATCGCGCGTCGATCTGTGTGGGGCTGCGTAGCCAGACAATCGCGATTAGCCGGCGCGCAGACGTGCTCACGAGACCTGTCGAATAGGCCTGCGTGACAGTACCATCATAGTTCCAACCGAGAAAGCCACCAAGCCAAGTTTCGTTTCCCCCCACAACTGCTCCCGTCGAATACGATTCCGAGATGCCACTTGCAAAGTTGACCCCGACAAGCCCACCGATTTGCGCGCGGCCTTTGTTCGACACTGTACCCGTTGAATAACTTTCCGAAATTACCCCCACATTGTTGCCATTCTCACCAGCCAACCCGCCGGCGCTTCCTTTGGCAATAGAAACGATTCCTGTAGCGAAGCATCGCGTAATGGTTCCACCGTTTTGCCCAACGAGGCCACCGGCCCCTCCGTCTCCGCTCACAGCCCCGCTGGCAGAAGAGTGGCTAATCGTACCGCCATCGTTTTCGCCAACAAGCCCGCCGAAATCCGCCGTCCCGCCGCCCACCTCAGCTGCTGAACTAGACCATTGGATGGTGCCGTAGTTGGCCCCCACCAATCCACCAAGATACCCGCCCTTCGCGCCAATGTTCGTGACTTCACCTGTGGCGGACACTCGCTGAATCCTTCCGGCATTCCCTCCTGCCAATGGGCCTCCTATACCTTCCTCATCGCTCAGGGTGAGTGAAACGTGGGCGATCCTGAGGTTTTCCACCAGACCCGTACTTCCGACATCTGCGAGAAGACCGACGTGCCCGCCAGCGGTGAACACGCTGATGGTTAGGTTAGAGATATTGTTCCCTAGCCCCTCAAAAAAGCCGGCCAACGATGTCGAGACAGGCGGTTGCGTGTACGTGCCGTCACCGCTCGCGTCGTAGTCGTTGGCGAGCGCGAAGGCGCCGGATGGATTCGCGGTCAGGGCGCTGGCCAATCCCTGTACGGAACCGACCAGCGTGAATACGATGCCATTCATGCCGAAAAGATCCGACAGGCTGCCGAAGGTTACGTGACCTTTCCGTCCGAACGACAGCGTGTCGGCGGCGTCCAGCGTATCGCTCTGCAACTCGAGTTCTGCGGTACCCGATCCAATGGACACCGCGGCATCGACGACGATAGCGTTGTGCGCATCGAGCGTGAGCGACGTCGAATCCGGCGATGCGAACGACGTTTTCACGACGATGTTGTTCGCTTCCACACCGTTTCCGGTCGTCATCACCCTCATGTTGCCGAACTGGGCAAGATCGTTCTCCAGATCGCTCGCATTCAGCACGGCACTTGCGGCCGTCGGGACGCAGATGCCATCCGAACAGGACATATTCTGGGTCGCGCCTGCTGAAATCGTCAGGGCGGCGCAGGCGGGCGCGGACACAGCGATTGCGGCCAAAGCTGCGAGTGCTGTGTGGTTGACGGTCATTCCCAAGGCAGCTTTAACCTTTCGGCCGCCCTCTAATTGCTGTTTGAAGCCGTGCCGGTGACGCCGAGCTCAGTCGTCTCGCCGAAGACGCTGTACGTGAATGTCGAAGCCGGCTCGCTGATATTCTGCGGCGAAGGCGAGAAGAGCGCCGGATGCTGCAGCACGGCGCTCGTCCAGCTGCCGGACTGCAGGGCTGTCGTGTCGGAAACGCTCACGGCGTGGCCGAGAATGCTCAGTTTGGCCTTCAGCATGAGGAGATCCGCTTTGCCGCCGAGCTTGATGATCATGCTGGAGCGCGAGGTCGAGGTATAATCCGTACCGTTCACGTCGACGGTGATGTCGCCCGCGGGAATGTGATAGCTCGCCGATGCCGCCGTTGTTTTGTACGGAACGAGCGACTCTTTCACGGTAATGGTCACGGTCGCGCTGTCGCCGTCGAGACCCGCGGGATCGCTCCCGGAGATCACCGGCCCGAGCGTGCCGTCGAGCGCGAGCGTGATCGTCTTCCCCGGCGCGAGCGCAAAATCACGCGCAGAGCCTGCGCCGGTGGTCGAAAAAACGGCAAGTGCAACGAGCGCGCCGGCGCCCAGCGTACGGGACAGCATCGGAAAAAACCCCTCTCGCAATGGAGCGCGATCTTTGCACGAATTCGCGGCCCGTCCAACCGGCGCTGTCAGGCACCAAAACGGTGGCGCTGGCGAAAGAGAAATGCCGCCGCCGCCCGCGCCGCCGTTCACGCTCGGGTAACGCGTCGGCGATAGGGTATCGCAAGCATGACCGGGCCGATGCATGCCGACCTATCCTGAACTCGATCCCCTGCACCTTTTCCTCGGCGATCCGATTCTGCTCGTCGGCACGCTGCTGCCCGTCGTGATGATCGGTGGGGTGCTCATCTTCCGCATTCGCCAGTCGCGCAAACTGGCCGCGCTGACGAAGCAGAACGCCCAGGCGATCGAACAGAACGCCGCCCGCTGGGACGAGTCGGTGGCGCGTACAGAAAAGATGATCGGCCTGCTCACGGAAATCCGCGACCACATGGCGCGAATCGCGCCCCGTTCGCCGACCGCCTAGGTCCTCACCCTTCGACAAGCTCAGGGTGAGGATTCTTTTTTGCCCTCATCCTGAGCCTGTCGAAGGATGAGGGCGCGTCTCGATCCGGATTTGACTCACGCACTGGCGCTTGCCGTTCCGAAGGATGGCGCGCTACACGCTCCGATCGTGAAAGAACGCTGCCGGCTTTACCTCGTCACCCCGCCCGTTTTCGACCCGCAGGGCTTCGCCGAAAGCCTGAGGGCGGCGCTGGGCGCGGGCGATGTCGCGTCGCTGCAGCTGCGCCTGAAGACTGCGGGCGACGACCAAATCCGCCGCGCCGCGCGTGTGCTCATGCCCATTGCGCAACAGGCTGGCGTCGCCTTCATCGTCAACGACCGGCCCGATCTCGCGGCAGAGCTTGGCGCCGACGGCGTGCACATCGGCCAGGACGACATGGCGTACGCTGAAACGCGCGCCCGGGTGGGCAGGGACGCCATCGTCGGCGTGACGTGCCATTCCTCGCGGCATCTCGCGGTCGACGCGGCGGAGGCTGGCGCCGACTACGTCGCCTTCGGCGCTTTTTTTCCGACGGCCACCAAGGACGCCAAAACGCGCGCCGACATCGATCTGCTTGCATGGTGGTCCGACGTGATGACGGTGCCCTGTGTCGCCATCGGAGGAATTGCGGTGGACAACGCAAAGCCGCTGATCGACGCCGGCGCCGATTTTCTCGCCGTCTCGGCCGGGGTGTGGAATTACCCGGCCGGCCCGGCGGCTGCGGTCAAGGCATTCAACGCGCTGTTCTGAACAAAATCGTACGCCCGTTGTGCACAACAACGCCACGCCTCTTGCCGACGCGTCAAATTCATGTTTAGTCTCGTGGGTCCAGGGGAATGGGGTAATCCATGAAAATCTATCCGTTCGCGGCCGTGGCCGCGCTTGGCATTGCCTTGTCCGGATGCGCCACGATCATCGAAGGCACGACGCAGCCGGTTTCCGTAAACACGACGCCCGAACAGGGCGCGCAATGCACGCTCGCGAATTCACAGGGTACCTGGTACGTCACCACACCGGGAAGTACGACAGTCCACAAGACCAAGACCGATCTTGATGTGACCTGCTCGAAGCCGGGATTCCAGCCCGGTCATGTCGTGGCGGCGTCTCATTTTGGCGCTACGACCGCCGCCAACGTTGTTGCCGGCGGTCTGATTGGCGTCGGGGTCGATGCGGCGAGCGGTGCCAACTACCACTATGACAGCCCCATCACTGTCGCTCTGGGACCGCCGGTTGCTGCGCAGGCCGCAGCAGCACCACCGACGCCTTCGGCTCCGACGGCACCAGCACCGCATTATACTGCGGCGCCCGGCCCGGGTGGCAACTAAGACGGAAAATGCGCCGCCGCCTGTGCTGGAGTTCCTTGATCGCGGGTTTGGTGCTGTCGTCACCCTCGCTCGGCCAGGGCGATGCGATAATGACCGCTCTGAACCGCTGCAACGATCCGGCAAACGCGGCGGCTTTGCGCATCAGCAATTGCATGTCGGTGATCAACGCGCGCGGTATCGATCAGGACGAGATCGCGTTTGCCTGGCTTGACCTCGGCCTCGCCTATCAGGCGCAGGGGAACGATCGCGAACACGAGCTTGCGGCCTACACCAAGGCCATCGAATTGCAGCCTGCGCTTTGGCAGGCGCGGGCCAACCGCGCCATGCTGTATCTCGAGGCCGGCGACGGCGAGCACGCTTTCACCGACTATCTGGCGCTGCGCGACAACGGACCTGACAAAGTGTCCCTCTATCGCGGAAAAGGAACGATCGAATATCGTACGACGAAAGTTCAGGGCACCACGCAGGAACGCTCCAATATGGACGTTCCGGGGCGAGAGGAAGACGCTTACCGGAAATCGATGGACGTCATCGGAACCGCGCTCGACAAAGGCTTGTCAACCCGTTGCCGGGCACGCGCGCTGGCTGGTCTCGAACTGGATGCGGCAGCGAGAGACTGCGACAGCGCATTGCAGATCAATCCCGCTGACGAATCCGCACACCATGCCCGCGGCCTGATTGCGTTCCGCCGCGCAGATTGGGCGACGGCGCTGAAGGAATTCAACACCGTTCTCGCGGAAAACGCGAAGGCCGCGGAATCGCTCTACATGAAAGGGATCGCCGAGCGCCGAATGGGAAATGCGCCCGCCGGGGACGCGGATATCACGGCCGCGATATCGATGGATCCGCGGGTCGGCGATGTCTACGCGCAGGTTGGTATCCTGCGTTGACGGATTTTATTTCTTCCCACCCGGTGGCTTCTGGTTGCGCTGATCGCCGAACGGCGAGGCGGACGTGGCCGATGTGGGTTTCGGCTTTTCCTTCTTGGGCTTTTTCTTTTCCCGGTTGCCGTGCTGTTCACGTGAGGCCATTGGAACCTCCCTGATTCGTGGGGTTGGGGATTCGTAGCGCAAATTGCAGGCGCGGCGGAAGCGGGTCTTATCGGCCGCCGTGCTTGAAATACTGGACGGCGCGTTCGTGTTTTTCCGCCGCCGCGCGCGAATCGAAGGTGCCGAGATTGCGGCGCTTGCCGGTTCGCGGATCCTTCTTGCGCGCGTAGAGCCGGTACTGGCCGGACTTGAGTTTGCGGATCATGCGCCGCTCCTTTTCTGGCTCTCCTCAAGAGAAATCCGATTCCCCGCGACCGCGTTCCGAAGGGGCAGGGGAACCCCGGCCCCGAGCCCGTCATTTCCAATACGGAGCCGTCAGGAGGAACGATGAAAGCCCTTCTTCCCGGAGCAGTTGCAATAGTTGTGCTTGCGTGGGCCGCCGAGGCCCGGGCCTGCGGCGGATCCGCGGCCCACGATGTCGCCGTTACCTTCGACGGACAGAAATTCACGGTGACGAACACGGGGAAGGCGTGGGTTCAGGTCGATTTCGGCGCCTTTGGCGCCACGTACAATCTTCAGCTGGGGCCGGGACAGTCCGACATTCCCCGCTCACCCGGCGTGTTCACGCGCCCCATGCTCGGTTACGAATCGTGCGTCGCCACACCGATGCCGGCTTCGCCCGCGAGTGTCGGTACACTACCGGTCCGTCGGTAGTAAGGAATCAGAAGTACGACACCTAACATTCCCCTTGCGGGGAGGTCGAAAAACGCGCGGGGCTCAGCAGCGAAGCGATGGCGTATCAACCACGCGCGTTTTTCGGGTGGGGGTTTCTCCCTTACCACGACTGCCCCCACCCGAAATTTGCTTTGCAAATTTCGGCCTCCCCGCAAGGGGGAGGCTGATCCCAACTCCGACGCCACAACAATTGCTACCGCGCCTCCACACCACTTCGTGGCTTGCGAAAGGGCGGCACCTCCGCAAGAGTGCCGCGGTCTTTGAGAGCTGGGTGCATCAAGTGAGCGATACGGCGGCCAGGTCGGCGGCGGAACTGCAGAGCGCGGACAGCCGCGACCGGTCCTTTATCGGCCACCCGGTCGGGCTGGCCTGGCTCTCGGGCTCGGAGTTCTGGGAGCGCTTTTGCTACTACGGCATGCAGACGCTGCTGGTGCTGTATCTCACCCATTACCTGCTGCAACCGGGAAATATCGAGCAGGTATGGGGCTTCGGCGCCTTCCGCCGGTTCATCGGCTGGATTTACGGCACGCAATCCACGATGGCGCTCGCCTCGAACACGGCGCAGCTCTATGCGGCTCTGGTCTACGTGACACCCCTTGCCGGCGGCTACATTGCCGACCGCCTGATCGGCCGCACCGCCACGGTGAGCATCGGTGCCACGGTTATGGTGATCGGTACATTCCTGCTGGCGCTGAATTCGACTTTCGTCATTGCGCTCTTGCTGCTGCTCGCCGGCATCGGCTGTTTCAAGGCCAATATTGCGAGCCAGGTCGGCGCGCTCTACCGGATCGACGATCCGCGCCGGGCGGACGGTTTTCAGATCTATTTTCTTGGAATCCAGCTGGCCGTGATCATTTCGCCGATCATTTGCGGCTGGTTGGGGCAGCGCGTGAACTGGCATCTGGGATTCGTCGCGGCCGGCGTCGGCATGGTCCTGGGTCTGGCGATCTATCTCGCCGGGCGCCCGCATTACCCGCCGGAGCCCGTCCGGACCAAAGGCGATCATGTCGAGCGCCCGCCGCTCACCGCGCACGACTGGAGGGCGGTGATCCTGCTGGTGTCGCTTTTGCCGGTGCTCGCCGTATCGATCATCGGCAACCAGGAAATCGTCGACGCCTATCTGGTGTGGGGAGAAAAAGCGTTCCAGACGCAGTTCTTCGGCTTCAACATGCCGATCAGCTTTCTGGTGTCGCTGGACGCCATCGTCAGTACCGCCACCATGCTTGGGGTCATCGCCTTCTGGCGCTGGTACAGCCGGCGATGGAGCGAACCGGCCGAGATCACGAAGATCGTCATCGGCGTGGCGATCAGCGCGCTCGGGCCGCTGGTGCTCGCGGGAAGCGCTTTTGTTTCCGACACCACCCATCACCCCGTGCCTCTGTACTGGGCGCTGGGATTTCACATCGTCAACGACATCGGCTTTGCCAATGTACTTCCGGTCGGCCTCGCACTCTATTCGCGCGCGGCGCCCAAGGGTCTGGGCGGGATGATGATCGCCATCTATTACCTGCACCTCTTCATGGGAAATCTGCTGACCGGTTACCTGGGCGGCCTGCTCGGCACGATGCCGAACTCGACATTCTGGCTCCTGCACGCCGGGCTGATGGGCATCGCGGCTGTCATCCTGCTGGTGGCGAGAATGGCGTTTGCAGGCTTCCTCACTCCGGAAGTCTCCGTGCAGACGGCAGCGGGCGCGGCAGCGGCGTAGCGCAGGCTGGCCGATGCCCGATTTTGAGGGCCGTGGTCGTCTGTTGCATTTACCGCTATAGTCGCTGCGTCGAAATAAGGGCGGGCTGTTTCATGATTCGTCGCGTTTTCGCGGCCGCCGCGTTTGCGCTCGCGGCGATTTCAGCCGCGCATGCCCATGGCGGCGGCGGTGTGGTGGTCGTTCCCTATAGCCAGGAGATGGTCCTGCCGCCTGCCCGCGTCGGCCATTACGAATCCATTCACACGGTGGCGATCGTCTCGGCCGTGGGTCAGTTTCTGCGCCTGGAAAAGGCGGCACTCCTGCTGCCCCACAACAAGCGTCTCGATATCACCGGCTGGAAACTCGACGATCAGGTCGAATCCGTCGTCTCGCATTATCTCCAGAGCCGATTCGCGGTGAAATCCGTTTCGGCTGACCGGCAGGCGATCGCACTGATGCCCAACGGTCAGTGGGACGTTTCAACAAAGCGCCTTCAGAATTACCTGTCCTCGCTCCCGCATGACGGCATCGACGCTTTCGTGGTCGTACGTCCCGACAAGGCCAGCGAGACGCCCGGGGACGAGGGCCTCGTGGTCGAGAACGACAGCGATGACCTTTTCGACTATCCGCAACATTGCTGGGCGAACTACGAGATCGACGTTGTCGACGCCCGTTCGCTGTCGGAAATCGCGAGCGCCTATTCCCGGATACAGGTGCGGCAGGGGACCGGGCCCGGCTTCGCCGGCATCGTTTGCGGAGGCGCCCTCGCGCTGCACAACGACCTCGCCTTGAACGACAAGCAGCTCGCCGCCTTCCACGAGATCTTCTCCAACCTTCTCAACGTCTCGCTGCTCGAAACATTGCGCGCGCTGAATATCGTCACGCTCCCGGATGTCGGCGCGCGCTCCGTCGTCGACATCCCCGCGAACAAGGATCCTTATGCCGGCGTGAAGACGGTCGCCGTGGTCTCGGCGATGGGCGACGAGTTGTCTTTCGATCATCTGGGCGGCACGATTCTCTCGCAATCGCACGAAACCCTGGCCGTTCCGGACTGGAAGCTCGATGATCAGGTCGAGTCGCTCGCGCGCGAAAGTCTCGGGAACAGGTTCAAGATCGTCGATGTACCGATGGACCGCAAGGCACTGCTGCAGGCGCGCCTCTTCGATTCCGATCACAAATTCAAACCCGTCTTTCCGGGCCTTCAGCCGAACTGGGATACGGACGCCTATGTGATTTTCATCAAACAGCCGCTCAAGCGCTGGAACACGGAAGTGGGCGGGCTGGGCGTCTGGAATCATGCCCCAATTGCTGCGCCAACCGAGAACGCGGTGTTCGCCAATTACGCCGTCGTTGTCATCGACGCACACACGCTCCGGATCATCGACGCGTATCTCGGCACAGTGGGCCCGTCTTATTCCTCGCCCGAACCATTCCGGGAAATCGATCCCGCGTCGTGGCCCGAGCACGTCGCCGCGGCGACGCCGCAGCAGGTTGATATCATTCGTTCGGGGATGGTCCGGCTTCTCAAGGATTCGGTTCCCGAAACCCTCCTGCACATGGGCCTGACGGGGAAGATGATCTCGACCACGCCCGGTCTCGACGCTGCCGCAGGCGCGGCCACAGGCGCCGCCACCAGCGCAGGCGGCGGACAGGCCGATGGTGGACAAGTCCGGTTTGTGCTTCCATGAGGGAGCAATTTACGCCGATCTTTTTCCGGGGAAGGAGCGCGTCCATGCGCCATGTTCTGACGATTGCAACCGCGGCCGCGTGTCTCGCACTCGCTGCCTGCGATCAAAATTCCAAATCGAACGATGTCACCGTCAAGGGCCAGAATGGCACCGTGACGATCTCGGCCAACGGCCAGAATTTCACGATGAAGGCCTCCGACGACAAGAACGCCAATTTCAGCATGTCGGCCAACGGCAACCATTTCACGATGAAAGCGTCGGACGGGAAGCAGAACGTCGAAATCAACGCAGCCGGCGGTACAAACACAAAGACGCCGGATTTCGTCGCGGTCTATCCCGGCGGCAAGGTGCAGACCGTGACCGTGAATTCCGGCAAGGATGGCAACGCCGGTTCTTTGTCCTTCCAGACGAGCGCGTCGCCCGCCGCGGTGATCGCCTGGTACAAGGAGAAAGCGTCGAATGAGGGGCTGGAGAAGGCTGTCGACATGGATATGGGAGCAACGACCATGTTCACGGCGCATGCGGATAGCGATAAGAAGACGCTTCAGGTGATCGCCGCTTCCTCCGGCGCGGGCGGTGCGCAGGTGCAGGTGAACTGGTCGGCAAAATGAGCGAAGGCGAGGGGGCGAAACCGACCGATTCCGATACGCCCCCGGACCGGCTGTCCGTCAATCCGAGGAGCCCGCACTACAACGAAGCGGTTCTGGCCCGCGACGTTGGTGTGCGCTTCAACGGCCTCGAGAAGACAAACGTCGAGGAATATTGCGTCAGCGAAGGATGGGTTCGCCTTGCGGTCGGCCGTACAGTCGATCGCGCCGGCAATCCCATGACCGTGAAACTCAAGGGCACGGTCGAACCGTACTTCAAACGCTGACCGTCAGATCGCGCATGAGATAGCGGACGGTTTTCCCGCGATCCGGCAGGTATGCGCGGCCGATTTCTTCGAAACCCATTCTCGCATGGAACGCGTCCGAGCCCGGATTGGGCGGATCGATATTGACCTCGCAACAGAGGCGCGTATGCGCCGAGTCCCGCGCTGCCTGCATCACATCCGTGTAGAGCAGCGTTCCCAACCCGCGTTTTCGCGAACCTTCGGCCACCACGACGCGATCGATGTAGACGAAGCGCGGGAATCGTGCCGCGAACCATCGCCAGTTCGGAGCGTTTTCGGGCGCGCGTTCCGAAAGCGCGATCAGGAATGCGTCGCGTTCGCCCGTCATCCGGGTGCGGAAGGAGAGGGCGACCAATTCCGAGAATTCCGTCTTCGTGAAATTTCCGATCTCCTTTTCGTGCGCGTTGCTGAGCGCCAGCAGCGCATCGAGATCGGCAGAACCGGGTTCGACAAGAACAGTCATGCGGTTTGCAGGTTAACTCGCACTGCTGCTAAGACCAGTGTTACAATTGCGGCTATCCCGGGACCGCGGGCGTCCCGCCCGCACAGACTGGACACTGCCGCAGTTTCCGCGATTAGAGAACCAGCCGCCGTGGTTACTGACAATTTATCCGGGCCTCGACAAGAAAGCGGGCGGGACGCCCGCGGTCCCGGGAACTGGCATTGTATGGGCTCCGGATTATTTCGATCGGTACATTCGCAACCGGGTGCATTTCGGTGATGCGGTGTTTTACCTTGAAAACAATCCCGTGAAGGCAGGACTGGTCAAAAGACCCCATGAGTGGCCGTTTTCCTCGGCGGCCTATAATGCGGGCGAGGACGCCCGCGGTCCCAGGATTGAGCTGCTCTGATGCCGAAGATTGCGGGAAACGAAATCCGACCGGGCGCCCTGATCGCCCATGAGGGCGGACTGTGGCTGGTGGTGAAAACACAGGCCGTCAAGCCGGGCAAAGGCGGCGCCTACAACCAGGTGGAACTGAAGAACATCATTACCGGCACCAAGCTGAACCAGCGATTCCGCGCCGACGAAGGGGTGGAGGAGACCTGGCTCGAAAAGCGGGATTTTCAGTTCCTCTACGCGAGCGGCGACGTTCTCACCTTCATGGACCTCGAAAACTACGACCAGATCGAGCTCCCGCGCGAATTCGTCGGCGAACAGGAACCGTTCCTGCAGGACGGGATGAAGGTTCTCCTGCAACTCCACGAAGGCAAGCCGATCTCGATCGCGCTTCCGCAACAGGTGACGCTGACCGTCACGGAAGCCGACCCCGTGCTCAGGGGGCAAACGGCCGCGCCGGGGTACAAGGCGGCGATGCTCGAAAACGGAATGCGGGTGCTCGTTCCGCCGTTCATCGATCCGGGCACGAAGATCGTGGTCGCGACGGCCGACGGCACTTACGTCCGGCGCGCGGAATAGATGCCCTATCTGTCGCCGGCGCTGAACGTGATGACGGCCGCGGCGCGCAAGGCCGGCCGCGCGCTCATCCGCGATTTCGGCGAAATCGAGAATCTCCAGGTTTCGCTAAAGGGTCCGGCCGACTTCGTCTCGACAGCCGACGAGCGCACCGAACGCATTCTCGTTCAGGAGCTGTCGAGAGCGCGCCCGGGCTACGGTTTCCTGGTCGAGGAAACCGGCGTCATCGAAGGCCCCGACAAGTCCCACCGCTTCATCATCGATCCGCTCGACGGTACGACGAACTTTCTGCACGGGATTCCGCAATTCGCGATTTCGATCGCGCTGGAGCGGGAGAAGCAGCTGGTTTCCGCCGTGGTGTACAATCCCGTGACCGATGAAATGTTCATGGCGGAAAAAAGTCACGGCGCTTATCTGAACGACAAGCGCCTGCGCGTCGCCGGACGCAAAACGCTCACCGAATCCCTCATCGCCACCGGCATGCCTTTCCGCGGGCGCCCGGGCCATGAGAGCTTTCTGGAAGAACTCGCTCCGGTCATGGCATCCACCTCGGGTGTACGGCGCTTCGGTTCGGCCGCGCTCGACCTCGCATGGGTGGCGGCGGGCCGTTTCGATGCGTTCTGGGAGCGGGGACTTTCGCCGTGGGACGTGGCGGCGGGCATTCTTCTCGTGCGCGAAGCGGGCGGCGTGGTCAGCGACCTCACGGGCGGCGAGCGCGCGCTCGAAACCGGCGACATCCTTGTTGCAAATGATACGTTGCACCCACAAATCCTGAAACTGCTTCGCGCGGCCCGTCGCAGTTGAGCCGGATGACGGCACCCGATAAAATCCCCTCGTCGTCGGGAGCTCTCAGAATCGAGATGATGAAAAAAGAGATCGTAGTGGCGCTCGCGCTGGGCGGGTGTCTTTTGGGCACAACCGCATTCGCACAGGATACCACCGCCGGAGCCGCCGCGGCGCCGGCTGCATCTTCCGCCGCGGCTTCCGGCGACGATGTCATTCATCTGCACATGCCTGCACATCGTCGCGTGGTGCACGCGCACGCCGCGCCCAGGCCGGCTGAAACTGCCGCGCCCACCGAGACTCCGAGCATCGATTCCATCGGTGCCGACGCGACAGCGCCTGCGGTTACGGCGCCCGTTCCAGCCAGTACGGAAGCTCCGCCGCCCCCGCCCGCGAAACCAGCGAAGTCCTCCCCGGCAAAGAAATCCGCGCCGGCCATCCCGTTCACATTCGGCGAGGATTCGGGAACGGCCCCGCCGCAGGAGTCAGCGTCGCCGGGCAGTCCGGAGGCGCAAGCTGCCACACCCGCGCGCGAAACCAAAACGGCCTCGCTTCCGCCCAAACCGGAAGTGCCGAAACCGGTGCCTGTAGTTCTCAAGCCGGTGAAAGAAGCGGCCCGCGCGAAGGCCGACGAACATGCGGGCCTCGCCAAGCGCGGTGCGGTCCTCTTCGACAAGGGGAAGAGCAATCCGTCGCCGCAGCAATTCGACGGCCTGAAATTGCTGGCGGGCGACCTTTCGACGGCTCTCGAAGGCGGACGCGGCCCGGTGCAGCTCGAGGCTTATGCCGGTGCGCGCGGCGACAAGTCTTCCGGCGCGCGGCGGCTTTCGCTGGAGCGCGCGATCGCGGTTCGCCAGCTCCTGATCGACGACGGCTTGCCGTCGAGCAGGATCATCGTACGCGCCATGGGTGGCGCCGACGACGCCGGACCGAACGACCGCGTCGACGTGTTCGTCCGCTCGAGCTGACCTTAAGCGTTCCTCACCCTGAGCTTGTCGAAGGGTGAGGGCTCATGCTTCGACAAGCTCAGCATGAGGGTTTTTCTTACTGCGCAGGAAGCGGCGGAGGCGAAAGGCGCATGTCGACTTCCTTCGCTTCGCGGCCGATCGCGGCGAGAAACGCGACCGCAATGGCTGACGCGGCGGCAACGGCACCAAGCGCAAAACCGTACGTGCCGTATTGTACTGCCAGGCCCGCCTGGAGCGGACCTGCGTAGGACGCGAACAGATTGCCGATCTGATAGACCGTTCCCGGAAATGTACCGCGCACTTCCGCGGGCGAGAGTTCGTTCAGATGGGCCGGAATCAGCCCCCAACAGCCCTGTACCACGAATTGCATCGCGAAAGCGCCAAGCGCGAGCAGGGCGATGTTGTCGCTCGCGATCCATAAGGGAAGGGCAACGAGGCAGAGGAGAGCCGCGGTCGTCAGTGTCCGGATGCGCCCGAAATGCTGCGACAGCGTCCCGAAGGTGATCCCGCCCGCGATGGCTCCAAGGTTGGCAACCACCACGATCGTACCGACCAGGCGGGGATTGAACCCGCGGTCGACTTTCAGGAAGGTCGGATAGAGATCCTGGGTGCCGTGGCTCAAGAAGTTGAGCGCCGTCATCAGGAGGATCGCGTAGATTGCAAGCTGCCAATGGTTCGACAGCACCGTTGCAATGCTCCCGGCGCTGCGCCTTTGCGGATGCCAGGCCGGCGATTCCGCAACGTTGCTGCGGATGTACAGGATGAGCAACGCCGGGAGAATGCCGAGCATGAAGAGCCCGCGCCAGCCGATAAGCGGGAAAAGCAGCGCGTAGGCAATAGCGGCAATGAGAAAACCGCTTGAATAGCCGGTCTGCAAAATCCCCGACACGATGCCGCGCGATTCCGCGCGCACGGTTTCCATCGTCAGCGATGCGCCGACGCCCCACTCCCCACCCATCGCAATTCCGAACAGCGCGCGCAAAACGAGAAAGACGATGAGATTGGGAGAGAACGCGGCGAGGAACGCAAATCCGGCATAGAGCGCAACGTCGATCATCAGCACGGGGCGGCGGCCGAAGCGGTCTGCCAGCCGGCCAAAAACAAAGGCGCCGACCGGACGCAGAGCGAGCGTGGCGAAGAGTGCTTCCGTGACCGATTTTACCGAGACGCCGAACTCGCGCGCGATGTCGGTGAACACGAAAGTGACAAGGAAAAAATCGAAAGCGTCGAGCGTCCAGCCGAGATAGCTCGCCGCAATCGCGTGCTTCTCCGCTTTCGTCCAACCGCGCAAGGCGTCAAGCAACGAGCGTTGCCTCCGTTTTGGCGGAGAGTTCTTCGTGCGTGACGCCCGGCGCCATCTCCACGATTTTAAAACCGCCTGTCGCAACATCGAACACGCCGAAATTGGTGATTACGCGATTGACGCAGGCCTTGCCTGTGAGCGGCAGGCGGCACGACTTCAGCAGCTTGGGATTCCCGGCCTTGTCGGTGTGATCCATCGTCACCACCACGCGTTTGACGCCGGCGACGAGATCCATCGCGCCGCCCATGCCTTTCACGAGCTTCCCGGGCACCATCCAGTTTGCGAGATCGCCGGTTTCGGAGACCTCCATGCCGCCGAGTATCGAAAGATCGATATGACCGCCGCGGATCATGGCGAAACTGTCGGCCGACGAAAAATACGATGTCTGCGGAAGCTCGGTGATGGTCTGCTTGCCGGCGTTGATCAGGTCGGGATCGACCTCGTTCTCGCGCGGAAAGGGGCCCATTCCGAGCATGCCGTTTTCCGATTGCAGCGTAACGCTGATTCCTTCGGGAATGTAATTGGCGACGAGCGTCGGAATGCCGATCCCGAGATTCACATAGAACCCGTCGCGCAGTTCCTGGGCGGCGCGCCTGGCCATATCGTTCCGGCTCCACGGCATGTTCGTCACCCTTCCCGCAACGTACGGTTCTCGATCCGCTTTTCGTAGCGCGGACCCCGGATCATTCGCTGTACAAAAATTCCCGGCGTATGAATGCAGTCGGGATCGAGCGCGCCGATCGGAACCAGTTCCTCGACTTCCGCAACCGTCACTCTCCCCGCCGTCGCCATCATCGGATTGAAGTTCCGCGCCGTCTTTCGATAGACGAGGTTGCCGGCTTCGTCGCCCCTCCACGCCTTGACGAGGGCGAGGTCCGCCCGAAGGCCGCGCTCCATCACGTACAATTCGCCGTCGAATTCCTTGTGTTCCTTGCCTTCGGCAATCAGCGTTCCCACGCCTGTCTTCGTATAGAAGCCGGGAATGCCGGCGCCGCCGGCGCGGATGCGTTCGGCCAGCGTGCCCTGCGGGTTGAATTCAAGCTCGAGCTCCCCGGAAAGGTACTGGCGCTCGAACGTCTGGTTCTCGCCGACATAGGAGCTGATCATTTTGCGAATCTGTCGCGTTTGCAAAAGCAGGCCGAGCCCGAAATCGTCGACGCCCGCGTTGTTGGAAATCGCCGTGATGCCTTTCACGCCGGAATCGCGCAGAGCCAGGATCAGGTTCTCGGCAATGCCGCAGAGACCGAAGCCTCCGGACATGACCGTCATGCCGTCGAACAGAAGTCCTTCCAGTGCCGCGTGGGCGTTCTCGTAGGTCTTTTTCATCGCGACCGGACCCGCCTTGACGCCCACGCCATGATTGCACCTATAGTGGGCTTTAAGGGGGCTCGCCTCGGGGTGCAAGATGGCGAAGAGAAGCGTATTCGTTGTCGTGGCCGCTGCGATCCTCGCTGCATGCACCTGCGGTTCGGTCGAGGCTGAAACCAATCAGACTCTGGGAGATGTCGGTACCGGCGTTGCCATTGCGCTGCCCATTGTGGCGGCAGGCATCTCCTACCAGAAAGACGACTGGCAAGGGATCGGCCAGCTTGCGCTCGACACAGGCGCGACGGTCGGCACGGCTCTGCTCCTGAAGGAGTTCGTCAAGGAAGAGCGGCCTGACTACAGCGACGATCGCTCGTTCCCCTCGGATACGGCGGCGCTTGCTTTCGCACCGGCCAGTTACATGTGGGCACGCTACGGTTGGCAATACGGCCTGCCCGCCTATGCCGCGGCGACGTTCTCCGGCTACACGCGCGTTGCAACCGACGAGCATCACTGGTGGGACGTGGCGGCGAGCGCCGGCATTGCCTGGGGATACACCTTTCTCTTCGTCGACCGCTGGCACTATGCGTACAATCTGAATTCGGACATCCAGGTGACGCCGAAGATGGCTTTCGTTTCGCTGAACTACAAATGGTGACGGCGCGCGTTTTGCGCCCGGGTGTTTTCGCCGCCGTCTTCTCTCTCGCGTTGTGGGCCACGGCCGGTCAGGCGCTCGAACTCACCAGTCCCGATGTCGCCAATGGCGCAGCGCTCAAGGTGGCGCAGGTGAATTTGCGCTGCGGTGGAGAAAACCGATCCCCCGCGCTCGCCTGGTCCGGCGCCCCGAAAGGCACGGGAAGCTTCGCCGTCACGATGTTCGACTCCGACGCGAATGGCGGCCGCGGCTTCTGGCACTGGCTCGTCTTCAATATTCCCGCGAACGTACAGAGGCTGCCGGCCGGTGCGGGATCCGAATCCGCCCTGCCGAAAGGCGCTGTCCAGGCGGAGAACGATTTTGGCATGCCCGGCTACGGCGGGGCCTGCCCCCCTCCCGGTTCGGGATCGCACCATTACACCCTCACGGTCTATGCCTTGGTGGCTCCGCAACTGCATTTGGGGAATAACGTGAGCGCCTCTGCCGTCGTGACCTGGCTCAAGGGCCACGCACTCGCAACCGCAACCCTGACCGGTACGTACAGCCGGTAACTGCCCGACCCGGGTGACGGCGTTCGGCTATGGCTCATAGCGGAAGATCGCACCACTTCCATTCTTGCCGCCATAGAGCGTCATGCCGTACAAATCGCCGGATTGGTCCCGCAACAATCCGTGGCCGGGACCGCAGCCGACCGCGTTTTTGTCATTGAAACTGTAAAGCACTGTGAGACTCGAACCGTTAAGTTCGAACAGCGTACCGCACTCGCGGGTTGTCCCGCCGACACCAGCCGCACCGAAAATGTCGCCTTCCGAATCAACGACAGGCGGGTCCGCAGACCAGACGGAGGTCGGCATCCCACCGTCGCGACAATCCGCCAAGGAGCAAAATGCGTACAGTACCTTGTAGCCGGACCTCTTATCGGCGCGCGAGAGCGAGTATGCCACGCCACAGCCCCCGATACGGCATGCGTTGTGAGGCGGTGGCCGGTTGCCGCCCCCTTGCAAAAACCCAACCAAGTTTCCACTTGGATTAATCGCAACACCGCCGCTGCCTGGTCCTGTGCCGTTGGGACATTTGCCATAGCAGAAACTCTTGACAACGGATTCGCTCCAATTGCCGGCTCCCGGAACAAGTTTGAACAAAATGCCGCCGTGGTGCGCTCCTCCGCTATCCGTTGTCCCGTAGATATTTCCCGACGCATCCACCAGCAAAGGAGCCCATGGAGCCGCGCCGTCGGGGCAATCCTGTTGCTGACAGAAGCTGTGGAGCACCTGCTCGCTCCATCCACTCTGGCCGTGTTGCAACTCGTACACAGTGCCACAGCCATAGCCGTTGTCGCCGTCGCACTGGTTAAAATCGCCGTCGCCGCCGAAAATGGTGATACCAAACAAGGGCGACGCACCGTCGTAGGGCTCTCCAGAGATAGCCCCGGAATAGGTGAGGCCCCCGTACGGACCACTGCCATCGAGACAGAATCGCTCGGGGCAAAAACTGTAAAGGGTTTTGTATGTCCAGGTACCAGCATCAGACAGAAGTTCAAACACATTACCCCGTTCGTAATTTCCGCCAACACCTGCGCCGTACAAATTGCCGAATGTATCGATGACGAGTGGGCCGCCAGAGTTGCCCCAAGAACTTTCATCGTGCTTCCCAATACGGGCGAAGCGATGCTCGTCGCGAACATGCAGAGCGAGGCCGCAACAAACAGTGCGAGTGCTTCGCTAGGCAAGCTGCGCAAATTTTTCATCGGCTTTCCCCCAGTCGTGGCACAGTGCCGATAATAGAGGCAGCGGAACGTTTGGGCGATAGCTGCCCGGCGGCTATATTCTCGCCGCGTCCTGCAATCTGTCCACGGTTCGCAGCTGCGGGAAGAGCCGCATCCAGATCGCGACCACGAGCAGCGTGCCGATCCCGCCGATCACCACAGCCGGCACCGTGCCGAACCACGCGGCGGTAATGCCGGATTCGAACTCGCCGAGCTCGTTGGAGGCGCCGATGAAAAGCACGCTGACCGCGGTGACCCGGCCGCGCATGGCATCGGGCGTGCCGAACTGTACGAGTGCGTGGCGCACATAGACGCTGATCATGTCCGATGCGCCGAGCACAACCAGTGCGGCGAGCGACAGATAGAGATTCCGCGACAGGCCAAAGACGATCGTCGCCATTCCGAACAGCGCGACCATGGCAAACATGCGGGCGCCCGCATGCCGGTCAAGCGGACGACGTGCCAGCGCCGCGGCCATGAGCGCCGCGCCCAGCGCCGGCGCGCTGCGCAGGATGCCCAGGCCCTGCGGGCCCACATGCAGGATGTCGCGTGCATATACGGGAAGGAGCGCGGTGGCGCCGCCGAGCAAAACGGCAAAAAGATCGAGCGAGATCGCGCCCAGAATGACGCGCCTTGCGCGCACAAACGCGATGCCCTCGGCGATGTGTTCGCGTGTACTTCCCTCGCCCAGCGGCGCGGCCCGCCTCCGGCCGGCGAGCAGGGTTACGCCGGTGCCGGCGAGAAGGTAGAAAAACGGAGCCACGCCGAAGGCGAACGACGGGCCCAACGCGTACATGAAACCGCCGAGCGCCGGTCCGATGATCACCGCCACCTGGAATACCGACGAACTGAGCGCGATCGCGCGCGGAAGCCTGTCCGCCGGTACAAGGAACGGCATCATCGACTGTGCACTGGGGCCCGCGCAGCCGCGCGCCGCGCCGAACACCACGAGCACCGCGTAATACGGCCATTGCAGCCGGATCCCGGCATGCGTTATCGCGAGCAGAAGGAGCCCGCAGAGCCCCCCGACCCAGAGACTCGCCGACAGCACACGTCTGGGATCGCTGCGGTCGACCAGCGTACCGGCCGGCAGGGTCAGCGCAAACATCGGCACAAACTGGCAAAGCCCGACGAGGCCCAGCGACAGGGGATTGTGCGTGATTTCGTAAACGCGCCAGCCGACGGCCACCGACTGCACCTGCATCGCAATCGTGCTCGAGAACCGGCAGCCCAGGAACAGCGGTACATCGCGCGCGCGATAGATGTCAGGCGAGTCGGGTTGCATGGCGATTTTGGAGCGTTCTACGCGCCCCGATTGGACGATGGTTCAGGTTTTGCCGCGAACCGCATGGACAATTTTTTGCGCCGCGTCGGCAAGATCATTCCCCGAAACGATCGGCAGGCCGGACCGCGCAAGGATCTCCTTGCCCTTCTCCACATTGGTGCCTTCGAGCCTGACCACGAGCGGAACGGAAAGCGCGATTTCCTTGGCCGCCGCGACAATACCTTCGGCGATGATGTCGCATTTCATGATGCCGCCGAAAATATTGACGAGGATTCCCTTTACGTGCGGATCGCTCACGATGATCTTGAACGCGGCCGTGACCTTCTCGCGCGAAGCGCCGCCGCCGACGTCGAGGAAATTCGCGGGCTCCTCGCCGAACAGCTTGATGATGTCCATGGTCGCCATGGCGAGGCCTGCGCCGTTCACCATGCAGCCGATCGAACCGTCAAGCTTCACATAGGAAAGATCGTATTTCGCGGCTTCCCGTTCGGTCGGATCCTCTTCCTCCGGATCGCGCAGGGCGGCGACGTCCTTGTGCCGAAAAAGCGCGTTGTCGTCGAAATTGATCTTGGCATCGAGGCAGACCACCTGCCCGTCCTTCGTGAGGACGAGCGGATTGATCTCAAGCAGGCTCATATCGGTGGCGTGGAATGCATTGTACAGACCCTCGACCAGCCCGCCGCATTGTTTTGCGCTGTCGCCCTCGAGTTTCAGCGCTGCCGCGATGCTGCGCCCGACATGCGGCTGATAGCCGGCGGCGGGTTCGATCTGGAAGGTGAGGATTTTTTCCGGCGCGTGTTTGGCGACCTCTTCGATATCCATTCCGCCTTCCGTGGAGGCGATGAACGCGACGCGGCTCGTCGTCCGGTCGACAAGCGCCGAAAGATAAAGCTCGCGCGCGATCGCCGATCCTTCCTCGATATAGAGTCGCCGCACGACGCGTCCTTCCTTGCCCGTCTGATGCGTGACGAGCGTCATGCCCAGCATGCGGGTGGCCTCGACGCGAACCTCGTCGATCGACCGGACGACCTTTACGCCGCCCCCTTTGCCGCGGCCGCCGGCATGAATCTGGGCCTTCACGACCCAGACGGGACCGCCGAGCTTCTCGGCGGCAGCAACGGCTTCCTCGACGGTGAACGCCGGCAACCCGCGGGGTACGGGCACGTTGAAACCGCGCAGAATTTCCTTGGCCTGGTATTCGTGAATGTTCACGGGAGTTTATCGGCGAGCGATGACGCCGCAGCTATAGCAGCGCAGTCCGTCGATTCAAGCTTCCGTTGAAACGCTCCCGGCTGCCACGCCGCCATCGGGATTCGCGCTCGACACTTCAGGACGATGCGTGCCATGACGCGAGTCCCCTTCAAGGCCGACATGCTAAACACGATCCGGCGGTCGCTTGCCGAAAAGGTGCACGAAACCCTGGCGACGCTCTATTCCGGTGCGCCGCGGGGAAAGCTGTGCCGAATCGGCACGGCACACGCGCGCGCCGGCGTAGCCGTCCGATACCGCCATGATCCCGATCTCAGACGATAATCCGGCCCGCCTCGCACCGGTGGTGACGTGGCTCGTGATCGGGTTTTGCACGGTCGTTTATCTGTGGGAGTGGTCGCTCGGCCGCGAGATGAACGCCGCCATTTTCGTGTTTGGATTTGTACCGGCTTCTCTGACCATATCGCATGCGGCTCCCGACGGTTTCGTAAGCCTTCCGCCGTTCGCGACCATCTTCACGTCCATGTTCATGCACGGCGGAATCCTGCATCTCGCCGGCAACATGCTCTACCTCTGGATTTTCGGAAACAACGTCGAGGATGCGATGGGGCACGCGCGTTATGCCCTGTTCTACCTCACCTGCGGCGTCGCTGCTGCACTAACGCTCGCCCTCATCGATCCCGCATCGGGCATTCCCATGGTGGGCGCGTCGGGTGCCATTTCCGGCGTGCTCGCGGCGTACGTTCTGCTTTTTCCACGGGTACGGGTCACGGTCATCGTTCCTCTCGGCATCATCTTCTATCCCTTCCGGCTCAGCGCCTTCTGGGTCGTGAGCTTCTGGTTCGTGCTGCAGCTCCTCAGTGCATCGTTCAGCAATCCGCAGCAGCCCGGCGTCGCGTGGTGGGCGCATGTGGGCGGTTTCGCCACAGGGCTTCTGCTGACGCCCATCTTCAAATCCCGCGGATTTCCGCTGTTCGGCGGGCCGCGTCGCGGCCCCTGGAGCCGCTGAACCGCGCGGGCTGGCACGGCTTCTGCTGCTGTCCCTCTCTGCCGCTGGCACCTCTGACGCAAAGAGGGACATCGGGCAGGAGCGCAGAACCATGAAACACCGCAACAGCCACCTTCTCGTAGGGTATTGGAGCCGCATACGACGCGGCCGTCGCGCGCCCGACCAATCCGACATCGATCCCCGTGCGATCAAGCGGATGTTGTCGCAGGTGTTCATCCTCGAGGCGCATGACGCCGCATGCCCCGCCTATCGTCTGGCCGGAACGGTCCTCTGCGACCGCTTCGGCCAGGAGCTGAGAGGAACAAATTTCCTTTCCATTTGGGAGGCGCGCGCGAGAGATACGCTCGCACTGCTGCTCGAACAATCGCTTGCCACCAGCGTCCCTGTCTGTTTCTCCGCCGTCGGCGAAACGGTGCGTTGTACGACAATAGAAACGGAAACGGTGCTGGCGCCGCTTGCATTCGGGTCCGGCACACCGCAGCGGTTTCTCGGCATCACCCAGTTTCTCGGCGACGCCTCGCAACTCGACGGATCGATTGTCCTGCTGCGCCTCACGGGCTCGAAGATGATTCGCGAGGACGAGCCCGGTTACACCGATTTTGAGCCGCCCGCGCCGCCACCTTTCGAAAGCGGGCGGCGGTCCGGCAGGGCACCGCATTTGAGGCTGGTGGTGTCGCGCGACAGGCCCACCTTGCACGCCGACATGGATCAAACCATGCGAAGCGTCATCGAAAGCTTCGATTTCTCACGAACGGAACGGCTTGTACGCTAACCGAGCGCCCGCGGGCCATCGGCGCGAAATCTAGTGGCCTTGGGGCTGTTCGGTGGGCGGTTGCGACGGCCGGGTAGGCGCTCCGACCGGATCGTTGTGCAGAATCACGCGATTGAGCGTCTGCTCGTCCTGTTTGCGTTGCAGGTACGGAATTTCGTAACTCTCGATCTTGTTGACGTAGGCCTGAAACGCGGCGTCGTCGTCGGGCAATCGCTGGTCGCACCGCGCCGGCGGCAGATGCTGCTCCTCCTGGCACCACATGTCGAAATTCATTTCGGTGAGCGGATAGGGCTGGTCGCTCTGAGCTTCGGCGCGCGCAGCGAAAACGGTAAGCGTGAGGGCAACCGCGGCAATTCCACGAAATTTCACGGCGATTGCTCCCCGGCAACGCGGCCGCGACCCTATACCCAGTGGCACATGGCCGGAAGGAGATTCGTCGGCTTCTGCCGAACGCCCTGCAAACAAAATCCGTTGTGTTTGAAACACCACATATCTCCAGGCCACGCCTGTCCAGCGCCATTTGAGTAACGCCCGCAACCTTGCTTGGTAACGCCTTATTGACCTTCATGGGCCTAAAACTAGCGGGCACCAAATCCGTCTGGAGGCGGGGCCATAACGGTCCGGCAGTTTGTATGATCGTAAATCGTGAGGCGGTGATTGCCCGAGCCACGGCCGAGCGCCGCAAGCATCTGCGGCTCGAGGTCGATCTGCCTGGAAAATTTTTCGTCCCCGCGGAACAGCGGGAAGAGCCCTGCCGCATTGTGGATCTGTCACCCACAGGCGCGCGGGTAGCCGCCGAGTCCGTGCCGGCGAACGATGTTCAGCTTGTGCTCTACATCGATGAATTCGGCCGTTTCGAAGGCGATGTCGTGCGCACCGAATGGGGTCATTTCGGGGTGGTGTTCCGCTGCTCCGCCCTCAAGCAGGCCCGCCTTGCCGAGCAACTCGAGATCATCGCCAAGCAGGGTGGGACGCAGCCGGCGCCGCTTCGCCGCCATTCAAGGCGCGAGGGCGGTGAACTTTCCCAGTTCACGCGAAGCAGCGGCCAGACCGTTCGTTGCGAAGTGCTGGACCTTTCCCTGAGCGGCCTCTCTCTCAGGACCACCGTCAAACCGCCGCTCGGCGAAGTGATCACGATCGGACAGGTATCCGGACGCGTCGTTCGTCATCACGAAACCGGCATAGCGGTCGAGTTCTGTGGCCCCCGAAAAGGCGAGCGGCCCTATCTTCGCAGTCTCGGCTGAATCTTTCCGGCCGCCCGCATGGCCGGCCGCATTTCAACTCCGCAAAGCATTCCGCTAAGGAAGCCCGACACATTCGTGCGGAGGGCGTGCCATGCTGTTGGGGCCTCAAATTGCCGCGGTCGTAACGGGGGCTGCGTCGGGTCTGGGCGAGGCCGCCGCTCGCGCTCTCGCGGGTCACGGTGCGCGCGTTACCATCTTCGACCGGCAGGCGGATAAGGGCGCAGGAGTCGCGCGCGAAATCGGCGCGTTGTTCTGCGAAGTCGACGTCACGAACGAAGAGAGCGTCGTGCGCGGATTTGCGCGCGGGCGCGAAGTCCACGGTCAGGAACGCATTCTCGTCAACTGCGCCGGCACGGGCAATGCCATCAGGACGGCGTGGCGCGATCGCAAGAGCGGCGACATCCGTCTTTTCCCGCTGCGCGACTTCGAGCGCGTGATCCAGATCAACCTCGTCGGTACGTTTCGCTGCATCGCGCATGCGGCGGCCGGCATGCTGACGCTCGATCCCGTTGCGGGCGAGCGGGCTGTCATCATCAACACGGCGTCCATTGCCGCCGAGGACGGGCAGATCGGCCAGGCCGCCTATTCCGCTTCCAAAGCCGGAGTCGTCGGACTGACTCTCGTCGTGGCGCGCGATCTCGCGCAGGACGCGATCCGGTGCAACACCATCATGCCCGGATTGTTCGACACACCACTCCTGGAATCACTGCCCGAGCACATACGCCAGCAGCTTGGTGCGCAGGTGCCTTTCCCGGCACGGCTCGGGAATCCGTCGGAATACGCGTCTCTGGCGCTCGAGATGATCCGCAATCCCTACTTCAACGGCGCATCGGTGCGGCTGGACGGCGCCATCCGCATGCCGCCGCGCTGACCCCGCGCCTATTCGCCGATGAGATGCAGCAGCACTTCGCGGCGATGGGCCGCGTCGCGGTGTTCGAAAACGTACAAACCCTGCCAGGTTCCGAGCGCGGCCCGGCCTTCGCGCACCGGAATCGTCAACGTGGAGGCTGTCAGCGCCGCCCGGATGTGACTCGGCATGTCGTCGGGTCCTTCGGCGTTGTGGCGATAGAGCCCCGGATCCCTGGACACCAGGCCGCGCATGAAATCTTCGAGGTCCGCGAGCACGTCGGGGTCGGCGTTTTCCTGAATGAGCAGCGATGCGGAGGTGTGCCGAATGAAACAGGTGAGCAGCCCGTTCTGGATGGCGGTCGCGCGCGCGAAGCGCAGGGCCGATTTGGTGAAATCATAAAGGCCGGCGCCATGCGTTTCGACGACGAGTGACTCGAATTCCTGCTTCACCGCGTTTCGCCTTTGCGCAGATACACGTAAACGGCGCCCGATCCGCCATGACGCCGATGCGCTTCGCGAACGTCGGCGATCACTTCGGCAAGGCCCGGCTCGTGCAGCCAGCGCGGAGTAAGGCTTCGCAGGATGCCACGCGCCCGCATATCGAGACCGAGATCGAACGCCGCGTCGTCCGCCTGTTCGCGCCCCCCGCTGCCGCCCTTGCCCGTCACCACCAGCAAGAGCCGCAGCTTGCGTGCGCTCGCGACGCGAACAAACGTCACGAGAGCGCGATGCGCATCGCGTTCCGACATGCCGTGCAGATCGAGCCGCGCCTGGGGCTCCAATTGGCCGCGGCGAAGCCGTTCGGCGGTGTTGCCGTCAATCCCGACCGTGCGCCGCGTACGCGGTTGTGGCGGTTGCGCCCGCTCCTCCCTGGCTCCCTCCTCGTGCTTTTCGGCTCGCACCGGTGATTTGCCGGGCGCCTGCTTCTTGCGGGGACGTGCCTTTTTCAGCGGTGCCGAGTCGCGCATTGCGGTCTCGAACAGTTCGCGTTCCGCCTCGCTCAATGGGCGCTTAACCATTCGATTGCCCTGCTTCGAAACGCGGTCCTATGCGGGCGGCGAGCGCTTTGGGAATAAGCACGTACAGACTGCCCCCGGACTTCATGCCGCCCGCAATCGACTCCGCGCGAGGCCCGAATCCCCAAAAGATGTCGGCGCGCGCCGGACCCTTGATCGCGCCCCCCGTGTCCTGTGCAATGGCGAGAGCCTCAAAAGGTGCAGGCCGCCCGTGCATGCCCACGGGTGGTATTTCGGATACCACGTACATCGGTACGCCCAACGCATGGAGGGACGGATCGACGGCGATGCTGGCTTCCGGGGTGAGCGGTACACCTTCCGTGCCGGGACTGCCAAGGCCCGCGTCGCCAATCGGCGCCTCGCGCAGGAAAACGTACGATTCATCGCTCTCCATGACCGCCCGCGCCTCCGCGGGATGGCCGGATAACCAGGCGCGGATCGCCTGCATCGACATGTGGGCGCGATCGAGATCGCCTTTCCCGATCAGAACCCGCCCGATGGGCGTGTAGGGACGGCCGTTTTGTCCTGCATAGGCGAGTCGCAGCATCGAACCATCGTCCAGCCGGGCCCGCCCGGAGCCCTGAATGTGAAGAAAGAAAACCGAGACCGGATCGTTCGCGTACAGCAAAACGGGAGCGCCGCCCAAGCCGGTGGCATCGATCTCGCCACGCGGAGGAAAGGGCACGAAGTGCGCGCCCACGACGTGTCCATAGATTCTGACACCGGCCAGTTCCTTTCGAAAGAGGCCAAGATCCGCGATCGCGAGGTCGGGCGGCGGCCCGTAAATCGGGGTCTGGTAGCTTGCGTGGCGCGAGCGGCTCGCCTGAATTTCGGGTTCGTAATAGCCCGTGAACAGCGCTTCGCGAGCCCAATCTGTACGCACCGCAAATGGCGTGAACGCAGATTCGAACCAGGTTCGGGCGGCGAGCCGGTCGGACGATTTCGGCAGGGACACGCATGCGCTGCGCCAGTCACCCGCCGTTCCGGCATAGCCCGATCCCCCCATCTCCCGATCCGGGGGCATGCGCAGGATAGCGCTGCAGGAGCGCCGGAAGGCCGCCTGTGTACGCACGACATCGCTGCCCTTCCAACCGGGAAGGGCGGCAAAATCTGTACGTGCGAGCGCGAATGTACCGGATGGGTTCAGGCGTGTGAAAAACCAGACGAAAACGCCGGCAGCAACAAGAACGATTGCGATGAGGGCGGCCGCCCAGCGCCGCACGCGCGTTCGTCCGCTCAGCTGCCGGTGGTCGCGACGAGAGTCCAGTTGGGGTCACTGGATCGCGTGTCGCGGTCGAAGGTCCAGACGTCCACCACATCGCGCACGGCCTTCGCATCGCCCTCCACGACCGCGCCGTCGGCATTGGTCGTGGCAGAAACGAATTGCGCCGCGAAGCGAACGGTGATCTCGGCAACGCGGCCTTTCATCTCCGCATGTACGATGCGAACATCCGAGAAGCCGATAAGAGCGTATTTCACCGTCTCGTTGCGCTCTTCATGGGCGTGAATTTCGCCGTCGAAGGCACCGTAGACTTCGTCGCTCAAGAGCGGCCGCAACGTTTCGCGATCGCGCGCGGCGAAGGCCGTTACGACCTGGCGATAGGCTTCGCGCGCCCCTTCCAGAAAATGGCTCGCTTCGAAAGTCCGGTCGGCACGGCTTATGTCGGCAAGCGCCCCTGCGAGGCCCTCCTGCCCGTCGGACAGCTGTGACGCGGCCGCCGAACGGTCCGTCAACGCCAATGCATTCTCTGCCGTTGGTTGCGCCGCGCCCGCTTCGATGCGGCGGAAACGATCCTGTGGCTCGCGTTCATTTCCGGTTCGACGGCCAAGCACCGTGTAGAGCCGGAACAGGATAACGCCGGCCACCATCGCCAGCAGCAGAATTCCCAATAGTTGCGAATCGGCCATCGGGCCACAATCTCTGTCGGTTTCCCGCGCCCCCTCAAACCTAACGCAACAGCCGGGTCGGGGTCCATGCGCGAGCGCATAATTTGCAAAGATAGGCTCTTCGTTGCGCCCGTTCGAGTCCGGCCTGGTTGCCTTGTCAGGCCGGATTATCCGTGGTAGCCCCGCCCGCTTTTCGCGGGATGAGTGTCATATGAGCCAAATGGGCCTCGGGCCAAATGGAAACCCAACGGGATCACCGGAAGGTCCGCCGCTTCGCATCCAGATTCTCGGCCAGTATGTGAAGGATCTTTCGTTCGAGAATCCCGGTGCTCCATCGAGCATGACGGCCCGGCCGCAGATTGATCTTGGCGTCGATCTACAGGCGCGTCGCCTGGATGCCGAGCGCTTCGAGGTCGAGTTGAAACTCCGCGTATCGGCCAAGGCAGAAGATAAGTCGGTATTTCTGCTGGAGCTGGCCTATGGCGGCCTGTTCATGATTCAAAATGCGCCGGAAGAAATTCTGCAGCAGATCCTTCTGATCGACGGACCGCACCTGTTGTTTCCGTTTGCGCGGCGCATCGTCGCCGACGCCGTGCGCGACGGCGGAATGCCGCCACTGATGATCGAACCGATCGACTTCGCGTCGCTGTACCGGGCGAGAATGGCGGAAAGCCAGGCGCCGCGTGCGGGGCAGCCTCAAGCCTGACAATCAGTGCCAGCTCCAGATTGCATCGCTGCCAAGTTCGGCGGTGACGAACGCTGCGTGCGCCGCGAGTTCGGCGGCGCTGATCCGCGGCGGCAGCGGTTCGGGACGCTGCATGGCGGCGACACGGATTTCCGAGACAACCCGCACCGCGTCGCGCGGCGCAAGCCGTAGCCTTGTCTGGCGGCCGCCGACCAGTTCCAGGTAGACGCGCGCCGTCAGCTGGGCGTCGAGCAGGGCTCCGTGCTTCACGCGGCTGGCGAGATCGATACCGAAGCGTCTGCAGAGCTCGTCCAGCGAATAACGGGCGCCGGGAATTTTTGCTTTCGCGATTTCGATCGTGTCGATGGTGCGCGCCGCCGGAATCAGCGGCCGCGCCAGGCGAAGCAACTCCGCATTTATGAATCGCAGGTCGAAGCCGGCATTGTGCATGACAAGGGGCGCATCCCCGAAAAATTCCAGCACCTCGTCTGCGACGGCAGAAAAGAGCGGCATCGAAGACAGAAAGCGGTCGCTGATCCCGTGAACACGAAGCGCCTCGACAGGCACGTCGCGTTCCGGATTGAAGTAACGCTGCAGCGTCAGGCCCGTCGGTACATGGTCGACGAGTTCCACGCAGCCTATTTCAATGATGCGGTGGCCGTCGCTCGGGTCGAGTCCCGTCGTTTCGGTATCGACCACGATTTCACGCATTTTCGCCCTTTGCGCGTTCCGTGAGCAGCGCCACGATCATTTTCACCTGTTCAAAAGCATGATCGAGACCCTTGTCGGTCTCCACCAGAAAATGCGCGCGCGCGCGTTTATCCACATCCGGCGTTTGACGCCCGAGAATATGATCGAGCGCCTCCTCGGTCATGCCGGGCCGCGCCAATACCCGGGCCCGCTGCACATCCTCGGGCGCAGAGACGACCACCACGGCATCCATCTCGCGTTCCTTCCCGGTCTCGAAGAGCAATGGAACATCAAGGATTACCATTTCCGCGCCGTGGGCAGCCGCGTTCTCTACGAATGCGCGCTGATCGGCGGCGACAAGCGGGTGCACGATATTCTCCAGTTGCGCGAAGGCAGACGGCTCTTCGCGCAACTTCGCCGACAGACGCGCGCGATCAACGCGCCCATCTGTCACGCATTCGGGGAAAATTTCTGCGATGGGCGCAACGGCCCCACCGCCGGATTCATAGAGCCTGTGCACAACCGAATCGGCATCGTGAACCGGAATTCCCAGCCGCGCGAAAAGTCTCGCCGTCTCCGATTTTCCCATTCCGATGGAACCGGTAAGTCCCACGAGAAGCGGCCGCTTACGCTCCATCGTGAAGCGTCTGTTCGAGATGCGCGCGCAGCGCCGCCGATACCTGGGGGCGCGTTCCAAACAGCAGTTCGAATGCGAGCGCGCCCTGATGCATCAGCATGCCCAATCCATCGATTGCGATAAGTCCACTTGCCCGGCTCCGTGAAAGCAGCGGCGTCTCCAGCGGGCTATACACCAGGTCGCACACCGCAGCGCCGACCGGGAGTCGTTCAAGAGAAATCTGGGGCGAAGCCGTGCCGTCGAGGCCGGCGGCTGTCGCGTTGATGAGAAGACCTGTTTCCGGCGCGAGCGACTGCCATGCCGCCCAAGCCTGCGCGCTGAGCCTCGCCTTCACCGATGCCTGAACCGTGCGCACAAGCGTATCAGCGCGGACACCGGTTCGATTAAGGACAAAGACCTGCCCCACGCTCAGGCGATCGCATGCAAGAACCGCGGCGCGCGCCGCGCCGCCCGCGCCCAGAATGACTGCGCGTTCTATTTGCTTCGCTTTCCGATCTAGACTGTCGAGAAGGCTGAGGGCCAGGCCTTCGGCATCGGTGTTGTAGGCTTGAATTTGCAAGCCTTGAAACAAAAGCAGATTTGCCGCCCGGCATGCATGCGCCGCCGCATCCGCTGTGTGCGCCAGCGCGTAGCCCGCTTCCTTGTGCGGCAATGTCAGGTTCACACCCTTGAAGCCGGCGCCTTGCAGCGACTCCAGTGTGCGGGACAAACTGTGGCGCCGAACCGGCAGCGCAACATAAGCGCCGGCGATCCGGTTTTCCTGCAGCCAGAATCCGTGCATCCGCGGCGACAGCGAATGCGCGACCGGCCAGCCGGCGACGCCCGCAAGCACGTTTTTCATGGGCCCGACGCTTCCCGCTGCTCGGCGAGCAGATTCAGCACCGAAGCAGCGGTTTCCTCGACAGACCGTCGCGACACATCGATCGCGGGCCAGCCCCGTTGCTCAAACAGCTGCCGCGTGAGCGCAACCTCTGTCCGGACGCTTTCCAGGTCGACGTAATTCGTATTTCGCACTTCGCCCAGTGTGTTGAGGCGATTGCGGCGAACCTGCACGAGCCGATCCGGCGACGCCCATAGACCAACCACAAGAGGCCGGCGCGCGTTCAGCAGCTCGGCCGGCAACGGAATACCGGGTACCACCGGCACGTTGGCGGCGCAGACGCCGCGGATCGCAAGATACACACAGGTTGGAGTCTTGGATGTACGGCTTGCTCCGACAAGAACCACTTCCGCATGTTCGATCCTTGCGAGAGCCTGCCCATCGTCATGTGCAATCGCAAAATTCAGGGCTTCGATCCGATGGAGATACCGCTGGTCGACTTCGTGTTGCCCGCCTGGTCTGTGTGTTTCCGCCGCGCCCAGATATTGTCGCATCATGGCGATCGGTCCATCGAGAATGCTCTGGCACGGCACACCCAATTGCGCGCATTGCGCTTCCAGAACACGCCGAAGCTCCGGATTCACGAGCGTAAAGAAAACGAGCCCGGGCTGCTCACGAATATGCGCGATCACGCGCTCGAGTTGTCGCTCGCTGCGCACAAGAGCATAGAAGTGCTCCTGCAATTCCACGTTTTCGAATTGCGCGCTTGCCGCCTTGGCGACAGCGTTGAGCGTCTCGCCAGTCGCATCGGAAACAAGGTGTAGATGAAATTCCCGCGTTCTATCCACTTTGATTCCCAACAGTTCAACTTCACGCCATCAAATTCGGCTCGTTCCCCAAAGCACCACCAACGATCCACCCGAACATACACCGCATCAACGGTATCGGCGCCCCACCGCCATTCCGACAAGTTTCTTGAGTCTCAAGCGCTTGGGTCCTAGAGAAACCGGTTATCCCCGGTTGTTCCCCCAATTCACAGCCCAAACACCATCTACCATCAGCTATTCAGGAGTCTTTTTGAATTGGCAGAGATTGTTTCGGGAAAACTGTCGAGTGTCCTGAACGGTCATTCGTGCGAACCGCCTCCAATCTGGTTGATGCGGCAGGCCGGGCGGTATTTGCCGGAATACAGAGAGGCTCGTGCGAGGGCCGGGTCGTTTTGGGAGCTCTGCACGAACGCGGCAGCGGCAGCGGAGGTGACGCTGCAGCCTGTCCACCGCTTCGATTTCGATGCGGCAATCATCTTCTCGGATATTCTCGTGGTGCCGCATGCCTTGGGAAAGGCCGTGAGTTTTGAAGGCGGGCGAGGTCCCCGCGTCGAGACGACACGATCTCCGGTTGAACTTTGTCGGGATGCAGGGATTTGGGCTGAGCGGCTTGCGCCGGTCTACGACGCGATCGGGCGTGTTGCTGCAGCGCTTCCCAAAGAGAAGGATCTGATCGGCTTTGCCGGCGGACCATGGACACTGGCCACCTACATGGTGGAAGGCGGTGCGTCTCTCGACCAGGCCGCCGCAAAATTGTGGGCCTACCGCAACAAAGAAAGTTTTGGCGAACTTCTGGGGATAATTGGCGCGTGCGTGGCCGCGCATCTTTGTGCCCAGCTCAAAGCGGGCGCCACGGTGGTTCAGTTGTTCGACAGCTGGGCCGGCGGACTGAGCGAGACGCTGTTTCGTGACTGCGTCATAACCCCATCGCGTCGCATAATGCAGGAGGTCCGCAAGAACGTACCGCACGCAAAATTTATCGGTTTTCCGCGCGGTGCAACACAGCAGGGGTACCTGGAGTATCTCGAGGCAACGGGCGTCGATGCGATATCGTTGGACACGGCGGTTTTGTTTGCCTGGGCGGCAGAGCACCTTGGCGGAAAGACGGCGTTGCAGGGCAATCTCGATCCTCTGGCGCTGGTGGCCGGCGGGGAAGCGCTGAGAGACGCGGTCCACAGGCTTCTTGCCGACGCAAAGGGAACGCCGCATGTCGTCAATCTCGGACATGGCATTTTGCCCGATACGCCTGTGGAAAACGTCGCTGAACTTGTCGAGCTTGTCCGGAGCACCCGGTGAGACTCGCCGTTGTCCTCTTCAATCTCGGCGGTCCGGATTCGCTTTCCTCGGTCGAGCCGTTTTTGTACAATTTGTTTTCCGATCCCGCCATCATTCCGCTGCCGGGTTGGCTTCGAAAACCACTCGCTTCGTGGATAGCGCAGCGCCGGGCTCCGATCGCGCGCGACATCTATCGCCGCATCGGCGGTCGTTCTCCGCTCCTGGACGAAACGCGCGCACAGGCCGCGAGTCTCGAAGAGGCGCTGTGCAGACGCGGCATTGAAGCGAGGGTGTTCATTGCCATGCGGGCGTGGCATCCGCGGAGCGATGAAACCGCACGGCTCGTCGCGGACTATGCTCCCGACATCACGGTTCTCCTGCCGCTTTACCCGCAGTACTCCACGACCACCTCCGCATCCTCGCTGGACGACTGGCGAAAATCGCGGCGAGCCGCGGGTATTTCCGGAATTGAACGGCGCGTCTGTTGTTATCCGTGGGATGCGGGACTGGTGGCAGCGATAGCCGGGGATGTTCGCGGCACTCTGGCGGAGCGCCGAGGGGATCTTTCCTACCGCCTTCTCTTTTCCGCTCACGGTTTGCCAAAGCGCACGATCGCGCGCGGCGATCCGTACCAGTGGCAGGTCGAACGTACCGCGGAAGCGGTTGTGCACCGGTTCTCGACAGAGCCTCTGGACTGGCAGGTTTGCTATCAGAGCCGGGTCGGGCCGCAAAAGTGGCTCGAGCCAACGACGGAGTCGGAGCTGCGCCGCGCGGGCGCGGAGCGGCGGGGAGTAATTGTCGTACCGATATCGTTCGTTTCAGAACATTCCGAAACACTCGTGGAACTGGATATGGATTACGCCAAGCTCGCGCAAGAGTATGGCGTTCCCCATTACCTGCGCGTACAAACCGTGCGGGCCGGCCGAAATTTCATTGAGGGACTCGTGGAACTCGTGCTGCGTGCTGCCGGTTCCGGACAGCCGGTCACCTGCGGTTCCGGGCGGATCTGTCCGCCTCAGTTCGTGAGGTGCGGAATGGCCGGGACAACACCATGACCGGATTTGTCGAATCGGTCGGCTTCTACCTTTGGGTCAAGGCCTTTCATATCGTTGCCGTGATCGCCTGGATGGCGGGAATGCTCTATCTGCCCCGGCTCTTTGTCTATCACTGCGAGGTTGCGCCCGGCAGCGCGGAATCGGAGCGCTTCAAGCGCATGGAGCGACGGCTGCTTCGCATCATCATCAACCCCGCGATGATGGCGGTGTGGGTCTTGGGCCTCACGTTGAGTTTTCTGCCGATCACCGATGCGTGGCATCACGGCTGGTTTCAGGCAAAATTCGCGCTGGTCCTGTTGATGAGTGGCGTCCACGGTCTCTATGCCCGCTGGACGAAGGCTTTCGGCCGCAACGCGAATACCCACAGCGCGCGATTCTACCGGATGTGGAACGAGGTCCCTGCAATCCTGCTGACAGTTATCGTCGTGCTGGCCGTCGTTGGCAGCGGTCGTTAAGCCTTTCTGAACGCCACCGAAGAAAAGAGCATTTGCAACGGCACGAAATCGCGCTATAAGGCGTTAGTTCCCCATTCACGCCGCACTCAACACGCGCAAGATGCGCGAGGTTGAATCCGGTTCCGACCGGCGCGGCGCGCCGACGAACTCTCCGCCGAAACTCTCGACCTGTGCCGTGGGCGGCGGACCAACTTCCCGAAGCATATTGTTCCAGGTGCCATTCTCATGACCATCCAAAGCGGGCTGCAGCAGATCAAGCTGCAGGATCTGAAGTCCAAATCTCCAACCGATCTCCTCGCCTTCGCAGAAGAACTCGACATCGAAAACGCGTCGGCGATGCGCAAGCAGGACATGCTGTTTGCCATCCTGAAAGAACTTGCCGAACGCAATGTCGAGATCATGGGGAGCGGCGTTCTCGAGACACTGCAGGACGGTTTCGGGTTTCTCCGTTCGCCGGAGTCGAATTACCTGGCGGGTCCGGACGACATTTATGTGTCACCCTCGCAAATCCGCCGCTTCGGCCTGCGCACGGGCGATACGGTGGATGGACCCATCCGCAGTCCCAAGGACGGCGAACGCTATTTTGCACTCCTGAAGGTATCGACGATCAATTTCGAGGATCCGGAGAAGGTCAAACACAAGGTTCATTTCGACAATCTGACGCCGCTTTATCCGACGAAGTGGCTCAACATGGAAATCGAAGATCCGACGATCAAGGACAAGACGGGGCGCGTCATCGACATCGTGTCGCCACAGGGCAAGGGCCAACGCGCGCTGATCACGGCGCAACCCCGCACCGGCAAGACCGTCATCCTGCAGAACATCGCCAAGGCGATCACCGCCAATCATCCGGAATGCTATCTGATCGTTCTCCTGATCGACGAGCGGCCGGAGGAAGTCACCGACATGCAGCGCTCGGTAAAGGGCGAAGTGATCTCCTCGACCTTCGACGAACCGGCGACGCGCCATGTGCAGGTCGCCGAGATGGTGATCGAGAAGGCGAAGCGTCTCGTCGAGCACAAGCGGGATGTCGTCATCCTTCTTGACTCGATCACCCGCCTCGGCCGCGCCTACAACACCGTTGTTCCATCGTCGGGCAAGGTGCTCACAGGCGGTGTCGATGCGAACGCGCTCCAGCGGCCCAAGCGATTCTTCGGCGCGGCGCGCAATATCGAGGAAGGCGGATCGCTGACGATCATTGCAACGGCACTCATCGATACCGGCAGCCGCATGGACGAAGTGATCTTCGAAGAGTTCAAGGGCACCGGCAATTCGGAAATCATTCTCGATCGCAAGGTCGCCGACAAACGCGTGTTTCCGGCCATCGACATCCTGCGTTCCGGCACGCGCAAGGACGAGCTCCTGGTGGACAAGGGAACGCTTTCGAAAATGTACGTATTGCGGCGGATCCTGGCTCCGATGGGCACGATCGACGCGATCGAATTCCTGCTCGACAAGCTCCGTTCGTCCAAGAACAACGCCGACTTCTTCGACAGCATGAATACCTGACCCGGCGATTCAGGCCAGTTTCAGTCCGCAGTGCTTGGCGAAGTGCTTGCGGAGTTCACGCTGCGCCCTGCTGGACGCAAGTTTTCTAAACCCGGCCCGCACGGTTTCCGTCGCTCCGGCACCGGTTTGCTCCCCGGGGGTCCGCCCCTTCAGGGTACGAGAATGGTCGCGCCGGTGGTGGCGCGCGAATGGAGCGCTTCGTGCGCCTGCCGCGCTTCGGCGAGGGGGAAGCGCTGGTGGATCGCGATCTTCACCGCGCCGGACCGGATCACGGAGAACAGATCGTCCGCTGTTTCCTGCAGCTCCTGCGGTGTACGCGTATAATGGAAAAGCGTCGGCCGCGTCAGGTAAAGCGAGCCCTTGGCGCTGAGGATTCCCGGTTCGAAGGCGGGAACCGCGCCGCTCGAATTGCCGAAGCTGACCAGCATGCCGCGCACCGCAAGACAGTCGAGCGAACCCGAAAACGTATCCTTGCCGATGCTGTCGTACACGACGGGTACGCCATGCCCGCCGGTGATTTCACGCACGCGCGGGCTCCAGCCGGGCTCGCGCGTGTTCAGCACATGCGTACAGCCATTCTCTTTTGCGAGCGCCGTCTTTTCATCGGAACCCACCGTACCTATGACGATCGCGCCAAGGTGCTGCGCCCACTGGCAGGCGATGGTTCCGACGCCGCCTGCCGCGGCGTGAAATACGATCGTTTCTCCCGGCGTGACCGCGCAGGTGCGCTTCAGGAGGTATTGCGCCGTCATGCCCTTGAGCAGCGCCGCCGCCGCCGTTTCGTCGGAAATGCCGGCCGGCAGCTTCACCGCCCGATCGGCGGGGACATTGTTGGCTTCCGCGTAACTGCCGATCGGCCCTGTACAATAGGCGACGCGATCGCCTTTCCCGAGCGCCGTCACGTT
>Ga0070731_10000474_pt1 | contig 54536 bp, 42 predicted proteins | sample Coa_R1_2_FD_66448 | JGI IMG/M metagenome (GOLD analysis project Ga0070731, IMG submission 66448) | Surface soil microbial communities from Centralia Pennsylvania, which are recovering from an underground coalmine fire - Coalmine... | ecosystem: Environmental > Terrestrial > Soil > Unclassified ... | reverse complement strand
TCTCTGCAGCCGCGCGCCCGTGGTGAACGCAAAGAGCCCTCCAAAGCCAAGACGGATTTGGAAGGAAAAGGGAGGTGTTGTCTTGACTTTGGTTTTCAGAGATGGCACACGAACGGCATGAAACTGACGATGGGAGTTTTCAGATTATTGAACGGTCGGTTCCGCTTCGGGCGGGGTTGACGGCGGGCGGGGGTTTTTGTACCATCCTTGTTGTCAACTTTGATCGAGTGGAACGATTATGGCGGACGAGCCTCCTCATCGGAAGACCGCTCATTCGAGCACAAGCCAAATTATGACGCCAATGCAGCGCGTCCCATCGAAAGCCGCCGCCATGATCCACAGACTAATGCTTCTCGCCTGCGCCGTCGCCTGCTGTGCGTCCGCCGCCGAAGTCACGCTCAAAGGCAATGTGCTGAGCAATGTACATACCGGCGAAAAAGAGAAAGCGCTGTTCATGCTTGCTTATGACGGCACGCCCGAAATTAAAGCCGAATTCGAGAAGATCATGGCGGACTTCTACCCGAATAAAGGCCTTGACGCCGATGCCGCTCGAAAACTGCAAGAACAATTTATGACGCGCTTGAGGTATGAAATTGCGGGGCCGGTGAGCGATGATTTGTACAAAAAAGCGCAATGGACCGTGCGCGGCCCGATGGCGCTGACGGGCGTCATCGAGGAAAAAGACGGTAAGAAATGGATCACCGCGAGCAAGAGCGACGGTACCGCCTACAAATTTCCCGATAAAATGATGGCTGCGGACAAACCATTTGTCATGCCCGAAAAAGAGCCGCTGGCGCTGAAAATCAGCGATGCGCTGTCGATCAAGTGCATTGCCGTGCCGCCCGGAAAATTCCTGATGGGCGAGCCTTATTACCAATGCCCGCACTGGCAGGAAGACCCGCCGCATCTGGTGACGTTGACCAAAACCTATTACATGGCCGAATGCCCGGTAACGCAGGAAGTATACGAGGCGGTGATGGGTAATAATCCGAGCAAGCTCAAAGGCGCTCAATTACCTGTACATACTGTTTCGTGCGCGGATATGTACAAGTTCTGCGAACTCCTTTCCGCGAAGACCGGCCGCAAAGTGCGAATTCCCAGCGCGGCGGAATGGGAATATGCGGCGCGCGTCGGTACTTCGAATCCGACGTTTCCGGAGCGTTATGCGGATCAGAACAGCAACGCCAGCACCAATTACGGCGGGCCGCCGCTGCCGGTGAAATCCAAAAAGCCCAACGCGTGGGGCTTCTACGACATGCACAGCGGCTGGTGGGAGCGCGTCGCGGACAGTCCCAACGTACTCGACCGTACCGACGTGACCGATCCGCAGCATATACCTGCTGAAGATAAAGCCGAAGCCACGCGCGGAAAAAAGCATTCGCACATGGGCAAGGGGCAGTGGACGTATGCGATCAGCGAAATCGAGTACATCAGCAGCGAAGCCGGCGACACGCGCTTTCGCATTGTAGTTGAAGACGAGAAGTGAATCCAGGATTCAGCGGCAGGACAAACAGCGTCGTGACGATATTGCCTGGGCCGCTGTTCGCGCCGCTGATGCTATAGCTATAACCGACCGTCGTGTGGAAGTCGCGCAGGCCGGCTTGCATGGTGCCGTTCAACGTCAGATTTCCGCCCAGCACTCCGCCGGCGGCGCCCGCACTCAACACGTCGCCACGCGCAGTCACGATGATGTTGCTGGCCAATGTCTGGCCACTTCCGAGAATCACTTCGGAGATGTACGTCGTCGCGCCGTCGTAATCCAAGGTGATCGGCGTGCCCCCGAAGGCGTTGCCGTTTTGAATTTCGAGCGCGCCGTCGTTGAGGATGACATTGCCGGAAAACGTGTTTGTGCCTCCTGCACCGCTCACCAAAGTCAACACGTAACCATTCGTAGCGATACCCGATGTGCCCGAACCGAGGATAAGCGTATTGTTCGGGGCGGTGTTGAATGCGGATGCAGCGCTCAGGACCATGTTCAAATTCAACGTCGCGGCGCTCGCGACGGTCGTCGTGTTTGAGATGACGGTGCCGGAGCCGCTGAAGGTGATGCCGTTGCCCGTGATGTTGTACGCGCCCGCGGTCGCGCCGTTGAATGTAATCGATCCAAACGAGGCGTTCGTGAGGTTGTTCACGTTCGGATTTTGCCGCGCCGCCGTGCTGGGGAAAATCAGCGCTTCGTTGGCCGTTCCCGTTGGAGCCGTGCCGCCCCAGTTTGCAGGATCGTCCCAATTGTTGGTTGTCGCCGATCCGCCGCTCCACGTGAATGTGCCGCTCGCCGCGACGACGAGGTCCACGCTGGGCGCGTTGGTCGCGGTGTCGATAGTGCCCGTGAATCCCGCTGGCATCGCGCCCACACTCAGCGTTCCCGTCAGCGCGCCCGATGCGCTGTTGTCGATCACTTGGTAACGTCCGGCAGTAATGCCGCCCGTGGACGAGACGCTCAAAATCGATGTCCCCAAACTCACCAACGGATTCGCGCCCGCGGAAACATCAATCGCATCCACGCTTGCGTTTGGCGTGTAAACGCCGCCGGAAACTGTCGGCGCTCCATTGATTCGCATCGTGACGATGGACGGATTCGTGCCAGTACCGTTGAGCGTCAGCGGCGTTGACGACGGCAGCGACAGCGTGCCGCTGGCCGCGGAATCGCCGCCGCCGATCGACGCGCTGGCCGCCACGCTAACGGCGCCGAGGACGGTGCCCGTTCCGCCGAGAGCGCCCACATTCAGCGCCGTCGCGCCCGCGTAGCTGTTGAGGCCGTCGAGATACAGTCCGCCAGCGCCTTGCTTGATAAGCCCGCCGGTTCCGGACAATACGCCGGAGAGCGTGATGTTGAATCCGGCGGTATCGAACGTCGTGTTTCCGCTGGTTAGCGCGATGGGGCGCGTGCTGCCCCAGTTCGCCGTCGCCGAAAGCGTTCTGCCGCACGGGGAGTGCGAACGAAAATCGACATGATCTTCCTTTCAACAAACAAGGGTCAAAACGTCGCGGTTTTTAATCGGTTTGTATTGCGGATTTCAAGAGACGAGCGGGAATTCACAGATTCTTCAAGAGCGAGTAAAGCTCAAAAAGTCCTCATTTGCAATTCGTGGCAATTTGAATACACGCCGCTTCCGACAAATTTGGAAACTTTCCGGCCAGATTGAAGCAAAATGCTATCTCACGCGAAGGCGCAAAGCACGCAAAGAAAATCTGATATTCTTCATTGCGTGCTTTGCGTTGTCATTGCGCCTTTGCGTCAGGGCCATTCAAAAGTCGTAAGTTTTCATAGGAGAAATGGCAACGCGAGCGAACACTTCGATTGAGAAAAACCGCTCCCTGTGAAAATCAGAAATGAAACGCCGTCGTAAAGTGCATCTCCCTATGAAAGTGAAAATCGACTTTTGAAAGGCCCTGGCCTTTGCGTGAGAAGACGGCGATTTCAAGTTGACAACACCCCGCCTTTCCGAGACAAACAGCACAACGAGTTCACCATTATGAGACCAAGAGGCGTGCTCACTAGAGCCGTCCTTTTAGGAGAATCCGCATGTCCATTGTTCGATGGGCCAGACTGTTGTTCCGCAATCGCACTTCCGCAGTATTGTCCACGCTCGCGCTCGCTTTTTTTCTCGCATTTTCGACGCAATTCTTTTCGCGTCCTTCCGTCCACGCCGAAGAAGCTGCCGGCAATTCCTCCGCCGCCGAACACAAATTTCAATATTTCGAATTCCTCTCCTCGCCTAAATATTCTCCTACCGAACGCATCGCCCTCTTCGTCACGCTCGGCGTTGCCGTCGCCGGCCTGCTCTACGCGTTCATGCTGATGAAGCAAGTCAACGCCGCCGACAAAGGCACCAAACGCATGCAGGACATCGCCGCTGCCGTGCGCGAAGGCGCCAACGCTTATTTGAAACGCCAGCTCACCACCGTCGCCGTCCTTATCGCGGTCCTCGTCGTCGTGCTCTTCGTCACCAAAGCCATGTCCTCGCCTGAAGGCTTCTCCGATCCCTTTGCAATCGGCCGCGCCGGTGCGTTCTTAATGGGCGCGATCTTCTCAGCCACCGTCGGCTTCGTCGGCATGCGTCTGGCCACGACCGGAAACCTGCGCGTCGCCGCCGCCGCGCCCGTGGGCTTCGGCAAAGCGCTGATGCTCGGCTACCGCACCGGCACGATCACCGGCATGTTGACCGACGGCCTTGGCCTGCTCGGCGGCACACTCATTTTCATGATGTACGGCGAGCACGCGTATGAAGCGCTGATCGGCTTCGGCTTCGGCGGCACGCTCCTGGCGCTCTTCATGCGCGTGGGCGGCGGAATCTTCACCAAAGCCGCAGACGTCGGCGCGGACCTTGTCGGCAAAGTTGAAAAAGACATCCCCGAAGACGATCCGCGCAACGCCGCGACCATCGCGGACAACGTGGGCGACAACGTCGGCGACTGCGCCGGTATGGCCGCCGATATCTTCGAATCCTACGAAGTCACCATCGTCGCCGCCATGATTCTCGGCTACATCGCCTTCGGCCACAAAGGCGTCATTTTCCCGATTCTCGTGCGCGCCATCGGCGTTTTCGCCTCGATCATCTCGACGTACCTCGTCAAAGCCGGCGACAAGGGCAACGTCGCCGAAGCCATGAAATCGATCAATTTCGGATTCATCGTCGGGTCGCTGCTCTCCGTCTTGGGCTTCGTGATTCTCGGCTACTTTTATCTGCATATCGACCCCGATCCCGCCAAGCCGTGGATCGGCCACGCGCCATACTGGGCGAATTTTGGACTCGACACGCTGGACATGCGCCCCGCGTACACGTGTTTTATCGGCGTGGTTTTGTGCGTCGCGCTGAACCGATGCACCGAGTACTTCACGGGCACCGAGTATTCTCCCGTCAAGGGCATGGTGAAGAATTGCACAACTGGCCATGCCACAAACATCATCGAAGGCTTTGCGGTCGGCTATGAATCGGCAATCTGGACGGCGTTGATCCTATGCGGCGCCATTATCGCATCCGTGCTGATCTTCTCCGGCACCAACGCCATTGTCGTGGCCTACGGCGTGGCGATGTGCGGCATCGGCATGTTGACGCTCACTGGCAACACAATTTCGATGGACGTCTTCGGCCCCGTCGCCGACAACGCCAACGGCATCGGCGAAATGGGCTACGACCGCGCCGAAATGGGCGAAGCGCGCTACAAGGAAGCGCGGCAGATTCTCGCTGATCTCGACGCCGTTGGCAACACCACCAAAGCCGTGACCAAAGGCGTCGCGATCGGCTCGGCGGTGATCGCGGCCGTCTCGCTCTTCGCCAGCTTCATCACCGTCATTGGCAGCGGCGGCCAGGGCGAGGAAAAACCGCTTCCCATTAAAATCTTCGATTACGTTGCCGAAATGCTGAGCATCTCCGACCCGAAATTGCTCGTCGGCATGCTCATCGGCGGCTCAGTCCCGATGCTCTTCTCATCGATGACCATCCGCGCGGTCGGCCGAGCCGCATACTTGATCGTGAACGAATGCCGCGTCCAATTCCGCGACAAGGAAATCTGGGCGGGGACCAAGAAGCCCGATTACGCGCGTGTCGTCCGCATCTGCACGCAATCCGCGCAGAAGGAACTCGTCGGCCCCGCGCTGCTGGCCGTCTTCGCGCCGGTGCTGGTCGGCTTCGCGCTCGGCCCCGTCGCCCTCGCCGGATTCCTCGGCGGTTCCATCGTTGTCGGCCAGTTGATCGCCTCCTTTATGTGCAACTCCGGCGGCGCCTGGGACAATGCCAAGAAGATGGTCGAAGACGAACCGCGCGACCTCGTAGCCAACACCGGCAAGGGCAGCGAAAAGCACAAAGCCTCCGTCACCGGCGACACGGTCGGCGATCCGCTCAAGGACACCGCCGGCCCCGCGATCAATCCGCTGCTGAAAGTCATGAACATGGTCGCGATTTTGACCGTGCCGATGATGATCGGTTTCCACTCATCCGTCGTCACGCGCGTGCAGGAAGGCGCAGCAAAAGCCAACGAAGGCCTGAGCGCAGCCGAAAAATACGATCTGCCCAAAACATTCGGCGTCAATCCCAACACCACGCTGCTGTACGTGGCCATTGCGCTTTCAATTGTCGCGCTGGGCTGGGCGATCTGGCAGAGCCACCGCGAGGCGGAGATGGATTAATCGACATAGGACGGGCTTCCAAGCCCGTCCTTTTCGCCATTCGCAATCACCCCGTCCCACGGCTGCCACGTCGAAGCCAGCGCCCCGTTCGGATGAAACACCAGTTCGTGAATCACACCGGGATCGGCCCGCTTGCTCCGCTCAAGCTGTGCCAGATCCGCCTCCTCAAAAACCACATCAATCCCGCCGTACCGCCACACTTCCACGTAGTAATAATACCCGACGATTTGCCGCTGGAATTCAAACCGCGCATCGCCGCTGATCTCATCCAAAATCGGCTCCAGCGCCACGCGCTGAGCATCACTGAAGCGCGTCACGAAATTTGGCTCAACCGTTGTTGGGTCGGTCTTCATCAATTGCCGAAAAATCACGTTGTCAACGCTCATCCGCTCCGCAAAATCCAGATAGCGCAAAATCCCATTGAGATTTCCAATTGCATCTCTCAACAACACGCACGACAGCCGTGTTCGCACTCCACCGGCCCGCGCGAGCGCCGCCGCGTCCTGCAATTGCGCGTCCGAAATCCCTTCGCGCAACGCCATCAATTGCGTATTGCGTGCGCAATCCGGATGCGCGCGGCTGATGTTCAAATGCTTCAAGCCCGTCGCAACGATCCAATCCAAAACCGTCCGCCCTTCGCGCACATCAAAAAGCCCCGACCCGTTCGTCGTCATCGTCCGCTTCCGAGCGGCGTGCTCTGCCAGCGTCCGCAGAATCGCTGGCAATCGCGGGTCCTTGCTCGGCTCGCCGCCCGTCACCGACGCCGACGGGTTCAGAGGCTTCAGCGCGCGCAGTACCTCACCGAGCTTCCTAAAATAAATTTCATCGTCGCGCTCAACCGACTTTTGCATCGCCAGATTCTTCCCGCGCGACGCCGGCCGCAATTCCTCCACGCAAAACGGACACTTCGCATTGCAAGCCTGCCCGCTGTAAATCGACAAATTCGCGTTCGCATAAATGCGCACCGGCGCGCCCCACAACTCAAACTCAATCACGTCCCGCGCCGTGCTGTTCCCGCGCAGATCAAACGCCGCACATTTCCGACGCCGCCATTCATCCACATAAATGGAGGGGCGGCACTCTTGCCGCCCTTGCGCGCGGCCTCGATTCACTTCCGCGCACACGCTCATGGCAACTCCCTCATCCCTTCCGACCGCGCAAGCAAATCCGGCCCGTACACGCGCCCGTCCGGGTTCACCAGCGAAAACGCATCCCATACCGGCTTCGGCGGCGCCCATCCCGTCTCGTTGATCGCGAACCCGTACCGCTGCAAAAAAAAGACATTTGCATGCGGCAATAATCCCGCCGCTTCAATCGCCTCGCACACCCGGCCGTCGTCGTCTGCATATCCTTTGCGCAAACGAACATTAATCACCAGCAACCGTTCGCCGCCCAATTCGGCCATCGTATCGCGCAACAACTTTGCGAGCGCAATCAATCCGGCATCCTCATCCATCAAATGATGATTCACCGAAAGCTTGATCGTCAGCGGCGCGCCCAGCCGCTCCACCCACGCGCGCAGTCTCTCCGTGCGCCGAGGCAGCACCACGCCATTCGTACACACGACCAAATGCGAGCAGCGCGGATGCGCCCGCGCAATCCGCACAAACTCCCAGAACTGCGGATGAATCGTCGGCTCGCCCCCTTCAAGCTGCACTTGAAACGCCCCATTCGCCGGAAACGAGTTCTCAAAATCCGCAACGCTCAGCCACGAATTCCCGCTCGGCGACGAACAGGTGCTGCACCACGGACACGCCCGATTGCAGTGGTTCGTCAGCGCGTAGTACATCCGATGCGGGCGTTCGGGGAAAGGATGGTCGAGCGGCGTCGAATTCATTACGACCATTCCTCTTTTGCCCAGCTTTACGTCCATTCCGTCCACTACGTCCACCTCGCCCAATCCTCTCCGCACCTCTGCGTCTCTGCGTGAGAATCAGTCCTCGACCATCAACTCACTCCGATACGCCATTGCCTTCGCGTCCCGCCGCTCGCCCAATTTCTCATCGAATCGAATCTCCAATTTCACATCGCCCAACACGCGTCGCAAATCCGCCTCCATCTTCGCTTCATCCGGCGACGCTCCCGGCAGAGCGCGTGCTGTCAATTCGCACGACCGGTCCGCGTGCTGCACGAATTCATGCAGCAGCAGAGGGTGTTCGCGCAGCAGCCGCGACAAATCCACCGTGCTCACCGGCGTTCCATCGCTCGCCCGAATCAACACGAGCGCGCGGCCTTCCAACTCCATCAATCTCGGCATCGGATCGCCGCACGGGCACGCCGCGTAATCCACGCGCCCAAAATCGCCCGTGCGATAACGCAGCAGCGGCGCGAACGGATTGCGCCCACCCGTCACCGCGATCTCCCCGCGCTCGCCCGGCGACGCTTGCAACCCGTCTGCGCGCAGCACTTCCAGATGAATGTCGTGCGGCAGCAAGTGGTACCCAAATCCTTGCGGGCACGCGTACCCAATCGGCCCCGTCTCGACCATCGAGTACCAATCGATCACCGGCGCTTTGTATTTTTCGCTCAATCGTGATTTAAGCAGCGGACTCATCGCCACCGAGGTCGTCAGCAGCGCCGCCGGTTTCGCCGGCAAATTCAACCGCACCATCTCCGCGAACGAAATCGGATCGCCCGATAAAAATTTCGGCGCCATCTCCGCGAAATAGCGCGCCTGGCTGCCCTCGCGCGGCCACTCCGTCTGCCGGATGTTCAATTTCGCAAACCCCGCTCCGTTCCACGCCGACAGCACCGCCGCGTATGTGTACGTGCGAATCTGAGCGCCGACCAAAAAACACGCCACACTCTGAGCGTCAAACTCCGGCCGAGCGCCGTGCCGCTCCAGCGCGAATTCGATCATCGGCTCGTAACACCGAATTGCAAACGGATGATGCGGCACCGTGATCGGATGGCCGGTCGTGCCGGCCGTGCGATAAATTATGAGGCGCTCAAGCGGTTCGTCGTCCGGCACAAACGACCACGGCGTGAGCGCCAAATCCGAACGTGACGACGTCGGGATCGCCTGCCAATCGCGCTCCAAATCCAATCCCGCCGGAATCCGCGATTCCACAAACGCCACGCGCGGCCGCCACGCCGCCACGCGCTGCAAAATCGCCGCCGGCGGCGCCCCGCTCGCTCGCACACCGCGCTCGTTTTGCAACGCCGCGCGAAACGCATCCAGCGCGCTGAGATCGTCCTTTCGCAGGCGATCACCGGTCACGTAATTGAAGCGCGGCGCGTCGGCATGTTCGCGCAGGCGCGCGAGCATTTTCACGCCCTCGCCAGTCAACAGCGGTGTGCGAGCCAACAATTCAGGAGTCATCGTTTGTAGTCCCGCCTTTAGGCGGCCACTTCCCGCATCGGAACTGCGCCCTCGCAAAATCAAAATTTCCTCGCCGGCAGTTTCATGCCGTTCGTGTACCACTGGCTGTACTCAACCAGTGCCGCATGGGAACCAACCGCCCGCATTTCCAACAATCTTCGCTGGCAGTTTCAAGCCCACTCCCCACTCCCTACTCCCCACTTTCCGTTCACTCCCGGCTCGCCTTCGCCGCCGCTTCCTCTGCCGCCTTCCGCGCCATTTCTTCACGCACTTCGCGTTCGCGCCGCGCGCGTTTTTCCTTCACCGCAGCGTCGGCAATTACGCGTTGTATTTCAATGGAATCGACTTGCGCAAGACGGTCGCTGAATTCGCCTGCGGTTTCATTTGGAAAACACAATCCCATTGCGCTCAACACGCGCCGCACAAGTTCTTCGCGCCGATCCTGATCGCCGATCAAATTGTCGATCGGCACAATGGCCGCGAGCGCCGCCAAATCCTGCACAAATAATTTCCGCAACCCGGCAACGGGCGGCTCGCAATTTCGAATCGCCGGATGCCAGCACACATGACACGCGGCCATCACCCACAGCAATCGGTTGCGCTCCAGCTTGCTCAATTTCGCCGGCGCAAACGCACGCAAAAATTCGTCATCCGCCCGTCGCTTGAAAAGCGTTTCATAAAGGTCCGCGACAACCGCGCGCGCCAACACTTTCCCATTCGGAAATCCGGCCGGCTCCTCCAGAAATTCCGAAGGCATCTCGTTGATCCAGCGCAAAAATTCGGCGAGCGGGGGGACGTCAGCCATGTAAATCTCGCTTGGGAAATTTGAATTTTGAATTTAGAATTTGGAATATCAATTGCCGCGCGCTTGCATTCCAAATTCCACATTCCGCATTCCAAATTCCTAAATCTCGTACGTCTTCCGCGCAAACTCGCGCGCAAAACTAACCAGTTGCTCCCAATTCGTCACACGATTGATCTGAAAACCCAGCTTACTCAGCGGTGCTTCCGCCTTCCAGTTGTTGTACGAAATGTTCAATACCATTGTCGCACCGCCCCGAGCCGCGGCCAGTGCTTCCGCGCAAATCTTCGCGCCCAAAGTCCCCTTCTCATCCTTGTTCAAAATCGTATCGACGCCGTCGTCTGAAATGATCACGATATGCGCCGGTGGATCGCCGGGTTTGCGATTGCGGTACGTCTCGCGCAGCACGTTCAGCGGAAACGCCGTCCCGCCCGCAATGTATCCAGTTACGATCCCAAGCGTCCGCGCCTCGTCGCGAATGAATCCGCCGCTTGTCTCAAATTGCCCCGCGCCGGACCACAGCGTTGCCTGCACGCGTGCGCCGGCGCGCAGCGCGCTCAACGCGAGAATCGCCGCCGCCAGCGCAAGGTAACTGATCGTCGTCGCAGGATGCGGCATGCTTCCCGAGCAATCCACATAAATATCCAGATCGACGGGCACGCGCGCCGGGTCGTTTCCCGGCGTCAAACCGTACACGCGCTGCTGCGTCGTCACGCCCGGAATCAGCACCGGCGAGCGCAGCACCGAACTCATCACGTCCAGATTGTCGAGCGCATCGCCGGCGTCCCAGCTTTCGGTGCCCTCGGCCAGCGGCTCCATCGTGTGCGGTGCGCGCTGTTGCGGAAACGGAATCAAATACGGCAGCGCGCGCTCGCGGTAATAGCGCGTCGTGATTTCGTGCGCCTTCAAATTCAATCCCAGTCCCTTGAGCAATTCCGCGTATTCGAACGGCTCGCGAAATTGTCCGCGCGATCCAATTCCTTCTTTTGTCGGCGCAGTATTCGGCGGCTCCGGCACCTTCCGTTTCGATCGGCCCGTCGAATCCGGCCCGTCGTCTTCGTCGTCGCCCATGCCCGAAATCAAATCGTCGAATCCGTCGTCATCGCTCAACTCGCCGTCCGATTTCGCCGTCAATCCATCCGGAACCGCGCCCAACACATCGCCGCCCGCGCACCCGCACGCGCGCTCCGTGTCGCTCAATCCGAGACGCACAAACGTCTGCTGCCGCTTCGCGTCTTCGTCCTGATACACATATTTGTACATGATGTACGCGAAGCGTTTTACTCCCTTTAGCCAATCACCCGAAAAGTGTTTGATCAGTTCGGAAATCAATCTCGCATCGCCGTCGTAATCGTCGCCAAGGCCCTCAGGGGCGAGTGTCTCTTTCCTCAACTTCCACAAGAACTCATATGTGCGCGTGTAAACCTTCCACACGTCACTCGCTGGTGCAATCTTTCCGCTCGCGTCTTTTTTCCGCTCCGCACTTTCTTTCAGCTTTCGGTACACTCCCGCGATGTCTAATCCATCGCGGGGAGGCGAGGGTTGCAAACGATAATTGATCATCAGATCGCCGTACAGATTTCCGAGCATATGCGAGACGTTCGCCGGCAGCGTCGAATACACCCGCTTGAAGATCACGAACATCCGCGCGCTATCGGTCATGTTCGCGGGGACGAAGACGTGGTGTCCGATCTCATGCGCGAGAACTTCCAGCGCCTTGTCCTCAATTCCCAGTCCGCGAATCGTGTTGAGATTCACCATGACGGTTTGATCGACGAGCCGAATCGCCGCAATCTCGCCGGCCATGCCGTCGGCTTTTGCTTCGGCGTCTTCGCGAAAAAACGTCGGCGCGCGCAGCATCGTGAACGACGACCACACGCTCAGCGCGGCTTGCCACGTGTCTTCCCAGCGCTTCAATAAGTCGCCGTCCGTCAACGGCGGCGGCACTGGAGCCGCGCGAGTTTTTTTCATCAGCACCGTTTCGCTCATGTCAGCACCGGCCTCGCCGGTGAATACACGCGCACGCGAAAACTGTCCGGCAGCGTCGCCGCCAGCACGTCGCCGCAAATGTTGAATGACGACGCGCCGTTCAAGTCGCCAATCTTTTCAAAATGTCCGCGCGAAAAAAACAATCCGTCCGCCAGCAGCGCCGGCTTGTCCGCGTCAATCGCGGCGCGCTTTTTCAAAGCGCTCGCATTCTTGAACGTTTCGTTCAACGGAAAATCCGCCGAAGGATCGGGCTTGCATACCCAGCCGAACACGTCCGCGTCGATACGATAATTCGTCGTACCGCTGCGGACCCAAAAGCGATGGCGGCTGGCCATTCTTCCGACGTAAAGCAGTTTTGGCGGCTCCAAAAAATATCCGCCGTACCCCGCGAATTCGCCGCAGGTCCCACTCAAGCGCAGCTCCAATGCTGCCGCCGGAGTCATCGGCAGCGCAACCGGCGCGGGGGCGGCGAGTTTGTCGAGCAGCTCAAAAATGCGTTCGCGCGGCGCGTGTGTCAAATCCAGCAGCGTCTGCGGGCGAATGCGCTCGCGCGGATGGCACCACGCATCGCCGATCAGCGCGGCCACGGCGAGCGGCGCGGTGTAGTGCGGCCAACCGTCAAGACCGAGCGCGATCAGCGCAGCGACATTTGGAATCTGCGTTGCGGCTTTGAGGGCTTGCTCGCGCAAGCGCGCCTCGCCCAGCCGCCACGCCAGCACCACGCCCGCGTCCTGAAGCTGCTCCGCATTTTGCAAATGCTCCGCCATGGCGCTCAAAGCATGCGCGAACTCCGCGCCGCGCGCGCCCACATTTTCCACCGCATTCGACAACGCCGACGGCAGCAGCCGCGGACGCTGAATCAACACCGCCCGCAAGCGCGGAAACGCCTGCGCAAGCAGCGCGCGCATCGGCGACGGCGCTTGCGCCAACAGCCCGCGCCCCGCATGCAACAAAATTAAATCGAAAATCTCCGAAAGCAATTCGTCGCTGCCGGCTTCGCCGTTCCCCGCCAGCGGCGGCAGCAATTCGCCCGTGAGCGCCAGCACCGCTTGCGAATCGAGTTTCACAAAACGCCGCTTGGCCATGCGAAAACGCGCGTTGAGGTCCTCGCGGCGGGAGGAGAGCCACTCGCGCGCGGGACCGGTGACTGTTGCGGATTCGGGCATTCGATCCTCTTTGTTTTTGTTCGTAGTCCCGCCTTTAGGCGGAATGGCGCCAAAGTGCGCACGCGCGTTCCGCCTAAAGGCGGGACTACGAACGGTTCACTTCGACGTGAGCCAGCGCAAATAATTCGAATACCGCTGATGGTAATACTTCAGCTTCAGCACATCGGCCTGCACGTGCGCGTAGAGCTTCGAATTCTTGGCCATCTCACCCATTTGCGTTTCGATGGTGTTGAGCTGCTTGCGCACATCCGCTTCCGGTACGCCGTCGAGGCCCTTCTCGAACGTTTCGTCGATTTTTGCGACGAGATCGTTGCGGTCCAAATCCAGCCGCACGAATTCCTCGTTCGCCAGATCGAACGCCTTGCGAATCCAAGCGACGCGGTCGATGCGGTAAATGCTGTTTCCCGTCTGATCGAAGAACGGCGACGACGAATTCTGCACCAACTTTTCGTGCATCAAAAACGGCACGATCTGCCGTACGTCAAAGACCGTCACTTCGGATGAACCGCGGAACCACGCCAGCGTCTTCGCGAACGAGAGCAGCGTCATCAGCGCGCGCACACTCAGGCCATTTTCGGTCTGCGAGCAGATGCATTTGATCTTGTCGCGCCCGCAATCGTTGGCGCAGACGGACGCAAGCGTCTTCCCCGCAAGTCGAATCGTATCCTTCGATTTGTATTCGATGTCCTGAGCGGCCAGATCGCAGAAATCGAATTGCGCGAAGAAAAATTCGACGCGCCGCAAAACGGGGCGGGGGATCGGCACTTTCAAAATCTGAGCGTAGGCGTCTTCAAGTTCCTTCTCGGTGAAGACGATTTCCTTCGGCACGATTTTCTCCGGCTTGACGCCGTCTTCGATGCGCGTGAGCAGATCGCTTGTGAAGCGCGGATTGAAATTCAGCGCTTTGATCACAATGTCGAGCCGGTCCTTGAGCGCTTCGATCACCTGATACGTCCCGCCGCCCATGTCATCGTTTGCGGTGAGGAACCACGCGCTCTCCGGGCTTTCGATGGTCTGGCCCATAATTTCGGCGTAACCGTCGGACAGCAGCGTCAGCAGCGCCGATTGCGTGCGCGTCGGGATGCGGTTGTATTCGTCCACGATTTTCACGCGCATCGAAATCCATTTGCGCCACGCGATCTTGATGTTCTCCATGTCGTCGGATTGAATCAGCGCCTTGGGCAGCGGGTTGCCGATCAAATCGGCGATTGTCATCTGCGGCTGCCCGTGCTGAATCGCGCGGCGAATTTCTTCGAGGCCATAGCCGGCCAGAATTCCCATGAGAATCGCGCTCGCCGTCTTCCCGCGTCCCGGCCCGCCGATAAACAGCGCGCGCTTGCGCACCGCGAAATTCAGCAGCGGCAGCAGCACGAACGACGAATACGACTGGTCGGTCGGCAGGCGCACGTCGGTCCCCGCGCCGCCGTAGCGAAACGTGCGCGGCGCGCTGGTGTGGAATTCGATGTCGTAATACGGCGTGATAATGGCGTGATTGACGATCCAAAAATACGCCTGCCGGAATTTTTCGTCGAGCGGAATCGTGGCCGCAGCGCCGGCCTGATCCTTCACCGCCGCGGGCCCTGCGTAAAGATCGCGCACGTCAAACGCACTCGCCGAGCTTGCCCCGGCCTTCGGCAGAGTTGGAAACGCACTGACTTGGCGCGGGTCACTGGGCGGGCGGATTTCGGGCACGAGTTGCCTCCGTTTTTGATGGGAATTTGTTTTAGCGGATTGAGTCGGGGACGCAATGGAGTAAAGCCGCTTGCTTTGACGACGACGCGGCTTTCGCGCCTAACTTCGGGCGCAATTTGCGTCCGCTCGATCACATTCTAAGGACTTCCGTGCGGTCCAAGGTTTGCATTCCGCTCCTCCAACTCTGGGGTTCAGGGGCCAATTTAGGAGACACGTGATGCGACAGCACGAAAAACATTCCATGGGCGGCGCCGCGGTGGCCGAGATGCCGAACGAACATCTGCATGAGCCGTTCGTCGAAGGACTCAAAGACATGTACGACGCCGAAAAACGCCTCGTCAAAGCGATTCCGAAGCTGGTCAAAGCCGCTTCGTGCGAATCCTTGAAACAGGGTCTTTCTAAGCATTTGAAGGAAACCGCAGGCCACGTCAATCGGCTCGAAAAAGTTTTTCAGTCGATCGGCGAAACCGCAAAAACGAAAACCTGCCCCGCGATGAAGGGTCTGGTCGAAGAAGGCGCCGATGCCACGAATGAAGACGACGAGCGTTCGCGCGACGCCGCCATCATTGCCGCTGCGCAAAAAGTTGAACACTACGAAATTGCCTCGTACGGCACTTTGCGCACGTGGGCCGAAGCGATGGGCCACAACGAAGCCGCTGATCTTCTCGAAGAAACGCTCAACGAGGAAAAGGCCGCGGACAAAAAGCTGACCGAAATCGCAAAGACCGAATGCAACAAGGCCGAATCGGGCGAATTCGAAGTATCCGAGGAATCGGAAGAATCGGAAGATTCCGACGAAGAAGAGACGGAAGAAGAACAGTAGTTGAAAACACGACGCGGAGGGAATATTCCCTCCGCGCTTGACGTCGCGGAGGATTTTCTCAAAGGAGCTTTCACCATGCCGCAGGGCAGCAAAGCGAAGTACACGAACAAACAGAAGCGTCAGGCCGAACACATCGAGAAGGGCTACGAGCGCCGCGGCACCAGCAAGACCGAAGCAAAACGCCGCGCATGGGCGACGGTTAACAAAGTCAGCCTCGGCGGGAAGAAGAGCGGCAGCGGCCGCGGCAAATCCGAGAACCACAGCCCCATGCGCTCTGGCGGCCGCAAATCGCACTCGAGCCAGAGCTAACCCAGCTCGTTCTTTTCGCTTCGTTAAAAGCCGCACTTTTGGCCGGCAATTCGCGATAAGTTCACTCTGTTTTGAAAGGGAAATGACAATGGACAACTTACAGAACCGCGCCGCCGGCGTGATGGATAACATTCAGCAGGGAGTCAGGTCCATCGGCGAATCCGGCAAGAATGCCGTGAACGCCGCGATCGACAAAGGCGCCGAGTGGAAGCGCTCCGTCGTGAAAAGCGGCCAGGAAGCGCTGGAGAAGTCCGACAAATACGTCAAAGAAAATCCGCGCTTCAGCGTTTCGATGGCCTTTGTTAGCGGCATGGTGATCGGCGGCCTGACGATGCTCGTGCTCGATCGCTGCCTTCTGTCGGCAAACGATTAGCGGCTCGGCGATGCGAAGCGTTCACGTGCCTATGGCGCATGCGGATGATTGAGAGCTAAAGGGACGGAGCCGAATGCTGAAGTTGAGCGACGGCGCTGTTCGAGCGCAATCATCAGGCGGTGAGCGTCATGCGGCGCGTGGACTTTTGCATCGTTGTCAATAGCCACGCGGGAAAACGCACCGATGGAAAATCAAATCGACAGCCAACACGCCGAAAATAAGTCGCTCTGGGCAGCGAGCGCCGAGATGCCAGCATTCAAAGCGCTTGAAGGAAGTCTGGAAACGGATGTGTGCATCATCGGCGGTGGCATCGCCGGATTGACTACGGCTTATCAATTGATTCGACATGGAAAGTCAATCGTGCTTCTCGACGATGGTCCGCTGTGCAGCGGCATGACCGAAGTCACCTCCGCGCATCTGGCCAACGCTCTTGACGTCCGCTACTTTGAAATCGAGCGCATGCACGGCAAAGGCGGCGCGCGCCTCGCAGCCGAGAGTCACACAGCGGCCATTGCGCGCATCGAAGAAATCACTGCGAACGAAAAAATTAACTGCGACTTTGAACGGCTCGACGGCTACCTATGCTTGTCGCCGGACAAGGACGAAGAGTATCTCGACCGCGAATTGCAAGCGGCGCACGACGCCGGTTTGACCAGCGTCGGGAAGGTGCGGCATCCGCCCGTTCAATTGTATCACGGTAGACCCGCGCTGCGTTTTCCCAATCAAGCCGCGTTTCATCCGCTGAAGTATCTTAGCGGTTTGGTGAAAGCCATTCGCCGCGACGGCGGGAAAATTTTTACGCAAACGCATGCCACGGAGATCGACGGTGGTCCGCCGGCAAAAGTAAAGGCTGGGCGGCATTCGATCAAATGCGGCGCCGTTGTCGTTGCCACCAATTCGCCGATCAACGACATGTTTGCGATCCACACGAAGCAGACCGGTTACATGACGTACGTGATCGGCGTCCGCGCCCCGATCGGCTCCATCCCGCGCGCGCTATATTGGGACACGCTCTCGCCCTACCATTACGTGCGCTTGCAGGACCATCCGCACAGTCGCAGATCGCAGATTCTCATCGTCGGCGGAGAAGATCACCGCACTGGGCAAGCCACCGATACGCGCGAGCGTTTCCTGCGCTTGCAGGCGTGGACGCGCGAACGCTTTCCGGCGGCTGAAGACGTTGAATTCACCTGGGCCGGCCAGGTCATGGAAACGATCGATGGGCTTGCCTTCATCGGGCGCAATCCGATGGACAAAGAAAACGTCTACATCGTCACCGGCGATTCAGGCATGGGCCTGACACATGGCACCATCGCCGGCATGCTGTTGACGGATTTGATCGTGGGACGCAAAAACCCGTGGGCCACGCTCTACGATCCGTCGCGCAAAACGCTGGGCGCCGCGCTGAATTATTTGCAGGAGAATTTGAACACCGCCGTGCAATATGCGGATTGGATCACCAGCGGCGACGTGGAAACCGTCGATAAAATCAAGCCCGACAGTGGCGCGGTCATCCGCCGCGGTTTGAATAAAATCGCCGTCTATCGTGACGAGAAAGGCGCGCTGCACGAATGTTCCGCTGTCTGCACGCATCTCGGCTGCATCGTTCATTGGAACCCAGCGGAGAAAACGTTCGATTGTCCGTGCCACGGTTCGCGATTCGACCGCTTCGGCGAAGTGATGAACGGCCCGGCGAACAGCGAGCTGGGCGCGCCGACGAAATAATTGGCCAATTGCCTCAGTAAGAAATTAGAGGTCAGAAGTCAGGAGTCAGGGTCATGGGTCATGGGTCAGAAACGGCGGCAAAAATCCGTTTTTGCGCCGAACTCTGATCTGCCCCGTCCTATTTCTTCTCCCCCGGCATCACCACGACACGAAATCCGATGTTCACGCCACGGTGGATCGCAGGCGCGTTAAAGCGCGCAGAGCTGCGCGTCATGTCGGGCGCATCGAAGAACGATCCGCCGCGCAGAACTTTGAGCGGCAGCTTGGTGCCGTAATAATCCATCGTATCGGCGATGCGCGGTCCGTTTGGGTTTGCGTCCGGCGAGTTGTCGTAATACTTCGCGCTGAATTCATCCTGGCACCACTGCCACACGTTTCCCGCCATGTCTTTCGCGCCGCACCAGCTTGCGTTGTCGAACGATCCCGCGGGCGACGTGAACGAATAGCCGTCGTTGTCATCGGAAAAAGGCGCGGCGTCCGGAAGAATCCCGCCGGACTTCAGCGTCTTGTCGGCGTGGTTGCATTTCGCGCCGTCCCACGCATCGCCCCACGGCCACTGCCACCCCTGCGGCCCTCGCGCCGCGTATTCCCACTCAGCTTCGGAGGGCAGCCGCACGGCGAGCTGCGTTTTCTTCGATAGCCACTTTGCATATTCCTGCGCGTCGTTCCAGCTCACAGCGACAACCGGATGTCCGGCCTGCTGTTCGAATCCCGGATGCAGCCACGTCGCGGCCGACACATACGTTCCCTTCTTGTTCACCATCGTCAGCGCGCCTTTGCCGATCGGCAGCGTGCCGCGCTCCGCATCGCTGACGTATCGCTCACCATCCACAAAGCGCCGGAATTGCGCGACCGTCACCGGCAGTTTGGCAATGTAGTACGGATCGCTAATCGTGACGCGGTGTTCGGCCGCCGCGCCCTTGTCGTTGTCCGCCGCCCACACCGACGAGCCCATCGTGAATTCGCCGGGCGGCACAAGCACCAATTCAATCAGCGCGCCGCCGCCCAAATCCAGCACTGAATCGCGCGAAAGTTTTTCGAGCACTGGCGCCAATTGGGCCGTGGCGTTGGCGTCGATGTTTTGCGCCTCGTGAATGCGCGCTTCAAGTTGCGCGCGCTTTGCGGCGCTTAACCGATACGCATGACCGAACGCATCCAGCGGCTCGGCATCCACCGCGCGCCGAATCGAGTTGAGCAGATCCTGATAATTCCGCGCGTGAGCATCCTTCTTTTCGCCGTCGCGCATTGCCGCGCTCAACACCTCCAATTCGCTTCCTCTTGCGCTGAACGCCGCGCCCGAATTGATCTTTGCTTTCCCAAGAAGCTCGTTCGCGGCCCGCCAATCTTGCTTCGCACACGCTTCATTTGCCGAATTCAGCAGCGCATCGAATTCCGCACGCGCCGAATTTTCTTGCTGCTTTCTTTTCAGCGCCGCCGCTTCCGCGCCTGCTTTCATCCCTGCCAGCTTTTTCGTGTAATCGTCAAGCTTGTCTTTGCGCGCACCGTCTGCCGCGGCCAGCGCCGCGTCGTTGTCCCCTTCCAATTGATCCAATTTCGCCGGATCGGCCGGCGCGTCGGCGCGCGCGTTTTGCGGCGTGTAACTGTGCGAAACCACGGCATAAACCGCCCACACAAATGCGCCCAGCAGCACCGCTGCAGCAGATGCAATCAAACGCCGTCTCCACGCCGCGCCAATTGGCCGGGCCGCTGTTATCCCGCGTTCCCGCGCCTCCGCGTCTTCCAGTTTCTTCTCCTCCGCGCGCCTGCGCCGTTCCTCCTCCGCGTCCAAGCGCGGCTGCATCACCTCCGCATAGTCCACGCCTTGCGGATTCGTGAGCGACAAGCGGCTGGCTTCCAGCGCTCTGCACAGCGCCGCACCGTCCGCGTAGCGGTACGCGGGATTTTTCGCGAGACAAATGTCGATTACATCCGACGTGGCCTTCGATATGTCGCCTCGCCGCGCGCGAATCGGCGAATGTTCCGCTTCGATCGTCGCCCACATCGCCTGCATCGGTGTCGAGCCAAAAAACGGCGGCTCGCCGCACAGCAGCGAATACAGCGACGCGCCAAGCCCAAACACGTCGGCGGGTTTTGCGCCGTTGCGCGAATCCACAATCTGCTCCGGCGCCATGAAGCCTGGGGTTCCAAGGCACGCTTCGGAGTTGGTCATCGAATGCACGCCTTCATCAACGCGCGCAAGCCCCAAGTCTGCGAGTTTGGCTCGCTCGCAGTCGAACTTGCCGGTGACCCGATTTCGCGGAACAAGAATGTTGTCTGGTTTGATGTCGCGGTGAATAACGTTCGCCTCGTGGGCCGCGGACAATCCTTTGCACGCAGCAATGCAAATATCGAGCGCCGACAATTCATCAAAAGCGCGCTGACCGCTTAGACGGATATCACGCAGCATCGACCACGCCGATTTCCCGTCGACGAATTCCATCACCAGAAACGAGAGTTTGCCTTCCTGCGCCACGTCGGTGACGCGCACGAGATGTTCCGAATTGATCTTCGACGCAATGCGTGCTTCCCGGAAAAAGCGCTTGACCAGTTCCGGCTTGATCTGAGCCAGATGGAACGGCAGCACTTTTACCGCGACTTCGCTGGCCAAACCGCGGTGGATGCCGTAATACACCGCGCCCATTCCGCCCTGGCCGATCTTCGAAAAAAGCGGAATGCCGCCGAGCGCCGGAACCGAGCGTCCGTCCAATTCGATGCGCGGCGCGTTGGCGATGAATTCGTCGCGCAGCAGGTCCTGCCAGGGTGTGGACAATTCAACGCTTTGTCCCAGCGTGCCGATCGCAAGCGACTTGGGGCCGCGCGTGGCGAGTTTTACCGTGGACGACAAATCGTTTCCCCTTACCGCAACGGCGCCCGCCGGCGCCAAAGGGCTTGACGCCTCCGTCGGATTCAACTGCGGCAGCGCCAAGGGCTGCGCGCCGACGAGCGGAGGCGGCGAGTCGCCGCGGGCGATTGGGTCAAATGGCTTCGACACAGTCCGTTCCAATAAGTCCGATATGATAACGATGCATAATTTTCAGAATAGCAGGCGCACGACTGTTGCCTCGAAAATAGACTCAGTATTCGTCGCGAACTCTACGCGAATTCGGTTTTGGATGCGGTTAGACCGGTGTTGGAATAGGCGCGAGCGGTTCGGAGGTATTGCCCGGCGACAGGTCCGGCGCGCACGGCTCGCCTTGCATGCGCGCGAGCGTGAGCGCCCAGATTTCCTGCAGTTTCTGCCGGCGACCCGGATCCAGCCTGAAAGTTGGGCTCGGTTTCGGCTCAGCCTTTACTGCCTCCATCGCCGCCTGTGACGGATGCAGCATCCACAGCATCGCGAGCCGTTCCCGTTCGCGGCAGGCGAGTGCGCGACGCGTCAGCCAGGCCACCAGCAGAAAGACCGCGCACGGAATCGCCGCCAAGCCTCCAATCCCCATCCATGAATACGGTGCAATGCTCTCCGCTGCTTCAGATCCCGCGATGGGTGCCGCTGAATCGGCAACCGCCGATTTCGCCGAAACAAGCGCCTGTGTTTGAGCGGCGAATTGGCGTTCGTGCATGCGCTTGAAATGAAGACTGTCGGTATCAGCGGCGTTGCGCCGCACGATCGCCTGGTCCAACGCCACCGCGCTCTCCTCCGGCGTTGCGGGCGTCACCAGCATCGCGTGCGACGTTTGGGCGAGCAGCGAGCAAACCAGCGCAAACGCAACCCTCAGCATCCGTTTCGCAAGCATGTCGTGTCCCTCACTTACTACCTTGGACTCTTGTTCCATATCCCAAACTTCAAAATTCCGCCGTCTTCCCGGACCATGGGGCAATAGGCCCAATGGGCCTAATAGGACCTATGGGGCCAATGCGAATCAATTACCAGTCTGGCGACGAGGGCACCGCGTCGTCTGCGTTCAAATCCTTGGTCGAAATCACCGACAGCGCCGCAGTTCTTGGCAGGAACAAATTAATGTACGTGCTCGGCTCCTGCTTCGAAATGCGCGGATCGTAATAGAACACACCGCTGTTGTCGGTCACGATTGCTTCGTCGCGCGCAATCATCGCGCCAAGTAGATTCATGCCGTTCAAGCGCCCGCCGAAGAAATGCTGCGTGTAGAAAATGCCGTTAACGTTTTGCGGATTGGTCGTCGCGGTCGAATGAATGTATGCTTTCGAAAAAGACGACTGATAGAACGCGCGATTGGCGAACAGCGGTACCGAATTGTTGTTGTTGTAATACTTGCCGCCGTCCAATCCGAGATAATTGCCGTCAAACCAGCCATTGGAATTGTTGTAGCCGTTCATCCCGTCGAGCGTGCTAAGCAACCACGCCAAAAGCTGCAGCAGATTAAAGCCCTTCGTCTGCGCTGTGCCCAGATATTCCTTGTGCGTGTACGGCGGCGAAATCAAACCTTTGACCGTGCTCCATTGATCGGCATTGGTGTCGGCGTTCGTGTAATCGCCGAAAACCACGTTGCCGCCGACACCGAAGCCGACGATATCCTTCTGCTTGTTGTTCGCGGCGGTCGTGTCGAAGTACACGTCGTTCTGCTTCCATTGCGGCGGATCGCTGTACGTCAGATCGCCGAGCACATGCGTGTTGCGCCCCGTGTAAATCGTGCCCTGCCCCTTCATCACGCCTTTGATCGCCAAGTCGCTTGAAACCACCACCGGCCCGAGCACCACCAGCGGCTGCGCGGCCGTGCCGATCAAGCCCACATTTCCGTTGCGCTGCGGCACCAGCAGGTCGAGCTTGTTGTTGAAGTGGACGTAATTCACCGAACCATTGCTCGCGACCTGCGTTTCGAATCCGGACTCGCCGTTGAATCCGTAGTCTCCATTAATGAGCGTCGTGTAGTTCGCGGGATTGGTCGGGTCCAGCCCGGGCGCAGTGAGCTGCTTGACGATACCGCCGGGCGTTCCGCCGGGCTCGCCCAAATCGGAGCGCACCGGCCGTAAAAAGTTCTGCGACAGCTCGCGGTAATAATCGAGGTTGCTGAAATCCGGCATCGCCTCTTGGTCTTGAGCCGTCTTCAGCGCGGGCGAGCCATCATAGCCGACGACATAGGCGAAATTGTCGAGCTTCCCGTTGTTGTTGGCGTCTTCGCCCGGATCAAGTTTGCCATTTTTGTTTTTGTCTTCGGGATCAGCGGTTGGATTGGTCGGACGCATAAACGGATTATTGGCCGCAAACGAGCGATAATTTGACAGGCTGTCGCTGCGCGCGCTACCATTAATAACACCCAGCGACCCGACATCCGAATTCACAGCCGCGAAGATCGATCCGTCGATCAGCGGATTGCCGCTCAAATCGACGTTGCCGTTCGCGCCGACTTGGCCGTACACGGTCAGCTTTTGCCCGGCGATCGACGCGTAATTGTTGGCGAAGTAGGCGTAATCGAAGGCCGACGCCGGCCCGAGTTCAAAGCGCACGACGCGCTGAATCTTCCGCAAAGCGCTGCGGCCACGCGCGTCGTCGGTCACGCGCGCCCAGGTTGTGAAGCGCACCAGCGCCCAATCGTGTTTATAAAGCGAGAGTACTTTGATGCGCGTGCACACGTCGCCGGCCGTGCCCGGCACCCATGCGTTGTCCTGATAATTCGGCGCGTTGGGCGGATCGAGGCGGCCGTTGTTGTTCACGTCTTCGCCAGGATCAAGCACGCCGTTGCCGTTGCTGTCCTCGCCGCCGACCCACGCCACGCGCTGGTTGGTCGGCTTGCTTTTGAAATCCGCCCAGACCTGCTGAATCTTGAGCGTGTTGGCCGTCTGCGCTAATTCATACGCGCGCGTGCCCGCGATGTCGCTCTCGACGCGCAGTTGATTGGATGTCATGCGGCTGGCAAAAGCGACCGCCAGCGCCGCAAGCAGCACCACCATCGCGAACCCCACAATCAAAGCCGAACCGCGTGCAACGTATGCGCGTTTCATTTTCCCGTCTCCTAAAAATATGATCTGATTCCTGACTCCTGACTCTTGGCTGCTGACCCCTGATTTTCACTCCGCCGGAATAACCACCTGTGGATTCTTCAAAAAGTAAACGCTCTTCGTCGTGCAAATGTCCAGCGTCCCTAATGTCGCGTGCGTGATCGGATTGGACGTGTTCGTAGTCGTCGTTGTCGTTGCCGCCATCGTGTTACTGTTCACGTTGATGTCGTTTTCCGCGCCGGTGCCCAGGCGCGTGTCGCCGCAGCGGCTGAGCGTAATCGTGAGCGCGCAGCCGTCGCGCGTGACGTTGAAGCCCCACGCCGACGTTCCACTTTGCGTGATCTGGTAGGGCACGCAGTCCTCAATCACGGTGAGCACCGCCGGCTGCGGCTGGTTGTTGACGCTGGCTACTTCTTCGCGAACCACGCGCCCCTGCGTGACGCCCGGATGATCGGATTCGAATTGCGCGCTCGCGTCCGTCGCGACATGTTCGAGGCGATACGTGATCATGCTGCCCCACACGATGTTGCCGTTCGCATCGACAGTGTCGATTTTGTCGAAGGTGATCGACGGCGCTTTTGTGGGATTGACTTCCAGATAAAAATGCGGGCTGTATGACGCGGCTTCGCGCAATTCGGAGACGACGTCGTAGAGCGTTCCCGTCGTGCGCGTGTACTGATCGGCGCTCACCGTTTCGGAATACATGCCATTGGCTACAAAACTCATGGCACAAAAAATCCCCACGAAAGCGCCGGCCAGGATCAGCATCACAAACGACAATTCGATCAACGACAGACCACGCGCGTAAAAGGCCCACTCCCTTGCGGTCGCGGCTCGTTGTGCATCGCCACGCGATGAAACGAAGCCGCGGTGAGGCGCTGATTTCAAGCGTCCCGGCGTACCCGCGCCCACGTGTCCCCGCATCTCTTGCACTACTGCGTCTCCGTGATCCGATTGGCTGTGATGATCGTGAACAAATCGAAGCGCCGCGGCCCATCCGCGCCGTTCCACTGAATCGTCACGACCACCGGAAGCATCTTGAAGCCGGAAAGAATGTTTGAATCCCAGGGATTCGATCCCGAGCCGTCGGAACCATTGCCGTTGAGGTCAAGCGGAAAAGGCTTTGGACAAATGTCGTTGTAGCCAGCGGCGCCTTTGGTGCCGAAACCGGTTTCGATCAGGCGGCTGCCGTTGCCGTCGATGTCAACACCGAACGGCGGCCCCGCGCAGTTGTTGGCATAGTCGTAGCCGAAAAGACTCTCGTTGGGTGACTCATCGTTGATGATAGTTACCGTCCCGATGGCACGCGGCTTGGGGCGCTGGCCGTCTTTGGGATTATCGTCCGCGAAGGCGTTCAGACTCGGCACATCAAAGGATGCGCCCGGTGCACCTTGCGGCAATGGCAATGGCCCATATTGTTGGAAGGCTTGGTCGAGCGTCTTGCCGTTGTTGATGAAGATACGGATTTCATCAACCTTCTGCTCTGCCGCCAAGCTCGCTAATCTGCGCTCTTCCGTGACGCGTTGCGCCAAGCGCTGATTCACATAGAGACTGACAGTGGAAACGATTCCAATGGTCACGATGCTGAGAAACACCATCAGCTCAATGAGCGTCATGCCCTGACAACGTCGTTTCCCGCACATAGAAACCTCAGCTAGTGCAAACGCTCACGAATGCACAAACATTGTGCATTTATGTCACGTGGTGCATAATTTAGACAGCCGGAGCGCCATTACAAGCCTTTTTTTCCAAAATTCAGGAACCAATTTCCAAAGCTGCGATTCGCATTATCGGACCGATTGCCCGTGGTGCAGGCGTCTCGTCTGCACATCCGCGCGAAAAGTGCACTGATATTCCGATAACTTTCTTTGAGTAGAATGTCTTCTGGCGGCTTGGAGAGCCGTCCTATATCAACGCATCATGCGCAAGAAAAATAATTTTCCCAACCTCTTCGCTCAATCACCACGGCGCAATTCGCTCGGTGTATTTAGAAAAATGATTCGAGTTCTCACCTCCAGTTGCGCAAGAATCATCCTTGCGCTTGCTGTTTTTGCGTCGCATCACCTCGTCGCCGCCGACGCCGCCGCCGCGATCAACGCTCAGATGAATGCGCTTCGCAACGCCAACGACAATGCGCGTCTCGCCGCGATCAAAAATCTGCAGCAAGTTGCCGGCGGCATCAAGCCCATGGTTCAGGCGCTTACTCTTGCCCTCAATGACAAGAACGCCGAAGTTCGCTCTGGTGTCGCCCGCGCACTCGCCGACATCGGCCCCAGCGCACGCGAAGCCGTCCCCGCATTGATCCCACTCCTCAATGACGCCGATGAAACCGTACGAGCATCTGCCGCGCTCGCCCTCGGTGAAATCGGCATCCTGCCGGATCGCGATGGCTCATTGCACTATCCCGCCTTCTGCCCGCTCGTTTTTCAATTGCAAGACAGCAGTCCAAGCGTCCGCGCGCACGCCGCCGAAGCGCTCGGCAAATTGGGCCGCGCCGCCGCCTCAACCGCGCCCTTTATCCGCGAATTGTTGAGCGACCCCGATCAGGAAACCGCCATCGCCGCCGCCATCGCACTCGCCGCGATGAACGAGCCCGAACCCAGCGCGGCGCGGCTCTACGTTCTCGCGCTCCGTCGCGAAGGCGACGCGCACATGCTTGCCGATTCCGCGCTCAAACGCATCGGCCCGCCCGCCGTGGACGCGCTCAAATCCGACCTGCTCGACAAAGCGCCCGATCATCGATACATCCGCCGCGACGCCGCCGCGACGCTCGAACGCCTCGGCGAAAGCGCTCGCCCCGCCATCCCGACGCTGATCGAAGCACTCGCTGACAAAGACACCGAAATTCAAAACGGCGCCGCGCTTGCGCTGCTCAAATTGAACGCGGCGCCGCTCGAAGCGAGCAGCGCGCTGCTGCGCCTGATGCGCGATTCGAACGAAATCCGCCCGCGAGCGCTCGCTGCGTTCGAACGCATGGGCGAACGCGCCGCCGATATTCCGCTCGCGATTTTGAAAGACGAAAAGGATGCCCCCACACGGCGCGAAGCGGCGCGCGTGCTCGCGCGTCTCGCGCCGCGCTTCGCACACACGCCGGAAAAACTCGCGGCTGGTCTTGGCGATCAAGACGAAACCGTCCGCACGCTGTTGCTCGAAGCCCTCAGCACATGCGGCGCTGAAAACAAAACCCTTCTACCGCTGTTTAAGTCCGCCCTGCACGATAAAGCCTACGGAGTCCAATTGCTCGCCGTCAAAACGCTCAGCGAAATGCGCGGCGAACTCGAAGCGATCGTTGCGCTCGCCGATGTGCGCGTCCACGAGCCCAAATCCCAAGTCCGCAACGAAGTCAGCCGCGCCGTCCTCGCCGCTGGGCCTGACGCGCTCGCCGCACTGCCGCTGCTGCGCGAAGCGCTCAAAAGCAACGACGTCTCCTCGCGCGATTGGGCCTCGCAAGTCATCGAAAAAATCGGCCCGCCCGCCGCCGACGCCATCCCCGAACTTATCGAGTTTCTCATCAATTCAAAAGACTATCGCTCCGAAACCGCGCGCGTGCTCGGCAAGATGGGCGCGAAAGCCATCGATCCGCTCCTGGCTGTTTTGAAATCCAACGACAATAACCTGCGCACTTACGCCGGCAATGCGCTCGCGTACATCGGCGCGCCCGCCGTTCCGAAATTGACTGCCGCCTTGTCCGACACGAATGCCGACTTTGTCGAGGCCGCCGAAACGGCGCTCGAACGCATGGCGCCCGCGTCCGCGCCTGCCATTCCCGAACTGATTCGCAACGCCTATTCGAAGGACGGCAAGATTCAATCGATGGCCGTGCAAACGCTCTCCAAACTTGGCGCGCTCGCCGCCCCGGCGCTCATTAACGAGCTGCGCAAAGACGACGAGGCTTCACGCCGCGTTGGCGCAGGCACGCTCGGCCAATGCGGTCCGAAAGCCGTGCCGATTATTTGCGACGTGCTGCGCACCGAGCAGGAACCGGCCATGGTCTGCGCGCTCGTCGAAAGCCTCGGCCGCATTGGCGTGCAAGCCCCCGATGGCGTGCCCTCCATTCTCGATGTCGCCGGCCGCCCCTACACTGGAAAGGATCGCGTGCGCGTGTGGTCCGCCTGCGCCAATGCGCTTGGCAACATCGGCGCCTCGCGCGAAACTTCCGTTCCGCTGCTCTTCACCATTCTCGCTTCCGATTACAAGGAGGCGCAAGGCGACGCCGCCCAGGCGTTGCGCCGCCTTGGCGCCGACACGCTCAACGTTCCGCCGCTCGCCGACGCGTTGCGCAATTCGCATCCCAATTACGTCGGGTCGGCGCTTAAGACTTTCGGCCGCGCGGGCATGGTTCAACTCGTCGCCGAAATGAGCGATGAATCGCCGCAAATCCGCGACGCCGCCGCACAAGCTTTCAATCAGCTCGCCCCCGATTGCATTCCTTTCCTGCTCAGCGCGCTCGACGAAAACCCCGCCGCGTCCACCGGCATTCTTCTGGCCATCGGCGAAATCCGCGCGATGGAAATCGAACGCCGTTCGCCCAAAGCCAACAAGCAGCTTGAGGAACTTCAAAAAGCGCTCGACACCTGCACCCCCGCGCTAACGAAGAAAATTCAAAGCTCTGCGCCCGACGAAGTCATCGCCGCGCTCTGGGCCTATGGCAAACCCGTCGGCGCCGAGTCGCTGCCGCTGGTCGTAAAAAATCTCGCCGCCTGCTCTGCATCCTTGCAACCGCGCGGAGTTCTTGCATTGAACTACTACGACGTTCGCAACCAAAGCCGCGCGCTTGCGCCGGTGCTGCCGATTTTGCTGAAAGCCACTTCCTCCAATTTGCACAGGCAAACAAACAACATTCTGAAATCCGCCGGTTACAGCGCCGAAAGCATCCCCGCATTGTCCGCCGCCGTAGAGGACCCCGACGGCAACGTGCGCAACGTCGCTGTCACCGCTATCAAGGGTCTCGGCGCCGAAGCGCGCTCGGGTGTTTCGCTATTAGTGCAGATCCTCGACCGCGGCACGCCGCAAATCGCCAACGGCGCCATGACAGCGCTCGTCGGCATCGGCACCGATGCCGTCCCCGCGCTGATCAAAGCGCTGGGCGCCGAAAATCCCAAGCTGCGTGCCAACGCCCAGAACGGCTTGAATTCCATGAAGCTGGCACAACTTGCCCCGCACATCAAACTTCTCGCCGCTACGGCCAAAGACGAGCGCGAAGAAGTCTGCATCTCCGCGCTGCGCCTCATTTCAAATTTGCAGCAAGACGGCCGCGCCGCCGAAGCCGACGTGCGCGCGCTTCTGTCGCGCGACAACGAAACCACCTTCCACGAAGCCGTTCGCACGTTGAAAAAAATCGGTGCCGATGTCTTCGGTGCGCTCGCGCCGCAAGCCGAAAATCCCAATGAAGATCTCGCTCTTCGCGCGATCAACGAAATGCACGGCGCGGCCGGCGATCCTGGCGCCACCATTGCCTTCGTCCGAAAAATCTTGAAGAACGAAAATCCAAAAATCCGCGCCGCCGCCGTGCTCGTCCTTCCGCTCAAAGACAACGGCGTCGCCGAATCGATCCCGGTCGCCGCCGCCGCCTTGAAGGACGCCAATTACCTCGTGCGCGTCAGCGCCGCACGCTGGCTCTACGATGTCGCCCCGCAAAAACCCGACGCCACGCTGCCGCTGCTTGTTGCCGGTCTTGCCGACGATTATGAAACCGTCGGCGCCGTGTCGCGGCGCGCACTCATCGCACTCGCCGAAAAAGCAAAACCCGCTTTGCCCGACATTCAAAAACTGATCAACGACCCGCGCAAAGAAACGCAAGCCAACGCCGCGCGCGTGCTGATCAAGCTCGGCGTGCAGGATCCTTTGACGCAGATGATCTACAACGAAGCGACGGTGCTTTCAAAAGTTGAGGAATATCATCAGAGCCAGGAATTCTTTTTTGAAGAACATTGGACTGGTGAAAACACTCATTTTTACGCGCCCAATTTTCTGGAAACGTGGGGCAACGCGAAGAAGGATTATCTGGAACTGCTCGACAAAACGACCGGCATTTTCAACCTCGCCGGCTACAAGCTCAAAGTTTTGACCGGCCAAAGCGCGCGAGCCGATGGAGGCAAAAAAGATTGGCTGGTCAACGGAGCGCTCGTCGGAGGGCACGCCGTCATCGCCTGGCCCGCGCAGCCTGGCGTCACCGGCCGTGCTGTATACATGTGCGGTCCGGACGGCAGTATTTACGAACGCCCGATCGTCGCCGCCGACGCGCCGCTCATCGACGCCATGGCCGCCGCCTTCGATCCCGGCCCCGAATGGAAAAAGATCTTCACCCCCGAAAAACCCGAGCAGCGCCCCATTCCGCACGATTATTTCAAACCTAAAGCGCAGCCCAACGAGCAGATGGAATTCTGACGCCGCCGCACCCTCTCCCCTTGGGGGAGAGGGCCGACGCGCGTACCCGCGCGCGGGGTGAGGGGAAGGCGTCGATCGAGTCGCGAACGTGATATAAATCCGGAGAGATTCCGCATGACAAAACTCAAAGTCTCTCTCATCGCTTTCGTCTTTATCGTCTCGTCGATTTCTCTCGCCGCCGAGCCCGCGCCGAAGACCTTCATCATCGTCGCCCCAGATTCCTTTCACTCCGCGCTCAAAGACTACGTCGCTCACAAACAGTCCCAACTGCCTACCACACTCGCCTCCCTCGAACAAATTCTAAAGTCCACCGCCGGCGCAGACGATCCTGAGCGCCTCAAGCGTTACCTCTTTAACGAATGGAAGGACCACCGCCTCGGCTACGTGCTTCTCGTGGGCGACGCCGACGTGGTGCCAGTGCGTTACATGGTCCTTGACCGCGTGACCGCGAACGCATTTAATTACGCGTTTTATCCCAGCGACCTTTATTACAGCGACCTCGCCAAATCCGACGGCAGTTTTGAAAGTTGGAACGCAAAGAAGGAGGGTTTCCACGAAGATTATTTCGGCGAAGTCCGCGGCGAATTCAACAAAGACGACCCGATCAACTACGACCAGATCGACTACCTGCCCGACGTCGCCGTCGGCCGCTGGCCCGTGAGCACGCCCGACGAGGTAAAAATCGTTGCCGCGAAATCAATCGCGTACGAAAAATCGCTCGACGACAACCAATCCGCCGGACGCGCTCGAGCTGCCTTCATCAGCATTGGCGGGTGGGTGGACGCCCGCGCGCGCCTCGATCAACTTGCCGCCGCGTTTCCGAAATCGTGGACGCTGGAAAAGCGCTACTTTGCCGACGCCAAACGCGACGATAAAACCCCGCCGCCGAACGCCGATCAAGTCGTTGAATTGCTCAATAGTGGAGTCGCGCTCATGCTCCACACCGGTCACGGCGCCGACGACCGCTGGGAACAAAGCTTTTCCGTGCGCGATTTAAAACGTGTGCATAACGCCGGCCGCCTTCCGATCGTGATGTCCGCCGGATGCTCCACCGCCCGCTTCGCCACGCTTCCGCCCTACGAACCCTACGTGGACATTGCCGGCGTCGAACACAAAGGCTCCGACCACGGCGAAGTTTTCACCGCCCCGCCGCCCCCGCCCGCGCCCTACCAACGCGGCAAATACAACCCGACGGGCCTCGGAGAACAACTCCTCCGCCACGGCCCCGACGGCGCCGTCGCCTACATCGGCTGCAACACCGGCAGCCAACCTTGCGGCCTCACGTTACTCGACGGCTTCGCAAAATCCTTCGCCCACAGCGCAGGCGTCCCGCCCGCGCGTCTTGGCGACTGTTGGGCCAGCGCCATTACCTATTACTACAAAACCGAGCACCTCGCAGATCTGAAACCCAACAAAGATTGGTACCCGCCAAGTATATTTTTCCAAGGCATGAAATTCATGCTCTTCGGCGACCCAACTCTGAAACTCCCCAAGTAACACGGGCTCTTAGCCCGTGGTTATTCTGTACCGCCTGGCGTCCTCGCTGGCCGTCACGAGACGCGCTATTTTACCTTCAATGCAAAATAACCTAGCAACGTCGCGCAGGGCGATTGGTACGTAATATCCGGCTCGTTAAATTCCCACGGATTTGTGCGCCAATCCAACTTATCCACATATTTTTTCATACTGCCATTCACGCCGCCTACCACCATTCCCGGAAACGGCCCAATCTTGCCCTCTCCTTCGCCAATATACTTCGCGCCAAACTTATCGTTATCTCGTCCTACCCAAGAATGAAACATCACCATCGTCGAATGCTCTGCGCCAAATTGTTTCATGTTAGACAAATAACAGCGCCCAATCGGATTGCGTCCGTTCAAATAATGAACATACTCCTCGGCCGTATCCAAATACTTCTGCTTGGCCGCCGCATCGGTCGAAAACTCCGACGCTACCAAACATACCACGCCGACTTGTCCGATTGTCCGATTGCTTCCCCACCAATAGCCCTTCAGCCCCGCGCCGTAACCGCGGTTAAACCCGCTCCAATTACCCGCGGTATCCGCCGCATCGGTGATTAGTTTCTTCATTTTTGACACCGTCGCCGCGTCGGCGTCGGGCGTGTGAGTATAAATCAAAATCAATGGATAAATCTCCAAATTGTCTCCGGGATCGAACCGATTCCATTTCGCCGCCGCGTCTTTAACGATCGCCTCGTATTCCGGCTTCTTTGTCAGCCGAAAAAACGCCGCCGCCGCAGTTGCCTTCGTTTTTCCAAAATCCTGATCGAACCAATCGCCCGTGTATGCCTGCTTCTGTGGATTCTTTGGATCGACCGGCCAGGGAAACGGTTTCTCCTCCAAGAGTTTCCACGCCTTCTCAGCCTCCTCCTGGCATTTCTTCGCAAACACATCGTCCAGTTTCGATTCCTTCCACACCACCGCAGCGTACGCAAGCGCCGCACAGCGGCTCATCGTCGAACAACTTGTCTGCACCGTCAATTGCACGGGTGTCTTGTCTGCTTCCGGCGGGCTTGTGCCAAGTTCATGTACTTTTCCAAATGCCGCGCCCGTGCTATCGGCAATGCGAATTAAATACTCAGTACCATACCGTGCTTCGTCCAATATGTCAGGCACTCCATTTCCCGATTCAGGTATATTCAATTGATTATCCTTCGCCGCCGCGCCAAGTAATTGCACTGCCATCAACATTTCATTATGGCACTGCACGGTATTGCCCGTGTACTTGTTAAAATCCCCAGCGTCCCACCAGCCGCCGCGCACATCGTACGGCGTCGGATCGAGTATCTCCTTCCCCACCGGATCAGGATGCCTGTTCCCCGTCCATTTGTAAATGCGCGCCTCGGTCGCCTGCCCCGGCCCCTTGTGATTATCCCCGTGCGACCAAAGCCCCGCATACTTCTCCGGCTTCTCGCAATCCGCGCGGTTGTAATAAAAAGCCTTCCACGCCGCCAATCCTGATTGTTTGTATACTTCGTCGCCGATATTAAATAAGTAAGAGCGCTCCTTAGTGCCGTTAATATCCACGGTCAAGTAATATCGTCCTGGTTTGGTAAATGCGCTTAAATCCAAATGCGCCACAAAATCGCCCGACTCAATATCTTTTGCGCCATTCTTATACGGCTTGATCCAATCCGGATTCTGCTTCGATTCCCAGACCACCGTTTGCGTGGCCGCATCGCACATCTCGATGTTTAAGCTGGCCGGCATCGCCGCATCGGACGCAACGATCACCAGCTTGCGCCCCTTTGTCCGGTACCCGAACTGATCCACCCAAATTCGCAGCACCGATTTCGTCGTCACCGCCGGCGGCAGTTTTGCCGTGTCGACCGGCGCGTCGGCCGCGCCGGCCAACATTGACAACATCCATACACAGATCGCAAAAACTCTCATCGTTTCGCATCCTTTATTTGCAATGATTTCGAAATCCCTGTAAGAACTACACCATGCGGACACACAAGCTCGCACTCCTTTTACTCGCCACGCTTAGCGTCTTCGCTTCCGACAGCGCAGCCGATTGGCCGAACGTTTTCAACGACAAAGGCGGCACGCGCTGCTCGCCGTTGACTCAAATCAACAAAGACAACGTCGCCACGCTCAAAGTCGCGTGGACTTACCACACCGGCGACGCGGGAAACGGATCGACGATCGAATGCACGCCGATCGTTGTCGATGGCGTGATGTACGTCACGACCGTGCTCACCAAAATCGTCGCACTCAACGCCGCCACCGGCGAACAAATCTGGCGCTTCGATCCGTACGAAGGCCTGGCGAAACTGCCGCAGCGCGCGTCCGGTGGCGTCAATCGCGGCGTGGCGTATTGGACTGACGGCCAGCCCAACGGCGAGCGCCGCATCCTGGTCGGTCTCACCGACGGGCGCCTGATCTCCCTCGATGCAAAAACCGGCAAACTCGATCCTGCCTTCGACGAGAACGGCCAGCTCAATCTGCGCACTGCGCTCGATCCCGCCGTGGCGATGAAATCGTACGGCTCGACCTCCGCGCCGCTGATTTATCGCGATTTGGTTTACCTCGGATTTTCCAACGATGAAACCACACCCGCCGCGCCCGGCGACACGCGCGCTTTCGATGTTCGCACGGGCAAGGAAATCTGGCGCTTCCACGCCATTCCGCGTGGCGGCGAATTTGCCGCTGACACATGGGAAAAGGACGCATGGATCAATCGCGGCGGCGCCAACGCCTGGGGTGGACTGACTCTCGACGCTGAGCACGGTGTCCTCTTCTTTGGCACCGGCTCCGCCACTTCCGATTTCTATGGCGCCGACCGCAAGGGTGATAATCTCTTCAGCAATTGTACCGTTGCCCTCGACGCGCTCACCGGCAAGCGCCTCTGGCATTTCCAATCGGTGCATCACGATTTGTGGGACCACGACAACCCGTGCCCGCCCGTCGTCGTCACCGTGCAGCACGACGGAAAATCCGTCGAAGCCGTCGCGCAAGTCACCAAGACCGGCTTCTGTTATTTGCTCGATCGTGCGACGGGCAAGCCGCTCTTCGACGTAAAGGAGCTTCCCGCGCCCGCGTCTGATCTTCTCGGCGAAATCGCCAGCCCCACGCAGCCGGAGCCCGTCAAGCCGCCGCCGCTCGCGCGTCAGGAATTCACCGACGACGATGCCACCAACATTTCGCCCGAGGCTCACGCCGCCGCGCTCAAAGCTCTGCAAGGAATGCGTCACGAACGCTGGGCGCCGCCGAGCGAACGCGGCACGCTGGTCGTCCCGGGCTACCACGGCGGCTCGACGTGGGCCGGCGCGTCGTTCGATCCGACGACCGGCATTCTATACGTAAATTCAAATAACGTTCCCGCCGTCGCAACGATGAAGAAAAACGCCAAAGGCGGCTACAATTTCACCGGCTACACGCGCTTCCTCGACGCTGAAAACTATCCCGCGATCAAACCGCCCTGGGGCCTGCTCACCGCGATCGACCTCAACAAAGGTGAATTCGCGTGGCAGGTGTTGCTCGGCGAATTTCCGGAGTTAACCAAGCGCGGCATCCCGCAAACCGGCACTGAAAATTTCGGCGGCACCATTGTCACCGCTGGCGGCTTGGTCTTCATCGGCGGAACGAAAGACGAAAAGTTCCACGCTTTCGACAAAGCCACAGGAAAACTCATCTGGGATTTCAAACTCAACGCCGGCGGCTACGCTACGCCCAGTACCTACGCCGTCAACGGCAAACAATACGTCGTCATCGCTGCCGGCGGGGGCGGAAAACTTGCTACGAAATCGGGCGACGAATTCGTGGCGTTCACCCTGCCGTGAACAGGAGATTTGGGATCGGAGTTAACTCCTTGGCGCCTTTGCGTCATTGCGTGAGAACAATTCACGATTCATCCGCTCATATTCTTCGCGCGTATCCATGTCCGCCAGAATCCCCTCGTCCCCCACTTCGACTTCCACCGCCTCATTCAAATGCCGATGTACCACCGTCTTCAACGTCTCACCGCGAGGCAGCGCCATGATTTCCCCGCGCAATCTCAAATCCAGCAGCAGCGGATGTCCACGCTTGCCCCGCCAAACCGGCAAGACCATCAATGGCTTATTCTTCAGCCAAACCTCAATCAATCTCCGCACCGTCTCAGCTCGCACCGCCGGCTGATCTGCCAAAGCCAAAACTACCGCGTCCGCATTCGGCAGCGCTCGCAATCCCGCCTGAATCGACGACAACATTTCCCCCGCCTCAAAATCCGCATTGTAAACGCAAGCAGGCCGCGTCTCAGGCGCGCCGAGTCCAGCAAGTACAGCCTCAACCCGCCGCGCTTCATGCCCCGTCACCACCACAATCGCCCCAATCTCACTCACGGCCCGCGCCATCTCCACGACGCGCACCACCATCGCCGCCCCGCCCAATGGCAGCAGCGGCTTAAACGCCCCCATACGTTTCGAAAGCCCCGCAGCAGGAATGAGTGCAGCGATGTGCATGGTTTGTTTTAGTCCATAATTCATCGTTCATCGTTCATTATTCATCGTTCTTTGTTCTTCGCCTTTTCCGAATAATCTCCGCCAAAATGCTCACCGCAATCTCCGCAGGCGAATCCGCGCCAATCTCCAACCCAATCGGCGCATGAACGCGCGCCAGCAGCTCGTCCGAAATCCCCTCCGCGCGCAATTTCTCAAAAACCGTATCGCGCTTCTGCGCGCTCCCAATCATGCCGATGTACGCCGCAGGTGAACGTATCACGCGCCGCAATGCTTCGGTGTCGGTGATAAACCCTTTGCTCACCAGCACGACATAAGTGTGCGCATCAACTTCCGGCAACTCGCTGAAATCAGGCGTCAAACGCAGCACCGATTCAACGCCGCGAAACGCAAAATCCTCGGGCTTGGAATGCTCGTCGCGGTCGTCCACAATCACAATCGAAAAATCGAGCAGCGACGCGGCCTGCGCCAACGCCCGTCCGCAGTGTCCTCCTCCCACAATCAATAAGCGCTCCGCCGGCATAACCACCTCCAGAAACACATCCACCCGCCCCCCGCAAATCGCGCCAAATGTCTGATCCGCAACCTCGGCGTCACTCACGGCGCAATGCTCCCCACGAGCCGCGACCGTAAGGGAGCGGCCACACTCGCGTTCATCACTCGGTCTAAACGAATACCCGCGCAACACGCTGCGACCGCCGTCCAGCGCCGCTAACGCATCGCGAATCACACGCTGCTCGAACAGCCCCCCGCCCACCGTCCCGCGCGTCGCACCGTCCGGATGGATCAGCATCTTCGCGCCGCAACGCCGAGGCACGCTCCCGCTATCGCGCACAACAGTCGCGATGACAAGCAAGCGCCGCTGCGCTTGAGCTTCAGCGATGTCTTGCCAGAGAGTTGAGCCGAGTGTGTACATGGAATATTATGGCCAAGGCGTGCAAAAAATCTCCGACGCGGAAACGCGCGCCCAAATTATCGACGCGCTTGCGCAGGCAGTTTGCAGCCGTTCGTGTGCCACTGGCCTTGCCAGTGTGGCTCCCATCCGCTCGTTGGCAAGCTATCGCAGCACCGCATCCAGTTTATTTGGCCGCACCCGCCAACCTCAACGGCAACTGCCTCAAGCGCTGCCCCGTCGCATGAAACACCGCATTCGCAATCGCCGGCGCAATCGCAATAATCGGCGTCTCGCCAGCGCCTACGGCCGGCTGGTCCGAGCGGTTAACCAACTCCACATCAATCGTCGGTACGTCGCGAAATCGAGGAACCAGATATTCGCTTAAGCTCGCGTTCATCATGCGTCCGTCTTCGAAAATCATCTCCTCGCGCAGCGCCGGACCCAACCCCATGATGATCGCGCCTTGAATCTGCGACGTGAGATTCGCCGGATTCAAAATCACGCCGCAATCGAACGCCTGGCACACGTGCCGCACCGAAATCTCGCTGTCTTTGATCGCGACTTCCGCGCACGCCGCGACGAACGACGCCTTCTCCGTCCCGCAAGCCAAGCCAACGCCCAGCGCGGGATCTTTTTTCTTCACGCGCGCCGCCCAATCAAATTTCTTCGCCGCGTGTTCCAGTACCGCGCGCAAGCGCCCGTCGTCTAAATGTGCGAGCCTGAATTCAAGCGGGTCGATCTTCGCCGCGTCGGCCAGTTCATCCATGAAACTTTCGCGCGCGAACGTGTTCGCCGTTGAAGCCAATGCGCGGTACGACCCTTCGCGCAGCGGCCCTTTCGATCCGACCGAATTGCAGCGATTCTTGCAGCGATACGGGGTCTCCACCGCGGACCGCCCAGAATTAATGTTGATGAAAAACCACGACGTGATTTTGCCCTTATTGTCGAGACTCGCTTCCGCGTCGATCACGCCCGCCGGCCGGAAATACGCCCACGTAAATTCCTCCGCGCGCGTCCAGCGCACTTGCACCGGCTTGCCCGCCGTCTTGGCCAATCGCGCCGCTTCGATATGAGCGTCCGGCGAATGCTTTCCGCCAAACCCACCGCCAAAATCCGGCACAATCACGCGCACTTTATCCGCGCCAATGTTGAACGCTTGAGCCAACGAACCCCTCGCGCCGAACGGATTCTGCGTCCCCGTCCACACCGTCAGGTTTCCGTCCTTCCACTCCGCCACCGCCGCGCGCGGTTCCATCGGAGTGTGCTGAACGTACGGCACCAGATACGTCTGCCGCAGCGTCTTGTCCGCTTTGGCCACGTCGTCCGCGAACGGATTCTTCGGCACGTTCGCGTTCTTCCGCAAATAGTCGTAAAGATTTTTGCTCGACACATGCGGCGGCGTGTCCCATTTCGCCGTCTTCGCAATCGCCGTGAGCGCCGCGTCAGCCGCATAACTCGTCGGCGCCACCACGCCCACAAACGAACCTTCGTGAACGATCGTGACGTCCTTCATCTCTTTGACCACGTCCGTGTCGATCGACTTCAAGCTCGCGCCATACGACGGCGCGCGCAGCACTTTCCCGTATTGCAATCCAGGCCGCTGAATATCCGACGGATAGCCGTGCTTTCCCGTGACAATCGCGCGCCCATTCGGCCGCGCCGCCGGCACGCCCAAAATCTTCCAATCCTTAACCAGGCTCAGCGTCGTGTTGTCCGGCACGCCGATGTCGAAGGCTTTGCCCTGATCTTCCGACGCGATGTCCGCGTACGTCAGCTCGCGCTTGCTCTCCGCGTGAGAAATTTTACCGTCGCGAATTTCAAGCGTGTTGCGTTCGACGTTCCATTTTTTCGCCGCGATTCCAAGCACGATCTCGCGCGCCGCCGCACACCCCCGGCGAATTTCGGGCATCGTCCGCGGCGTCGAACCGCTGCCCGCTGTGATCCCATCGTCCGGCACTAACCCCGTGTCGCTCATCACCAGTTGAAGCTGGCTCAGCGGGACGCGCAATTCTTCCGCCGCCCCCTGCGACAATTCCGCCCGCGCCCCTTGCCCGGCTTCGACTTTCCCCGTGAGCACCGTCACAATGCCATCTTTTCCGAAATGCACGCGCGCCGAAACATTCGCCCGGCCGCCGCCCCGCCCGCCCCCGCGCCGCGGCGGCGGATCGTCCGGTTCCTCCGCATAGCTGGTGACGGTAATCAACAACCCCGCGCCCAGCACCATCTTGACAAACGACCGCCGCCCCAGCTCCGCCTGCAGCGCCTCGCCCACCAGCGGCAACTGATCCTCCGCGCCCGAATCGGGCTGAGCCAAAATCTCTTCGAGAGACATGTCGCGGATCATTTGAACCCCCCATTCAAGATTCAAAATTCAAGATTGACTACTGTGATTTGCATTCTTGAATTTTGAACTTTGAACTTTGAATTTACTTCCCCGCCGCCCGCCGCACCGCCTTAATAATGCTCGTATAGCTGCAACATCGGCACACATTCCGGCTCATCCCCGTGATGATCTCCTCATCCGTCGGGTGCGGCGTCTCGTTGAGCAACTCCACCGCGCACATGATCATCCCGGCCGTGCAGTACCCACATTGGAATGCATTCTCCGCCAAAAATGCATCCTGGACCGGATGCAACTTCTCACCCGTCGCCAACCCCTCAATGGTCAGCACGGTTTTCCCTTCGGCTTTTGAAACTGGCGTCTGACACGAGAAGACGCGCTTGCCGTCAAGCAGCACCGAACACGCACCGCAACGCGCTTCGCCGCACCCGAATTTCGTTCCAGTAAGCTGCAAATCTTCGCGCAACACATCCAGCAGCGGCCGCGCCGGATTGGTGCTGACCGACTTTTGTTGGCCATTGACCGTGAAAGCGATGGTGGCAGGCAAGCTGAACCTCCTTTGCAGAGGGATGGGCCTCACCGGAAAACGATAACCGAGAATCTGTTTTGAAGAAGAGCAGAATTATTAACTGCGTGATAGCACTACGGAGTTAGTTGCTGACGCCCTTCATTGGGCCTATTCGCCCCATAGGGCCTATTTGCCGCTAAATAAAAACAGGTCCGCGCAGCCGCGGGCCTGTTTTCGTGGCATCCCAATGCGAACGGAGCGGAGCTCCGATCTACGAACTCCTAGACTAACACCGCCCCAGCCGCCGGCATGTTCGCGTGGCTGATCGCCGCCTGCTTCTTGGCGTTGCGTTCGGCAATCTGATTGTCGATGAAATCCTTCAGGATTTTGCGGTCGTTCACGTTCGCGTTGATGAACTTCACGCCCAACTCCGGCGTGATCTTGTCCTGCGAATCCGTCAGCCGCACGACTTGGCACTCACCCACCAGATTCGCCAGCACCGGCAGGTCCGCGAAGCGGCAGCGGATCGTGAACTTCGACAGCGGCAGGCAATTCTTGGCCAGTTTCAACTCCGTCAGCAGCGCGCCGCCCACGCTGATGTTCCGCGCAGTGGCTTCGCCGCGGTCGAAGATGCTGTCGCCGTCAGTGCAGACTTCGATGTCGCACTTGACGTTGACTTCCGTGCGGCCGTATTCGCGCTTGAACGGACGGCGGATCGTGGTGAAATCGTAACCCATCTTTTCGGCAGTGTTGAAGACGAGGTCGCGGGTCGCCTCACTGGCCGAGTACTTCGGGTCGCGATTCAGAATCTTGGTGACGGTTGTGCGCGAAAGACCCAGCTTTTCGGCAATGCTCTGTTGGCTGACACCCATGATGGTTTCCTCTCCGGTTCCGGTTTCCGATTCGTTAAAATAATGTGCACCTCTGACACTGCACATCCTATACTATTTTCGGCATTGTGTCAATAGCACACGTGCACCTCTATGTGCATTTTATCATATTTTTTACAAAGCCTTTAAAAACAATGGCTTGCAATTGAAAAAAGTTTCGCTTTTTCGGCGATTGTGCAGAATCTTGAAAAAATAGCGACGCAGTGTGCGCACATTTATGTGCAATAGTGCACGATTTGAAGCGACAAAAAATGGCACGACGCATTGAGCAGCGAAACCTCATTTCGCGCCACCCACAGCGTCTTTGTTGCAATTGTACGTGAGGATTCGCATCGTTGTGCGCACCTGATTATCAAGAATCACCGTCACCGGAATCGTCACCGGCTTCAGCGAATAATTGCCGTTGAGCATCCCGAATTTCGCAAACTGCCGCTTATAATTTCCCGCGCTAAATGTGCACGAAAATTGCGCCAACTGCGCTAGGACAATGCCCTTCGTCTTTTTGATTTTCAGCGTGAACGAGTTCAGTCCCTTCTTCCCCGACCCGCCGGCCTTGAGCGGAAACGCCTTCACCACTCCGCCAACATCCACAATCGCCGTCCCGCCCGCCGGCGAGTACCCGTCAGGAATCTGAGCGTAACCGGTCAGAGTCAATCCGTCTGCCGAATCCAATGCAAAATCCAGTTCGATCACCAGCGCCACCGTTTCGATGTAGCCGTTTTGAGTTGCCGCCGGCAAATTCATGGGCGTGCTCACCGCCAACGCCGGATCAGAATTCAATGCCACTTCGATTTCATCACTGTACCCATCGCCGTCGCTATCCGGAAAATCTGTCGCGCTCGAATCCGCCGCCCCTTCATAGCCCGCCTGCTGCGCAACAAACGCCGTCGCCGCGCGCACCACATTCGCCGCAAACGCATAATTGTAATGCACCCCCGCCACCCCATCGCTGGCATCGCCCGCCGTGTTCAGCGACGCGTTCGCGATGTCCTTGCTCGAATTCTCCGAAATCCGCAGCGCCGTGTTAAATCCGTTTTGCACAAACGCATAATGGTCGCTCGAAAAATCGGTCACCGGCCCGCTCGCGTCCAGCGCCAGCGCCGGCACAAATTGCTGCGCCGCCGCGGTGAACGCCGACGCCCACGCCAGCGCATCCGCGCTGCGCGTCCCAATTCCCACCACAGCCTCTTGCGCCAGCGCCGGATTTTTGTCGTGATACGGATGCAGAATCTGATCGAGGTCCACGGCGCCCACGAGCTTCTCTTTGCCCGCGCCCAAAATCATGTTCGCGTAGTCGTAGCTCCCGTCGAGATTCTTCTGCTCCGCGTTGAACACAATGAACCGAATCGTGTTGTCAAATTTGTATTGGCTCAAACACCGCGCCGCCTCGGTCACTCCCGCCACTCCCGACGCGTCCCCGTCCCCGCCCGGCGTGTTCGATTTCCGCGTGTCGTAATGCGCGCACAAAATCACGATATTCTCCGGCGTGCTCGCACCCGTCTGCTCCGCCACCACATTCCGAAATCGACCTTGAATCGCGCTATGCAACCCCAGGCTCGCAAATCTCTCCGCCAGAAACTTGCGCGTCTCCTGGTTCCCTTTATCGCCCAGCATCCCCGTAAACGCGCGCCCGCGCGTGCCCTGATTGAACAGCGCTCCCCCATATTTCCCCAGCCCCATGCGCTCGACCGTCTGCTGATCGGTCGTGTAAAGGTCCTGCGAAACCAGCGCCGTAATGGCCTGAATATCCGCATCGGAACTTTTCGCCCGAAAGCACAGCAGTGCGGCAGCAATCATCAAAGCAAAACACAATTCGATTCGCATAATCTTTCTTTAAATCAGATCGCGCCAACGAACCGCGACCGCAAGGGAGCGGAATTTCACAGTATCTCGTGGATTCTCCCGCAAAGCGGTTTACCCGCATCCAAAAATGAAATCCCGATTTCATCAAACCAAAGAGAGACGCTCTTTAAGCAAAATCCATCTATATTTTCATCGTCCAATCCGCGCGCAACCCAGCCTTTCCTTCGTGAAAATTCGTGCGATTCGTTGTTCCCATCTCCGCGTCTCCCCCGTTGACCTTTCCCCCTTCTCGTATATCGTACTCCTCTGTTCGGTCGCCGAGAGGATTCGCATGTCCGCCAAATTCGAACTCGTCGTCCACAAAGAAGCCGACTCGCGTGGCGGCAAACGCCCCGTCCCCACGCGCATCAGCCTCACCGGCCACGACTCGCCCGCGCGCGCCGTCATGCTTGGCCGCGAAGAAAAATGCACGCTCGTCTTCAGCGCCGACAGCCGGATCTCCCGCCAGCATTGCATGGTCTGGATGGACCACGACAAAGTGTTTGTCAAAGACCTCCGCTCGCTCAACAAAACTTTCTTGAACGGCGTCCAGCTCGTCCCCGACAAAGAATACCAGCTTCTCCCCGGCCAGATGCTCACGATGGGCTCGACCAGCGGCACTTCGCGCGTCGCGCTTGAAGCCGCCGAAGCCCCGCTGACCGTGATCCCGACGCTCGCCGGTTTCGGTTTCGAAGACGAAGAACCCGGCTGCAAACTCGACGCAAAGATCAACATCAGCGACTTCACGCCCGAAGACAAATCGCTGCTGCAAGGCCGCCTCAAGTGGCTCTACGAAACCAGCCACGCCATGAGCAACGCGCACAACCTCGGCGACATCGTCGAAATCTGTCTCGACCAAGTCATGGCCGCGTTCAGGGAAGCCTGCCACGTCATGCTCGTGCTCTACAGCCGCGACGGGCAGCTTCCCACGGCCATCAAACGCAACGCCCGCCAAGTCAGCAGCCTGCCGGAGGGCCTCGCCTGCGCGCGCTTCCGCTCCAACAGCGCCTGGGACACGCGCGAATTGAAACTCTCCCGCACGATTCTGCGCCGCGTGAAAGACGAAAAAGTCGCCTTCTGGATTAATGCCAAAGAATTGAAAACGCTCACCACCTTTAAAAGCGCCATCGGCTCCGACACCTTCAACAAAATCAACGCCGTCATGGCCTCGCCATTAATCTCCGGCGACAAAAATCTCGGCCTGATTCAGCTCTTCAGCTACAAAGTTTTCACCGACGAAGATGTCAACATCCTGCGTTTGCTGACCGCGCAAACCTCGCTGGTCATCCGCAACATCGAACTCGCCTTCATGGCCGCCGAAGAAACCACGCGCCGCGAAAATTTGCAGCGCTTCTTCGCGCCGTCGATCGCCGCGCGCCTGCTCAACGGCGATCTCAAAGCCGAACTCGGCGGCAAATCGAAAGAAGGCACCATCTTTTACTCCGACATCTGCGGCTTTACGTCGATGGCCTCCGACATGCCGCCCGAAGACGCCGTAAGTCTCCTTAACCGCTATTTCAGCGTCATGCAGCAACTGATTTTCCGCCGCGGCGGCTCCGTCGATAAATGCGCCGGCGATCAGATCATGGCCGTGTGGGGTGTGCTTGACGAGCAGCCCGATTACACCGCGCACGCCGTCACCGCCGGCCTCGAAATGCAGATCGCGCTCTTCGAATTCAACCGCGACGAACCCGCCCGCGCGCGCTTCACGCTCCCGCCCGGCGGCCTCGCCCACGGCATCGGCCTCAACACCGGCAAAGTCTGCGCCGGCAACATCGGCTCCATGCAAAAAATCGAATTCACCGTCATCGGCGACGCCGTCAACGTCGCCAACCGCATCGAAAGCGCCGCCGGCCGCGGGCAAGTCTTCGTCAGCGAAACCACGTGGAACGATATTGCCCCGCGCGCGCTTGGCTTCCGCCTTCCGCCGGTCGCGCTCAAAAATGTGCGCCACTGTCCGCCGCTCATCGCCGTGCGGGGCATCGTGCCTCCTGGCCAAAGTATTGAAAAATTTTCCGCCGCCGAAATGCTGCTCAACATGCCCTGCGAAATCAAAATCGCCGGCGATCCGCCCTCCCAAGTGGAAGCGCTCGCCACCGGCTTCGCGCCGCAGCCCGCAGGTAACGCCATTTTTATTTTGCAAACGAATCGCGCCCTGCCCGCCGACGCCGCTTGCGAAATCGTCTGGAAAATCCCCGAATCGAAGCGCTTCACCCCATTGAATGGCAAAGTCCTCCGCGCCGAAGCGCCAAATCCCGCCCCTGAAGAAACCGCCGTCCCGCTGGCCTCCGACGCCCGCTGCGGCCTGATCCACGATGAGGCCCGCCTTGCGCCCGGCGCGGCGCTGGTCGAAGTCTCCATGCTTCCGGCCGAATGGCAAGAGCTCAAGCCCGGAACGCTTTTGGATTCGGACTACAAATCCGAGCACGACATAATACGATGACGCTCGCGAATTTAACCCCGTAAAGGTCCTGTAAATTTTCTTCCAAATGTCCGTAATTGCACTGAATAAGGCCGACATGGCACCGTCAGATTTTCATAGCGGCGAGGGAACGGAAAGCGTGGTTCGCCCGCTGGACTCATCATCCGGCGCGTTATCGCACTCGTCCGCCCCCGGCTCCGTGATCGGCCATGCGCTCGTCACTCCCGACGACGTTCAGGATGCGGCGTGGGTCGAGAAGGCGGTGGGCGGTGACGCTCAGGCCTTTGAGTCGTTGTTTTTGAAATACCGCCAGCGCGTTTTTACGGTCGCGTGGCGTTTGTTGCGAGACGAAGATTCGGCCTTGGATGTTGTGCAGGATGCGTTCGTCAAGGCCTACGAGCAGTTGGAGAAATTGCGCGGCGACGCGCGTTTCTTTCCGTGGATCAGGCGCATCGCGATCAATCTCTCGATCGATCGCCTGCGCCATTTGAAACGCGGCATCGAAGTGGAGCTCGATGAAAAGCGCATGGGCGCCGGAGAGGATGCGAAAGAGGAACATGCCGGCGTGACGGTCGCAAAAAGCGGCGCTGAAAGTCCGTTGCAGCACGCGGAATTGAACGAATTCAGCGCAGCGTTCAGTGAAGCGATCATGAAACTGTCCGAAGCGCACCGCACCGTATTCATGTTGCACGCAGCCGAAGGAATGTCGTACAAGGAAATCGCCGAACTGCTGAACTGCAACATGGGCACCGTAATGTCGCGACTGTTTTACGCGCGAAAGAAATTGCAGGAATTGTTGGCGCCGCATTTATAAGTTTGTAGTCCCGCCTTTAGGCGGAATGAACAGGAATCAACGTAGTAATGACCGAAGACGAACTAAAAAAACTCAGCGCCTACGCCGACGGCGAGCTCGACCCCGCCGACCGCGACGCCATCGAGAACGCCATGGCGCAAAATCCAGCCATGCGCGACACGCTCGACGTCTACGGCCGCTTAAGCGGCTCCGCGCGCCTCGAAGCCGTCCCTCAAGTGCTCCCCGCGGCCGACAACATCTGGCAAAAGCTCGCGCGCGAATTGGAATCGCCGCCTGAGCAAATCAAACGCATCCTCGATTTCGCCGCGACAGAATCCGCGCCGGACCTTGCGCCGGATCGCTTCGAAAAAATCGGCAAATACATCGCATTGCACAGCGTTGCAAAAAAAGAACTGATGCCCTCTGTCTCGCATCAGCGCTGGAAAGGCGTGTGGAGCGGCATTTCATCGCGCAACATTCCCGCTCTCACTGCCTCACGAATCGCAAAATCCGCCCCGCCTGCCCCGATTAAAAATCCATCGCCGCATGCAAATTGGTTTTTGACCATCGGCTTTGGACTGGCCGCATCTGTTCTTTTCTCATTTGCCATCCCCGGCCCCGCGCCGCTCCCGCCGGAAGATTTAAGCGACGCCACCGCCAGCGCCCCCATGGCCATCCCCGACGCACTCGACGATCATTATGGCGTCCGCGTGCGCATGGTCCCCGGCAGCACCGACCCCGTCGTCACTTTGTACTTTAAGAATTCATCTACCGACGATAATATCGACAACTTCGATTTCGAATGATTGTGGTGCAAGCTTCCAGCCTGCATAATTGTTCATGCGGCGCATTAGGCCTATTAGTTCTATAGGGCTTATAATGCCTATTGAAAAGCGCCGCAAAAAAAGTGAGGGCTCAGCCGAGTGTGCAACAAACGTCGTCAAGTTCTTCGCGTGATGAAAATGCTGCTCGCCGCGAGCCTCACCGCCGGCGGCGCCAGGCTGCATGCCGAAACCTTCGACGTCCAAACCGTGCTCGCCGTTGATCCCGGCAAATCCGGCCCCGTCCCCGCCAGTCTCGCCAAATACAAAGTTGCCCTCTCGACCAGCGCCTACATCAAATTCTCCGACGCCGGCAAGCAAGCCGTCACTGTTTCCGACGCCGCACCCAACAGCACTTGCGCCGTCGGCAAATACACGCTTGAATTCACGCGCGAGGCTGCGGACAAATTCGCCATCGTGGTCAAAGAGGGCAAAAAAGCCGTTCTCGCGCCGCTGAATTACACCTTCACCAAAGAGCGCACCAAACAACTCGAACTCGCCGCCCCCGGCGGCATGTACATCGTTTTCATCACCAAACTAAAAGAATGAACGTTTCCCGTGGTGCAGGCGTCCCGCCTGCACAGTGCCGTAAAATTTCCCAAGCGGATCAAAATGTACGAATTCAAATCGCCGTCCCGCCGTCAGCTTGCAAGCCGTTCGTGTGCCATGGGCTGTACCCAACCCGTGCCGCATCGGGACCGCCTTTGCAGATTTCATCCCGCGCCCACGCCGGCAGTAGAAACGCCTCATTAAATCCACCCATGCCCAACAAACCCCGCGGCGCTTCCTTCGCATTCGACCTCCTCTATCTCTTTCTCGCCGCCCTCCTCCTCCCCTATTTCCTCTTCCGCCGCCTCAAAGGAAAAAAATCAGCGCCTTTCCGCGACAAAATGGCCCGCATTAGAGAGCGCAAACCCAACGTCCAACGCCTCTGGATCCACGCCGTCTCCGTCGGCGAAGCTACCGCCGCCGAACCACTCATCAAAGCCCTGAAAGCAAAATTCCCCAAGGCCGAAGTCGTGATCTCCATCACCACCCTCACCGGCCACGCCGTCGCCGAAAGAAAATATGGCCCCGAAAACGTCGTCTTCTATCCCCACGATTTCTCCTGGGTCGTGCGGCGGTTTCTAAACGCGATCAAACCCTCCATCGTCATCCTGATGGAATTGGAAGTCTGGCCCAACATGACCGCCGAAGCCAAAGCGCGCGGCATTCCCATCGTCGTCGCCAACGCGCGCATCACTCGGCGTTCAGCCAAACGCTACAAACTCGGTTGGTCCCTCGTCGGCCGCGCCTTCAATCGTCCTGAAAAATGGCTCGCCCAAACCGTTGAATACGCCGAACGCCTCCATCAACTCGGCGTCGATCCCCAGCGCATCGAAATCGCCGGCAACATCAAATACGACGCCGTCGATACGTCGCCGCCTTCGCCGGAACAGCGCGCCGCGCTCCGAGCCGAACTCGGCATCGCTCCCGAAGCCCCCGTCCTCATCGGCGGCAGCACTCACCCCACCGAAGAATCCGCACTCCTCGACGCCTATAAAAATCTGCGTGCCACCGCATGCCCCGCCCTGCGCCTGATCCTCGTCCCCCGCCACCCCGAACGCCTCAACAGCGTTGAAGACGAAATTAAATCCGCCGGTCTTATCGCAGTTCGCAAATCGGCACTCGACGCCCGCCCTTTACTCCCCACTCCCTACTCCCCACTCCCTGCTCCCCACTCCCTACTCCCTCCTCCCCACTCCCCTCCCGTCCTGCTCATCGACACTATGGGCGAACTCAAACGCATGTACGCCGCCGCCGACGTCGCCTTCATCGGCGGCTCGCTGATCCCCCACGGCGGCCAGAACATCATGGAACCCTGCGGCATGGGTGTCGCCGCCATCCACGGCCCGCACATGCACAATTTCAACGACGCGATGGAAATCCTGCGCGCCTGCAACGGCTCTCTTGAAATCACGCGCGAAACGCTGGCTCCCACGCTCGAACGCCTGCTCAAAAATCGCGACGAAGCCCAAGCGATGGCCGCGCGAGCACGAGAAGGATTTTTGAAGAAGCTGGGCGCTACTTCTCGCGTCGTCGAAACCATCGGCGCGTTATTGCAATCCGTGCGCGCAAAAAAATAACACTGCCATTCATCGCCATTCGAATTAGAATACGCGTATAGAGGAAGTCGTCATGGACTGGCAAAGCTACACCGCCGTACTCATCGCCGCACTCGCCGCCATCTGGGCCGCCTACAAAATCCTGCGCCCCATCGTTAACGAATTCCGCAAGAAAAAGCAGGCCGACGAAGGCTGCTGCGGTTGCGGCATGACCAACGGTTCAAGCCCCTGCGCGGATAAAAAGAAGGAAGCGTAAACGTCACTTCTTCTCGGGATCTTTCTGCGGCGGCGCAAACATGTGATGCACGCTCAACAACCCCAGCACAATCAACGCTGTCGCAGCCGCTAAAATATACATCCCAAACCCCACACCCATCCCCACCGCCGCAATCACCCACACCGACGCCGCAGTGGTCAACCCGATCGCGCGGTCGCCTTGATGCAAAATCACTCCGGCCCCGATAAATCCAATCCCCACCACAATATTCGACGCAATTCGCGACGGTTCCGCGCCTGGAATATGCGATGAGATGATCGCGAACAAACACGCCCCCATGCACACCACGGCCTGTGTCCGCATCCCCGCTTCCTTCTGATGATACTCCCGTTCAAGCCCCACCAAACTGCCCAACAGCGCCGCAAACAACACGCGCCCTGCAAACCAAAGTTCGCTCTCCCAATTCAACGATAGAAAAAAATCTTTCATAATAGCCCTCGCCCTGACCCTGATTCCTGGCCCCTGTCCACTGACCCCTAATGTATCCGCGGCCCCGGCGGCAGCGCCTGAATCACCCGCGCCTCCACCGCGCGCATCTCCTCCAGCCGCGTGTGCATTAACCCCTCGCCAAAAAAATCCGCGCCAAGCTGCGAGAACAACCGGTAATGGTTCACTTCGCTCGCATACAAATCCTCGTAAAAATTTCCCAGTTCCGTCCCGCGCGCCGTGTCCGCAAGCAAGCGAAAGCGTTCCGCACTGCGCGCCTCGATCAATCCGCACACCAGCAGCATGTCCAGAAAATTATCCCGCCCGCGCACCTGCCACAATTTCCGCAGCTCCTGAGCGTAACGGTTCCCGCCCTTCTGCGGCTCAGGCTTCGGATAATTCTTCAGTAATTTCTCGACGCGCTCGGCATGTTCGAATTCCTCGTTCGCCAAATCCGTCATCAATTTCTTCAGCACCGGAAAGCGCTTCCCGTGAACTTTGAGCGTATGCAGCGCCATCGCCGCGGCTTTTTTCTCCGCAAAAAGGTGATCCAGCAACAGCGGCCCAGGCTCGGAGAGCACGCGCTGCGCCCACTCCGGCGGCGTCACATAATGCAATCCCAAAATCGCCGACATGGTTCTTATCCGTTCCTCGCTCCATTGAAACGCGCGCGCCAAATCCCCTCTCCCTCCGGGAGAGGGCCGACGGGCGTACCCGCCCGCGGGGTGAGGGGAAGCCGTCCGCTTGAATTTTGGCGTGTGGTTTTCAACACAGCCTCCCTTCCTCTTTTCCGTTCTTTGCGCCTTTGCGTGAGAACAATCACGCTTCTGCAATCAGCCGCCCCACTAGCTTCGTCAACTTCGGCTCCGCACCGTTCGCGACTTTGATGATCTCCTCAATCACCGCCGGCTCCAGCGCATCCGGCAGGCATCGGTCCGTGATGATCCCCGCCGCAAAAATCCGCAAGCCGGAATGCACGCCGACAATCGCTTCCGGCACCGTGCTCATCCCCACCACGTCCGCGCCGATCGCGCGCAAAAACCGATACTCCGCGCGCGTCTCCAGATTCGGCCCCGCCACCGCCACGTACACGCCCAGATGCGCGGGAATTTTTTCTTCGAGACAAATCTCCAGCCCGCGAGCGAGCAATTTCTTGTCGTACGGCGCGCACATATCCGGAAAGCGCGGCCCCAGCCGCTCGTCGTTCGACCCAATCAGCGGATTGCCCGGCATCAAATTAATGTGATCCTCGATCAGAACCAGTTCGCCCTTCGCGTGCAGCGGATTCATCCCGCCCACCGCCCCGCTCAAAAAAAGCACCTGCGCGCCGCACGTTTTCGCCACGCGCACCGGCATCGTGATTTGCTCCCAACTCCATCCTTCATAGAGGTGAAAGCGCCCGTCGAACGCCAGCACCGGCACGCCGTTCAACCGCCCCGTGACGACGCGCCCGGCATGGCTCTTGACCGTCGAATGCGGAAAATGCGGAATCGCTTCGTACGACAACTCGCTCCGCTCGGCGATCTGGTTCGACAACCCGCCCAGCCCCGTCCCCAGCACCACAGCCGCGCGCGGCACCGCCGGCAAAATCTCCCGAATCACCGCCGCCGCCTGCTGCACCTTCTCATAAAGCGAATCTTCCATCGTTCATTCCCCAATGTCGTACCGCCGATCGCCGCCGTCGGACCGTCGCTTTCCAGCCGGCCCGCATCGGAAGCGCCACACTGGATTTCAGCTCGCGCTTCCGCCGTCAGCTTGCTCGCCGTTCGTGTGCCACTGGCCCCGCCAGTGTGGATCGGAACCGCCTGTCTAATTTTCAAAACGATTTCCCGCCGGCAAGCTAAACGAAAAATCTCAACCCTTCCCAATCCTCTCCCGCGCCGCCGCCATACTCACCCCCGCCACCTCCACCCTCTTATTCCGCGACGTCACCCCACCCACCACCGAAACACTCTTCCTGCTCACCCCAAAAAACTCCGCCAACACCTCCTCAATCTCCGCATTGGCCTTCCCTTTCTCCGGCGCCGCCCGCACCGCCACCTTCAATGCTCCACCATGCACGCCCCGCACCTTCGACACCGAAGCCCCCGCGCTCGCCAGAATATTCACGGCAATGCCATTTGGAATCTCCGTCAAAATCTCACCGTTCATCGCCATTGCAGTTCTCCGCGCCTCTGCGTCGCTGCGAGAGAAAAAATTACCTCCAGAACCGCCGCGACTTCCCCGGCCGCTTCGCCGGCACCGGCGTGCGCGAGAATTTGCTCGTCGGCAGCCCGCTCCTGATCTGCCCCATCGCCGCCTCCAAATCCACAATCAAATTCGCCGCGCTCTGATACCGCTCGCCGGGCCTTTTGCGCATTAATCGATTGAGTATTGTAAAAACCAGCGGCGCCAGCGTCGGATCGACTTTGCGCGGGTCCTCCGCCTCGTCGAACACCTGCCGCTCCATGATTTCTTTCGCGTCCTTGCCGTTGAACGGCACGCGCCCCAGCAGCATGCGGTAGAACGTCACGCCCAGCGAATACAAATCGGACCGGTGATCGAGCTGCAACCCGCGCGCCTGCTCCGGCGCCATGTAATGCGGCGAACCGAAGACGCCGTCCGCCTGGTCCGCCGAGCCCTTTTCGTTCGTCTGCTTGGCAATTCCCAGATCGGCCAGCCGCACGTCGCCCGACGACGTGAGCATCAAATTGTCCGGCTTGATGTCGCAATGCACGATCCCGATCTTCTGCGCATAATCCAGCGCCCGCGCCGCCTGCAAAATAATCTCGGTCGCGCGATCCTGCGGCAACCGCCGCCCGCCCGAAATTAAATCCTGCACCGATCCGCCTTCCACGAATTCCATCGAAAAATAATACAAGCCATGATCGTCGCCCGAATCGTGCACTTGAACGATGTTCGGATGGTTTAACTTTCCCGCCGCGCGCGCCTCGCGCAAGAATCGCTCGACAAACGTGCGGTCGCTGGTCAGTTCCGGCGATAATATCTTCAGCGCCACTTGCCGCCCCAGCGAAAGCTGCACCGCCTTGTACACCTCGCCCATCCCGCCCACGCCGATGCGTTCGACAAGCTGATACCCGCCGATTTTCTTTCCCGCCAGCGCCCCTTTGTCCGAATCGCGGTCCGACAGAAAATTAAACAGCGTCTCGCCCGCACGAATCGCCGCGCCGAATTCAATCGGCACCGATCCTTCCACGCGTTTGCCGTTCACGTACGTGCCGTTGTGCGAGCCGTGATCGATGAGCGTGAACGTGCCGGTGTTCGCCTTCAGCGAAAAATGCCGCCGCGACGCCAGCGGGTCGGTGATCACCAGGTTGCAGCTCTGCAAGCGCCCGATGACAACTTCCCCGTTCGGCGCATCCATCGCGCAGCTCAACCCCTTCTCGTTCCCTCGCTCAACCACCAGTCGCGGCATATCCGCCTCATCTGTACCGCCGGCGTCCCGCCGGCCAGTCTAAACCCGTGGTGCAGGCGTCTCGCCTGCACGAATCTATTTCACGTCCTCACCGTCCCAACTCCCGGCTCCGCCCCGCCGCGCGCCGCACCGCCGCCGCAATCTTCGCCTTCACCCCGCCGGCCTCCATCATCTCAATCGCCGCCTGCGTCGTCCCGTTCGGACTCGTCACGCGCCGCCGCAATTCCTCCGGAGGAAGCTGCGTCTCTTCCAACATTTTCGCCGCGCCCAACACCGTCCGCGACGCCAGCGCGCGCGCCTGTTCCAGCGTGAATCCTTCCGCCACGCCCGCGTCGATCATCGCTTCGACCAGATAAAATAAATACGCCGGCCCGCTCCCCGAAAGTCCGGTCACAGCGTCCATCATCTTTTCGTCCACGCGCACCGTCATGGATGCCGTCGCAAACAGCGCCTCGATGGTCGCGATGTCGTCATCGCTGGCATTCTTTCCGCCCGCCACGCCGCTCGCACCGCACCCGACAAGCATCGGCGTGTTCGGCATCACCCGAACGACACGCGCGCCGCTCGGCAAAAGCGCTTCAATTTTCGCAGACGATACGCCCGCGCAGATGGACGCCAGCAGATGCCGCTTCACATCGAACACTGGCGCAATCCCCGCCACAACCGACGCCACCATCTGCGGTTTGACGCACAGCACCAAAATCTCCGACGCGGCAACGACCGCGTTATTGTCCACCGAAGTGCGAATGCCAAGCGTGCCTTCGAACAGCGTTCGCCGTTCCTCTGACACGTCGCTGGCCATCATATACATCGCACTCATCGCGCCCGATTTGATCACGCCGCGCGCCAGCGCCTCCGCCATGTTCCCCGCGCCCAACAGCCCCAGCGTGCGCCCAGTTAATAGTTTTGAATTCAAAGATTTCTCCGCCATTCGCAATCCTTCAAGATTACTCAAACGATGTTACTCAAACCGTCCCCTCATTTCAATTCACTCAAAGAGGCGCTCAATTTCCAGTCGCTCCGAAGAATTCTTTGAGGCGGGAACGATCGCCCAATTAATCGCGCTCCTCCGCCGTCAGTTTCATGCTGTTCGTGTGCCATCTCTGAAAACCAAAGTCAAGACAACACCTCCCTTTTCCTTCCAAATCCGTCTTGGCTTTGGAGGGCTCTTTGCGTTCACCACGGGCGCGCGGCTGCAGAGAGTCCCG